>Ga0116169_1000740_pt1 | contig 31175 bp, 23 predicted proteins | sample AD_UKC130_MetaG_FD_89796 | JGI IMG/M metagenome (GOLD analysis project Ga0116169, IMG submission 89796) | Active sludge microbial communities of municipal wastewater-treating anaerobic digesters from Canada - AD_UKC130_MetaG | ecosystem: Engineered > Bioreactor > Anaerobic > Digestate | place...
AAAAACGGTTGATTGGACATCCAAGGGAGATGCAACCACACTCTATATAACAAGAGAATGTTCAGGAAGGCAGAAGTTTGATTATGATCCTTTTGAGAACGCCGGGTTGTTTGCTTCTTTTGCTAGGATTAGGTCTGAGAAAGATGCTTGCGCCTGGGTAGCCAAGAATGGCTTTCTTCGCCGTAAGGACAACGAAAAGGGTCTAGAAGATTATACTTACTTTATGGAGGAAGTAGCGCAGGCTAGGCAGTTGTGGGAGTTGTTTAACGCTGTTGTAGTATATGGAATACGTGGTACAGCAGAAAAAAGGAAGGAGTTAATCAATAGGTTCAGAATTGTAAAGAATCCGCAATATGAAGAGAGTTATGTTATTGATTATTCACTAGAACAACGTTATCCCAGGCCGCTTTACCTTGTTGAAGTTGACGGGGTTGTGCAGCCGGAACGGTATAGTGATTGGCGAATCAGAGACCCGGAACAGTTATTTCACTACGTTATGTATTACATAGGACAAAAGATAGTTGATAAACTACAAAGTGTGCATTTCAGCTTTTACCAGGTAGAGTCAACCTCTGAAAACTGTATTCCTTGGCGGGTTGCTCCTTGTTTTTGGTGTGAAGATCTAATAACAATGATGTACTTGCGTTTTTATTGGCTGGTAACCACCGACGCTAAACTGAAACGCTGTGAAAAATGTAAAGAATTGTTTATCCCTGACTCCGGCAAGCAAATATATTGTGGTAATTGTCGAACAATCGGGGACCCTGCAAGGGAAATGCAAAACCAGCGCAGGAAAGAAGAGAGAGTAGAAGAGTTAGCCAAATTCGCCACTACTTATGGAGGAAGCGCACCCTGGGAAGTGTTGGTTAGCCTATGGAATAAACAAGCTCCAAAAAGAAATCAATACAAAACTGCAAAGGGCTTCCGTAGGGCCGTCATTGACGCTACTAAGAAGAAGGGTCTTGATTGTAGCATCTTGCTCGATAAGGAATAAAAATAACATCCAACAGGTTACCTCTAAGCTTACTGCAGTAATGCAATTTGTAATGCAGTAACGATTGAATTACATTAGAAAAGACTAAACCAGCAGGGAAATTATACCAACAAAAAAGCTAGAAAAGCCCGTAAAATCGGGCTTTTATAAATTAGGCTAAACTAGATTAAATAAAGATTATAGGACTCAAAATCCAGTGGTAGCAATACCGTGTGGGTTCGAGTCCCACCTTCGGCACCATATATACAAGGCTTCCGAATATGCGGAAGCCTTTTTCCATTCAATGTGACGCCTCTTTTGGCTTGGTGCCGCTTTTACATGCTTTACGTTGTTTATACAGCCTATCCCGATAATGTCAGAGGAGCAGCCACTTGGCTGCTCCTCTGATTTGGCATTAATCGTCCTCGTCTTGTTCTTCCTCTTGTTCAAACACTCTGCCCTTGTGCCTGTTTCTACGTTCAAGCACATCCTCAAGCTGCGGCGGGAACAGCGGCAGGTCGAATATTTCATCGCAAATCTGCTCGGCAAATTCCTCGCAAGGCGGGATCTCGCAGAAGCCGAAGGAAGGAACCAAAAGCTCGACTTTTGCTACTATCTTCAGGATAATGGTTACGCATACATCAACATCAAACCTGAAGGTATCACCGGGAACAAATTCACCAGCTACACAAACAGCGTTTACTACGCTTTCCAGTTGGAACGGTATTACAGATTCGTCCGGTACGTACATGATAACATCCTTGGGGATAGCGAGTATTGCATCGCCTATACCCTGCTTGCCATGTTCATCCTCGAAGATCACCTCGATCGGGATCTCGACCTTTGTTCTTACTCTGGCGAAGTTCGGGCGGTCAGGCAATCTATCTATGCGGGTTCCTACCAGTTTGCCCTTGACCGTAGTACTTCTGCAGCTTATGAAGTTAAGCGGCGGGTCAAAGTTCTTGCTCCCTTTGATATCCCTCAGACATATCCTGACGTCTTCAAGAGTTTCCTGTTGCAAGCACGAGTCATATACCTTGTTTACCTGGATGCATACCTTTTCGGTTATCTTCTTCAATCCCTCAAAGCCGATCCTGCCCGGGCAACGAGGATTCCCTTCATTTTTGTAGGAATAGAAAGACATCAGCAAACCTCCTTTTCCTTTTGAATTACGAAGATGCAAATCTTCAATAGCATAATATGTAGATCACTATTTTCTTGTGTACGCACTTTTGAGATAATTCTGTTTGCTTTTTCATATTCATTACTAAATAGATATTGATAGGAGTTGATGGTATGGTCAGTGAAAAAGGAGCAGGCTGCTTGATCAAACAGGCCTCCGGCACGCTTTGGTACTTTTTCCTGGATGACCAGAGGCTTTTTTATACCAAAAAGCTTGATGCAGGATGGGCCTCCCCTGTTTCCCTGGACATGCATGTGATCAAATATTACAGCGCCATCCTCTTGAATGATGACCGGATCATGATCCTGGCTTATCTCAGCTCAAAGGAGCTCTGGCTTTATGAACTTGCCGGCGGGAAATGGCATAAGCGAAGCCTTTACAAAATAAGCACCGGATTTGAAAATATCACCTTTCTCAAGCTAGTATTGAGCCAGGGAAGGCTTCATATGTTCTACTATATAGAAAGCTCCCTGCCAACCGCCAAAGACAAGCTTATGCATTATATGCTCGATGGTGATACATGGAAAAGGCTCGAACCCCTGCATTTTGTATCTGGTGCTTCGTTTTCACCATTGGATATACGATCCGGCGATCCCGCAGGCTTGCACTTGTTTGTCAAAAGAGAACTGCACGGCACGACGGCATTTTTCATGAGCATCTTCGACGAGAGCACAATGGGATGGTCAGAAAAGCACCTGCTCTTTGAAAGGCCGGGCAAGTGCAGGTCCTTTTCATGCCTACCGGACAGAACAGGCTATATCCACTTCGTATGGAATGAGGAATCATTGAGAAAGCAGATACTTTACTATAAGAAAATCGAGAAAAATGATCTTGACGGGCGCATTACCGAAGATGTCCCGATCTACTACAGCACGAAGGAGATCAGGAATCCAGCGCTGGTGCCAGCCAGCAAGCCGGTATGCTTCTGGATGGAAGGTACAAAAGCCTTGTACTGTGTATTGCAAAGGAACAGCAGCGGCGTATATGAGGTGAAAAGCGTTGACCGTGAAAAGGTCTGTCCCTATACCTATATCATATATGACGGGTATAAAAATGAGCCTAATATCATATACGGAGACGGATACCCCGGCTTTGACTGGAATGTCCTAAGCCTTCCTGATATGAATCAAGGCATTGAAAATCCAGATCTTGCAAAAACAGAGGATGAAGGTGAAGCAGCAATCAGCGAGCCGGTCAGCTCGTCAGCACAGGAGCAGCATGAAGAAAAAAAACTGGCAGAGCTTGAGTCAAAGCTGGACGATCTGTACTCGGCGCTTTTTCAGATAAAGGAATATATCAGGCAGAAGGATATGAGCCTGTACCAACTGAGTACACAGGTAAAAAAGCTTACATTTGATATCGAGCAGATGCGTAGCAAAAACATACAATACAAGTCAAGGACATTACGCAGGTCAAGACCCGTAACCGTCATCCATTCACCCGGTACGACCGAAGCGCATGTCAGCATTAACGATACCGAAGATAAGAGTACAGACGGTACAGAAATACAGGAAGGACAAGAAGAAATCGTACTTGGAAGTGTAAGTATCATAGTTAACCCAGAGGATGAAGCCGAAGATGACAAGGAATGAGGAAAAGCAGCCCTTATGAAGAGCTGCTTTCTTCTACGAAACTACCTATGGCATCATTAAGTTCTTCTATCCCCTGCTTGCTCACAGATGAGCAGGGAATGATCATGACATCATCCGAAAAACCAAGATCCTTCCTGATCTGCAGTGCTCGTGGTTTGACCCTGCTCTTTCCAAGCTTATCTGACTTTGTAGCGGCTATGATGACCGGTATGTTGTAGTACCTTACCCATTCGGCCATCTGCATATCTTCAGTTGTGGGATCATGTCTGATATCAGCCAGCATTATTATAAGCCCAAGCTGCCTGTTATTGGCAAGATACTCATCGATCAGGCTGCCCCATCTCTGCTTTTCAGCTTTTGAAACCCTTGCATACCCGTATCCCGGGAGATCTACCAGGTAAAAGCTTTCATTGATCAGGTAGAAGTTTATCAGCCTGGTTTTCCCGGGCTCGCTGCTTACAAGAGCAAGCTTTGAACGGCCTGTGATGGCATTGATCAAGGATGATTTGCCGACATTCGACTTGCCCGCCAGGGCGATATGCATCAGGCTGTCAGTCGGATACTGACTCCTGTTTGCTGCACTGATAATAAATCTAGCGCTTTTTATCTTCATCCGCTATACCTACCGGCAGTCTGGATAATGCATGCCTGAGGACCTCATCCATAGTCTCGACCATGACGATATCCAGCTTCTTCTTGATATTTGAAGGTATGTCTGCCAGATCCTTTTCATTGCTCTTGGGTATTATGACTTTGGTTATACCGGCTCTATGTGCAGCAAGGATTTTCTCCTTCAGTCCCCCGATCGGCAGAACACGTCCCCTTAGAGTGATCTCACCAGTCATGGCCACATTGCTTTTTACAGGTATATCAAGCAGGGCTGATGTTACAGCCAGGGTCATAGTTATACCTGCCGAAGGTCCGTCTTTTGGGATAGCGCCTTCGGGGATGTGTATATGGATATCGGTCTTCTCATGAAAGTCATCCGGCAGTCCGAACTCCTTCGATCTGGACCTTATATAGCTGAAACCTGCCCTGGCCGACTCCTTCATGACATCACCGAGCTGGCCTGTCAGTACAAGCTTACCGGTGCCCGGCATGGATACGACCTCGATTGATAAGGTCTCCCCACCGACAGATGTCCAGGCCAATCCGGTTGCGATCCCTATTTCATCGTTTTGCTCAGCTTTGTTATATCTATAGCGAGGAATACCCAGGTATTTTTCCAGATTGGACTCAGTTATCCTAACGGTATCGGTTTTTTTGTCGATCAAAATCCTTGCAGACTTTCTGCATATGGCTGCTATCTGCCTTTCCAGGTTTCTGACCCCGGATTCCCGTGTATAATGGTTGATTATGCTCCGGATGGTCTTATCTGAAATGGAAAGGCTGTTATCGGCCATGCCATGCTCCTTCATTTGCTTCGGGATAAGGTATTTCGATGCTATATTGAGCTTTTCCTCCTCCGTATACCCTGATATATGTATGACCTCCATACGGTCAAGCAAGGGCCTCGGTATCGTGTCAAGAGTATTGGCCGTGGTCAGGAACATGACCTTTGATAAGTCAAAGGCAAGCTCAAGGTAATGGTCCCTGAAGGCATAGTTCTGCTCCGCATCGAGCACCTCCAGCAGGGCAGAAGCCGGATCGCCCCTGAAATCGCTGCTCATCTTGTCTATCTCGTCAAGCAGGAACACAGGGTTTTTAGTGCCTGCTTGCTTGATGGAAGCAATGATCCGACCGGGTATCGCCCCTACATATGTACGCCTGTGGCCGCGGATCTCCGCTTCATCCCGGACGCCTCCAACCGACATGCGTACAAATTTCCGGTTCAGCGCCCGCGCGATGGACTTGGCGATAGAGGTCTTCCCCACTCCTGGCGCTCCCACAAAGCATAGTATCGGGCCCTTCATATTCTTCGTGAGCTGCCTTACGGCCAGATACTCGATCACGCGTTCCTTGACCATTTCCATCCCGTAATGGTCTTCGTTGAGTATCCTTTCCGCATTGGCCAGGTCCAGGTTGTCAACTGTTTCATTGTTCCATGGCAGATCAAGGATCCAGTCCAGGTATGTCCTGATCACCGACCCTTCAGCAGAGCCAGGGGCCATGCTCGACAGCCTGTCAAGCTCTTTGTTGGCTTTCTCATATGCTTCCTCGGGCAGGTTTGCCTCTTCTATCCTTTTTCTATACTCCTCGATCTCGCTCGAAATACCGTCCGATTCACCCAGCTCCTTCTGGATCGCTTTAAGCTGCTCCCTCAGGTAGTACTCCCGCTGGACCTTGTCTATCTGCTTTTTGACCCTCATGCTTATTTTGTTTTCTATCTCAAGTATCTCTGTTTCTCTGATCAGGATCTCATACAGGCTCTCGAGCCTTACGATCGGGTCAAAGGACTCAAGTATGCACTGCTTATCCTCGATTTTCACCAGGGTATTAGCAGCTATAATATCCGCCAGTCTTTCATTGTCTTCCAGGGTCGTTACTGTGAGTAGTATTTCTGGTGATATCTTGTTGCTGAGCTTTACATATTTTTCAAAGGCGGACAGTACGCTTCTGGAAGTCGCTTCAAGCTGCAGCTCGATTTCCTTTTTGTCATACGCTGCCGGAGTCATGAGTTCGACTTCAAAGTAGGGGTCTTCCTTGGTGTATTCCAATATCCTGCCTCTCTCCAATCCCTCTACGAGCACCCTTATCGTATCTCCCGGAAGCTTGAGCAGCTGTTTTATCTTGGATATGGTGCCTACCTCGTATATGTCATCGATCGTGGGATCTTCGATCTTCGAATCCTTTTGTGTAACAAGGAATATTTCCTGGTTTTCGATCATGGCAGCTTCCAAAGCAGCGATCGACTTGGCCCTACCCACATCAAAATGCAATACCATGTATGGAAATATAGTAAGCCCCCTTAAGGGCAAAAGGGGCAATCTTTTAATATCATCATTGCTCATCCGGTTTCATCTCCTTGTCCAACTAATACTGACCCGGTATATTATACCCGAATGTCCGCCATCATGCAATTTTGTCCTTCCGGTAAACTATTTTCCAATCCTTTATCAGTCGGGTGTGTCGGCTCCGGTCAGCGCAAGGCCTTCTTGACCAGCTTTTTAGTGTTGTCCGGGGCAGATGATGCCGTCAGCATAGCCGTGTCCTTGCTTGCTCCGATTTTAGCGCAGTTGTCCCAGGACTCCCGGACAGCAAGCTCTATCACCTCTTCAACCCTCGTTACCGGTATGACCTCAATTTTCTCATTGTTGAAATTGTCCTGCCAGTTCTCCGACGGTATTATGACTCTGCTTGCACCTGCATGGATTGCGGCGTTGACCTTTGCCTGCACCTCGCCCACAGGCTTGACATATCCCTGTATGGACAACTCTCCTGTCATGGCCAGCTTATTGTCAACCGGCATCCCGGTTATTGCCGAATATACTGCTGTCAGTATGGCTATCCCCGCAGAAGGTCCGTCCACAGGTGTCCCGCCGGGAAAGTTTATGTGGATATCGTAGTTACGGGTGTTTATATTAAAGCAATTTCGCATGATGGTCATCATGTTGTCTACTGAACCCTTGGCTGTACTCTTCCTCCGTACTTTTTTGCTTTCGCTGTTCATTTCCTCTTCGTCTATGATGCCCGTTACAATGATTTCGCCCTTGCCCTTAGCTGCAGGTACAGCAGTAGCTTCGATCTCCATGACAGCACCCATATTGGGGCCATATATGGCCAGGCCGTTTACACAGCCCACCCGCGGAGTATCCCATACCTTTTTATCCGGTCGGGGTGTATAGTTGCCGTTTTGGACCACCCATTCCACATCCTGGACGGTGATCGTGCTGCGGCCCTCGGTAAGTGCAATGCCACCTGCCAGTTGGATTATATTGACGGCATCACGGTCATTGGCCGCATATTTCCCTACTATCCAGACAGCACTCTCCTCAATGCTAAAGTTCCCTTTTTTCGCGGCATTTTTTGCGATGATGCATATTTCGTCCTGAGTCAGGGCTCTGAAATATATCTCAAGGCAGCGCGAACGGATAGCTGGCGGTATCTCACTGCTGCTTCTCGTGGTTGCCCCCACCAGCCTGAAGTCCGCCGGCAGACCTTTCTGGAATATCTCATGGATATGGCGCGGTATATTGGTGTCCTGCGAGTTGTAGTAGGCACTTTCCAAAAACACCTTCCTGTCCTCCAGCACCTTGAGCAGCTTGTTCATCTGGATAGGATGCAGCTCGCCTATCTCATCCAGGAATAGTATCCCTCCATGAGCCTTTGTTACAGCACCGGGCTTGGGCTGCGGGATACCGGCTATACCAAGCGGGCCTGCCCCCTGATATATCGGGTCATGTACAGAACCAATGAGAGGGTCGGCAATGCTCCGCTCGTCAAAGCGCAAAGACGTTGCATCGATCTCCACAAACTTTGCATTGCGCTTGAATGGGGAGTTGGGATTTTTCTTAGCTTCCTCCAGCACAAGCCTGGCTGCACAGGTCTTCCCTATGCCCGGAGGCCCGTATATGATGACATGCTGGGGGTTCGGGCCGCACAGGGCGGCTTTCAAGGCTCTGATGCCGTCCTCCTGGCCAATGATATCTTCAAAGGTTTTAGGCCTTGTCTTTTCAGATAAGGGCTCGGTAAGTGAGATCTCTCTCAGCCTTTGAAGATTTTCCATTTCCTTTTTTGATTCCTTGTCGATCGCTATCTTGTTGCTTTGCTGGCTTCTTAGAAGGTTAAGGAAATACAGCCCTATCACAACTGCAAAAAAGAATTGTATGATCACCAACGCATCGCTCAACAACGCCATCTTCCTTTCATATACAGCTTTAACATATTTGATATTAGTATGCTGTATATTATTGCATTCTATCCAAGTATTCGATAAAAAATGGAAGAAGGCATCAAACTAAAAAGGAGCTTTTAAAGCTCCTTATGTTAAGAAACGGATTCTTTTTTCTCTTTGACTTTTTTGGCCGTTTTCCCGGGCTTCTGGCTGTCAGCCAGTATCAGGATCGGCTCCATATTGTTCAGTATCGTATCCTTGGTGATGATGCACTTCTCAACATCGCCCCTGGACGGGATCTCATACATGACATTGAGCATGATCTCTTCAAGTATTGCCCTTAAGCCTCTGGCACCGGTCTTGCGTTCTATTGCCTTTTTGGCGATCACCTTCAATGCCTCTTCCTCAAACTCCAGTGAAACGCCATCCATTTCAAATAGCTTCTGGTATTGCTTTACCAAGGCGTTTTTGGGCTCCGTCAGTATGCTTATCAAGGCTTCTTCGTTCAGGCTGTTCAAGGTGGCTATGACCGGAAGCCTTCCAACAAATTCAGGGATCAAACCATACTTCAACAGGTCTTCAGGCAGGATATGCTTCAGGGTCTCTCTGACATCCCGCTGTACGTTGCTTTGTACATCTGCACCGAAGCCTATTGACTTTTTGCCGATACGCTTCTGGATGATCTTTTCGATACCGTCAAAGGCACCGCCACAAATGAAGAGTATGTTGGTCGTATCTATCTGGATAAACTCCTGATGGGGGTGCTTTCTGCCGCCCTGGGGCGGTACGCTCGCAACTGTACCTTCCAGTATTTTGAGCAGGGCCTGCTGCACACCTTCACCGGATACATCCCTTGTAATGGACGGATTCTCTGATTTTCTGGCTATCTTGTCTATTTCATCAATATATATGATCCCTTTTTCCGCCCGTTCGATATCAAAATCTGCTGCCTGGATCAGCTTAAGTAGTATGTTTTCTACATCTTCGCCTACATATCCGGCTTCGGTAAGGGATGTCGCATCTGCTACTGCGAAGGGTACATTCAGGATCTTGGCCAGGGATTGAGCCAGCAGGGTCTTGCCTGATCCTGTGGGTCCCAGCATGACGATATTGCTCTTTTGCAGCTCAACTTCATCATTCTTGCTGTCGCTGTTTATTCGTTTGTAGTGGTTATAAACTGCAACAGCCAGTTTTTTCTTTGCTTCCTCCTGGCTGACCACGTATTGATCCAATATCTTCTTGATTTCAGCAGGTTTGGGTATATCCTTCAACTCGAGCTCAGATGCATCTTCAAACTCTTCTTCAATGATCTCCTGGCAAAGCTCTATACATTCATCGCATATATATACACCAGGACCGGCAACCAGTCTTCTGACCTGGTCCTGGGTTTTTCCGCAGAATGAACACTTCAGCTGCTTTTTCTCTTCATATCTTGCCATCATTTCACCTCTTTATCCGCTATCAGCGGGAGACTATTACCTCGTCTATGAGGCCGTAATTTTTTGCCTCCTGTGCAGACATGAAGAAGTCTCTGTCAGTATCCTTTTCGATCCTTTCTATCGGCTGTCCTGTCCTTTCAGACAGTATCCTGTTCAGGGTCCTCTTTATTTTCAATATCTGCTCGGCATGTATCATTATATCGGTCGCTTGTCCCCTGGCACCTCCTAGGGGCTGGTGCAGCATTATCTCGCTGTTGGGCAGGGCAAAGCGCTTGCCCTTTGCACCTGCAGCCAGCAAAAATGCACCCATCGATGCTGCAAGGCCAATGCAAATGGTAGACACATCGCATTTGATATACTGCATGGTATCATAAATAGCCATACCGGCGGTAACTGATCCGCCGGGGCTGTTTATGTAAAGCCTTATGTCCTTGTCCGGGTCATCGGCTTCCAGATACAGAAGCTGAGCCACAACCAGGCTGGCAGTAACATCTGTTATTTCACCGCCGAGGAATACAATACGTTCCTGCAAAAGGCGTGAGTATATATCGTAGGATCTTTCACCACGATTGGTTTGCTCTACAACTATCGGTACAAGATTCACAGCCATTCTCCTCCCATCTGTTTAGTTTTCTTTCTCCTCACTAAGCAAGTCCTGGGCCGGTTTAACTGTAACTACTGCATTATCTGCTAAAAAGTCGATGGTCTTGTTGACTTTGATACTGTTGCTAATATATTCGCTGCTGTTGGCAAAGTTTTTCTTTACTTCTTCCACACTTTGCTTGTACTGTTCAGCCAGTCTTGCGTACTCCTTTTCCAGGTCTTCATCAGTAGCCTGGATATTTTCTGCTTTTGCAATGCTGTCAAGAACCAGTTGTGTCTTAACTCTATTGTATGCATCTTCTTTAAATTGTGCCCTTAAATCATCCAATGATGTATTGGTCATTTTAAGATACTGGTCCAGTGTCAGCCCGTTATACCTCATGCGGTAATCCATGTCCCTGATCATATCATCTATCTCATTGTCTACCATTACATCAGGGATATCTACCTTGGCGTTGTCGACTACCTTCTTTATCAGCTCATTTTCCATTTCATTCTTGGATCTTGCTTCAGTGGCATCGACCAGTCTTTTCCTGATGTCAGCTTTATACTCGTCTAAGGTATCAAATTCGCTGACATCCTTTGCAAATTCGTCATCCAGGGCGGGCAATTCCTTTTCCTTGACTTCATGTATTTTTACATGGAAAACTGCAGCCTTTCCCTGCAGCTCTTCCGCATGATATTTCTCCGGGAAAGTGACATTGATGTCTTTTTCCTCTCCTGGCATCATTCCAGTGAGCTGTTCTTCAAAACCGGGTATGAAGTGACCTGAACCTATCTCAAGAGTATATTTCTCAGCTGTGCCGCCGGGGAATGCCTCTCCGTCTATGGTGCCGGAATAGTCCAGGGTAACCCTGTCTCCCTCTTTCACGGCACGTTCTACCGATATCCATCTTGCATTACGTTCAAGTACATGATGAAGCTGATGGTCTACATCATCATCTGTTACATTATACTCTGTCCTGGACACTTCTATACCTTTGTATTGTCCAAGTTCTACCTCGGGCTTCACAGTGACCAGGGCGGTGAGGATCAGCTCCTGGCCGCTACCGATTTGGACGATATCTACTTCAGGCCTGTCTACCGGCTCTATATTGGCTTCGCGTACAGCCTCATCATAGGCTGCGGGAAATATTTCATTTACTGCATCCTCATAGAATATGGCTTCGCCATAATATCTTTCTATTATCTTTCTTGGAACCTTGCCCTTGCGGAAACCGGGTATCGATATGTTCTTCCTGTTCTTTAAGTATGACTTCTCCATCCCCCGTTCAAAAGTCTCTGGATCGACATGGATTTCAAGCTTTACTTTATTTGTGTCTGTTTTTTCTGCTGTAACTTTCAATTGCTACGTCCTCCTTAACAATGCAATGAGTTTGTCCGCATATATTATTGTAACCTGATTCAGGTTATTTCTAACTTTAAATGCATAAAAACGGAAAAACTCTCCTACTTTCAAACTGTATCTTAACACATGTGAAATACTAATGCAATACCACATTTTCGGACAACGCTGTCACCAGGGCCGCCATTTTGAATGTATGATGATCATGACTATCGGTGCTTGAATCGGGATCTACTCTATGCTCTGCTCATAAGACAGCGGATATCATATATCAGGCTGTCAGTACTTGTTTTATGAGGCTATTGAGCCTCCTTTTCATACCAGCTCCATGCAATCTACAAATAAGTCCTGAAAATCAGGTCTGGAGGAGAGCTCCACATATCTGATCAGTTTGTAGATCCTGCCTGCTTCAGCCATTTGGTCACTGGACTTTAGTGACAGCTTAGCTCCGGTCAGGGCTCCGTTCCCAATAGGCACTATCTTGTCTCTGAGTTCAACAGGTATAAGGCCGATGGCTGTGGCGCTGTCCATGTCTATGTAATTGCCGAAGCCTCCGGCGAGATATACGGTTTCAATATCGTCATAATCTGCCTTGCATTCATGTAAAAGGACCTTTATGCCAGCCATAATGGCTGCCTTTGCCAGTTGTACCTCCCTTATGTCCTTCTGGGTTATATAAATATCCCTTTGTGCTCCCGTTTCCTTTGAAGCGATCAAAAAGCAGGGCTTGCCGGAGCATTCACGAAGCCGGCTCACTATATCAATTGAAAACCTTTCCCGGGCCTCCTGCCTGGTGATAATCTTGCCTGTAGAGTCTATCAGACCCAGCTTAAGCATACCCGCTATTGCATCAACAAGGCCGGACCCGCAAATCCCCATAGCAGGCGCATCATCTATCGTCGTATATGACACATGGCTTTTATCAAGCCTCACTTTGTTGATCGCGCCGGCTATCCCTCCGACGCCACATTCAATATGCCCGCCCTCAAATGCCGGGCCAGCTGCCGCAGCACAGGCGACAATATTTTCCCTGTTGCCCAGGGCTATCTCGCCATTGGTGCCTATGTCGATCATCAGGGCCTGGCCTGGCTGAGCAGCCATTCCACATGCGGATAAACAGGCGATCGTATCAGCGCCGATATATCCTGCCGGTGTCGGCAGCACAGTCACAAGACCCTCCGGGCACATATCAAGGCCAAAGTCCTTCCCCCTGGCTCCAACAAACCTGGTAAATACGGGATTAAAGGGAGAAATGGCGATCGAGTCTACTGATACGGCTGAAAGAATATGTATCATCACCGTATTGCCCACAAGGTTCATGTGATATATGCAGGCGGGTGGTATATCGTATTTGCTACAGAAAAACCCAAGCATGTCATTAAGCTGGTTGATTATCAAGCTGTTGAGCTTGCTTAAGCCATCTGGATACGACCTGGTATAATCGATCCGGGAAATCACATCATCGCCATATTGTTTCTGTGGATTGAGGCATGAATATATAGCGACTTCGGCTCCCGTATTGAGATCGATGAGCATGCCCACTATCGTGGTCGTCCCGATGTCAACTGCCACACCATAGCAAGCACCGCTTGTGTCGCCGCCTTCTACTGCGATTATTTCATCTGCTGCAATAACACAGGTCACCTTATAATCATTGTTCTTTAGTATATCAGGTAGCTTTCTTACCAAATCGATATCCCTAACTACAGCTCCCCCGGCTTCCCTTTCAATCCTGTCCACATCTGATGCCTGATCGATCAGGCTTGGCTTTGAAAGCTCGATGTATTTCTTAAATATGACCGGCTTTAAATGAGTATCAGAAAAGCAGTCTGTCATGATATTGGCATTTGCATTATGGCTGTCAGGAACTTCGATCACAAGATCTTCAACGACCCTGGTCCTGCAGGCCAAACGATAGCCATTGTCCCATTCTTCCCTGGTAATGACCTGGTTTTCGTCGTAAGGTGCGCATAGCGTAGTATCACCTTTGAGTATCCTGACCCTGCACTTGCCACAAATGCCCTTGCCACCGCATGGTGCAGCAGGTGCCATGCCATATGACCTTAAAATACCCAGGAGATTGTCCTCCTGATGCTTGTCATGGCTTATGAAAATCTCCTTCACTAAAAAATGACCCCCCTTGATCTGTCGTTTAAAATTGATCCATCCTATTCACTGCAGTCCCCAATTACTTTTTCAAATACTTCCAGAGTTTTTGCTATCATCATACCATAAGCGAAATTCTCCATTGCATCTTTTTCAGCCTTTCTTCCAAGCCCCGAAGCTATTTCGGGGTTTTTCAGCAGATAATCGACCGCCTTGGCTGCTGCTTTGCTGTCACCCGGCTTGATCAGCAATCCGTTTGAGCCATGCCTGACAAGCTCAGGTATGCCACCGGTTTCGGTCGCTATCACAGGCAGGCCGAAATGCATGGCTTCGAGAACGGAAATCCCCATCCCTTCTGACAGGGAAGGCAGAATAAATAAGTCAAAGGCCTTGTAATATTCATTTACTGAGCCAACCTGGCCTGTAAAAATGACCCTGCCGGTCAGTCCCAGGGACCCTGCGATCTCCCGAAGCCTGTCCTCATCCGGGCCTGTCCCCACTATCATAAGCTTGATGTTTTCATTGCTTATAAGCGGAAGGGCCCTTATCAGGACATCTATCCCCTTGGAAGGTATAAGGCGGGCAACCGTTCCAAGCAGGACCTCGTCCTGCCCCACATTGTGTTTTTCCCTTGCATCAAAGGATCCTTCCCTGCTAATGCCCCATATGCAGTTGTAGATCACTGATACTTTATCACCCTCGATGCGGAAATCTTCTATCATGCTGTCTCTTAATGCTTTTGAAACAGTTATGTAGGCGTTGGTCCTGAACCTCATTCCCTTTTCTAAGGTACTGATCAGAAAACGGCTCAGGCCCTGCTTATGATCCAGTACGAAATTATGGACTGTATACACGGCAGGACAGCCCGCTAAAAATGCTGCCATCCTGCCTGCAGCACCTGCCTTGAACCCATGCAGGTGTACAATGTCCGGACCAAGCCCTCTGATCAGGCGGCAGAGCTTAATAAGGCCAGGGATGAAGGCTGTCGGCGGATCTAGGCAGATATCGACGGCGTATACGGCTGCCCCTGTCTTTTCCAGCTCTCTTGCTTCGTCTTCCCCAAAGCTGCATATTGCTACTACCTCATGGCCTGACTCTATCAGTCCGTTTATCAAGGCTATATAATGCTGCTTCATACCACCCTCGGCCCTGCCGATGATCTCAGCTATAAGCATACAGATCAAGCTGCCAGAATCCTGTCTTGCTGTTCTGCCCGAAGGCAATCGCATACCAGCAGGATAAAGGGTGGTGCGGTAAACACCATGGTGGTCGCAGCTGCAACAATTCCAGAATCATTGGTCAGGAGGGCTGCTATGCTGCCTATGATACCGGCAGTCAGGCCTTTGATCGCCATGGGATACTGTTTCGCCGTATTTTTTACTATTCCAATAGGTCTGAACAACAGTATCACCATCGAAATCAGGGATAACAGGAATACCCGCGTCCAGATCGTATACTTGAAAAGCTTTATGTTCATCGAGACTTTTCTGTACACGATGTTGAAAAGCTCATATATGCCGTTTGCCTGTATCAGGCTTATGGTCTGGCCCAGGTGAGACTGACTGTCAACCGCCCTGACACTGTCTATGAAAAAGATGAGGGTGACTGCTGCACCGGCAAAAAGGCCTATAGGCAGGACATGCCTCAATGATATCCTGCCTTTCCTGGCCAGCACGTATAAGCTGGCAAAGGCCAGTCCCGCCGAGACCGTGCCCCCAACATTGGCCCCATAGCTCGGATAGCCCATAACTGTCAGCGTCAACAAAGGCAAAAGAATGGCTGCCCTGTGCAAGGTCCTGTCCCCTGATTCCAGCATGGCTCCGCAGCCGGCGCATACTGCTCCGAGCAATATGCCCATATACTCATTTCCTATGCCGTAGAACCGGGCACCGCTGATCGCATCATACCCGAGCGGTGATCCCTTTATCAGAGGCCCGCCTGCAAGCTGGTCCAGGATGATCGACCCTGCTGTAGCTATACTTATGACCATGATCTTTTTGATCGTATTGGTCCTGAAAAAATACAAAACAACAGTCAGCACAGCAGACAAAAGCCAGGACAAAATGAAGCTGCCTGCAAGCTCAGGCCTGTGGAACAGGGGCAGCAGGAGATAGGAAACGGGGATACACAGTAAAAAGAATACGCCTGCGTATACAAGGCCAATATATCTTCTATTATATAATATGATAAGCAAAGCGCCTATCATTACTACTATCTGAGCAAGAACATAGCTCCTCAGAAGAAAACCGCGCTGATTGTAGATCTCGACCAGGCGCTTGTTGAACCGAAAAAGGTCTTCCAAAGTCCCGCTGTCAGGCAGGGCTGCTATTGGTGAACCGTTTTGCACTGCCAGCTTGTCCATGCCAAAAAAGCCAAGCACGGTCGGACCTATATCCATATTTGTCACTATACCCTTGCGCTTGGTCGATGCGGACGACAGCAATCCTTTGCAGAATCCCCTTCCGGCTATAATGACAGGGCTTAGCCGGTTGTTTTCTGAAAGGTCGCTGGCAGGATTCAAGGCAGACAGGACTATGATCATGTCAGTATCCAGGTTCAGCTTGTCCAGAAGCCTGCCCAGAAATGCATCGCCCTCCTCCAAGGCAAGCCTTTTATAAGCTTTGTTCATCTTGTCTGATGCCTCATATCTGAAATCCTCTGCCCTGGATGTGTCTCCAAGCTGTATCGCCAAGACGTCACATTTGTCCCAGAGGTCTTCTGTCCGTTCAATCAAAATCTCATAATTAGTCTTTATGCCGAAAGGCCTGAGTGGATCATGCTCCAGATAATCACTGTCAACATAGCCCAAAGGAACGATGCCCCTGTCGTCCATCAGAAAACCGGGAAGATAACGTTTGAGCTCACTGGGCGTATCACAGTTTCCAATGACTGCAGGTATAAGGCCCGCATCCCTCAAGGCAGTCCCCAGGGCTCCTATTTTGACTGTATGTGGTTTTGACTCATTATTTCTGATTATCTGTGGGATGCCAAGGTTTACAACTGCTGTATCCTGACAGGTCCCTCCTGTTATACACCTGTACAGGTCGGATGCAAGAGTATCATGATACTTTTCTGTAGCATTCAACGATAATATGGATTTTTCTGAACCAATCGCCCTGGCACTGGCACCCATCGTAAGATATGCATCCCGCTGCGAACGACTGCCTCCTGTATTTGTTGTCATGAGTCCAATACCGCCAAAGGAAATCAGATGATCAAGGTTGGGCATTTCTGCTTCAATAATATCATCCAGGCTGACCCTGTCTATAAAAACTATAACCGCTTTGCCCCGCTCCTCTGCCAAGGCTGATTCTGGTGCCGTCAACAGGAATGATGCTGAAAGGATAATACAAAAGCAAACAGCAGTATATGCACCCTTGCTCACGACGTGCACTCCTAACATAAATTTGCTAATATTACATTATTCCCATCATCTGCCGAGCCAATACAATTAAAAAAGGCATCGTGCATAACCGATGCCTTTCAATGAATAACACAACCTTATGCTATAAGCTCCTTGGCAAGATCAGAAGCTGAAGCTGCATCAGGAGCGTAACCGTCTGCGCCTATCTCCTCTGCAAAGCTCTGGGTCACAGGCGCTCCTCCGACCATTATCTTGACTGAATCCCTCAAGCCTGCAGCTTTGAAGGCTTCTATAGTATCCTTCATGCCTGGCATGGTAGTCGTGAGCAATGCAGACATGGCGACTATATCGGCATTGGTATTCTTGACAGCTTCGATGAATTTTTCAGGTGCAACATCAATGCCCAAATCTATAACTTCAAATCCTGCACCCTCAAGCATCATGGCTACCAGATTCTTGCCGATATCATGCAGGTCTCCTCTTACTGTACCGATAACGATCCTACCTATCGGCTTTACATCCTTTTCAGCAAGCAGAGGCTTCAATATGTTAAGACCGGCATGCATAGCCCTGGCAGCAATAAGTACTTCCGGCACGTAAACCTCGTTGTTTTTGAAAAGCACGCCTATTTCTCCCATGCCGACGATCAGCGCTTTGTTGACAATGTCAACTGCTTCGATACCATCGTCCAGCGCTGCCTGTACAAGCTCTTTGACCTTTTTTGCGTTACCGGCTTTCAATGCATCTGCAATTTCTCTTAAATCAACCATTTTATCTTATCCCCCTGTCTACATGTTGCTTATATTTTATCAAATATTTGCCCGTATGTCCTTATCATACTTGTGAATATAGGTAAAATCTTGCGATTTCTTATCTGTAGTTATTCTTTCTGTACTGGGCCGGGGAGATCCCAGTGTACTTCTTAAATACCTTGCTGAAATAGCCCGCATCCTCATAGCCGACTTCTGAAGCCACCTCTATTATGGTCATGTCCTTCTCCATCAACAGCTTTTTAGCTTCTTCGATCCGAAGCTTTGTCAGATATTCAAGAAAAGTAAAGCCCAACTCCTCCTTGAACATATGGCTTAGATAAAAGGGGCTGATATATACATGCTGGGCTACGCTTTCCAGGGTCAGATTCCTGTTGTAGTTCTCATTTATATACCTCATGGCATCGCTAAGCAGCCTCGCGTTCTTGATATTCCTTGACTCATACACCGTATCCAGGAAGGTATTCAACACATTAACTGTCCATGAGCATATCTCTTCAAACTGGCTTATGCCCGACAGGCTGCTGACAAAGCTATAATTAAGCCCCAGCAGCTTATCCAGTTGGGCTCCTCCTTCGACAGCAGCCCGGGAGATGACTATAACAAGCTCGAGTACCCGGGCTTTTATGAGCTCCATATTGCCTCCGGACCTTAAAAAAACGATGCCGAGCAGCTCATTGAGGATTTCTTTTGCGCCGGTCCTGTCACCCATCCTGACCCTGCTTAGGAGTTCATTTTCCCTGTCGATGGGATATTCGGATTCCTTTGCTCTTTCTTCAAGATATTTTATTCTTTCTTCAGCCTTCTTTTTCTCGAAAATGATCTCTGCCAGCTTTGATTGCTGCTCATTTAGCTCTTTGCGCTGCTGCAGCGTTATGATCCCCGTGTGGCATATATGGTTGGTCGTGATAAAAAGCAGCTCAGCTGCAGCCTGTACCGCTCTTCCCGATAAAATGCTCAACTGCTTTCCGGCCTTCAGCAAAGCCTGGTGGTCTATATTAAGGTCCTGGGTCAGCCTTATAAACTCCTCAGCAGCTGTATCGTCACATTCCCATAAAAGCACGGGGCCGCAGGATATGCTGCCCAGATAGATGTCTTTAAACACAATTGGTGCAGCGAATTCTATAAGACCTGCATGGCATCTGCTGATATACGGCTCTCCTATCTGGGCTGCCAGTCTGCCTGCCTTGTTCATAGATTCCATGCAGCGTCTTCTTCCTTCAGGATCCGACTGTACTATTTTGCAATATTCGCACCCGTATGTACTTGGTATCAATGCAGACTCGCCATTTGCATCTATAAATACAGCTCCATATCCGGTGGCTGTTATAAATGAATTCAGTATCTGCATAAATTCCTTGATGTCTATTATATCTTCCAGCCTGTATTCATCCGATATGCGCATAAGTTGGCCCCCGTTCATGAAATCCTATCCTTATATCACTTTCATAGATCCAGCTTGTAAAACGCAGCCTTTCTCAAAACACCGACTCTTTGATCATAACAGAACATGATGGCCGTATCTGCTCTGCCACAGCCCAGCACATCATCCCTTTCGACCGGATAACGGAAAACTTCTATATGGATTTTCCGCATATGCTGCTTTGGAAATTGACCTTCGTATCCCTTTATATACTTTTTCAGATTGTCGTCATCACTTAAGAATTGCCTTATCCTTTCCTTGGTTCTCTGGTCCGCCTTGGGCTCAAGGCCTGCAGGATACCGGCCTGGCTTCGCATGGCGGCAGTAGTCAAAAAGGATGCAATCCAACAGTATATTAGCTGATGCCATCTGGCTGGACTCAATAAACTCCCGCATAATCACATACAGATCATGATTTGAATGAGAGCGGCTGAAATAGCCCCTGTCCAACCAGAACCGGCTTAGGTCCCCAAAGAGCCTGAATGCATCATCATTATAAATCTTAAAAAGCTGAGCCATCACCTTGTCGAACCGGTGACTGTTGTAATATACCTCTATCATCTCTTCTATAAGCTTCAGCCGGGCCAGATCATCATAGCTTATGCTCCTGCTGCTTAAGACCTCATAGGGAGGATAATCGGTGTATTTGTACTCATACTGCCTGGCATTGCTTCTTAGCCCTGAGCCCTTTAAAAGCTTCAAAAATCCCAGCTGAAGCCTGTGAGGCCTTAGTCTCATTACGGCGTTGACAGACCTGGCCATAGAAGATAGGTCATCTTCCGGAAGGCCGGCGATCAGATCAAGGTGTACATGGATGTTGTCATTTTTTATTATCTCTGAGATATTCTTTTCAAGCTTACCCAGAGCTGTCATTCTTTGGACTGCTTTGAGAGTATGCGGGTTTGTCGACTGGATCCCTGCCTCAAATTGAAAAAGCCCTGCAGGAGCGTTTTTAAGTATGGATATTGTCTCATCATCGATTATGTCCCCAGCTATCTCAAAATGAAAGTTGGTGTTCCCGCCCAGGCTGATCAGATAGCTGAATATTTCCTTAGCCCTGCCAGGATCGCAGTTGAATGTCCTGTCGATTAGCTTCACCTGCGGGACACCGGCATCAATAAAAAATTTCAGGTCTCTTTTTATCCTGTCCAGGGAAAGGAACCTTACCCTTTTCGAATTGGATGACAAACAGAACTGGCATCTGTAAGGACAACCACGGCTCGTCTCATAATAGATGATCTTGTCCTTTAAATCACCGAGGCCTTCATAATATGGAAATGGTATGGAGTCGAGCGGCAGATCATGAGGATGACCGTTAAAATGTATGCCCTCCCCGCTCCTCCAGGTCAGCCCTGCTACATTTCTCAGGTCTCCGCTTGATTTCATGCAGCGGAGCAGGTCATATAAGATTTGCTCACCTTCACCAACAGCTATGTAGTCTATACAGGGATGCTTCGTCATGGTTTCAACGCTGTCATAGGACACCTCCGGGCCGCCGAGTATGATCTTGGCTTCAGGCAGTATTTTCTTTATGGTTGCCGCTATGTCAAGCGTCTCCCTGATGTTCCATATGTAACACGAAAAGCCGATAAGGTCGGGCCGCTTTCTGGCTATATCTGATATGACCTTTTCATACCGGTCGTTTATAGTATATTCAGCCAGCTCTATGCCAGGAAAATCCTCTATGCAGTATGCCCTGATCAGCCTTATGGCAAGATTGCTGTGTATGAACTTGGAGTTTAATGTAGTCAGCAGTGTTTTCATAGCTTTATTATATATCAAAAGCCAGGGATCATCATCATAAACTTATTTCTCTGCTCAGCGTCAAATGTTAAGCAGTTGTTACAAAAATGTTACCAATATATACAGGTAGGATTTTATGTAAACCTAAACTATAATAAATATAAACTCTATGTACTTTTCCATAACACCAAAGAAAGGAGGATTAGATGAAAAAGACGATCAAAATTTGGGCAGCAGTATTGATCCTCTCCCTTTTCATCTCTGCGACCGCCCAGGCAGCTCCTCTGCTCGGGTCACGTGCGCTCAAATATGGGATGAGCGGTGACGATGTAAAAGAGCTGCAGGCACTTCTCAAACGGTTGGGGTATTTCTCAGCCAGCACCACAGGATATTTCGGCGACATCACAAAGCAGTCAGTTTTGAACTTCCAGGCAGCGTACGGCTTGACACGAGACGGCAGCGCAGGTACTGAAACGATTTACAAGCTTAAGTATGAAAACGGCATTGCCGCTGACTATTATGCATATTTCCGCACCTTGAAAAAAGGCATGAGCGGCGGAGATGTTCAAAGCCTACAGGAAGTGTTGAAACGACTCGGCTATTTCCCGCAAAGCACCAACACCACTCAATATTTCGGAAGTCAGACTCATGCTGCTGTTGTCGCTTTCCAGACAAGCGCCGGTTTGGTGGTTGACGGCTCTGTAGGCCCAGCCACATCCAATGCCTTGAATAATGCCCTTGCTAAGCTGAAAAGCCCTGGCAGCCAAGATATCACAAGCAGGAGCAAGCCCAGCGTCACCTATACATCATACACTGTGAAATCGGGAGATACGATCTGGTCCATATCCAACAGCTTCAGCATCCCTCAGTCAGAACTTATGAATGTAAATGGGTTTACAGCAAGCACAGTCTTGTATATCGGACAGACCATAAAGATCCCTGTTCACAATGTACCTGTCAAGCAAACACCCGGTCCCCAATACGGCGAGTATCTTGACTGGTGGACAGAAGCCCAGTATGTGCTTCAGTTCAATGTACCCTGTACGGTCACTGACTTCTACACAGGGACAAGCTTTAAGGCTGTAAGGACCTTCGGTGCCAACCATGCCGATTGCGAACCACTGACCGCTGCTGATACGGCTGCCATTAGAAACTTATGGAACACTTATCATACAAGCTATTGGACATCCAGACCTGTTATAATCACAATAAACGGCAGGCGCCTGGCTGCATCGATGAGTGCCATGTTCCACGCAGGGCTGGACGCTTATCCGAACGGAGCCTACGTGAACAATCGAAGCGGCGACTATGGAAGCGGCCAGAACTTCGATGCGATAAAGGGAAACAATGCAGACGGGCACTTTGATATCCACTTTGCAAACAGCACCACTCATAATACAGGTGCGGTAAACAGTACTCACCAGGCTAATGTAAAAATCGCAGCCGGAATAAAATAAAGGGCTAAACAGCCCTCTTTTTTTATATGGATCATTCAACTCAAGTGTATAGCTGCATATAACGAAAGGCCGTCTGCAAGACGGCCCTTTTGATAATCTATGGAGCTGATATCGGGACTCGAACCCGAGACCTCTTCCTTACCAAGGAAGTGCTCTACCTCCTGAGCTATATCAGCATCAGCGATGCGACAGTGATTATTATAACTGCTTTATAATATAAAATCAAGCAGAAAAATAAAGAAATTTTACATGTCGCAGAGCAAGAGGGCTCTGACTGGGGAAGCCTCTACCCCGACGATATTCAGCGGTGCTGCTATCAATGTATATGATCCCTCAGGTACATTTTTGAGCCTGAGCCCTTCAAGGATATATATGCCATTGCCAAGCAGGAGTTTGTGGGTCGGATGCCCCGGCTGGCTGTGTTCTATACCCAGGGCGTCTATGCCAACACCCTTGATTCCCTTGTCGACCAGATACCTGGCGCCGCTTTCGGTCAGATAGATATAATCCGGACTGAACCCATCTATATATGAATTCTTTGTCTTCAAGAGTATATAGTCCCCGGATTCTATATTCTTTCTTCCAAAGTCCGCGTCACTTATACCCTCATCTACCCAGGTCATATCAAGCACCTTGCACTTATGCACCATATCATTTGTCTTAAAAAATGCGGAGTCCATCCCATCTTGTATCATATGGAGCGGTGCATCAAGATGAGTCCCGGTATGGAGTTCAAGCTCTATTTTTGACTCTCTGACATTGGACCCGGTGCTGAAGTCCTTGATGTGTCGGATCACCGGCTTTTTTTCTGGTATATTTCTATATACCGGCATACCTTCATGGATCTGCATAGAAATATCTATAATGCGCATAGGCTGACCTCCTAATAGTTTACCCAGCTACGTCCGTCTCTTTTGATGAGATCGTCTGATTCACGGGGCCCCCAGGTGCCTGCTGCATAATTTGGAAAGCTTGGATTTTGGCTCGACCATGCTTCAGAAATATTGTCTACGAACTTCCATGCATACTCGACCTCATCCCACCTTGTAAAGAGCGTGGAATCACCATGCATCACATCCAGGAGCAGTCGTTCATAGGCATCTGGCGATACAGCGCCGATTTCACAATTCTGGCAGAAATCCATTTCGACTGGGATTATCTCGTCCTTGGAGCCCGGTTTCTTGCCATTGAATTTTATCTTCACACCTTCCCTGGGCTGTATCTCAATGACAAGCCTGTTCGGATCAAGATCCCCATAGTCCTTGTAGTATAGTATAGCAGGCAATCGCAAAAACTGCACTACTATTTTCGTACACTTATCTGCCAGCCTCTTCCCTGTTCGCAGGTAGAACGGGACTCCGGCCCATCGGAAGTTGTCTATTCCTACCTTAAGGGCTATAAACGTTTCCGTGTCGGAATCAGGCCGGATCCGGTTCTCGCTCCTGTATCCTGGTACTTTCATGTTGTTTACAATGCCTTCACCGTACTGGCCGCGCACCACATTTGCAAGGACGCTCTCTTTGTCCAGCGGGGAGAGGGCTTTTAATACCTTTACCTTCTCATCTCTTATAGAATGGGTGTTGAGACTGACCGGAGGCTCCATGGCTGTCAGCATCAGAAGCTGGAGCATATGGTTTTGGAGCATGTCCCTCAAGGCCCCGGCTTTATCATAATATCCGCCCCGGTTTTCCACTCCGGCCGTTTCACTGGATGTGATCTGAATATGGTCTATATATTTATTGTTCCACAATGGCTCGAACATAGTGTTGGCAAAACGTATGACCATGATATTCTGCAGCATTTCTTTTCCCAGATAATGATCGATCCTGTAGATCTGATCCTCTGAAAATGCAGATATCAAAACGTCATTCAGCTTTTTCGCGGAGACAAGGTCTCTGCCGAAGGGTTTTTCAATGACTGCCCGTTTGAAACCTGTCCCTTGATCTGTCATGCCGTTTGCTTCTAAATGAGTCACTATGGTTTCAAAAAACTCAGGTGCTACAGCCAGGTAGAATATCCTGTTGCCCATGGTTTGATGTCTGCCGTCGAGCACTTCCAAAAACTCATTGAGCTGTCTGTAGCCTTCACCGTTGGTAAAGTCGATCTGAAAGTAATATAAAGAGGATACTACATGGAGAATATCATCCGGTTTACCTTTATTCTCCCTGGAATAACGCTTTATGCTTTCAAAAGCAATATTGCGAAAACCATCATTGGTAATGTCCCTTCTTCCGACAGCTACAAGGGCAAAATTGTCCGGTAGCTGTCCGGACACATACAGGTTGTAGATAGCAGGATATATTTTTCTATGCGCCAGGTCCCCTGTGCCTCCGAATATCACTAATACGCAACCGATGGTGATCTCCTCCTCCAAGAGCATGCAGACAGTATGTGTAAAATTACTTATACCCATGCCCGACTCCTGCAAAACATACCCTTGTTTTTGCTCTACATCTATAATTATATTATAGGATAAGGAGTTGCTATAGATGAAAGATGCGGAATAAAAATGGTCATAAAAACACCAAAGGAACAGGCTCGCCTGTTCCTTTGCTTTCAGTGGAAAGTACCTATTATGGATACCTCTATGGCTTCCCCTATTGTGTCCTCATTAGGCAGTTCATACTTTGCATTATCGCTGCTCAGGGGGACAAACAAGGGCGTTCTCACGCCTGTGTATATTATGCCCTTCACCGGCTCGTAATAGTGGTCATACAATAGCAAGCTTTCAACCAGTGAATCGCCCTTGTAAATGTCCTTATATACTTTTACCTTGAACCCGTCCCTTGATCTGACCTTAACGTACTCATAGCCTTTATATTTTACATATTGGCCCTCTGTATCTTCTATATACTCCGGCTTTGGAGCTTTTATAGTCTCATACACCTCAGTCCTCAGCTTGATCGTTTTGCCGTCTTCCAGGGGCTCCCCATATATTTCGAAATAGATCTGGTTATCATCACAGTACGTATGTATGTAAACCGGATACTTCTTGTTATTCTTAAATTTCAGGTCAATATACGGGGATGGCATGTTTACGGCTGCATCCAACCCCTTGTCTACATATGATGTTGGGAACGGATGCCTTGCCGACTCTATTACCTCAAGTCCTGCCAACAAAACGGCATTGTACAGGGTAGTGGCCGTCTGGCATACTCCACCGCCCGGTGCTTCTGCAAAACTCATGTCTGCCAAAATTACCGGTGCATCCTTGTATCCCCGCTCATAGCTTCTTTCCCCTACTGTTTCGTTAAAGGACACGACCTGCCCCGGGTTGATCACCATACCGCTAAAGGCTGCCGCTGCCAGCTTTACGTTATGGATACTGTTTTCCGAGCTGTCTCCCAGGTCGGTGCTGAAGGCGGCCAGCAGTTCGTTTTTACCGACAAGATCAGCTGCAGTTATTTCAGGCTGCAATATTTCAGGTTCATAGTCAATGACTATTGATGTATTCTGTTTCAAGAGCTCACTGTCTATAATACTGATCACTTCATCTATATTGAAATTCACACCTTTCTCCTCATATACGACCGTGAATTTGTCATCTTCGTCAGGCGTGAACCTGTAATAGGCGTTTACCGGATCCCTGTCGATGGCGTTTTTGATTTTGTTAAGTTCATTGATCAGTTTGCTCCTGTCGTATACGAATGGTGCTGCTATGTTCAGCTTATCGTCGTTTGCTTGCTCTGCTGAAACAAACCTGGCAAACAGGTTGTTCCTGCCGCTGACCTCCAAGGCTTTTGCAACAGCGCTCTCTATATCTATGCGACCATCTATGTCATATGGATATAACACCCAGGAGCTCTCATTACATTTGATAGTCAATGAAAACCGGTTAAGCTTTTTCAGGCTTTCATACTCCAGCTTTTGTCTGGCTTTGGCAGCATCCATGCCGCTTACGTCTATATTGTCTATGAAAATCCCCTGATCGATCCTATTGTTGTTGAGTATATGAAGTATAAAGGTATATCCCAGCATTCCTGCCAAAAAAATCAGCGCCAGGATCGCTGCTGCCATCCTCACCTTAACGCTCATAGTGCGGCTTTGCTTTACTTTTGTATCCATACTACCACTCCCATGCGGAATTTACATTCTATGCTGAATTATTCCCGCATTGTGGTATTTTTATCCAAGCCAGGCACGCAATAAAAAACGGATATTACTAACCGTAATATCCGATGATATATATCTTATGAAGGTACTATATTGAACTTTATACCCGGCAGCATTCGTTCCATGTTTTGTATTATATTGGTGCCGCTCCCTGCATCCGGGGATTCGCCCATCACTATCTCTGTTATATTGTTCCTTTTGGCAAAATCGAGCAAAGTATTCAGCACATTTTCAGACCTTAATACGGTAAGCTCAGCCCCTGCCTGTTTAGCTACCTGGAACAGGTAATCCAGCGCTTCTCCTTCATCGCTGCTGCCAAGAAAGTTGTCTCCTACCCTTGCCACATGGACTACTGACAGATCGCCATTGGAACCGTTCACCAGCCTCTTACCGACTCTGATCAACCGTTCGCAGGTCTTTTGGCGCGTAATGCAGACCATAACCCTGGGCACATTGTTCAAAGGTATCTCCCCTTTACAAGCAGTACCTGATATACTGGTTATATTTTAATTATAGCACGGGGGACTCATTTAAACCATTGCATATGCTAAATGTTCACTAATTGTTCATATATGACTGACAAGCCGGGTAAGCCTACAGGGCTGATCCAAACAAGCAGAATACAGCACAAGAAAAGATATTGCCAATCGACAATATCTTTGATAAAAACACTATGCTGAATAAACCACTTTTCAATCGTTGAAGTTGCCTGCAGCTTTATCAAGATATTCCTCGTATGTCAAACCGCTGTGATAGACCCTGGCTGCCAGCTCCTCACCCAGGAACCGGATGTGCCAGGGTTCATATGCATAGCCTGTTATTTGCTCCTTCCCCTTGGGATATCGAAGTATGAACCCGTATCTATGGGCATTGGCAGCCACCCACTTACCTTCCGGCGTATCACCGAAGGCTTCTGTGAGCTTGAACTTTACACCTGCTGACGTTATATCCATGGCCAGACCTGTCTGGTGTTCGCTTTGACCTGGCTTTGCACTATACATGTTGGCGGCTTCAATGCTGCCGTACTTTGCTATATTCTTGTTGAAGATCTGCTTCTGATTATCATACCTTCTGTAGCCGGACAATGCATATAAGCTGAATCCCGCTTTTCTGGCATCATCGAACATCCTCTCCAATGCATCTGCCGCTTCCTTTCTCATAAGGTTGTTCTTTGCACCAGAAACGAAGGGCACATCCGGCTTGACCAGGTTGAGAGGTACAAAATCCGAAGGCAGCTCATTGGTCTTGTTTACAAGTATGGCTATATCATTCAGGTCATTTGGCTTTTCCTCATTGGGAATCTGTGTTCTATCTGGTTTGGTTGATACAGGTTTTTTGGATCCTACAGGTTTTTGAGTTTCCATAGGCTTTTGAGTCATCTCAGGTTCTGTCCCGGTACCGGGTTCATATGACGGGCCTGATAATATGATGACTATATTGTCTCCTTCCGGCGATTGAGCTTTTGGACCTTTATCGTATATATCTTCCTGTATCGCATTATATGCTTCTATGCACAATACGACTATCACAATGCAAAGGACGATAGTAAGCAGCCTAAGTTTTATTTTCAAAGGCATTAGCAACTACCTCTTTTGGTGTATTCATCTAATCATGGATATAATATCCATATTATCCCTTTATATTATTATAACAATACTTTCTTAAAAGTCGATACTACTGTGAGAATTTTTACAAGCTGTTTGTATTTTGATATATATGCTGGTATTATAGTGCATAATACTGAAAGATCGAACGGTTTTAGAAATACTACTGGTAGCATAACTGACAAAGGAGATCAAACCCATTCATGAGCAAGATCAGGCTTGACAAGCTGCTCTCAAATACCGGCTTTGGCAGCAGAAAAGAGGTCAAAAGCATAATAAGGGCCGGAAGGCTGAGGATAGGCGACGAGATCATATATGACCCGGGATATATAGTTGATATCGATTCATCAGATGTTTATGTCGATAATGAACGCATAAGTTACCGCAAATACTACTACCTGATGATGAACAAGCCAGCAGGAGTGATATCTGCCACCTTCGATCCCGATAGCAGAACCGTGCTTGACCTGGTACCCTCCACATACAGACATGTAAGTCTCTTCCCAGTGGGTCGGCTTGACAAGGACACGGAAGGCCTGCTCCTGTTGACTAATGACGGTCAGCTCGCCCACCGACTGCTCTCTCCGAAAAGGCATGTGCCCAAGACCTACTATGCCAGGATCGAAGGTATTGTAGACCATGAGGACATTGATACTTTCAGGGCAGGTATTGAGCTTGAGCCTGGCTTTACTACCCTGCAGGCCCGCCTTGAGATACTTGGCTTAAGCGAGGATACCGGCATATCTGAAGTATCAGTGACTATTTATGAAGGCAAATATCATCAGGTAAAAAGGATGTTCAAGGCCGTCGGTAAAAGGGTCCTGTACCTGAAAAGGATCTCCATGGGCGGACTTCAACTGGATGAAAGCCTGCCGGCCGGGGCTGTCAGAGAACTTAGTCAGGCTGAACTGGATATCCTGATGAATGATTGAAAGGGAGGAGCCTATGGACCATTATTTCAGCGAAAATCCTAAAACAGCTCACAATATAAAAATTATCGAGTTCTTTGTACGCGACAAGGTATTGAAGCTGACAACCGATTCAGGCGTTTTTTCCAAGGACAGGCCGGATTTCGGCACCAGGTGCCTCATAGACTCCCTTCCGGAGCTGTCCGGGAAAGTGCTTGATCTCGGATGCGGCTATGGCATAATCGGACTGAGCATTGCCCTGCTCAATAAGGAAGCCCATGTTACAATGGCTGATATAAACAGACGCGCAGTTGAGCTTGCACAATACAACGCAAAGCAGAACGGCATCAGAAACGTCGACGTGCTGTTAAGCGACGGCTTCAGCGATATAGAAGGGATATTCAGCGCTATAGTCAGCAATCCTCCCATCCGGGCAGGAAAAAAGGTGATCTACCCCATGTTTGAACAGAGCCTTGATCACCTTGAAGCAGGCGGAGCTTTGTATATCGTAATACAAAAAAAGCAGGGCGCAAACTCAGCCTTAGAGAAGCTCAGATCCGTATTCGGCAACTGCGAGACAATCAACAAATGCAGTGGTTACTGGATCCTTAGAAGCGTAAAGGAATAAGCCTTTCCCAAGGAATCATACGACCTTTGGAAGGCTGGAGCAGAAGTTAAGAAAATCCTTGTAATCGCCCTGGTGGTCACAGACGATTTCGTCACTCCTGTTGATCAGGTAGTTTGTGACCAGGAAGGTTTCTATGCCCAGACTGGAGGCTATCATATCCTCCTGCACGTCATTGCCCACCATAAAGCATTGCTCAGGTTTCTTGCCTATTGCAGCCAATACTTCTCTATAAAACTCGATATTGGGCTTGCAATAGCAATTTTGCTCATAATGTGAAATATAGTCAAAGTCAGCAGCATCGAGCCCTGCCCAGGCTATCCTGTGAAGGATGGCCTTTTTGGGGAATAGCGGGTTGGTCGCTATGCACAGGGAATATCCCTTCATTTTCAGGATGCTGACTGCTTCCCTAATTGCAGGCTCTGATCTTACTGACTTCCTGACTTTCAAAAAACCTGTATCATAGAAGGTGTTGAATCTTTCCTTGTAAAGCTCAAGGTCCTTGTCCACCAATCTTCCGAAGCATTCCATAAAGACGGCTTCATTTGTCTTGTGCTCCTCCAGATTTTCCACCATGGCTTTCGTGCCTGCCCAGACGTACTTGACCAGCTTCTCCGGCTCTATTAGGTCAGCAAAATATGGACCCATTTCTCCAAAGTATATTTTGATGAATTCATCCGCATCCAGGGGGAGCAATGTCCCATCCAGGTCAAAAAGTACAGTGTCACGCAATCGTGATAACCTCCAGTCAATCAAGCTTATATATGAGTATCTCTTCATCCAGAAAAGACCGGGCCAGGGCTGCAAAGTGAGGGCGTTGTTCTAGCCCTGTGTAACCCAGGCCATTTTGTGCATTCCTGCAGAAGATGGCCGACTGCCCTTCGAAGCCCAGGTCAAAAAGCAGGCCGGTCATCATAGGGTTTAGGGCATACTGCAGGCATTTGCTTCTATCCACTGCCTTCCAACTGCTGTTCAGCCAGTCAAGCTGCTGTTCTTTTGTCCACGGTGCAGGGTTGGCCGATGGCTGGATCAGTATTTCTGCGCCTTTTTCCTCCAGCCTGTTGACAACGTCCTCCTTGAAAGCATCAAGGCATACCGCTATGCCTATCCTTCCCAGCGGGGTATAGAATACATCAAGCTCATCCAGGGAGCCC
>Ga0116169_1000745_pt1 | contig 31074 bp, 26 predicted proteins | sample AD_UKC130_MetaG_FD_89796 | JGI IMG/M metagenome (GOLD analysis project Ga0116169, IMG submission 89796) | Active sludge microbial communities of municipal wastewater-treating anaerobic digesters from Canada - AD_UKC130_MetaG | ecosystem: Engineered > Bioreactor > Anaerobic > Digestate | place...
AGCGCGGCGCGGTAGTGATTGTGGATATCCTCAACGGTGATATACTGGCCATCGCATCGCGACCCAATTTTAATCCCGCCCGTATCAGCACCGCCCTGAACGATCCGGCCCAACCCCTGTTCAACCGTGCTTTGGGCGAGTATACCCCGGGCTCCATCTTCAAGATTGTCACGGCCGCGGCAGCGCTGGAAAAAGGGATTTCGCCCGATACGACCTTTGATTGTCCGGGATATGCCATGCTGGGAAATCTGATGATGAAATGCTGGAGCTATGACAGCGGCGGCCATGGCACCCTGGATATGGCCCAGGCGTTTGCCCAGTCCTGCAATACCTACTTCATCGCCCTCGGCCAGGAAGTCGGCAGAAATGATATCATTGCCATGGCGGAGAAGCTTGGCCTGGGAAAGAGAACAGGACTGTACCTTCAGGGCATCGACGAGCCTTACGGGCTTTTGCCCAATACCATGGGCTATGCTTCTGCGGCAGAAGTGGCAAATATCTCCATCGGCCAGGGCGACCTGCTCATATCACCCGTCCAGGCTGCCAACCTGGTGTCCGTTATCGCCAATGGCGGAATTCTCAACCGGCTTTCCCTTATAGACTGCATCGTCAACGATCGGGGCGAAAGGATCCGTAACATCAAATCTCCCGCATGGGAGCGGGTTATTGACAAGAGAACCGCCGAAACCCTTCAGGGAATGATGATGATGACCGTGGAAGACGGTACAGGCCGACTGGCCAATATCCAGGGTTTTGGCGGAAGTGCAGGAAAAACGGGCAGCGCTGAAACCGGGTGGATACGGGACCAACGGGATGTACTGCATGCCTGGTTTGTTGGGTATTTCCCCGTATCCAACCCGAGGTACGCCATGTGCGTCTTCATTGAAGACGGTACCAGCGGCGGAAAAAGCGCCGCCCCGGTATTTGCCGAGATATCGGCCAGGATTCTGGACCTGGGATATTAAGCATTTCTTCAGGCTTTCTTCTGCCTTGCTGACGGCTCCCTGCGATCCTGTAAAATTTTCCATGTTCTTGTCCCGATATATCTTTTCAGGCATGTTTCAGACAATGCCGGCCCGTCTTCGTATATCATTATGAGTAAAGGACATTGCTTTTTCAGATTTACCCCGACAGAGGTGTAGGTATGGGAAAAAGATTTTTGAGAAAAAGGGACGACAGGGTTATCGGCGGTGTGTGCTCAGGCCTGGCGGATTATTTCGGTATGGACAAATCCATTGTCAGGCTTCTGGCCTTTGCTGCCATACTTGCCAGCGGCTTGCTGCCAGGCCTGTTTGTCTATTTCCTGGCGGTTATCCTTGTGCCCGATGACGGCCGGGCTTACCACGATCCGGGCTATGGCGGCCATGGTTACAGCCAGGCTTATCAAGACGAGAGCTTTTTTGGGGAGGAGCCGGGATACCGTGAGCCTGTGGACAGGGAAAACGCGAGGATATTTTTCGGTATCCTGCTGATCGCGGCAGGAGTCTTCCTTTTGGCGCGGATGTTCTTTGCCTGGCTCGACTGGCGCTATATCATCGCCGGATTGCTGGTGATAAGCGGGCTCTATATGCTGTTCGGCGGGAAGAAAATATAGGGACTGGAATCCCGGAAGGATGGATGATATGAGAAAATGGCGAAGCCTATGGGGCCTGCTGCTGATTGCCATCGGCATACTTTGGTTGTTTGCTGCTGCCGATATCGTTTCCGCGGTGGTTGCTGTCAGTACGTTATGGCCTGTCTTCATTGTGGCGGCAGGTATCACGCTTCTTTTGAAAAAGGAATTCCGCGTGATGCGTGTTGTGGTTTGGATTCTGGCCTTTGGTATTGTTATCGGCTATGGCATCTACCTGGGCAACGGCAGCTACGATACCATGGAAAGCGGCGAAATCCATGTCATTGAGCTGAAAGACGGCATGGAGTATGCCAGGATGGAGATCAACGTCGGGGCAGTCACTCTTCGTACCGGCGCGTCCGACTCGGTTCTGACACAGGTGAATTCTGACATCAAGGGTCTGAAATACGGTTATACCGGTGGGCGGGACAGCAGAATCGTTTGTTCCCAGCAATGGAAGCCTTTTGCGGTGGATTCGGGAAAGAACTTCTCTGCGGTTCTGAGCAATTCCGTCAAGTGGAACCTGGAGTTCAATGCCGGTGCGGCGGATGGTATTCTTGACTTTTCGGGTTTCCCACTCGAGCAGTGCGAGATCAACTCCGGTACCTGTGATCTGAGGATTGTTGCGGGAAAGCTGCAGGATGAGACCTATATCGAATGCAATGGCGGCGTGGTCAGCCTCAGCATTACCCTGCCCCAAGGCACAGGGATCCGCATCAGGTCCGACTCCCTGGTGAAAAGCATCAATGGGGATGGCATAACCCTCGGCAGGGATGGCGAAACCTATGAATCATCCAATTATAGCTCTGCAGACAGAATCATCAACCTGGATATCAGCAGCGCGGTCACCCATGTGACCGTGATCGCGCCGGATGCATAAACCGGATTGAACTTTGACATTTCAGCCTGCGTCCTGTACGCAGGTTTTTTTATGCCCTGATGCAGCCACACCGTCGAGACATCTTTCGCCATATTTCCCTGAATTGACAGAGATTGACGTGGTAAAAGACGGAGCTCTTCAAACAAATTCAGGTAATATAAAAAGTTTACTTGTAAAAAGTGGAATAGAACAATATAATTAGCACTAGAGACACAAAGGAGGTAGGTAAAGCGTGAAAGATAAAATTCGTGTTCTGGTAGCGGATGATAATGTCGCATTTGGTATGATTATCTGTGAATTTCTGGAAAGTCAGAATGATATTGAAGTGACTGCCAGAGTGGAGAATGGCGAAGATGCCATTGAAATGATTGAAAAAACCAAACCGGACATTGTTGTGCTGGATATCATCATGCCAAGGCTTGACGGACTGGGCGTACTGACCCGTTTCAAGGATGTAAGTCCGTCGGAAAAACCTCTGTTCATCGTCCTTTCGGCTGTGGGCCAGGACACGATCACCCAGCAGGCCCTCGCTTTGGGTGCCATTTATTACATTGTCAAACCCTTTGACCTGGGCGTACTTGTCGAGAGAATCAGGGAACTGGTGAGAAGCCACGGCCCGACCGTCCTTCGGATGGACACAAATACTGCTACCACGACTGCTACTACCAAGATTACCGCTTCCAGTGCTGACAGCGTTCAGTCCAAAATCACCCAGATCATGCGGGATGTCGGTGTACCCGCTCATATCAAGGGTTATCAATATATGCGTGACGCCATCATGATGGCCGTCAAGGACCGCGAAATCATCAGCGCCGTGACCAAGAGGCTGTATCCGGAACTGGCCAAGGTGCATAAGACAACCCCCAGCAGGGTAGAGCGGGCTATCCGGCATGCCATCGAGGTTGCCTGGAACAGGGGCCGGGTGGATACTATCAATGAACTCTTTGGGTATACTATCAATACGCGGAAAGGAAAGCCTACCAATTCGGAATTCATCGCCATGGTTGCTGATACGCTGAGGCTGAGCGAAAAGATCAGCTGATGCTTTCAGGCAGAGCCATTCTCACAAAACCATAGGCGCTGACAAGCCTGTTGGCGGGACGGTTCCATGGGGCCGTCCCGTTTTTTGATCCGAGGGAAAATACCCATTGCAGTTGTCCGCCGTTAGGGCATCATGCCAGGGAGATGTGTTATAATGTATAAGTTGGGCTGGCGCATGAGGCGGCCATGCTGTTTTCGCGACATGCCGGGCATTCGGCGGCAAGGGAGGGTTGAAGAGAATGGCGGTTTTGCATAAGGCCCTGATACAGGCACACCAATACGCAGAAGCCGTTGTGAAGCCGGGGGACATGGTCATCGATGCCACCATGGGAAACGGAAACGATACGTTGTTCCTGGCCAGGCTGACAGGATCGACGGGCAAGGTTTATGCCTTCGACATACAGGAGGAAGCCGTAAAGCGGACCCGGGAACGACTTGAGTCCCAGGCTGTTCTGGGCTGGTGTGAACTGATCCATGACGGACATGAGCATATGGACAGATACGTATCTGAGCCTGTCAAGCTGGTCATGTTTAACCTTGGCTATCTGCCCGGCGGTGATCATCGCATCAATACCCGGGCAGATACCACGATAGCGGCCGTTGAGAAATCCCTGGCCCTGCTCAGGGATGACGGTCTGGTCATCATCGTGATCTATTACGGTGGGGATACGGGCTTTGAGGAGCGGGATGCCCTCCTGGATTATCTCAGCGGCCTGGATCCCAGGCGGTTCAGCGTCATGAAAACCGAATTCATCAACCAGATCAACTGTCCTCCCATCCTGGTCTGCATTGAAAAGAACGTATAAGATCATTTTCCAATAATTGTTGCAATTAAAAATGGACTCATATATAATTATTATGACCTAGTTATAATTAAAAGGTTAATTATTTAACGAACTGATTGTATACCGACCGATCAGCGTGTTTTGAGGTGAAAAAATGACAACATATGAAAAGATTAATGACCTTCGCCAACGCAAAGAGCGTATTCTCCAGGGAGGCGGGGAAGCCAGGATAGCCAAGCAGCATGAGGCCGGGAAACACACGGCCCGGGAACGCCTTGCGCTCCTGTTGGACGAGGGCAGCTTTGTGGAATTGGATGCCTTCGTGGAAACACGGGGTACGGATTTTGGCATGCAGGAAAAGAAAGTGGCCGGTGATGGTGTGGTAACCGGTTACGGAACCATCGACGGCAGACTGGTTTATGTCGCGTCCCAGGATTTTACCGTGATCGGCGGATCCCTTGGTGAGATGCATGCAAAGAAGATCACCAAGGTCATGGACCTTGCCATGAAGATGGGGGCGCCCTTTATCAGCATCAATGACTCCGGCGGTGCCAGAATAGAAGAGGGCATCGATGCCCTTGGTGGATTCGGCGAAATTTTCCGGAGGAACACGCTGGCTTCGGGTGTCATTCCGCAGATCTCAGTCATCATGGGGCCTTGCGCAGGTGGCGCCGTTTACTCTCCGGCTATCACGGATTTTGTTTTCATGGTGGACAAAACCAGCCATATGTTCATCACCGGGCCGTCGGTCATCAAGGCGGTTACTGGTGAAGATGTCACCTTCGATGCCCTGGGAGGCTCGGGTGCACACAGCTCTGTCAGCGGCGTGGCCCATTTCCGGGCGCCGGATGAAGAAGCCTGTTTTGCACAAATCAAGAAGCTGCTCAGCTTCCTTCCCGACAACAACCTGAGCGATCCGGAAATCGTGGTTGCCGGAGACGATGTCAACCGGCTGGATGATGCGCTGAATACCATCATTCCGGATGATCCCAACAAGCCCTACGATATGCTGGACATCATCACCAGGGTGGTGGACAATGGGGATTTCTTCCAGGTCCATGAAGGGTTTGCCAAGAATCTGATTGTGGGCTTTGCCCGGATTGGCGGCAGAACCGTTGGTATCATTGCTAACCAGCCCAAGGTGGTGGCGGGCGTGCTTGATGTGGACGCTTCCGACAAGGGGGCGCGGTTTGTCCGCTTCTGCGACGCGTTCAACATCCCGCTGATCACCTTTACGGATGTTCCGGGTTATCTTCCCGGCGTCAAGCAGGAGCATAACGGCATCATCAGGCATGGTGCCAAGCTGCTGTATGCTTTTTCCGAGGCGACGGTTCCCAAGATCAACGTCATTGTCAGAAAGGCTTACGGCGGTGCCTATATAGCCATGAACAGCAAGCACCTGGGCGCCGATATGGTGCTGGCCTGGCCGACAGCCGAAATTGCTGTCATGGGCCCGGACGGTGCTGCCAATATTATTTTCAAGAAGGAGATCGGCAAGGCGGAAGACCCGATTGCCTTCAGGAAGGAGAAGATCCAGGAATACCGGGATAAATTCTCCAACCCCTACATCGCTGCCGCCAGAGGGTATGTGGATGATGTGATAGAGCCTGCCACAACCCGCCAGCGCATTGCCAGCGCGCTGGATATGCTGGCCGGGAAGCGTGAGACAAGGCCGCCGAAAAAGCATGGAAACATACCGCTTTAAGGCATAGGCATCCGATGCCGCATGACCGATGCCTGTATTCCGGCGGGATAATTTGCAGTAAAGATTCTGATATATGCCGCCGCATCATGTGATCAAGCCGATAATTTGCCGGCGGATGGAAGGAGTAACCCGAATGAGAAAGTTTGTTGTAAATGTAAACGGCAATCGTTACGAAGTGGAAGTTGAAGAAGTTGGCGGTTCGGCTCCGGCTGCGCCTCAGAGCGTGTCGGCAGCCACACCGGCGCCTGCGCCTGCAGCTGCCGCACCGGCTCCTGCCGCAGCGCCTGCGCCGAAGGCCGAGCCTGCGCCTGCAGGTACGGCGGGTGCGATCAAAATTACCGCTCCCATGCCCGGAACCATCCTCGATATCAGGGTGAAAGTGGGCGACAGCGTGAAAAAAGGAACGGTTATCGCCATCCTCGAAGCCATGAAGATGGAGAACGAGATCCTCGCCCCCAGCGATGCTGTGGTCGCAAGCATCAATGTTTCCAGGAACCAGCAGGTGAACAGCGGGGATATCATCGCGACATTGAACTAAGCGGGATCAGGAGGCCATATGAACCATGGGTGTTAAGATTACAGAAACCGTATTGCGTGATGCGCACCAATCCCTGATCGCCACCAGGATGACCACGGAGGAAATGCTGCCCATCGTGGAAAAGCTGGACCAGGTAGGGTACCACTCGCTGGAATGCTGGGGCGGCGCCACCTTCGATGCGTGCCTGAGGTTCCTCAACGAGGATCCCTGGGAAAGGCTCAGGAAGATCCGGGAAAAAGCGAAAAACACCAAACTGCAGATGCTGCTCCGTGGCCAGAATCTGCTGGGATACAAACATTATGCCGACGATGTGGTGGATTATTTCATCCAGAAAGCCGTTGCCAACGGTATTGATATCATCAGGATATTCGATGCCCTCAATGATCTGAGGAATGTGGAACGATCCATCAAGGCTTGCAAGAAGGAAGGCGGCCATGCACAGGGATGTATCTCCTATACCATCAGTCCTTACCACAGTCTTGAAAAATTTGTGGAGGATGCCAAAACCCTTGTGGAGATGGGTGCCGATTCCATATGCATCAAGGACATGGCCGGGCTTCTGGTTCCCTACCAGGCCTATGAACTGGTAAAGGCCCTCAAGGAAAGCGTGAAGGTCCCCGTTCAGCTTCACACCCACTATACCAGCGGCGTCGGTTCCATGACCTATCTGAAGGCCGTTGAAGCCGGAGTGGACGTAGTGGACTGCGCCCTGTCCCCGCTGGCCATGGGAACATCCCAGCCGCCCACTGAGCCACTGGTGGCGACCCTGAAGGGAACAGCCTACGATACCGGGTATGAGCTGGGGCTTCTGAGCGAGATCGCCGAGTATTTCTCAAAACTTCGCGAAAAGTACCTGAGCAGCGGCCTTTTGAACACCAAGGTGATGGGCGTGGACGTGAACACGCTGACCTACCAGGTACCTGGCGGTATGCTTTCAAACCTGGTTTCACAGCTTAAGCAGGCCGGACGGGAAGATCTGTTCATGGATGTTCTCAAAGAGGTGCCCAGGGTAAGGGAAGATTTGGGTTATCCGCCCCTTGTCACACCCACCAGTCAGATCGTCGGTACCCAGGCTGTGATGAATGTAATAGCGGGTGAGCGTTACAAAATGGTACCCAAGGAGACCAAGGGTCTTGTCAGGGGTGAATACGGCAAAACGCCGGCGCCTATCTCCGATGAAATCAGGAAGAAGATTATCGGGGATGAGGAGCCCATTACCTGCAGACCTGCCGATCTGATTCCAAACGAACTGGACAAGATCCGGGAGGAAATGGCCGAGTACATGGAACAGGAAGAGGATGTCCTGACCTATGCCATGTATCCCCAGGTGGCGGCCAAATTCTTTGAATATCGGAAGGCACAGAAATACAAGATTGATTCGGATATGGTGAACTACGAATACAAGATTCATCCTCTCGGATAATGGGCAGAATGATTGCCTCCCCGCTGAATCCGGCGGGGAGGTTTTTGCTTTTGGCTGTGTACGCCTGTTTTTTTCCGGGTAAATAAATAATACAGCCTTGTGGGAAAGGAGCGGTTTCCGTGAACATAGCGGCCATATCGGTTATTTACCATCAGAGCGCGCTTAAGCAGCAAGCGGGTATTGCCATTATGAAAAAGGCAATGGAGAACATGCAAACCGATACCCAAGCTCTGATCCGGATGATGGAGCAAAGTGTCCATCCCCATAAAGGCGTCCATGTGGACACCAGGGTCTGAAACCTGTCAAAGGCTCTGCAGTCCGGGCCCTGATGCCGGCTGACCGCATGGTTTGCCGGGCAGGATACCTGTGCGGATATGACTGTCCGGTTGTGTTCCCTGTATGAAGGCCCTGCAATGTATGCAGGGCTTGTTTCATGGCTGTTTTTCCGACGATCATGGGCCATAAGTTAATTTTTATGCACAAGCCGTAAAAAACATGGTAGAATATTTCCGGTAAATTATGCTAAAGCTAATCATATTCAAGGAAAGGTATGAGCGACATGGAAAAACTGACTTTTGACCACAAAAATGCTCTGGGTTTCATCAGTGAACATGAAATAGGCTATCTGGAACCCCAGGTTCTTTCTGCCCACACCATGCTCCATGAAAAGAGCGGGCCCGGTAATGACTTTCTCGGATGGGTCGAACTGCCCAACGCTTATGACAGGGAGGAGTTCAGCCGTATTCAGAAAGCCGCTGCGAAAATCCGCCAGGATTCGGATGTCCTGATCGTGGTGGGCATCGGTGGCTCCTATCTGGGAGCGCGGGCGGCCATTGAAGCGCTGTGCCATTCGTTCTACAACATGCTCCCCAAAGAAAAGCGCAATGGCCCCGAGATCTATTTTGCCGGCAACAATATCAGTTCCACCTATCTGGCCGATCTCCTGGAACTGGTTGAGAACAAGGAAGTCTCCGTCAACGTGATCTCCAAGTCGGGTACTACCACCGAGCCGGCCATCGCATTCCGGATCATCAAGGATTTCATGGAAAAGAAATACGGGAAAGAGGGCGCAAGGAGCCGTATCTACGCCACAACCGACAAGGCGAGGGGCGCATTGAAAACCCTGGCGGATTCGGAAGGATATGAACAGTTCGTCATTCCCGACGACGTTGGAGGCCGTTTTTCGGTTCTCACTGCCGTAGGCCTTCTTCCCATTGCCGTGGCAGGCATTGATATTGCCGAGATGATGAAGGGCGCCCAGGATGCCTATGTGGACTGCAAGAAGCCCTATGCTGAGAACCACTGCTACCGCTATGCAGCGGTGCGGAATGCCCTTTACAGGAAAGGGAAGACCACCGAGATCCTGGTCAACTATGAGCCTTCCCTGCACTATCTGACCGAATGGTGGAAGCAGCTCTACGGCGAAAGCGAAGGCAAGGACAAGAAGGGTATTTTCCCCGCTGGCGTGGACTTCTCCACAGACCTGCACTCCATGGGCCAGTACATCCAGGATGGTCTCAGGAATATTTTTGAAACGGTCCTCAACGTGGAGAAGTGCAGGAAATCCCTTGCCATGGTAAAGACCGAGGACGATCTCGACAAGCTCAACTACCTTGCCGGCAAGGAAATGGATTTTGTCAACAAGATGGCCATGAAGGGCACTATCCTGGCCCATGTGGACGGGGAGGTTCCCAATCTGGTCATCAATATCCCGGAAATGACCCCTTACTGGTTTGGCTACCTGGTTTACTTCTTCGAGAAGGCCTGCGGCATCAGCGGCTATCTCCTGGGGGTCAATCCCTTTGACCAGCCCGGCGTGGAAGCCTATAAGAAGAATATGTTTGCTCTGCTTGGCAAACCGGGCTTCGAAGCGGAAAAAGCAGAACTGGAAAAACGTCTTTAATCCTTCCATTGTGCAGGGCGGCATGGCATGGAACCGATGCCGCCCATGTTGCTTTTTTGACAAAATGTCACTTGCCATGGCTGAATCTTTGTGCTACAATTGTACATGCTGCATTAATCCATGGAGGTTACGAGGGTAATGAAAATCGTTGTCAATATTATATATCTGATCATCTGTCTCGCCATTATTGCCATTGTATTGCTCCAGTCCGGCAGATCCGCCGGTTTGAGCGGTTCCATCGCCGGAGGTGCTGAAACCTTCTTCGGCAAGAACAAGGCGCGTACCTATGAGGCTTTGTTCAGCAAGCTGACCGGATGGCTTGCAATAGCGTTTATCGTTATAACCGTGATTCTCGTATTCCTTTTGAAGGGTTGATTTCGAAGATTGCTGAAGAAGGGCTGTACATGCGATTGGCATGTATGGCCTTTTGTGTTTTATGACGGAGGGAGACCATGCCCGAATTCAAGCTCAGATCGGATTATAAGCCAACAGGGGATCAACCCAGGGCCATAGAAGAGCTCACAGAGCTGATATTGAACAACAGCCGGCATCAGACGCTCCTGGGTGTCACCGGTTCAGGCAAGACCTTCACCATTGCCAATGTCATTGAACGGGTCCAGAAACCCACCCTGGTCATTGCTCACAACAAGACGCTGGCTGCCCAGCTGTGCAATGAATTCTCCGAGTTTTTCCCGGATAACGCCGTGGAATATTTCGTGAGCTATTATGATTATTATCAGCCCGAAGCCTATATACCGGCCACAGACACTTATATCGAGAAAGATTCATCCATCAATGATGAAATAGACAAACTGCGGCACTCTGCAACAGCCGCCCTTTTTGAGCGGCGGGATGTGATCATCGTGGCCAGCGTTTCCTGCATCTATGGTCTGGGTGATCCGGAGGACTATACCGATCTCATGCTGTCCTTAAGGCCCGGCATGATCAAGGATCGGGACGAGGTCATCAAGAAACTGGTGGACATCCAGTACACCAGGAACCAGTATGATTTCAAACGGGGAACCTTCCGGGTGCAGGGCGATATCCTGGACATCTTCCCGCCATCATCCAGCAATACGGCGCTGCGGGTGGAATTCTTCGGCGATGAGATCGAAAGGATAACCGAGATCGACGCCCTTACCGGAGAAATCATTGGCTACCGGTCGCACATTGCCGTGTTCCCGGCCTCCCACTTTGCCACCAAGAAGGAAAAGATGCAAAGGGCGATCCAGAGCATCGAGCAGGAGCTGGAAGAAAGGCTTCGCGAACTGAGGGCGGAAGGCAAACTGGTGGAGGCACAGCGTCTTGAACAGCGTACCAGGTACGATCTGGAGATGATGCAGGAAATCGGGTTCTGCCAGGGGATTGAGAACTATTCCCGACATATCAGCGGACGGGCGCCGGGCAGTGCCCCCTATACGCTGCTTGACTATTTCCCCAAGGACTTCCTGCTGGTGATCGACGAGTCACACGTCACCGTGCCCCAGATCGGTGCCATGTACAACGGCGACCGTTCCAGGAAGCAAGCCCTCGTGGAGTATGGTTTCAGGCTGCCATCGGCCTTCGACAACAGGCCGCTGACCTTTGAGGAATTCAATGAGCGCATTAACCAGGTGATCTATGTCAGCGCAACGCCTGCCGAGTATGAGCGGAAACTGTCCACCAGGGTGGTGGAGCAAATCATAAGGCCCACCGGGCTCCTGGATCCGGAGATCGTGGTGAAACCGGTCAAAGGTCAGATCGATGATCTGCTTGACGAGGTGAATGTGGTCGTCCAAAGGGGAGAAAGGGTCCTGGTGACTACGCTGACCAAGAGGATGGCGGAGGATTTGACCAAGTACATGGCGGATATGGGCGTTCGCGTAAGGTACCTGCATTCCGACATCGATACCATAGAACGCATGGAGATTGTACGGGATCTGAGGTTGGGCAAGTTCGATGTGCTGATAGGAATCAACCTGCTCAGGGAAGGACTTGACATCCCCGAGGTTTCCCTGGTGGCCATTCTGGACGCGGACAAGGAAGGATTCCTGCGATCCGAGACATCCCTGATCCAGACCATTGGCCGTGCAGCCAGAAATGTAAACGGCCGGGTCGTCATGTATGCCGATACCATTACCCAGTCCATGGAGCGGGCCATCAACGAAACCAACCGGCGCCGGAGAATCCAGCATGAATATAACGTGAAACATGGCATTACGCCCAGGAGTGTCCAGAAAGCTGTGCACCAGGTCATCGAGGCAACCCATGCGGCCGAGGAGACCAAGGAATACAAGGCAGGACAGAAGAGCATGGAATCCCTGAATGTGGATACCATTAAGTCCCTGATAGAATCCCTGGAAAAGGAAATGAAGCAGGCGGCGAGGGAACTGGAGTTTGAGCGCGCCGCGGCTCTCCGCGACCGGATCGCGGAACTGAGACAGTATCTGCAATGAGGCTTTGAACTTTACGGGCCTCCCTCCCGCGCGGTTGTCATTGCGGGCCATGCGAAGCGAGGCGTGGCAATCTCCGGGAGCACGTAAAGCCGGTCGCTGTGCTGTACGGCTGCAAAACAGCTGTTCGAATGAGGGGCGGCCGAACTCGCTTCGCTCAGACAGCAGCCGCCCTTATCCCATTCTCACAGGCTGTTTTGGCACCTTATCGCAATGAAACCTTGACCTACGGGGTCCCTGTTGGAATGCCCACGGTAGACAATAGACTTTCAACCCGGCTTGAACTACAGAACGGAGGGTTTATCGTGTCCTTAATCCCTGAAAACAGGCATCCGGCATGGTCGGATTTCCTGGACCAAAAGACCATGGCAATGCTTGATGAAATAGAATCCTGCCTTGGCGAGGATATCAATCCCCGCAAGCAGGATGTCCTGCGATTCCTCACCATTGACCCGGGGCAGGTTAAGGTGGTCATCCTGGGACAGGATCCCTATCCCGAGCCGGGAGCCGCAACAGGCCGGGCCTTTGAGGTGGGAACGCTGAAATCCTGGCACCAGCCGTTCAGGCAGGTTTCCCTGAAGAATATCGTGCGTTTGATCTACAAAACCTATAATCATATCGAGGATTATTCCGATATTCCGACATTTTCGCAGATCCTGCCCGAGATTAACGACGGACGTTTTGCCCTTGAATCTCCGGACAGGCTGTTTAAGGCGTGGGAACGCCAGGGCGTACTTTTGCTGAATGTCTGGCTCACTTCCTGCGCATCCTCGCCGGGGGCGCACCGTCGCATCTGGCATCCTTTTTCGAAAAGGCTTTTGAATTACCTGTCCGGAACTTATCCGGATTTGACCTGGTTTCTCTGGGGGAAGCATGTCATTTCCTATAAGCCTGAAATTCATTCGGGAACCCTGATGGAATCCAGGCATCCCATGATGTGCTCAACCGCTTACCCCGATGATTTTCTCAAGTCGGACTGTTTCAGAAATACCATGAAAATCATCAACTGGAAAGGCAAATAATGGGCTAATTGGAAAGTATAAGAGTCACGCTCAGGGGTTAACTTATGAAAAGAGATTACAGACGGAGCGTGATCCTTTTGCTGAAAAGAAAATGGTTCCTGTTATCTTTTTTCATTTTATCTCTGATGGTGGCGGTCGCTTATGTGGTGACGCTCTTTGTCCTTCCCGGGCATATTACCCTTCTTGCCGGTGAGGACTATACCATTTCCATTCGTTCCCCGCTGTTTCTCCAGGCTTTTACCGACAGCAGCCTGTTGAAACTGACCTATATGGATGATCAGGCCGTTGATGCCTTCGAAAGGCCGTACAAACTTACATGCACAGGCGAAGGCCGGGCGGAAATGGAAGTGAAGATGCTGGGGTTTATCCCTGTTAAGACCATTGAAGTGAAGGCCATACCCAGCCAGCAGGTCCTCGTTTGCGGCTTTCCCGTGGGAATCAAGCTGAAAACCAGCGGCGTCATGATCATCAATGTTTCCAGCGTGGTACTGGAAAACGGCGAAAAGGTATCCCCGGCTGAGGAAGCCGGCCTGCTGGCTGGGGACATCATTGTCGGTGCTGGCGGGAAGAATATTCAAAGCATCAAGGATCTGGTCTCGGTTATCGAAAACTCCAATGGGAAACCCATTCCCATCACCTATGTGCGCCGGAATGTCAAGTATCATACGTCGGTGAAACCGTTCAAATCGGCTGAAGATACGCAATACCGCATTGGTATCTGGGTCAGGGACAGTTCTGCGGGCATTGGAACCCTGACTTTTATCGATCCTGAAAGCAAGGTTTATGGCGCTCTGGGACACGGAATCAGCGATATTGACACCGGTTCCCTGCTTCAGGTAGGCTCCGGCCAGCTGATGCGTTCAAACATCAAAGGCGTCAAAAAAGGAATCAAAGGTACGCCGGGCGAACTGGAGGGTGATTTTCTCAGCAAGAACCAGGTCATTGGCGATATCGAACTGAACTGTGATTTCGGTGTTTACGGACGGTTGGCTGATGATTTCCATGATCCCAAGGGCCGGCCCATTTCCATCGGCTCCCATAGCCTGGTCCATGTGGGAAAAGCGTCCATCCTGGCCTGCATCCGTGATGATATTGTGGAGGAGTTTGAGATAGAGATTCAGAAGATTGCCAAGTGGGACCTGGGAAGCACGAAAAACATGGTTATCCGGATAACGGACAAAAGGCTGCTGCAGGCCACCGGCGGCATTGTACAGGGCATGTCCGGAAGCCCGATCCTCCAGGACGGACGTCTCATCGGAGCCGTGACCCATGTCTTTATCAACGATCCGGAGAGGGGTTACGGCGTGTTCATTGAATCCATGCTGCAGCAGGCCAAAGCCGTAGCCGGCAGATACCGGGGAATGCCAAAAGCTTCAGGTTTTTAAAGCTTCAGCCTGAATACCGGGAGGTTATAAAAGCCTGCATGCCGTATCCATGACGCGGCAGGCTTTTTTATACCAGTGCTGATCCGGCATCCGCCCTGCAGCCGTTTCTGCATTTGTGCTCCCATATTCGGGATTTGTGTCGCAAGAAGTCCGCTTTTATATTGATATAAAAAATGGTATAATACCATAATGATGATTTTTAGTCGATTGGGGGATCATGATGCGCATAGCAGTGGTAGACGGTCAGGGGGGGGCGGAATGGGAAAGACCTTGGTTGAAAAGATCCGGGAAACCCTGGGGTCCGGGGTCAGGATTCTTGCTCTTGGAACCAATGCACTGGCTACTGCTGCGATGCTGAAGGCAGGGGCGGATGAGGGCGCAACAGGTGAGAACGCTATTGTGGTAAATGCCTCCAAGGTTGATTATATCCTTGGCTCGGTAGGGATTCTGGCTGCCAATGCCATGCTGGGTGAACTGACCCCGAGAATGGCTGCGGCCATCGCCGAAAGCCCCGCCCAGAAGATACTGATACCGTTTAACCGTTGCAGCCTTTTTATAGTTGGCACCCGGGACGAACCACTGATCAAGTACATCGAGGAAGCCGCCGAATTGCTGAAAGCCATGATTTCAGCCGAATAAGCGGCAGTTGGACTGTTGTCTTGAAAGATCAGGAAATCAGCGAATATCAGTTTTCTGCAGTCTGTTGGTGTTGCTTATGAAAAGGACTGTCCAGGAAATCAATCATCTCCTGGAGGAAGCCAGAGCGCAAATCAATACCGATCCCTCCTTGTCCCGCCAAAAGGCTTCTGAGGCATTGAGCCTTTCCGAATCATGCCAGTATCTTGAAGGACAGTTCGAAAGCCTCTTTATCCTGGGGCGGGTTTCCAATCTCTACAATCTGGGCTCCGAATCCATTGAGATCTTTGAAAGATGCTACAAGACAGCCGATGTCATGGGCGATTCCAGAAGAAAGGCCATGGCCGTGAACGCTCTGGGTGTGACCTATGACAACACGCTGGTTCACTCCAAGGCGCTGGAATGTTTTCTAGATGCCCTGGATATCACCCAAAAGCATCAGTTTCAGGACCTGGAGTGCAAGATCCTGAACAATGTGGCTTCTGTCTTTTCCTATCTGAAGGATTATCAGACAGCCCTTTCCTATCTGCTTGAGGCTTATCAGAAATCGCTGGGGTCAGGTGAATCCGTAGCGGTTTACCTGCGCAACATAGCCAACATCTACCTGGAGATGGAGGACTTTGACAAGTGCTATGAGTACAGCATCCTGGCCCGCAATGCCGCCTGGCGCGAAAACGACGGGGAACAGAGAGGTGACGTCTATTTCTTTCTGGCTCTGGTATATGCCAGGAAGAACAGGCTGCGGAGGGCTTTCCGTTATTTCAACCTCGGATTTGAACTGACCAGGCGCAACCACTGTTTCCATTCCCATGCCGAGGGCTGCTATGATCTCGCCAGGATATTCCACGCCCAAAAACAGTATGACAGCGCCATCAAGTATCTGAACAAGGCCAGGGAATTGGCTTCGGCCTATGGATACCATGTGCTGCTGAAGGATATTCTCAGGCTTAGCGCCGAAACATACCGTCTCATGGGAGACACCGGGATGGAACTCCAGTCGCTGAGGGATTACGTGGACATCTGTACGCAGCTGGAATCCAAGGATGTGGACAAGAAAAAGAATTATGCCCATCTGCAGTTGTCCCTGTTCAAAATGCGCAAGGAACAGGAGTACCTGAAAGCCCAGGCTTATACCGATCCCCTGACAGGCTGCCTGAGTTACAGAGATTTTGACAGGACAGTCCAGGAGTATATCAAAAAACATGCGGATCGCCGCGTGGCCGTCATCTTTATGGATATGGACAACCTGAAACCCATCAACGACAGGTATGGCCATGACGCGGGGGATCAGTTGATCCTGGAGTTTGCAGGTAACATTAAGGAGGCCCTGGGTGATTCAGGCCTCATCTTCAGAAAGAGCGGGGATGAGTTTGTTGTTATCAAACCCTTTACAAGCAGGGATGAACTGAAAGGGTTTTATGTCAGCCTTTTCTCCCGCCTGTCGAAGGTGAGGGTTATCGGCAGGACACTTACCAACATCAGCTGCAGCATGGGTATTGCCATTGCCCCCGACGATTCAACCCAGCCTGCAGAACTTGTCAGGATGGCGGATACGGCCATGTATCGTGCCAAAAGGACAGGAAAAAGATGTTGCTGCTTTTATGATGAGATCCATATAAAATGATAGGAGAATGTATGGTCAGCTTCAGGAGGATACATGCCAGACAGTGAAATCCATGCGCAGCTTCTGCGCATACGCATTGAAAAACCGAGAATCATCGATATCCCTGGTATGAAGGATTTTCCGGAACTGGTTCAGGGGTTCACCACCCGCTATGGCGGTGTCAGTCAGGGCCCTTATGCGACGTTGAACCTGAACTTTTACCGGGAGGATGATCCCGCGCGGGTCATGGAGAATTTTCGCCTGCTGTCCGAAGAGGTGGGAGTTTCCCTTGAGAATATGGTCCTATCCCGGCAGGTCCACGGATGCCGCGTGTTCAGGGTGGATGATACCCACAGGGGAATGGGCGTGATACGCCCGCGTTCCTATGATGAGGTGGACGGGCTGACGACCGATATTCCGGGCATCATGCTGGTAACCTATTATGCCGACTGCGTGCCCCTGTATTTTTATGATCCGGTGAAAAAGGCCATATGCCTGTCCCATTCCGGATGGAAGGGTACCCTGCTGGACATAGCCGGCGAGTCGGTGAAAACCATGAAAAACCACTATCAAAGCCGGCCGGAGGATATCCGTGTCAGCCTTGGGCCGCATATCCGTGCCTGCTGTTTTGAAGTGGGAGATGATGTTGCCCGGAAATTCTTTGACACTTTCCCATGGTCGGAAGAATCTGCGGGAAAGAACGACAAGGGCAAGTGGACCCTGAATCTTGAGGCTGTCATCCGGGGAAGCCTTCTGCGGCATGGCATTCTGGAACAACATATTTTCAGCTGCCCATTCTGTACCAAATGTGAACATGATGTCTTTTTCTCCCATCGGGGGAGTGGTGGAAAGACCGGAACCGGGGCGGCTCTGCTGATGATAAGGAGTTCGGTATGAAGAAAACGGCCATTTTCCTTGCTTTGCTTCTTTTCATTACGGGATTGACGGGCTGCGGCCAGCAAGCCGCCAACCAGGAGGATGCCGGATATTATTCCGGCCGGGAGGAGATGCCCGTCCTTTCACAGGATTCCGGGCCCGCCAAAGGCGGCATTCTCAGCCTCTTCATGACCACACCGGATTCCCTGAATCCCCTTTATACATTGAACCCATATGTCAGGAACCTTTCCATGTTCGTTTTTGACTCGCTGTTTATTGCGGATGGGGAGGACAGCTGTGTCAATCTGCTGGCCGAGTCCTGGCAGCTGAGTGATGACGGTGTGACCCTGGATATCAAGCTGCGGGACAAAATCACTTTCCATGACGGCTCGGAGTTTTCCGCAAAGGACGTCGCCTTTACCATTGAAGCCATCCGCAATGCCGGAGCGAGAAGTCCCTATATGGACAATGTGGCCAATATTGACAGCGTCATGGTAACCGACAGGCTGCAGGTGCGCATGATCTTCAGAAAAAAGGATCCCCGCTGGCAGCTGAAGATGACCTTTCCCATCCTTCCCGAGCATGTGTTCAGAGACTGGCCCATAGACGGTTATGATCCTGATCAGAAACTGATAGGTACAGGGGCATACCGTTTTGATGCCATTCAGGATGATGTGATATCCCTCTCCCGCCATGACGACTGGTGGTATGTTTCAGCACCGGATGGCCTTGGCCACCCGGTATGGATCGATCGCATTCAGTTCATCATCCATGGCGGTGAGCATGAAATGATGGCCTCTTTCCAGAAGAACATCATCGACATTGCCACGGTGAGCGGCAACAATATGGATTATTATGCCAATCGTTCCGATATTTTATATAGCCCATATGTGGGGAACCGCTTTGAATATATCCTCCTTTCCAATGTGGGGGCAGACAACCGGAGAATGGAGAACGTGGCATTCCGGACCATACTGCTCAGGTACCTGGCCGGTTATATGACCCAGAACCCGCTGGAACTCGGCGTATCGGCAATTGAAGAAGTTGCCTGGGGAGATATGGAAAAACGTGCGGACAGGGAGGAAGCATTGGCAGCTCTGGAAGAGCTGGGGATGGTGTATGACGAGAGGAAAAACGTGCTGTATACCTTCCGCAATGGTGCAAGAACGCCCCTGAACCTGAGCGTCCGGTACAACAGCCTCGATCTGGACAGGGAGACTGTTGCCGAATGGCTCCAGGCCGCGCTCAATGATATAGGTATTAACGTGGTTCTTGAGAAATCCTCGGAAGAGGAGGAGATGAAAGCCGTTGCCAATGGCAGGTTCGACATCATGGTCCTGGGAAGCCGCATCCCGCATTTTTCCAGCCTGGAGGAGACGCTTGAGCTGATATGCGGGAACCTGGGCCTTGGAGGTGAGGAGGCCGTGATCCTCCCCCTGTACCGTAAGTCTGAAGCCGCGCTCTACAGCCTGGACATCAGGGGAGCAAAGGAGCCGTTCTGGAAGAATGTTTACAATGACTGGACCGATTGGTATCTGGTCCGGCACGGAACCGAGCAGTGACAAGCCGAGGTCTTGTATGGAAGAAGTCAGTCTGCATGATATCAGCTTCAGGAGCATCAACCCGCCGGACATGGCACAGTTGGAAAAGTGGTACGCCATGACCGACGAGCTGGGCTATGCCACAGGATTCAAGCGGCTTGATGAGGTCAGGGAAAAGCTGCTGTCCTATCCCATGACATCCATGATGATCATCCATGGAGAGGAACAGGCCGCGGGTTTTGTATGCTATGAGCTGAAAAACATGAACGGAAAGAATGTGGCATGGATACATATCCTCCTCGTTGATCCGGCCCTCCAGAACAGGGGCATAGGCTCATGGACCATCCGGAAACTGCTGGAATGGTTTGAATCCATGGATACCGCAGCGGTGGTGGTTTCGGTTTCCGAACAGAACCATCGTGGGCTTAAGTTCTGGGAAAACCTTGGCTTTTCGCGCTCCCTGGACCTGGAAAGAATTCTCAGCGGTTTTGGGACCAAAGGCGTAGTCATCATGAAGAGATACCTGGAGAGACGCTGCTTTTGACAGCTGGAAAGCCTGCCAATATGAAATCCGCGGAGAGCCGCCATGAAAAGACCGTTGGCTGTATCGGCAATCGCCCTGATAATTGGCATACTGATTGCTGACTGGGTGCCCTCTCTGATACCGGGTTTATGTGCGGTATGTCTTCTTTGCCTTGCCGGATTGCTTTTATACCGAATACTGCCCGAAAGATCGCCCTTCCTTCTCCTGGCACCTGCGCTGTTGGTGTCAGGTTTTTTATTGCATTATTTCAATATCCAGGCCGTCAACAGCAGATTCCTGCCGTGGCATGGCCGCCAGGTGATGATAGAAGGGGCCATCCATGATGAGCCCGTCTTTTCCGACGGTCGGGTGATTTTCACCCTGTCGGCGGATACCATCCTGGAGGAGGACAAGTCCACCCCAATACGCAACGGCAGGATTAAAGTCACTGTTTACAGCGACAGTCCCTTAAGTGAGCTGCAGTACGGAAAGGTTGTCCGGATTGGTGCAAAGCTGGAAATTCCTGCGGGACAGCGCAATATCGGGGGATTTGACTACAGGCGTTTCTTGGCGGCAAAAGGCATAACGGCGGTATGCAGCATCAATCCTTCGCAGATCAATGTGCTGGAAGGCAGCAGGGGCTTCTTTCCCAAAACCGCCGGCTATGCGATACGCAGAAGTGTGCTGGATGCCCTCTACGGGAGCTTGCCGGAACAGGCGGCCTCCCTGGTATCGGGTATGCTCATCGGTTACACCCAGGAAATGCCCGAAAGCCTGGAAGATGCTTTCAGGCGGGCCGGCCTGTCCCATATCATGGCGGTATCCGGAGCCAATCTGGCCTTCCTGCTGATGCCGTTCATCTGGGTGCTGAAACGGGCTGGGTTGAATCCCAGGTGGGCGGCGGTGATTGCGTTTCCCGTGATGCTGCTCTATGTCTTTGCTACCGGTATGGAAGCCTCGGTGATGCGCGCCGCCATCATGGCCGGTATCATGCTTCTGGGGATGATCATCTGGCGGCAGACCGATTTCTTTTGCTCCATATCGGCATCAGCACTGGTCATCCTGCTTTTCAACACCTATATGCTGTTTGACCCCGGGTTTATTCTGTCCTACAGTGCGGCCATATCCCTCGTGGTGTTCTATAAACCGGTCTTTGAGAAAATTCCTGCGAAATTGCCCAAGATGATACGGGATACGCTGGCGGGAACCTTTTCAGCCCAGCTGGGTGTGCTTCCTGTCATCGCGGGGAACTTCAACAGCTTTTCGGCGGTTTCCCTCCTTGCCAACCTGGCGGTGGTGCCCATGACGGGGTTCCTGACGGCGCTGGCTGCTGTTCTGGTTATTTTCTGGCATGTATTCCGACCTGTCTGCCATGTGCTGGGCTGGGTGGTTTCCGTTTTGTCCCAGGTGATCCTGGCTGTGACCCATGCGCTTTCATCCCTGCCCTGGGCCGAACTGGCAGTGGCCACGCCCGGTTTTCTTCTGACGGCAGGGTATTACCTGATTCTTCTGACCATCCGCTATGTGGTGCCCTGGCTGGAACAGCGGGCCCGGAAGGCTTATCCTGCAAGGGCGGATGTATGCCTGGCCGGTGCGGACGGCATTGAAAGGGGATGGGCGGAAGCGGCTGCTGCCATTGGGAGAGGGCGCCTTGTCTGTCCCGGGGCTATGGATGTACCGGGACAGTATGCAGGCATTGAGACCGGTGCCGAAAAAGGACTGGGCCCGGTCCATGCGGGCCATGATGATGGAGCAGGCCGCAAGGCATCGGGAAGAAAAGGGGCCGGCCGGCTGATTGCCTGCATGCTGGCCGTCTACGGGAGCCTGATCCTTCTGGACCAGGTTCCCTCCGGTAAGCTTGAAATCTATTTTGCGGATGTGGGGCAGGGGGACTGCAGTATCATCACAACCCCGGCAGGAAGGCGCATCCTCATTGACGGCGGAGGCAGTATCTATGATGACGAGGATTCCTATACAGGGGAAAGGATCGTGGTTCCCGTCCTTTATGATCTCGGGATAACCCAAATTGACGTCATGATTGCAACCCATGGCCATGCGGATCATATCAACGGCCTCAAGAGCGTTATGGATATGATGCGGGTAAAAAGGCTGGTGGTTGCCGATGCGGATGACACCGAAATGAACGAACTGATCGCTCATGCCCGCAACAGGGGTATCCCGGTGGAGCGGGCCAACCAGGATGATATCATATACTCGGAAAAGGATCTCATGCTGACGGTGCTCTATCCCCTTGAGGACAAAGCGCGCATGCCTGCAGGGAGTTCCACCAACGCCAATGAGCTTTCACTGGTGACAAGGCTGGATTATGCCGGGTTCAGCGCCGTTTTCACAGGGGATATCGGAACCTCCACCGAAAACCGGATCCTTGACCAGCAGAAACTGGACTGTGATTTGCTGAAGGTTCCCCACCACGGTTCAAAATATTCATCAGGCGTCGAATTCATCAGGCGGGCAAGCCCCGCTGTAGCCGTCATCAGCGTGGGGAAAAACCGCTACGGTCATCCCGACGAGGGCGTGAAACAACGTTATGCGGCAGCAGGTGCCAGGCTGTACGAGACCCTCAGTCATGGCGGGATCCTGGTCAGGGTGGACGCCGTTCAACCCGACCGAATATCGGTATGGACGGTGATCAAAGAATGAGGGCCAGTTCTCTCAGCAGCTTGCATGCGGCCGCGGTGGATATGCCGCTATGGTCGTAATGAGGTGCCAGTTCCACCAGATCGGCAGCCTTGATATCCAGCGGGGTGAGTTTAACCAGGAAGTTCATAAGTTCCCGGAACGTGACGCCGCCATGCTCCGGTGTGCCGGTGCCGGGAAAGGCCGAGGGATCCAGAACATCCAGGTCAATTGTCAGGTAAACCGGCCTGCGCCCGATTTCCTGGATGGCCTTTTCAACACCGTCCAGGACAAATGGTGTCAGGAAGGTGTGTTGCCTGGCCCACTGGAACTCCTCGCGCTCGCCTGAACGGATGCCATACTGCCAGATCCTGTTGTCGCCGACCTTTTCCCATACTCTTCTGATGACTGTCGCATGGGATAACTTTACGCCAAGGTAATCATCCCTCAGATCCGTATGGGCGTCCAGGTGGATGATACACAGGTCGGGAAAGGCTTCCAGAACGGCTTCCACGGCAGGCAGGGTGACCAGATGCTCGCCGCCCAGCATAATGAATTTTTTCTGATCGCGCACAATGCGCCTGGCACAGTCCCCAATATCCCTGAGGACTTGCTGGGTATCCCCGAAGGGGAGATCCAGATCACCCAGATCGTGGCCCTTGAGATCGGTCATATCCTTGTCCTGATAGGGACTGTATGTTTCAATGCCATAGGATTCGTTGCGGATGGCCGACGGACCGAAGCGCGAACCCGGCCGGAAGGATACCGTGCCGTCAAAGGGTGCGCCGAACACAACGATGTCGGCATCTTCGTATGGGCTGTCGAAACCGAGGATTTTGAATTCCGAATTTATCTTCATCCGTACCTTTTCGCTCCTTCCAGGGGAATGCTGTCATCTTCCATCCCATCCTATTCAATCTTGGCAGCCCTGTCAACGGTTGATGTACGGAAGCCCGTAAAGGCCGGCTGCTGTGCTGCACGGCTGTCCTTTTCCCATTCTCACAGGCTGTTTTGGCGCCTTATCACAATGCGCCAACCTTTATGGGATCCCTTCCTGCACCAAATGTCATTGTGATCCACGCGTAAGCAGGGCGTGGCAATCTTGCCGCTACGGGCAGAATAGGGTAAAGTATAGATAATCAATCATTAAGTCTTGATAGTCAATAACGGAAGGGCGGTTGCTGAGCATGAGTCGGGCGGATCTGATCTTCATAGACATGTGCAAAGATATCCTGGAAAACGGGTTCTCTGATGAAGGGGCTGAGGTGCGGCCAAAATGGCCGGACGGCACGCCGGCCCATACCATCAAAAAGTTCGGCGTGGTCAACCGGTACGATCTCTCGGCCGAGTTTCCCATCCTGACCTTAAGACCGACGAATTTTGAGAAAGCCATAGACGAAATCCTCTGGATCTGGCAGAAAAAGTCCAACAACATCAAGGATCTGAACAGCCACATCTGGGATGCCTGGGCGGATGAAAACGGCTCCATAGGAAAGGCTTATGGTTATCAGCTGGGCATTAAGCACCGCTATAAGGAAGGCGAGTTTGACCAGGTGGACAGGGTGCTTTATGATCTGAAGCATAACCCTTACAGCAGGCGCATAATTACGAATATGTACAACCATGCCGACCTGATGGAAATGAATCTTTATCCCTGTGCCTACAGCATGACCTTCAACGTGACAGGCAAAAAACTCAACGCCATCCTCCATCAGCGTTCCCAGGATGTGCTGGTGGCCAACAACTGGAATGTGGTGCAGTACGCGGTGCTTGTGCACATGTTTGCCCAGGTCAGCGGACTGGAAGCGGGCGAACTGGTCCATGTCATCGCCGACGCCCACATCTATGACAGGCATATCCCCCTGGTGAAGGAACTCATCAGCAGAGAGCCCTATCCGGCGCCCAAATTTGTTATGAATCCTGATATCAGGGACTTCTATGCTTTCCGGGTCAGCGACTTCAGGCTGGAAGGTTATGTGGCCGGACCGCAAATCAAGAACATACCTGTTGCGGTATGATGGGAGGATGCCGATGCGTTCACAGTTCAGAAAGGATCTTATTCTCATCGCCTCAGCCGACAGGAACTGGGGAATCGGGTATGAGAACAGGCTTCTCAAAAGAATACCCGAGGATTTGAAGCGCTTTGCCCAGCTGACCAGGGGCAATCTGATCGTGGTAGGCAGAAAGACGATGGAATCCTTCAAGGATGCCAAACCCCTTCCGGACAGGGTGAACGTTGTGCTGACGCGGGACAGGCAATACCAGTGCCCGGGTGCGGTAGTGGTGCATGATCTGGAAGAGCTCATGTCCGCCATTTCCGGATATCCCGGAAAGGTTTATGTATGCGGTGGGGAATCGGTTTACCGGCTGCTTCTGGATTATTGCGCCCTGGCCCTTATCACACGAATAGATGCTGCATTTGAAGCCGACACCCACCTTCCCGATCTGGACAGCGACAGCCGATGGGTCAGGGAAGAAACCGGCCAGTGGCAGCAAAGCAGTGTCGGAATATCTTTCAGGTACGACACATACAGGAGGTGCGGTGGTTGAAAACAACGGTCATTCAATCGGGCATTTACTGGATTCAATGGGTAGTGATTCTGGTTTGCTTAATTGCTTTTTGGCCGGTGGGACTTCTGCTGCTGTGGCTGAAGATGCGTTCAGATCTTAAGGCCACCCTGGTGGCATCGGCGACTTTGAAGGTGGTTGCCTGGGCGCTCCTGGGACTGATGAGTTTCCTCATCCTTCTTATGTTGATCACAGACGATAAATACGTGTATGATGCGATTCCGGGGTTTATCATCCTGCTTTCCGGTTGTGCCGGGCTGCTGATAGCCGCTTGTATCGCCAACAGGAAGGCCATCCTGTACAAAAAACTGATCAGCATCGTTGTCAATGACGGCATAACCAGTATCGACGAGATCAGCCAGATTCTCAACCTGTCATACGAAAAGGTCTACCGCTACCTGAACAGGCTGATCAACCGGAGTTTGCTGAAAAATGCGTACATAAGCGAAGCACACCGTGCGGTTGTGTTTCCTGACAGCAACAGGAAGGAGCAGGAGAACGTTCGGGCACGCGTTCGGGAGCATGAACCCGAACCGGAATATACAATCGTGTATTGCAAAAGCTGCGGCGCGCAAAAGGCAGTGGTCGTGGGAAAGATTGATACCTGCAACTTCTGCGGGTCCAAGCTGAAAGGATAATGCAAGCCTTGACAGACTTTGTGTTTATGTTTATATTCATTATTAAAACCGATATTGGGCGATGAAGAAGAGGAGTAGGCAATAACGCCCTGCAGAGAGGAAGCGCCCTGGCTGCAAGCGCTTCCGGGAATGTGTTGCCGAAGGTCGCTTCCGAGCCTGGCGGTCGAACCGGCAGCATCCGATATGGAGTAAGCCAAAGTAGGCCGCACCGGGTGGGAACCGTTAGATTCCCATTAAAGAGCCCGTTGCGTTCATGTGTCTTTCGACGCTGACGGGAACTTTGGTGGTACCGCGGAAAACCTTCCGTCCAAAGAATGGATGGAAGTTTTTTTTATGATTGCGGCCGGCCAGGCCGTGGGATCCCATTGACGGACAGGGAAAGGCATACTGCAAACATCTGCATGCCTGTTTAGCCCGGTGGTCTTGACATGACGGAGGAACCATGATCGCATTGAAAATAGCATGTATCCTGCTCATGATGGCAGGAGCTGCCATTAACTATAGCGCAAAATATATCGTCAGGCGCCTGGCGCTGGAACAGCGCGTCACGGTGAAGGAGGCCGGTGAGTTAACCGGAGAAGCCCTGGAAGAATACAAACGGATGAAGGCGTGCTCAATAGTTAAGCTGGTGGGATTGTTCACGCTCCTGCCTGGGGTTGTGCTTGTTCTTATTGCCTTCAGGTGATTTTTTCTTCATTGATGGTGCCCATAATGTTCTTCTATATAGACATCAACTGTGCATTATAACAGGAAAGGATTGGGAATATGCGGGTGAATGAAATTGAAAAGACCTACGATCCGGCAAAAGTAGAGGAAAAGATCTATCAGAGATGGATGGAGAAGGATTACTTCCACGCGGAGGTTGATCCTGACAAGGAACCCTTCTGCATTGTGATACCCCCACCGAACATTACAGGCCAGCTCCACATGGGGCATGCCCTGAATAACACCCTTCAGGACATCCTCATCCGGTCCAGGAGGATGCAGGGGTATAATGCCATGTGGCTTCCCGGAACCGATCATGCCAGCATCGCCACCGAGGTAAAAATTGTTGAAAAGATGGCCGAGGAAGGCCTGACCAAGGAAATGGTGGGACGCGAGGAATTCCTGAAAAGGGCCTGGAAGTGGAAGGAACAATACGGAGGACGCATCGTGGAGCAGCTCAAGAAGCTGGGCAGCTCCTGCGACTGGAAGCGCGAGCGCTTTACCATGGATGAGGGCTTGTCCAAGGCTGTACTTGAGGTCTTTGTACGGCTCTATGAGAAAGGCCTCATCTACAGGGGCGAAAAAATCATCAACTGGTGCCCCTGCTGCGGCACCTCCCTGTCGGATGCCGAAGTGGAGTATGAGGAAAAGGAAGGCAGCTTCTGGCATATCAGGTACCCTGTCGTGGGAACGGATGAATATGTAGAGGTAGCTACAACCCGTCCCGAGACCATGTTGGGAGATACGGCGGTTGCCGTCCATCCCGAGGATGAACGTTACAGGCACCTGATTGGGAAAACCGTCATGCTCCCCCTGGTGAACCGCGAGATACCCATAATCGCCGATGAATACGTGGAACGGGATTTCGGAACGGGTGTGGTCAAGATTACGCCTGCCCATGATCCCAATGACTTTGAGATCGGCCTCAGGCATGGCCTGGAAATGATCAATGTGATGAACCCTGACGCCACCATCAATGAAAACGGCGGAAAATATGCCGGTCTGGACCGCTATGAGGCCAGAAAGCAGGTGGTGAAGGACCTTGAAGCGCTCGGACTTTTGGTCAAAGTCAAGCCCCACCAGCATAACGTGGGCTCCTGCTACCGCTGCAACACCGTCATCGAGCCCAGGGTGAGCCGCCAGTGGTTCGTGAAGATGAAGCCCCTTGCAGAGCCGGCCATCGAGGCGGTTAAAAACGGGACCATCAAGTTTGTGCCCGAACGTTTCTCCAAGATCTATTTCAACTGGATGGAGAATATCCAGGATTGGTGTATTTCAAGACAGCTTTGGTGGGGACACAGGATCCCGGCCTATTACTGCGATGACTGCGATCACATCACCGTAGCCCGCCAGGCGCCGGAAAAATGCCCGAAATGTGGTTCCGCGCGCCTGCATCAGGATGAGGACGTGCTGGACACCTGGTTCAGCTCGGCCCTGTGGCCGTTCTCGACCCTGGGATGGCCGGAAAAGACCCCGGAACTGGAGTATTTCTATCCGACCAATGTGCTGGTAACCGCATATGATATCATCTTCTTCTGGGTAGCCCGAATGATCTTCTCCGGGCTGGAGCAGATGGGGAAGGAACCCTTCAGGTACGTCCTGATCCACGGACTGGTTCGGGATGCCCAGGGCCGGAAGATGTCCAAGTCCCTTGGAAACGGCATTGATCCTCTGGAAGTCATTGAGAAATACGGTACCGATGCCCTCAGGTATGCCCTGACCATTGGTACGTCGCCCGGAAATGACCTGCGTTTCTCAGAAGAAAAGCTGGAGGCCAGCCGCAATTTCGCAAACAAGATCTGGAATGCCTTCCGTTTTGTCATGCTCAATTTTGACGAGAATGCGGATTTCTCCAAGGTGGATCCGGGCAAGTTCACCACCGCCGACAAGTGGATCCTGAGCCGCATCAACACGGTGGCCCGGGAAGTTACCGAGAACCTGGAACGCTTTGAGCTGGGTATCGCGTTGCAGAAGATCTATGATTTCATTTGGGATGAATTCTGCGACTGGTATATCGAGCTGGTGAAGCCCCGTCTGTATGATCAGGAGGCTCCCGGCCGGCTGGAAGCCCTTTATGTGCTCAATGAGGTCCTGAAAAACGCCATGAAGCTCCTCCACCCCTTCATGCCGTTCATCACCGAGGCCATCTATGAGCATCTCATCACATCCGATGAGAGCATCATGATCTCCAAATGGCCCGAATACCGGGAAGGTGTACTGTATCCCGAGGAAGAGCGTATCATGCGCGTGATCATGGATGCCGTCCGCGGCATCCGCAATGTGCGGCTTGAGATGAACGTGCCGGTTACCCGGAAGGCGAAAGCCATCTTTGTGACGTCCGATCCCGCACTGGCTGCAGCTGTGGAAAGGGAAGCCCATACCTTTAAGCGACTTGCCTCCCTTTCCGATGCGGTGGTCAGACAGGACAAGGCAGGTATTGCCGACGACGCGGTGGCCGTCGTGGTGGAAGGCATGGAGATCTACCTGCCACTGGAAGAGCTGATCGACATCGAAAAGGAAATTGAGCGGCTTGAAAAGGAAAAAGCCAACCTGGAGATGGAGCTGGATCGGGTTGAAAAGAAGCTGAGCAATGAGGGCTTCGTCGCAAAAGCGCCCAAGGCTGTCGTGGATGCCGAGAGGGAAAAGGAAGCCAAGTACCGCGACATGTACCGGAAGGTAATTGAGCGTCTGGAAACTCTGAAAAAGAGATAACCTGACCTGATTCAGGGGAGGCCGCCGGCGGAAGCAAATGCCTGATAGACGGATGGTGTTTGCCGCATGCGCGCCTCCTCTTTCAGTGTCATCCGGTTTTTGATGTGCAAAGCCTTCCTGTGTCAGCAAAACGGCGCAAATGACGTTTGCGGCGGCATTTTGCCTATTCGGGCGGCAAGATATGCCCATTATATTTTGTTTCAACTTGATTAAAATATCGTTATGAGGATTTCATAAGGACAACAAAAGTGCTATGATATAATTTGGCAATTTTAAAGGTTTGCGCAGAATGGCATGCTGAAGGGGGTGCAACGGTGTACAGAAGCAAAAGGGCAAGGATCCTGATTAGCTTGTTTGCTTCTATTTTTGTTATCTTTTCAAGCATGTTGTTTTTCCAGAGCCTTTCGGTGGGTAATGCCAATCAGGAGCCCTATTTTCCGGATGATAACCCCTCGGCGTATTCACCTGAACCGACCGAGGAAACAGAACCTCCGGAGGAAACCGAAAAGCCCCCCGAGCTGAAACTGACCAACAATCAGAAGTATTACAAGCCATTGATTTCTCCCAACAGTGTCAATGTTCTGATCACCGCATCCGATGTGGTGGGGTGGAATTTCGATACCATCCTGATCATGAGCATTGACAAGGATGCCAAGGCTGTTAAACTGCTGAACCTGCCACGGGATATCCATATCGATTACAGTGATTATGTGCTCAATGAGCTGAAGGCCAAGAAGCCGTCCTTTCTGAACGAAAAGGGAATCAACAAGATTAACGCGGCGCCGTCCATCGGCAACGCCATCGAATACAAGAAGAATGTGGGCAGGTTCCAGAGACCGTATATCGATTTTCTGTGCGATCTCATCGAGGAGATATTCTCTATTCACATTGATGATTATGCCTATGTGAAGGTTCAGGGCGTCAGGAATATCGTAGACTATTTCGGCGGCGTATACATCAACGTTCCTATCCTGATGAACTACCAGGATCCGCTTCAGAACCTGGATATCTATATAGAACCGGGCCCGCAGACGTTGAACGGCAGGCAGGCCGAAGGCTTCCTGCGGTTCAGGCAGGGATGGGATGAGCATGGCGTATGGCACAGCTACGGGGATTTATACAGGAAAAAGAACCAGATTGCCTTTGTGGAGGCGTTCATCAGGCAGAAAGTGACCCTTGCCAACCTGGCCAGGATCAATGAAATCGCCCAGGTGATTCAGAAAAATATCATCACCAGCGTAACCGACCTGGAAACCGTGATATCCTATGGCGCCCTGGCGGAAGAGGCTGTCAGGGAAGAATTCCGGATGGAAAGCCTGGAGATTGAGTATGTCGAAAAAAGAATCGGCGGGGTGGACTACATTGTTATCAAGCAGGAAGGCGCCCAGGGGGGCGATGCCTGAACCATCGCCCGTGTGTATCCTTCTGGTAGGAACCGGCAGGCAGTCCTTCCAGGAAAAGGCCTTTGACAAAGGGAAACCGGCATGATAAACCATGAATCCGTCGGCAGTCGGCCGAGAGAATCTGTCAAAAAAGATTGAAAATACGGTTGACAGTTTGGCCGGTTGATGGTACACTTAATATCCGCCGGAACATTGATGGCAAGCGCAAAATTAATCGAAAGAAAGATTAAAAAAGCTCTTGACAAGAAAATGAGACGGTGGTAAGATAATAAAGCTGTCGCCGCTGGGGGCAAGCGCCCGAAACGGAGACAGGGAGCCGAAAGAGCGGCATGGACATTGAAAATTGAACAGTGTATGAGAAAGCATCATGCAAATGATGCAGGAACCCGTTAAGCGAGTACATGGATGCGGAAGCGTCTATGGAAGCTTTGAGTAATTCAACTACTTGCGAAAGTGAGTAGTAGGTTAAAGAGTAACAGGACAAGGCGTTCCTGGTTGAGCGAGAG
>Ga0116169_1000748_pt1 | contig 31033 bp, 34 predicted proteins | sample AD_UKC130_MetaG_FD_89796 | JGI IMG/M metagenome (GOLD analysis project Ga0116169, IMG submission 89796) | Active sludge microbial communities of municipal wastewater-treating anaerobic digesters from Canada - AD_UKC130_MetaG | ecosystem: Engineered > Bioreactor > Anaerobic > Digestate | place...
CTCGACCCCGTCGCCGACCGGCTCTACATCATCTCGGTTGTCGTCGCCTTGGGACTGCGTGACGTCATCCCGTGGTGGCTGGCGGTCGTTTTGCTGGCGCGCGACGTGCTCCTGTTCAGTCTCGTGCCGTTCCTGCGTACGCGCGGCTTCAGTGCGTTGCCTGTCCACTTCCTTGGCAAGGCCGGTACGGCCGCATTGCTTTACGCCTTCCCGCTCCTGCTTCTAGGCGACGGAACCAATGCGTTTGCAAACTTGGCGAACGTTTTCGGTTGGGCGTTCACGATCTGGGGGATCGGGCTTTACTGGTGGGCTGGCATCCTCTATGTTCTGCAACTTCGTCGACTCATGCTTACGACGCCAAAAGTTAAATGAACCCGGACCTGGAACCCAGCACTTCAGTTCGAGAAGCTGAATCGATTCTCGAGCAGCTGGCCGCAACTGCCCTAGACGACGACTATTACGTCACTCACGAGCACCCGCCTGGTGCTGCAGCCAAAACGATGACCGCAATTGTGCTGGCGATGTTTGGATTGTTGATCACTGTCGCAGCCGCCCAAACGACCCGCGACCGTCCGGCAACCGAGGTTGAACGCGCTGGCTTGATTGAGGATATTGGCGTCCGACGTGATCTGGTGTCCAGCAAACAAAATGCGGCGGCGAGTCTCAAGGGAGAAACTGCTGAACTTGAGGCCGGATCGAGCATCGACTCGCCGGCGACTAAAGACCTGCTGGTCAGCACCGGTGCAGTTCCCGTCGTTGGACCTGGCATGACCATCACGGTCGAGTCGTCGCCAAATACCGACGATGAGAACGGCAGGCTGACCAATTCGGACCTGCAATTGATTGTCAACGGGCTGTGGTTCGCCGGCGCCGACGCAGTTTCCATCAACGGGCATCGACTGGCCAGTACCTCGGCGATCCGTTCGGCCGGTGAGGCAATCACGGTCAACTACCGCTCTGTAACTGAGCCAATCGTCGTTTCAGCCATCGGCGACGAGGACAAACTGGTCGAGCAATGGTTAAAGGGGCCCTCGGGTCGTTATCTCAAAGCGCGTGCCGATACCGATAACCTCAGCTTTCGCGTGCGAGGATCTGAAGAAATCTCGCTTCCGCGCGCACCTCAAGCACGGATGAAAGTCTCGGCCAAAGCGATCGGTAGGAGTGACCAGTGATTCCGATAATCGGACTAATCGTCGGAGTTTTGGCCGGTATCATCCTCCAGCCGACAGTGCCGGACGCGCTGCAGCCGTATGTGCCGATCGCGATCATCGCGGCCTTGGACGCAGTCGTCGGTGGCGGGCGGGCGTTGCTGGAAGGTCGATTCGACGACCGAGTGTTTGTTATTTCCTTCGTTTCAAACGTGTTCATTGCAGCCGTGATGGTTTTTCTTGGCGATCAGCTCGGTGTCGGTGCACAACTTTCGACCGGGGTGATCGTTGTGCTCGGTATCCGCATCTTCGCCAATGCGGCCGCAATCCGCCGTGGGATCTTCCATGCGTAAATTCTTCGCCAAACGATCGCGCTGGCTGGTGGCGTTGTTGATCGGTCTGCTCGCTTTCGCGATCACTGTCCAATGGACTCAGGGCGAAGAAACCGAAGACTTCAGCGGGATTCGCGGCGCTGAACTAGTAGAGCTGCTTAAGTCTCTTGATTCTGCGAATGCCCGATTGAACGATCAGATTTCCTCCTTGACCGAAACGCGCGACGAACTTAAAAACAGCACCGAGAACTCCGCCGAAGCCAAAGCGGCCGCAAAACGTCGTGCCGACGAATTAGAGATATTGGCCGGGACGGTCGGCGCCCAAGGCGAGGGCGTTGAGATCACGATCACCGCGCCGCCGGGGGCTGTGACGGCCTCGGTGCTGTTGGACGCGGTTCAAGAGATGCGCGACGCGGGCGCGGAAGTCATTGCGTTGAACGGTGTCTCGCGGGTCGTCGCGCAGACCTGGTTCCTTGATGACGATGAGGGGGTGCGCGTCAGCGGCCGTGTTTTGAAGCCGCCATATGTCCTCGAAGTCATCGGCGATCGCGCCACTTTGGCCGATGCGGTCACCTTCCGCGGCGGGTTAGCCGACCGGGTAGATAGCCGTGGCGGCGAAGTTGCCGTTGCAAAGCGAAAGCGCATCCAGGTGACCGCCTTGGCTGACCCCCCAGATCCCCAGTACGCTCGTCCCGCTGGCAATTGACACGAAAGGCAGAACCACTGTGATTCCTGAGGACCTGTTTTACAGCCCCGAACACGAATGGGTGCGCATCGAAGAAGATGTCGCGATTGTCGGCATCACTGACTTCGCCCAAGAGCAACTAGGCGACATCGTTTACGTCGATTTGCCGGCCGAAGGAGAAGAGGTTTCCTCGGGTTCGGTGGTTGGCGAACTTGAGTCGACCAAGTCGGTTTCTGACGTGTTCACACCGGTTTCTGGCCTAGTGATCGCCCGCAACGAGTCCCTGGACGGTGCACCGGAGGTAATCAACTCCGACCCCTATGGCGAGGGCTGGCTGCTGAAAATTCGCCTGAGCGAAGACGACGCGACCGAAGGGCTAATGAGCTCTCAGGAATACTCGGCACTGACGTCCGGCTGACTGGCGCCAATTCTGGTGTTAGGTTTGACCTCAACCTTGAAGCACCACTTGAGACGGAGTGATTGCGTTGACGACGCCCGATAGTTTCGATGAGACGGGTTTTGTGCCGACCATTGACGTCGACACCGAGGAGCTGTCGGCTTCGGACGTGTTCGCCGTCGAGAACCTACCTGTCGGCAATGCCATGCTGCTAGTTCAGCGTGGTCCCGATGCGGGCTCACGTTTCCTGTTGGACAGCGATTCGGTTTCAGCGGGACGTCATCCGTCCAGCGACATCTTCTTGGACGACATCAGCGTTTCGCGACGCCATGCGACATTCAAACGCGTCGAAGGTGGGTTCTCGGTCGCAGATGAGGGCAGCCTGAATGGCACCTACGTGAACCGTGACCGGATCGACGGCGAGATCGTTCTGACCGGGGGCGACGAAGTGCAACTTGGCAAATACCGGTTGATCTACTTCAACGGCGCAGCAAGCGTTGGCGGCGGTAAATGAGTACTGGCGAGGTCGAGCGCGAGCATCTGCTTGGCATCAGTGAAGTAATCGCCGAGTTATCGCAAGAGTTTCCAGAACTTTCGCCAAGTCAGATCAGGTACTACAACGAGCAGGGTCTGGTTGAACCGAGGCGCACGCCGTCTGGGTATCGCAAGTTCACCTACGGCGACGTTGAGCGCCTTCGTTTTGTGCTGCGGATGCAAAAGGACCGGTTTTGGCCGCTGAGCCACATCCGCCAAGTGCTCGATCAGATGGATTCGGGTGCGGTTCCAGATATCGAACTTCGGGCCACGCTAAAGGTTCCGCAAGTCACGCTGGCTGCTGACGGTTCACCGACTGCCGAATCCATTACCGAGGGCGCCGGCACGACCCGACTCACTCGTGAACAGCTGATGGATTCGGCCGGCATTGACGACCAAATGTTGTCTCAAATCGAAGAGTTTGAGCTGATTCGTCGCCGACCGAACCAGAAGTATTTCGATGCCGACGCACTCGTGGTGGCTTCGCTTGTTGGCGAGTTGGCCGAACTTGGTCTTGAGCCGCGTCACCTGCGTGGTTTTCGCACGGCGGCCGACCGAGAGGTTGGATTGCTGGACCAGGTCGTCCCGCACTCGACGCGCCAGCAGGGAGCGGCAGCGACCAAACTGGCCGAATTGGCGGCTTTGTCAGTGCGACTGCACACGGTTTTGGTGCGCTCAGACTTAAGGTCCTGACATGCGCGAACTCGAGATCGTCGGCGTGCGAGTCGAGATGCCATCGAATCAGCCGTTAGTTTTGCTGCGCGAGCTTGAGGGCAGTCGCTATTTGCCGATCTGGATTGGCGCCATCGAGGCTTCAGCAATTGCTTTTGCCCAGCAGGGGACACCGAGTGAGCGGCCGCCAACGCATGAACTGATGGCCGAAATCATCGAGGCGCTTGGTGATTCGCTTCAAGAGGTTCGCATCGTCGACGTCAAAGACGGCGTCTTCTTCGCGGAGTTGGTTTTTGACGGCGGAGTCGTCATTGATGCGCGGCCGTCAGACTCGTTGGCGCTGGCCCTTCGAGTGGGCGCGCGGGTCTACTGCGCTGAGGACGTTTTAGACGTCGCAAGCTTCGCTCAAACCGCTGACGAGGACGAAGAAGTCGAGAAGTTCCGCGAGTTTTTGGACCATGTGGCCCCCGAAGATTTCGACAAGCCTTCAAGCTGAACCTGAGAGTTTTCTGAAGGCCTTTCGGCGTGTCGGACGTGACGAAGGCTGACTCTCACCCTTAACTTGAGGGTACGCAAGACCGCAAAAATGTGGTTCTCTTGTTTTGAGGCCTGACCGGCCATGAGGAAGGCGTGAAGATGATCGAACCGCGTGACGAGGCAGCAGAGGCTAAGGCAGACGCCGCAGCCCAAGGACTGTTGTTCGAAGACGATCTTGCGCCCATGCCTCAGGACACGGGCTTTCGCGGTCCGACTGCCTGCAGCGCGGCCGGCATCACCTACCGCCAGCTTGACTACTGGGCTCGCACTGGTTTGGTTGTTCCCACCGTCCGCTCGGCCACTGGCTCGGGCACCGCGCGGCTTTACTCGTTCCGCGACGTGCTGCTCCTCAAAATCATCAAGCGTCTCCTGGACGCCGGAGTTTCGCTCCAGCAAATCCGTATTGCGATCGATCACTTGCGCGAACGCGGCACCGAAGACCTGACTCAAGTCACCTTGATGAGTGACGGTGCGAGCGTGTACGAGTGCCGTTCGGCCGACGAAGTAATTGACTTGCTTCAGGGCGGCCAGGGCGTCTTCGGCATCGCGATCGGGGGAGTGTGGAAGGAAATCGAGGGTTCCTTGCACGATCTGCCGACTGAACGCACCGAAGCCGAAGTCACGGTTGAAGGCGATGAACTCGCCGCTCGCCGTGCCCGCAAGGCCAACTAGTCAGCCCGACACGGTAGGCTAGCCCTGCCGTCGACACTTACGGGAGAGTCCCGAAAGGGCGCCGAAGGGGCAATTCCTCCCCGGAACCTCTCAGGCCCAAGGACCGTTCGTACGAGGCAACTCTGAAGCGTTTGCGCGTGACAGAGGGGGAGGCGTTATTCGACGTCTAGCCCTACGGAGTGTCCCCGTGACTGAACCCAAGCCAGCAACTGCTTTCGTTGATCGCCACATTGGGCCTCGTGCCGCAGATGTCACCAAAATGCTCGACGCCCTTGGCTATGACTCCCTAGGCGAGCTGATGACAGCCGCAGTGCCAGATCAGATCCAGAGCACACTGGTCGGACTGCCTGAAGCCAAGTCTGAAGTTGAAGCAACCGCGCTTCTTCGCTCACTCGCTTCCAAAAACTTCCCCGGCGTTTCGATGATCGGCTTGGGTTACCACCCGACCACGACTCCGGCGGTTATTCGCCGTAACATCCTCGAAGACCCGGCTTGGTACACCGCGTACACGCCCTACCAGCCCGAAATCTCTCAAGGGCGACTTGAATCTTTGATCACGTTTCAGACGTTGATCGAAGACCTCACCGGTCTGCCGACTGCGAACTCGTCGCTGCTCGACGAGGGGACCGCTGCGGCCGAGGCGCTCACTTTGGTGCGCCGCGCAGTTCGCGGCAAGGTCGACCTGCCGGTAGTGGTCGACTCTGGCCTGCTGCCGCAGACGCTCGCGGTGCTCCATACCCGCGCCGAAGCCGTCGGCCTCAAGCTGGTCGAAACCGACCTGACCGCGGGCGTGCCAGCGGTCCAGGGTGGGTTCAGCGCAGTCATGATCGCCTACCAGCGAGCCGACGGCACGGTCGTCGACCCGGAACCACTGATTAGCGCAGCCCACGAGGCCGGTGCGCTCGCGGTTGTCGTCACCGACCCGATGGCCCAGGTTCTGCTTCGTTCGCCCGGCAGCCTCGGCGCCGACGTCGTGGTCGGTTCGGCCCAACGCTTTGGTGTGCCGATGTTCTACGGCGGACCGCACGCCGGCTTCATGTCGGTGCGCTCCGGCCTCGAACGCCACCTGCCCGGGCGACTGGTGGGCGTGTCCGTCGACTCGGCTGGCCGGCCCGCCTACCGGTTGGCGCTGCAGACTCGCGAGCAGCACATCCGCCGCGAGAAGGCGACCTCAAACATTTGCACCGCCCAAGTGCTCCTAGCGGTCGTGGCCGCGATGTACGCGGTCTACCACGGTGCCGAGGGCCTGCGGCAGATCGCGACCGAGATCAACACCAAGGCCACCCGCTTGGCCGCTGGTCTAAAGGCAAGCGGGATCGAACTGGTTTCGGACAAGTTCTTCGACACAGTCACCGCGGTTGTGCCCGGTCGCGCCGACGAAATCGTCGCGGCCGCGCGTAAAGCCGGCATCCACCTTTGGCGCGCAGACGCAGATCGCGTCAGTGTCGCCGTCTCCGAACCCACCACTGAGGCCGATCTGGTTGCCGTGCTGGCGGCGTTTGGCGCAGGGGACCTTCCGGCTGAAGGCAGCGAGTCGTTGGACGCGACCTGGTTGCGCACTGACGAGATCTTGACGCATCCGGTGTTCAACGAACACCGCAGCGAAACTCAAATGTTGCGGTACCTGCGCCGCCTCAGCGACCGCGACTACGCGCTCGACCGGGGGATGATCCCGCTGGGCAGTTGCACGATGAAACTCAACGCGACCACCGAGATGGAACCGATCAGTTGGCCCGAGTTCGCGAACCTGCACCCGTTCGTGCCGGCCGAGGACGCCGCCGGAATGATCGAACTGGTCGGCACCCTCGAAGACTGGCTTTCGACCGTTACCGGCTACTCCCAGGTCTCAATCCAGCCGAACGCTGGCTCCCAGGGCGAGTTCGCGGGCCTGCTGGCGATTCGTGGCTACCACCGCAGTCGCGGCGACGAAGCCCGCGACGTTTGCCTGATCCCAAGTTCGGCACACGGCACGAACGCGGCCTCGGCCGTGATGGCCGGGATGCGCGTGGTGATCGTGAAGTCCACAGACGCCGGTGAAGTCGACCTTGATGACTTGCGGGCGCAGTGTGAGACACACCGCGACGATTTGGCCGCGATCATGGTCACCTACCCGTCGACGCACGGCGTCTACGAAGAAGGCATCTCCGAACTGTGCGACATCGTCCACGCTGCTGGCGGACAGGTGTACGTCGACGGCGCGAACCTCAACGCGCTGCTCGGGCACGCGCTGCCCGGTCAGTTCGGTGGCGACGTTTCGCACCTGAACCTGCACAAGACCTTCTGCATCCCGCACGGCGGCGGTGGCCCGGGCGTCGGCCCGGTAGGAGTCGGCGAACACCTCGTGCCGTTCCTGCCGAAGCACCCGTTCAACCCGATCCAAGCTCGTCGCGGCGACCTGGGCACTATTAGTGCGGCGCCGTTCGGGTCGGCTGGCATCTTGGCGATTCCGTTCGCGTACATCGCCATGATGGGCGCTGAAGGGTTGACCGAGGCCACCTCCATGGCGGTCCTGAACGCCAACTACATCGCCTCGCGGCTAGCGAACGCCTTCCCGGTTCTCTACTCGGGCGAAAACGACCTAGTGGCCCACGAGTGCATTCTGGACCTGCGCGAGATCACCAGGGCCGCGGGCCTGAGCATCGACGACGTCGCCAAGCGACTAATCGATTTTGGTTTCCATGCGCCGACGATGAGCTTCCCGGTGGCCGGCACGCTCATGGTCGAACCGACCGAATCTGAGGATCTGGCTGAACTGGACCGGTTCTGCGATGCGATGTTGGCGATCCGGGCCGAAATCGATCAGGTCAGCGCTGGTGAATTCGACGCGGTCGACAATCCGTTAGTGAACGCGCCGCACACGGCAGCTGAACTCGTTGACTGGCAGCACCAGTACCCGATCGCGGCCGGGTTGTTCCCAGCGGGCAAAACGCAGGACAAGTACTGGCCGCCAGTCGGGCGAATCGACAACGCCTATGGCGACCGCAACTTGGTGTGCTCTTGCCCACCACCGGAAGCGTTCGCCTGATCGGACCACCAGTCGACGATCTGTTTGACGACTCGGTCTGGGTGGCGCACCCAGAACACGTGGTGGGTTGATCCCCCTGGCGGGGTCAACCCGCGCGTGTATCGCCAGCGGGTGAGTGCGTGCGGTTCGACGATCATTCGCTCGAACCGCCGAGCGGCGGCCGGCACCGAGAAACTGTCGCCGGCCAAGTGAACAGCCAACGTCGGCTTTTGGGCGCGTTGTTCGATCTCGTATGGGGGAGTGCCGTCCCAAACCATCCGGCCCCACTCGGACATGAGCGTTCTTGCTCCCGGTGCACCGAACCACGGCTTGGGCACGTGGCCCAGAACCCGGGTGACGATCGGGATTGTTGCGGCCATTACGCCAAGGCCGATCCCGGTCTTTCGGTAGTGCACCATATGGGGGAGTGAGGAGCCGACGAGGACAAGTCCGTCTGCGGGCCTCGGCCCGACTTGGACTCCGCCAGAAAGTTGGCCACCGAGACTGTGCCCGAGCAGGACCACCGGACTTTCGGGTCGGTCGGCCCTTGCTGCGTCCACGGCCGCTTGGGTGTCGGCGATTTCGTCGGCGAAAGACCAGTCGTGTTCGCGAGACGCTTTGGGCGCGTCGGGCTCGAAGCCGCGCCGCGTCAGTGCGCGCGCGTGCCAGCCGTGCTCGTCGAATGCGGCCACCAGCGGCGCATAGAACTTCGACGGAACGGCCATCGCCGGCGCGATCAGCACTGTTGGGGTAGTCACCGGGCAATTATGCCCGCGTGAAACACTCGGCGATGACATGTCCGATGTATTTGTTTACGTGATCTCCGTCCTAGCGCTAGTCGTTGGGATCTTCGCGAGTTGGCATACCGTCAAGTCGTACCAGTTCAGCAATCCGCTTTTTTACGCGATCGCGTTGCTTGAGGTATTGCTTGTGGTGGCGTTGGTTTGGGGGATCATCGCGGTCGGTTCAGCGCCCACGGACGTGCAGCGTGGCCTCTACCTTTCTTACTTGGTTACGACGGTGCTGATTCCGCCGTTGGCCGTCTTCTGGGGGATCGGCGACAAGTCACGCTGGGGGACCGGCGTGGTCGCGGTCGCGATGTTCACGGTTTCTATTTTGATGATTCGCACACACCAGATTTGGTTGGGACATGGCTGATTCAGGCACTCAGTATGGTTTTGGTCGCGCGCTTGTCGCGGTGTACGCCGTGTTCGCGATCTCGGCGACCGCACGGTCGATTTATCAACTTGTCTCCAAAGCCGACGAGGCACCGCTGGCGTATGGACTGTCCGCCGTCGCCGGCGTTGTCTACATTTTGGCGACGTGGGCACTTGCGACCGGCAACCGTCGGGTCGCCACTTGGGCGATCGGGTTCGAGTTGGCCGGCGTGCTCGGCATCGGCCTGCTCACCACGCTTGATCCCGAACTGTTTCCAGAGTCGACGGTTTGGTCGACCTTCGGCAGCGGGTACGGCTATGTGCCGCTGATTCTGCCGTTCGTTGGGCTTTGGTGGCTGCTAGTCAATCGTCGGCGCGAGGCGAACAACGTCGCCGATGACCACAACCGCCGGTGACTTCGCTTCGCTCGCCAGCTCGGCGATCGTTGCCAACGTGCCAATAGTGGTTTTCTGAGTGGGCGAAAAGCCTCGCTCGATCACGGCCACCGGCGTTTGCTCGTCGTGACCGGCAGCGATCATTTCGGCGACGGTCTGGCCGAGACGTTTTACCCCCATCAACAGCACGATCGTGTGGTCTGAGCGGCGGGGGAGGGAAGCCAACTCCTCGTGCCCGGTGACCACGCTGAAACCCCGAGAAATCCCGCGGTGAGTTACTGGGATTCCGGCCGCCGCCGCCACCGCAATAGCGGACGTCACGCCGGGGACGACTTCGACTTCGACGCCGGCTTCGCGGCAGGCGATCAGTTCCTCGCCGCCGCGACCAAAGACGTAGGGGTCGCCGCCCTTGAGCCGCACGACCATCTTGCCGGCTTTGGCGTGTTCGATCAGGATTTCGTTTATCTGCTCTTGGGGGATCGGATGGTGGTCGGGCTGTTTACCCACGTCGATCACTTCGACGTCGTCAGCCAGTTCACTCAGCACGCTTTGTGGGGCGAGGCGGTCGATTACGACCACGTCGGCTGAAGCTAAGAGTTGACGACCGCGAGCGGTAATTAGGCCCGCATCGCCGGGCCCGCCGCCGACCAAGGCAACCTGACCTTTTCGGTGAGTGCGATGTCGCAGGGGCAGTTCGCCGGTGTGCAGCGCCGCGGCCACCTCGTCACGCAAGGCGGTCGCGCGTTTCGCGTCACCGCCGCCACTGATCGCGATGGTCACGTCGCCAACCTGGGCCACGGCCGGCGCCCAAGCGGTTGCCTTTTGCGGGTCCCCACCCTTTAGGCAGAAGATTTGGTTTGCTTCAGCATCGGCGAAAACCTGATCATCGACCGCAGCGATCCCGGTCGCCGTCTGCACCAGCCACGCGTCGGCCAAATCACCAGTTTGATAGCCGCGATCAGTCCAACTGACCTCGCCGCGACCAATGGCCGAGGCCAACGATTGGGAAACCGCTGGCGAGATGACTTGAACGTTCGCGCCAGCCTCGACGAAGGTGAAGACGCGACGGGTGGCGACTTTGCCGCCGCCGACAACCACGACCTTTCGATTGGCCAATTGCAGGGTCAGCGGTAAACCAGTCAAAGTCAGGCCTTTGCGGAAAGAAGTGGGTCTCCAACCATACCGGCGGCCAGGGTGGTGCCGTCTTGACCATCGATGAGCAAGAATGCGCCGGTGCCGCGCGATTTCGCGTATTCCTCGGCAGCAATCGCCGACGCGAGCCGAAGCGTCACGTGCCCGATGTCATTGAGTTCCAGCCGCTCTGCCGGGACCAACGTGGCCGTGTCGAGGTCAAGTCGACCGCCGATAGCGCGCACGATCGCTTGGACAGTTTTCGTGCCGTGTTTGACCAGCACCTTGGTGCCAGGGGTGAGTGGGCGTTCGGCCAACCAACTGACGGTGCCTTCCACGTCTTGAGTGACCGCCGGAACATCGGTGGCGGCAACGATCAGGTCACCGCGAGAGATGTCGACGTCGTCGCTCAACCGTAGGGTCACCGACTGCGGCGCAAAGGCTGTGGACAGTGACGTGCCAGCAAAATCGATCGCTTCGACTGTCGAGGTGAGGCCCGACGGCAGGACGGTGATTTCGTCGCCGACCGAGACAGTTCCGGCGGAAATCTGCCCGGCGTAACCGCGGTAGTCGCGAAACTGCGGGTCAGCGGCCGACTGCGGGCGGATGACCAGTTGCACCGGGAACCGGAACGCCTCATTGAGCGGATCACCCTTGGGGGAGAGCTGCTCAAGGTGTTCAAGCAGGCTCGGACCCTCATACCAGTCGGTACGAGTCGACCGGGTGACAACGTTGTCCCCGGCGAGCGCCGAAACCGGAATCGTCGTGACATCGCTGAGGCCGAGCGCGGCGGCCGCAGCTAGTACTTGATCGGTAACTTCACGGTAGACGTCTTGGCTGAAGTCGACCAGATCGATCTTGTTGATCACCACGACTAGATGGGGGACTCGCAGCAACGAGGCAACCGCCAAGTGCCGACTCGTCTGCTCCTGCAGCCCATTTCGGGCATCGACCAAGACGACGACAACGTCCGCGGTGCTCGCGCCGGTGACCGTGTTTCGGGTGTACTGGACGTGCCCGGGGCAGTCAGCCAGGATGAACGAACGCTCCGCGGTAGCGAAATAGCGGTAGGCCACATCGATCGTGATGCCTTGTTCGCGTTCAGAACGCAGACCGTCGGTCAGCAGCGCGAGGTCGGCGGTTTCGAGGCCGCGATCGCGGCTGACGCGTTCGACGGCGTCGAACTGATCGGCGAGCACCGACTTGGAGTCGTACAACAGTCGGCCAACCAAGGTCGACTTGCCGTCATCGACCGAACCGGCCGTGGCCAAACGAAGCAGCGTCTTCATCAGAAGTAGCCTTCCTTCTTGCGGTCTTCCATGGCCGCCTCGGATATGCGATCGTCGGCTCGGGTGGCCCCGCGCTCGGTCAAGCGAGTGGCTGCGACTTCAGCGATTACCGCGTCAACGTCAGTTGCCGAACTTGCGACCGCGCCCGTGCAGGACATGTCGCCGACGGTTCGGTAGCGAACAAGTCGCGTTTCGACCGTTTCGTTTTCGCGCGGCTGCGAGTACGGGCCGACGGCCAAAAGCATGCCGTCGCGGGTGAAAACTTCGCGGTCGTGGGCGTAGTAGAGCGGCGGCAGTTCGATCTTCTCGGCGGCGATGTACTGCCAAACGTCCAGTTCGGTCCAGTTGCTCAACGGGAAAACACGGACATGTTCGCCGGCGCGGTGGCGGCCGTTGTAGAGGTTCCACAACTCGGGGCGCTGGTTTCGCGGATCCCACTGACCGAACTCGTCGCGCAAGCTGAAGACGCGCTCCTTGGCGCGGGCCTTCTCTTCGTCGCGGCGGCCGCCGCCGAAGACCGCATCGAAGCGGTGCTCGCCGATCGCGTCCAGCAACGGTTGGGTTTGCAGTGGGTTGCGGGTGCCGTCGGTGCGCTCGCGCAGTCGACCGTCGTCGAGGTAGTCCTGCACCGAAGCGACCTCGAGGCGCAAGCCGTAGCGCTCGACGGTCTCATCACGGAACTTCAACACTTCGGGGAAGTTGTGACCGGTGTCAACATGCAACAAAGTGAACGGCACTCGCGACGGCCAGAAGGCCTTGATCGCCAGGTGCAACATGACGACGGAGTCTTTGCCGCCGGAGAACAGCACGACTGGGCGTTCGAACTCCGAGCCGACCTCACGGATGATGTGGATCGCTTCGGACTCGAGCCATTCGAGTTGGGAAAGTTCACTCATGTGTGCAGACCACACTCCGATTTGTTGAATCCGGCCCAGCGGCCTGAACGGGGATCTTCACCCGGTGCCACCTTGCGGGTGCAGGGGGCGCAGCCAATCGACGGGTAGCCGTCGTTGACTAGGGGATTGATGATGATGTCGTGCTCTTGGCTGTAGGCGAGCAGGTCATCGAACGACCAATCGACCAGCGGGTTGATTTTGACTAGGCCGTTCTTTTCGTCCCAGGTGACCACCGGGGTGTCTGCGCGAAGTGGGCTTTCGTCGCGGCGAACCCCGGTAATCCAAGCCTCATAACCGGTCAAGGTTCGCGTCAGGGGCTCGACTTTGCGCAGTTCGCAGCACCTGGCCGGGTCTCGTTCGTAGAGTTTCTCGCCGTACTCGGCGTCCTGTTCGGCGACGCTCTGCTGGGGCAGCACGTCCACGATGGTCAGTTCCATCGACGACTCGACCGCGTCGCGGGTGCCGACAGTTTCGGCGAAGTGATAGCCAGTGTCGAGGAACAGGGTGTCGACCCACGGCAGGTGCTTGGCTACCACCGCTGGCAGCACCGCGTCGGCCATCGAGCAGGCGACCGTGGTGCGGTAACCGAACTCGGTGGCCGCCCAAGCAAGCACGGTGTCGGCGTCTGCCTCGGCGAACCGAATAGCCGCATCCTCGGCGATTTGCTTGAGTTCCTCGCGGCTGCGTGCCGGTGCTAAAGAGAGGGCGCGTTGGGCAAGGTGCTCCGCACGACCTAGGTCGTGGGCGAGTTGGCGCTCGCGGCGTTCGGCAAGACTGGGGCTGTTCATCGCTGCGAGACTACTTCGCGCGACACACTGTGGACGCTGCGTCCACGATGCGATACGCCTAGGGTGGGAGTCATGGTTCGCTATATAGACATTCATCCGGTCGACCCGCAGCAACGTGCGGTGGACCAGGCGGTCAAGGTTTTGCGCGACGGGGGACTGGTGGCATACCCGACCGATTCGGGTTACGCGCTAGGAGCTCAGTTGGGCAATGCGGAGGCGCTGACACGAATCAAGCAACTTCGCCAACTGGACGACAAACACCATTTCACCCTAGTTTGCAAGGATTTCTCGCAACTGGGCCAGTTTGTCCACGTAGACAATTCGGTGTTTCGGGCGCTAAAAGCGGCCACACCGGGTCCCTACACCTTCATTTTGCCGGGTACTCCCGAAGTGCCAAAGCGAATGCTGCATGCGAAGAAGAAGACGGTAGGGGTGCGAATTCCCGAGCATCGGGTCGTGCGCGCACTGCTTGAGGAACTTGGTGAGCCGATTTTGTCGTCCACGTTGATCCTGCCGGGTGAAACCGAACCGATGACTCAGGCGTGGTTGATCGGCGAGGAGATCGGTGACCAACTCGACGCGATCATCGACTCGGGCGAGGAAATTGTTGCCGAGCCGACAACCGTCGTCGATCTTTCGTCGGGTGAACCGGTTGTGCTGCGCGAAGGCGCGGGGGACACCTCGCGATTCGAGTAGCCGCGATTTGTCTACGAGTCAGCGTGGGTTGCGAATCCCCAACACCTGATGTGAGGTGCAGGACATCACCAACGCAATGACCCAACCAACAACAGTCCAGCCGAGCAAGAGATTCAACCAGAAGATTGCGCCAGTGTTGGACTTGCCCCGAGTGGCCGCGATTGCCCAGGGGAGCATGTAGCCCGCGGTCAAAATCGTAATGAGCCAAGCGAAAAATGTCTGGAATGGGCGCGAACTCTTGTCAGTGACAATCTGAACCATGGATCCAGTCTAGGCACTTTTTGTGAACCGAATCGCCAAACTCGTCGCGCAACGCCAGTCTCGGTTTTAGCCAGCTACGGCAAAGGTAACCGCATACTGATCTCGTAGAACAGTGTTTGGATCGGCCAGTACAACAGCACGGCCGTGGTGAAGGCGATGGCCACGCCGCGCGGAGACTTGGCGAACAAGGTGAGAGCAATGGCCATGATGACGTTGAGCACGCCTTCGGCGGTCCTGTCCGGGGCGAACGGGGCGAGTGCGCCGGTGCGTTTGAGCCATATTTGTTGAAGTGGTCCGGTTATCAACACCAGCGAGGCTGCGGCACCGAGTGCCACAGGTCCGATCAATTCCCTCCCGCGTGCCATGTTCATGGCGGCCGACAACGGCGGACACACCACTGCGGCCAGCACGAACCAAGCCAAGCTTTGCAGTTCGAACGGATAGCCGAGCACAAAGGCGGCCCAGGCATAGTAGGTCGTATTCATCGCGAGGAAGAACAGGGCAGAGACAGTGCCCGCACGTAGGGGCGAACGTGAGAACCACCCGATCGTGGCGACTATTGCCACCCAGACGGCAAATCCAGTACCTAGGTCGCCAATCAAATCCGGACCGTTCTCATCGGACCACTTGGCGAGCGCACCGGCGAACACTCCGGCCGAAATAGCGAAAAAGATGAATCTTGGGCCCCGAGTCATGTTGGCAAATGTCGTGGACCGTTGACCTGCCGCCTGAGTTGTCTGGGACTGGCTCGTCGTTGTTTGTGACATCAGTGCAACTCTCGTTTAAGGGTGGGCAAGAGGAGAGTACGTCAACGAACACTCAGGGAGAGTGGTGGGCCCAATGCAGAGAATGACATAATGTGCATTATCGGACAACTCTGGAAAGCGACGGAAGTGGGCTCTGTCGCCCAATTAGCGGTATGCGTCCGCCCGGCGTACGACGGCAACGACAGTCACGCGCCGAAGTTCGTCGTCGATTCGGTAAATGACCCGGTAGGTGCCACGTCGGGCGCTATGCCGATCTTCCAGTGGAGGCCGTAGGCGCTTTCCGACGCGATGAGGATTTATGAGCAACGGGCCAACGATGAACTCGTAGGCGGCGAAGGCCACGGATTCAGGAAGCGTCTCAGTTGGTTGCCGCCGTGAGGTCGGCGAAATGATTAACTCGAAGCGTTCTATCGTCACGAAGTGCGGCCGCGCTTAGCCATCGCAAGTTCGAGATATTGTTCAGACTCGCCTTCGCCGCGAGCCAACTCTTCGTCGGACGCCGCCAATTGGCTTACGGCTGCCTCGTCCGAAAGGATGGCGATCGTTTCCTCGAGGGCTTCTAGGTCTGCCGGCGACAGCAGCACCGCTGACGGTCGGCCATGCACCGTGACAGTGACCCGTTCGTGCTGACGATCGACGCGGCTGACCAATTCAGACAGATGCGCTTTCGCGTCAGCTAACGAAAACGTCTCACTCATGGTCATAAGTATGACCAGAAAAGGTCGCTAACTCAAGAGCGGACTCTATTCCCCAACCTGCATTGCCAGGTGTTTGGCGGTGAGCGTTTTGCCGTCGCTGACCAGATCTGCCGGCGTTCCCTCGAATACGACCTTGCCGCCGTCGTGTCCAGCGCCTGGGCCAAGGTCAATAATCCAGTCGGCGTGAGCCATGACTGCCTGGTGATGTTCGATCACAATCACCGACTTGTCGGCGTCAACTAGCCGATCCAGCAAAGCCAACAGATTATCGACGTCGGCTAGGTGCAAACCTGTCGTCGGCTCATCTAGCACGTAGATATCGCCCGGATCGCCAAGTTGGTTTGCCAGCTTGAGCCGTTGGCGCTCCCCGCCTGAAAGTGTCGTCAGCGACTGCCCCAGATTGACATAACCTAGTCCGACGTCGGCTAGCCGATCCAGAATCTTGACCGCGGCCGGCACCTTTGATTCGCTTTCGCTGAAGAACGCCAGCGCCTCTGCAACCGGCATTTCGAGCACGTCGGCGATGCTGCGACCACCAAACTTGTACTCCAACACCGACTGGTCGAAGCGCCTCCCCTCGCACTCTTCGCACGGTGTCTCCATCGTGTCGAACATGCCAAGGTCGGTGTAGATGACGCCCGCCCCTTTACATACCGGACACGCACCATCGGAGTTCGCGCTAAACAGGCCAGGTTTCACCCCGTTGGCCTTCGCGAACGCCTTTCGGATGGGGTCCAACAGGCCGGTATAGGTGGCCGGGTTGCTTCGACGCGAACCCTTGATCGCGCCCTGATCGATCGTGACCACCTCAGCTCGGGTGCTCACCGAACCGTGGATTAGCGAACTCTTACCCGAACCGGCGACTCCCGTAATGACTACGAGCACGCCCAGTGGAATGTCGACGTCAACGTCTTGCAAGTTGTGGGTTTTCGCTCCGCGGACCTCAAGGGTAGACGTCTGTTGGCGAACTTTAGATTTCAACGCGGCTTTGTCGTGCAGGTGACGGCCGGTGACCGTGTCTGCACTACGCAACTGCGCGAGCGATCCTTCAAACACCACTTCCCCGCCGGCACTGCCTGCACCCGGGCCAAGATCGACGATATGGTCTGCAATCGCAATGGTTTCGGGCTTGTGCTCGACCACCAGAACCGTGTTGCCTTTGTCGCGAAGCCGCAGCAAGAGTTGGTTCATGCGCTCGATGTCATGCGGATGCAGCCCGATCGTCGGCTCATCGAAAACGTAGGTGACGTCAGTTAGCGAAGACCCCAGGTGGCGGATCATTTTGGTGCGCTGCGACTCACCGCCAGAAAGGGTGCCAGCGGGCCGATCGAGCGACAAATAGCCCAAGCCGATATCTACGAAAGAGTCGAGTACGGCGCGTATGCCGTTCAGCAATGGTTCTACGGACTGGTATTCGATCTCGTTGAGCCAAACCGCCAAATCACTGATTTGCATGGCGCAAAGGTCGGCGATGTTTTTGCCACGAATCTTCGATGACCTAGTCAGCTCGTTGAGCCGCGTGCCATCGCACTCTGGGCAGGTCTGAAACGTGATGGCCCGATCGACGAAGGCGCGAATATGAGGCTGCATCGCGTCGCGGTCTTTAGCCAGCATCGACTTTTGAATCTTTGGGATCATCCCGTCAAAAGTGACGTTTATCCCCTCGACCTTGATTTTGGTCGGTTCGCTGTACAGGAACCGGTCGAGTTCGCGTTTGCTGAAATCCTTAAGCTTTTTGTCTGGATCGAAGAATCCACTACCGCGATAGATCCGGCCGTACCAGCCATCCATCGAATAGCCTGGCACCAAAATCGCACCCTCGTTGAGCGACTTCTCGCCATCAAACAACGCAGTCAAATCAAAGTCGCTGACCGTGCCCATTCCCTCACAACGGGCGCACATGCCGCCGGTGACCGAAAACTCGCGGCGTTCCTTGACGGTCCGCTCCCCCTGCTCGAACGTCACTGCGCCGGCGCCACTCATCGAGGCGACGTTGAACGAGTACGCCTGTGGCGAGCCAATGTGAGGCTCAGCGATTCGACTGAACAGCATGCGCAGGAGTGCGTTCACGTCGGTGGCGGTGCCGACCGTGGATCTAACGTTGGCACCCATTCGCTCTTGATCCACCAAGATTGCAGTGGTCAAGCCCTCGAGAACGTCGACGTCGGGGCGCGCCATCGACGGCATGAACCCTTGAACGAACGCGCTGTACGTCTCGTTGATCATTCGCTGCGACTCGGCGGCGATCGTGCCGAAAACCAGCGAACTTTTTCCCGAACCAGACACCCCGGTAAACGCGGTAAGCCGGCGTTTGGGGATCTGGACCGAGACGTTCTTCAGGTTGTTGACCCGAGCGCCTTGAACGCGAATCAAGTCATGGGAATCAGCTGGGTTAGTCACCCGATTCAATCTAGTGCCGAAGCTGCCTTCCAACCCAGCGGTACAGCCACTAACTCGACGAAGTTTTGCAAAAGTTGGGCGTTGAAATCCACCCCAAGTTGGTTCGGAACAGTCAGCAGCAGCGTGTCAGCTGCGGCGATCGCTTCGTCGGCGGCCAAGTCCTCGATCAGTCTGTCGGGTTCGGCAGCATATGTTTTGCCGAAGCGGGCATTGCCGCCGTCGAGGAAACCGACCTGATCGCGGCTGCGTGACTCGTGGCCGAAGTAGGCATGGTCAAGGTCGCTGACTAGCGGGAAAATGCTGCGACTGACCGAGACTCGAGGTTCGCGATCATGGCCGACCGCTGCCCACGCCTCGCGGAAGAGCTGAATCTGTTCGGCCTGAAGTTGGTGGAATGGCACGCCGGTATCTTCGGTCAGCAGTGTCGAACTCATCAAGTTCATGCCCGCCTCGGCGGACCACTGGGCCGTTGCGCGACTGCCGGCGCCCCACCAGATCCGGTCACGAAGGCCCGGCGAATGAGGTTGAATCCCTAAGAGTCCGGGCGGGTTCGGGAACATCGGCCGCGGGTTCGGTTCGGCGAACCCCTCCCCCTTGATCACCTGCAAGAACACATCTGCATGCTGGCGCGCCAAATCGGCGTCGCTTTGCCCGTCGGCGGGCACATGGCCGAAATAGCGGTAGCCGTCGATCACCTGTTCGGGTGAACCGCGGCTGATCCCCAACTGAAGTCGCCCGCCAGAAATAAGGTCGGCCGCGCCTGCGTCCTCGGCCATATAGAGCGGGTTCTCGTAGCGCATATCAATAACGCCGGTGCCGATCTCGATCTGCGACGTGCGTGCGCCAATGGCCGCGAGCAACGGAAACGGTGAACCGAGTTGGTTGGCGAAGTGGTGGACCCGAAAGTACGCCCCGTCGACGCCAACGTCTTCGGCCGCGACCGCAAGATCGATCGATTGCAGCAGGGTATCTGCTGCGGACCGGGTCGCCGAGTGCGGCGAATCGGACCAGTGGCCAAAGGACAGGAACCCAATTTTCTTCACATTTACTGTCAACGTCGTATTGCCTCACATGATTCCGCGCAGCGGTTTCGGGCGCTGCTGTTGGCACATGGCTAGCTACGACGCGCCGACCAGTGCAAGGCCAGATTCTCGATGAGCGGCTCCCTCAGGTGAAAGAATCAGAAGTATGAATACGAAGAAGCCACCCGCAGGCGCCGACGATGTCAAAGCTGGAGCCGTCCAGGAAGAATTCCCGGAACGCTACAACGAAAAAGGCATGCTGCGAGGCTCCTTCTACGACGAAGAAATGGCGCGGCTGCAAGAGCAACTGGTGCTTTTGCAGTATTGGATTCAGCATCACGGTCTAAAAGTCGTGGTGATCTTTGAAGGGCGCGGCACGGCCGGCAAGGGCGGCGTGATCAAACGAATCACCGAACGCACCAGTCCCCGAACCGTCCGCGTCGCAGCACTCCCGCGCCCGACTGAACGCGAGAAGACTCAGTGGTATTTCCAGCGTTATGTCGAGCATCTGCCGGCTGCCGGCGAGATGGTGTTGTTCGACCGCAGTTGGTACAACCGGTCGAATGTGGAACGGGTGATGGGATTTTGTACCGACGAAGAGCATGAAGAGTTCTTGCGATCGGCGCCCGAGTTCGAACGGATGCTGGTGCGGTCGGGCATCACCGTGATCAAGTACTGGTTCAGCGTGAGCTTCGAAGAGCAGCGCCGCCGGTTTGAAGCGCGCAACATTGAACCCGTGAAGCGGTGGAAACTCTCTGACATGGATCTGGCAGAGCACGAGTTCTATGTGAAGTACTCGATGGCGAAAGACACGACGTTCCAGTACACCGACATCAAGCAGGCGCCGTGGTGGGTCGTGCCGTCGGACGACAAAAAGGCTGCGCGACTCAACTGCATTTCGCACCTGTTGTCGCAGTTCGACTATGACGACGTTGCGCCGGATCCGGTGAAGCTACCGAAGATGCAGGATCTGGCCTATGTGCGGCCGCCGATGGACGATCAGACTTTCGTTCCGTTGAAGTTCTAAGTAGCGACCGTGGCCTGATCGTCTGCCACATAAAGCCGGAAAAGCAGGTATGCCGACAAGGCGCAGCCCAGATGCCAGATGGCGTGACCTTGCAGCAGGCTGTCGGGGACGCACCAAGCGCCTTGGTCTAAGTTCCAGATGACGAAGGACAGGCCGAGAGTGCCGACCGCGGCGATTCCGGCCTTACCCACTCCCCTGCTCCTCGTTCGAGACCAAAGAACTACCTCGCTGATGAGCGTGAGCAGGATCAGTACCGCAAAGACGGCGTTCCCCGCATGCAGCACCACGGGCAGTTCAGGGCCAGTGAGGTAGATGATTTCGCTGCCGAACAGCAGGACCGCGAACAGTCCGTAAAAACGTATGGCGGTCAAATCGGCAAGGCGTTTGATTGCATAGGAACTTGTGAAGGCCGCCAACAAAAACATCGAAGTAAGGTCGAGGTGCTTTCCCCACGCGGTGCCGGTGGCGTGCATGGCCGCGCTTGCCGGGCCGAGCAAGACGACTACGCATGCAAACAACGTGACCGTTGAATCCATCAGTTGTGGCCGGGTCCGCGCCTGCCAGCCGATTGAAAGTCCAGCAATAACGAAACCCAGGTTTGACCACGTGTTTGCTGGTTGATTTACCAGACCGTCGCGAAGGGCCTCGCAGAATAAATCGCCGTGGCCAAGATCTGGACCTAGCCAACCCCCAACGACGGCCGCAGCAAGCAGACCGATGGAGACTACCGCCACAGCTAGCGCTGTCGAGAATGGGTTCAGCGCTGGGCGGCTCATGGGCCCAATCGTGGCACGATGAGGACCATGAAGATCACCAGATTTGGACATTCGGCAGTGCTGGTCGAGTCGGGTCAGACGCGTGTTTTGGTCGACCCGGGCGTTTTTAGCGTTCCTGATCTTTGGGATTTGACTGGACTTGCTGCGATCGTGGTGACGCATCAGCACCCCGACCACCTCGATCTGGCCCGGGTCGGCGATCTGATCGCGGCAAATCCAGGCGTCCAGTTGCTTGCCGAGCCGCAGACAGCGACGAACTTGGCTGATTGGACGCCCACCTCAGTTGACGCCCGCTATTCGATTGGCGAGTTAACGCTGACCGGAGTGGGCGGTCAGCACGCGGAGATACTGGACACGATTCCCCGGGTAGGCAACATTGGCATGTTGGTGTCCGACCCGGCCGGCACAACCTTTTTCCACCCGGGCGACTCTTACGAGTACCGGCCAGCAGGCGTCGATATTCTCGCGATCCCCTTGGCGGCGCCGTGGGCAAAAATGGCTGAAACAATTGACTTTGTCCGGGCCATTTCGCCCCACACAGCGTTTCCAATTCACGACGGTGTGCTCGCCGACTCTGGCTATGGGATCTATTGGATGCACGTCCAAAATCACGGCGGCGTTGCGGATCTTCAACAATTAGGACAGTCCGCTCCTCTGGTTCTGGGCTGACACGCGCCGGATTCGGGGTTTATCTCACAACTGAGATACGCTTCATGCATGACTCAGAGCGATGATTACTTGGCCCGGATCGGCACCCTAATCCGTGATGCCAGGCAACATTCGGGGCTAACCCAGGCCCAACTCGCAACTGAACTGAACACCAGCCAGAGCGCCATCAACCGGATTGAAAAAGGTCAGCAGAACCTGACGCTGGACATGTTGGCTCGCATTGGTGAGGCATTGGACTCTGAACTAGTCAGTGTGGCGCCAACCGCCGGGCCGAGCCACCTTCGGGTCAAGGGTGGCACGACTCTTTCGGGCACGATCGACGTCAAATCCAGCAAGAACGCTGGCGTGGCCCTGCTGTGCGCAGCCCTCCTAAATGTCGGCACGACCACCCTGCGCAAAGTTGCCAGGATCGAGGAGGTCAACCGCCTGCTTGAAGTGCTCGAATCGATCGGTGTTCGCACTCGCTGGTTGAACGACCAAAATGACCTCGAAATTGTCGTGCCCGAACGTCTCGACCTGGCCAAGATGAACGAGGAAGCCGCGCGTCGCACGCGCAGCATCATCATGTTCCTGGGCCCGCTGATGCATCGGTCAGACGAGTTCGAACTCCCCTATGCCGGCGGCTGCGATTTGGGCACTCGAACGGTCGAACCGCACATGACCGCGTTGCGACCATTTGGACTCAAGGTCCTCGCCACCGAGGGAAGTTATCACGCGACTTCGGCCGCGGGCGTGGTGCCGGACCGGCCGATCGTGTTGACCGAACGCGGCGACACGGTTACCGAAAATGCGCTGTTAGCCGCCGCGCGAACCGACGGCACCACGACCATCAGGAACGCCAGCCCCAACTACATGGTTCAGGACTTGTGCTTCTTCTTGGAGAAGCTCGGCGTCCAGATCGAGGGCATCGGCACCACGACTCTGCGCGTGACCGGAAAGTCGAAGATCAGCGGCGACGTCGACTACGCACCCAGCGAAGACCCGATCGAGGCGATGAGCCTGATCACGGCCGCGATCGTCACGAACTCGCAAATCACGGTCTGCCGAGTGCCGATCGAGTTCATGGAAATCGAGTTGGCACTGCTCGAGGAGATGGGTTTCGCCTACGAAAGGTCGGCTGAATATTTGGCAGAGAACGGCCACACGCGGTTGGTTGACATCACTACCTTCCCCTCGCAACTCAAGGCACCGATCGACAAAATTCACCCGATGCCGTTCCCTGGACTGAACATTGACAATCTGCCCTTTTTCGCTGTGATTGCAGCGTCGGCCGAAGGGCAGACGATGCTTCACGACTGGGTTTACGAAAACCGGGCAATCTACTTGACCGAACTGAACAAACTCGGCGCTCAGGTGAAGTTGCTTGACCCGCACCGAGTGCTTATTGAGGGCCCAACTCACTGGAGCGGAGCTGAACTGGTTTGCCCTCCGGCTTTGCGTCCGGCAGTGGTGATCTTGCTGGCCATGCTGGCGGCCAAGGGAACTTCAGTTTTGCGCAGTGTCTATGTAATCAACCGCGGCTACGAAGACCTTGCATTACGACTTAATGACCTTGGCGCGCAGATCGAGACGTTCCGCGACATCTAACGCTAGGTTGGCTCCGTGAGTACATCGCCGTACCTGGAGCCTGCTGCGCCCGTTGCCTTCGCCCATCGAGGCGGGGCGATGGTCGAAGCAAATATCGGTATTGAGAACTCGCTCGCCGCGTTCACCCACGCGTACGAATTTGGCTACCGCTACATGGAGACCGACGTGCGCTGCAGTCGCGACGGCGTCGTTTACGCCTGCCATGACGAACGACTCGGACGGTTGCTCAATCGCGACGTGGCTATCGCTGAATTGTCTGCGGCCGAAATCGATGCCGCGCTGCTCGGCGATCGCGAACCGATCATCCGACTCGACGCGCTAATTGAAGCGTTGCCTGGCGCGAGATGGAATATCGACATCAAGTCAGACGACGGCGTTGACCCCACGACAGATCTGCTTTCGAAGATGGGCGTGCTCGATGACGTCTGCCTAGCCTCGTTTTCGCATTCTCGGTTAGTGCGAATCCGCGAGAAATTGCCCCAAGTCGTCACCTCGGCCTCACAGCGCGAAGCCGCCCAAATGGTGCTTGGCCTAGGGGTTCCGAAGGCTCCCAGGATCTTCCAAGTTCCGGTTAGCCACGCTCGGGTTCCGGTAGTGACTCGCAGTTTTGTTCGTCGCGCCCACAAGGCCGGCAAATTCGTTCACGTTTGGACGATCGATGAACCCGAAGAAATGCATCGACTTTCCGACCTTGGTGTCGACGGGATCATGACCGATAGAACCGACCTACTCAAAGACGTGCTGTTGGCGCGCGGCCAGTGGAAGGAACCCGCATGAGTGAAGGCGTCGTGGCCCAGAAGTCCGAAAAGGGCAAAATTATTGCTTGGAGTTTTTGGGATTGGGGTTCGGCAGCGTTCAACGCGGTGATCGTGACCTTCATCTTTTCGGTCTACCTGGTTGACAGTGTCGGCAAAGATATTCCCGGGCCGTTCAGAGCAGCCACCTGGCTTGGCTTGGCAAGTGCCGCTGGTGCGGTCCTAATCGCGGTTGCCGCGCCGGCCTTGGGGAGGCGTTCCGACGCCGGTGGACACCGCAAACGTTCCCTGCTGCTGCTAACTCTGGCTGTTGTGGCTATCACTGCCTCGTGTTTCTTCGTCAAGGACGATTGGCACTACTTGTGGCTGGGCCTTGCTTTGATCGCCGGCGGTTCGGTGGTGTTTGAACTAGCCTCCGTCCCATATTTCGCGATGCTGCGTCAGGTGTCGACGCCTGAGAACGTCGGCAGAGTTTCCGGGCTCGGCTGGGCTTTCGGCTACTTCGGCGGAATCATTTTGTTGTTGATTTGCTACTTCGGTTTCGTGGTTGGTGACGAACCGACTCGCGGCTTCATGAATGTGCCGGTCGAAGACGGCCTCTATATCCGTTATATCGCGTTGGTTTCAGCGGTCTGGTTCCTGATTTTTGCGATTCCGTTGTTCGTCGCGATTCCCGAGTTGCCAGCGACAGCCAACGAGGACTCGGCAAAGGCTTCGATCACTGATTCTTATCGGGCGATCTGGAATGACGTCACCACCATGTGGCGTGAGGACCGCAACACGTTGAAGTTTCTGATCGCAAGTGCCTTCTTTCGTGACGGACTGGCCGGCGTGTTCGCCTACGGGGCGATCTTGGCTGTTTCGGTTTACGGAATCGCCAAGGACGACGTGATCATCTTTGGCGTGGCCGCAAACGTTATTTCTGCGCTTGGTGCGTTAGCGGCCGGCCGTTGGGATGATCGAGTGGGTCCGCGAGCCGTGATCGTTACCTCACTGGTGGCAATGTTGGTTTGCGGATCAATCCTGTTCTTCGTTTCTGGGCCGAAAATGTTCTGGATTTTCGGCCTTGGCTTGTGCCTATTCGTTGGGCCGGCACAATCGGCTGCTCGTACCTATCTGACCCGAATCACCGAGCCGGGGCACGAGGGACAAAACTTTGGCCTCTACGCCATGACCGGTCGCGCTGCCTCGTTTATGGCGCCTCTGCTGTTCGCCATCTTCATTTGGGCGGGCAATCTGTTCACCGGCGAAGACACAGACCGTTGGGGAATCCTCGGCATCATGGTGGTTTTGGCTATCGGGCTGTTCCTGCTGCTTCGCGTGCCAGCACATATTGAAGATCGCGCTCTCAGGGGAATCTCACGCCCATCGCGTACGTTGGAATAGAAGTAGACCTAAAAGGGAGGGACCGACTATGGCAGAACGAGCCCTACGTGGTGCGCGATTGGGCGCGCAGAGCTTTGAAGATGAGCGCGGAGTCGAGATGGCACCGCGACAAGAAGTTGAATACGTATGCGCCGATGGTCATACGTTCAAGGTGACGATGGCCGATGAGGCTGAGGTGCCGGCCGAATGGGAAGACCCAAAGACCGGCCAGATTGGTCGACTAGTTGGCGGCGCCGAGCCAGAGACCAAGGACGAGAAGCCGGTTCGCACCCACTGGGACATGCTGCTGGAGCGTCGCTCCGAGGCTGAACTCGAAGAGATCTTGACCGAACGGCTAGAGATGTTGCGTGGCGGCGAGATCGGTCCCCCGCACCTTCACCGCAAGACGAAGACGCGAAAGAAAACCGTCACCGCTTGAACGGATTCAGCCGTTCAAAACCCCAAATGGTGACTCGAGTCAACGCTTCTTGAACGATCCCGAAACTCATTTTTGACTGTCCGTGGATTCGTTCGACGAAGGTGATCGGTACCTCGGCAACTTCAAGGCCCGCCAGACGCGTCTGGCGGGTCATGTCGATTTGGAAGCAGTATCCCTGCGACTCGACTGCCTCAAGATCAATCGCCTCGAGAGTCTCGCGTCGGAATGCCCGGAAACCAGCAGTGGCGTCTTTGACCCCGAGGTTCAACATGAACCGGGCGTAAATCGAGGCACCTCGCGACAGCAGTTCGCGACGCATCGGCCAGTTGACCACCGATCCGCCTGGCACCCAACGCGATCCGAGAGTCAACGGCGCACCGGCCTTGGCCGATTCAAGAAGTTTGCCTAGGTCTTCGGGCCGGTGGGAGCCGTCGGCGTCCATCTCCACTAGGACGTCGTAGCCGTTTTCCAGCCCCCAAGCGAAGCCGGCGCGGTAGGCGGCGCCGAGACCCTCTTTGCCAGCGCGATGAAGCACATGAATTCGGGGATCCTCGATGGCGAGTTTGTCTGCGAGGTCACCGGTGCCGTCGGGCGAGTTGTCGTCAGCGATCAAGATGTTCACTTCGGGCTGCTCGGCGAGTACCTTTTCGGTGATCCAACCGACGTTCTCTGCCTCGTTGTATGTAGGGATCACTACGAGTGTCTTCATCGGCTGCCCTTTCGCAACTCACGGTTACCGAACGCCAATCCTGCCACGGCTATGAGCCAGATCACTAACGAGGTAGCAAAACCAAGGATCGTGGCCGGGGTTCGACCATTGGCAAGCACGATGTCTTGGACTAAGGTCGCAGGCTCTTTTACTGGCGCTTGTTGAACAACGTGGCCGGTCGGATCGACCACGCCGCTGATTCCGTTGGTGGATGCTACCGCTAACCAGCGGCCGGTCTCAATCGCGCGAAGCCGCGAAATGGCCCACTGCTGCTGGGGTTGTACACCTGAACCAAAGTCCATGAAACTCGCATTCGAGGTCTGCACGGCAAGGAACTGCGCGCCACGGTTGACACTTTCGCGTACCGCGGCGTCGTAGGCGATGTCCCAGCAAATTGTTAGCCCAACTGTCATCTTTCCGGCCGACATTACGCCGGGGCGATCCCCCGCCAGCATGTCGCGCGGAATGTCACGATCAAACCGCGGCACGAAGCGGCCTAGGGCATTGCGGAAAGGCACATATTCGCCGTAAGGAACGACGTTCTGTTTGACGTAGAAGTCTTTGTGCGGACCCTTCTTGTCGACCTTTACTGAGGCGTTATAGGCCGTCTTGTCGGTTGGTCCGTTCAAAATCGCCCCGACTAAGATCGGCGCATCGACGTCGGCCGCCAGCTTGGTCACCGTCGCGCGGGCGACGGGGTCGGTGAAAACGTCCAAATCTGACCCGTTTTCTGGCCACAACACGAGGTCTACCTGCTGATCAATTTTGCGCGTGCCCGCGACGTGAAGGTCAAAAATTTCACCGCGGGGCCAACTGAGGAAGTCTCCTGGCGTATTGCCCTGGACGACCGCGATGGTGCGTGACTGGCCCGCTGATGCGATCCCGGTAGGCAGCACAGTGCCGACTGCGATAACTGCGGCGGAAGCGGCCAGCGGCCACCACCTGCGTTCGGTAACGGCAACGACCAAAAGACCAGCCAAGACCGCCATCAGAAAAGACGTGCCGGCGATCGAAACTAACCGCACCCAGCCTTCGAAGGGGGTGTCGATAGCGGTGTGTCCTAACCGTCCCCACGGGAAACCGCTTAGCGGAACGCTGCCGCGCAGCAACTCGCCGGCCGTCCAAATGGCCGCAGCCCAGATGGGCCAAAACTTTCCGTGAACACCCGAGCGCAGCGCTAACGAGACGCCGGCGATAAAGGCGGCCTCAAACAGCACCAAACCAACCCACGCCCATCGGTCTACGGCGTTCATCCACCAGATCAGTGGCCCCATGAAGCCAAGGCCGAAACTGAAGCCGACGGCTAGAACGAGGCGAGCTGAGGCGCCTGACAGCGTTCGAAGTAGCGCGAAGAACCCTGCCAAAGTGAGAATCATCAGGCCAGGAATCGCAAGTGGCTCAAACGCTCCGGTCGAAACGACACCCAATGCAAGAGCGATCAGGATTGCTCTCACAGGCGGACGAAGTTGCGTTCAGTGTTGTTCAGTACCTCGATGCCCGACTCGGTACAGACCACAATGTCCTCGATGCGCGCGCCGAACTGGCCGGCCAAATAGATGCCCGGCTCAATCGAGAACGCCATCCCTGGCTCAAGGATCGTCTCGTTGCCAGCCACGATGTAAGGGTCCTCGTGGGTTTCTTGGCCGATGCCGTGGCCGGTGCGGTGAATGAACTTGTCGCCATAGCCGGCCGCGGTGATGATCTCGCGGCCGACGGCATCGACTGATTCGGCGGTCACGCCAGGGTGAGCATGGGCGCGTTGGGCCGCTTGCGCCCGGTGCAAGACCGCAAATAGTTCTTCGTACTGCGGGTCTGGATCGGCGCCAGCAACGTAGTTTCGGGTCGAGTCTGAGCAGTAGCCGGCAGGGGTCGTGCCGCCGATGTCGACCACGACCGGTTCGCCCGCACCGATGATGCGGTCGGAGACTTCGTGGTGAGGGGAGGCGCCGTTGGGCCCAGAAGCGACAATCACGAAGTCGACTCGTTCGTGCCCCTCCTCGATGATTGCGGCCGCGATGTCGGCTCCCACTTCACGTTCAGTACGCCCAGGTCGTAGCCACTCGCCCATTCGGGAGTGAACCCGATCAATCGCCGCGCCGGCGTCACGCAGTGCGTCTACTTCGGCCTGGTCTTTGACTGCGCGCAAATCTGAAGTGATGAAGCCACCGAGGACGAACTCGGCTGAAGGCAGCGCCGCCTGCAAAGCGAAAACGCGAGACGCCCACATCTGATCGTCGATGGCCACGAGTTCGGCGTCGCTCAGCAGCGAGGCAACCAGTTCGTACGGATCCTCGGTCTCGCCCCACGTATGGATTTCCATCGTGACCCCAGCGGCGGTGGCCGCAGCGTGCTCAAGTTCGGGGACTACGAGTTGGCTGCCGGTGGACTGAATCACTAGGCAGGTCAGTCGTTCCAACGGGATCGCGGCGTAGCCAGTTAGGTAGCGCAGGTTGGCTCCGGGAGTGACTATTAGGGCGTCAATTCCAGTTTGGTCCATTAGGGCGCGAGCCCGGTCGAGTCGATCGCTCATTCCTCGAGGTTACCCACCACAATGATGACTATGGGACGCCTCCTGCTGTTAGACACCGCCAGCCTCTACTACCGCGCCTTCTACGGCGTCCCCGACTCCTTCAAAGCAGCCGACGGAACGGTAGTCAATGCGCTGCGCGGCGTGCTCGACTTCCTCGCCACCTTGCAGACCCGCTACCAACCCACTGCGGCGGTAGCTGCTTGGGACGTCGCTTGGCGGCCCAACTGGCGCGTGGACCTGATCGGCACCTACAAACTGCACCGAATCGCCGATGGCACCGCTGACGCCGAAGACACCCCCGAACTGTTGGTGCCACAGATCGAACTGATCGCCGAGGCGTTAGCGCTCGCTGGCGTGCCGGTTGTTGGGGCTGCTGACGCCGAAGCCGATGATGTGATCGGCACGCTCGTTCGCCGCTGGGACGGCGGGGTCGACGTCGTCACCGGGGACCGCGACTTGTTCCAACTTGTCGATGACGCCAAAGACGTGAGAGTGCTCTATACCGCCCGTGGAGTGGCCAAGCACGACGTCGTAGACGCCGCGTGGATAGTGGACCGGTATGGCATCAATCCGAGCCAGTACGTCGATTTTGCGGTAATGCGCGGCGACGCTTCGGACGGCTTGCCTGGGATTGCGGGCATCGGCGACAAGACTGCGGCTGGTCTACTTAACGAATTTGGGGACTTGGCGGCAATCCAAGCAGCGACCGCCGACCCGACTTCGAACATCAAGCCGCGCGTGCGCCAAAACCTGCTGGCTTCGAGCGACTATCTCGCGGCCGCAACCGAGGTGGTCACGGTGTTGGCGAACCTTGACTTGGCCGACCCGGTTTCCGTCGAGCCGGACCAGACTGGCCTGACCGCGTTCGGTGAGCGCTGGAATGTGGCCGGGCCGGTCGAACGGTTCTTGAGCGCGCGTCTCAACTCGTGATGCTGCTGTAGGCCACTACCCCATGGCGAAGTTGGTCGAGAGCTTCGCGGGCGGTCTCGCGTAGCGGGCCAGGCCCGGCCGCATCGGCTATCTGGGCGATCGTGTCAATCAGTTGCTTGGTGGCACGAACGAAGTCTCCGGCGGCCATTTCGGCACTGCCTAGAACGTCATCAAGGTTGGCGCCTTCGCACCAATGCCAGATCGCTTGGGCAAAGCCGAAGTCTGGTCGGCGCAAGAACCGCAACCGATGAGAGCGTTCAAGTTGATCGAGTTCAAGCCACAGCAGGCCCATCGCTTCGGCAGACTGCTTTACCTGCCTGGTTGGGTAGCGCGGTGGTGGCGCATCTTCGGCGTTTCGGGACTCATAAGTTAGCCCGCTGGCGAGGGCCGCCAGCTCGGCCGCAGTCAGGTTCTCCCAGTAGCCCCGGCGTACCGACTCGCTAACCACCAGATCCGACTCACCATAGATCCGTTGGAGTCTTCTGCCTTCTTCGGTTACCTCATCGCCGGCCAGATAGCCGAGGGCGTCAAGAACTTCACAGACGCGGTCGAACTGGCGGGCAACCGTGTTGGTCCGCTGATCGACCTTGCGCCTGGTCTGTTCGGTCTCGCGGTCGAGTTTGACCAGCCGCTCGGCCCACCTGGCGTGTGATTCTCGGTCGGGGCAGCCATGACAAGGATGTGCCCGCAACTGACTTCGTAGTTCGTCGATCTCGGGGTTCTGCGCGGCGGGTTCCTCTCGGTGCTGCTGGGGCCGGTCGACCA
>Ga0116169_1000749_pt1 | contig 30950 bp, 36 predicted proteins | sample AD_UKC130_MetaG_FD_89796 | JGI IMG/M metagenome (GOLD analysis project Ga0116169, IMG submission 89796) | Active sludge microbial communities of municipal wastewater-treating anaerobic digesters from Canada - AD_UKC130_MetaG | ecosystem: Engineered > Bioreactor > Anaerobic > Digestate | place...
AGTGCCTCTTCGCCGTGGTAGCCGATCTTGCGGATGGCTTCCACAGCTTTCAGGGCCGCGGCTTCGCTCACGCCATGCGCGCGAGCCAGAGCGAGCGTCGAGGCCTCCAGGCGCGCCTCGTGTGCCGCCAGCTTTGCCGCGTCGATGGTCCAGGCCTTCGCCCAACTCAGAGCCGTCTTGATGGCATCGGCGAGCAGGTTGCCGGCTGTGGCGCCCTTGACCATGGCGGCGGTCATTCCGTCGATGCCGCGCGAGGCGCCGCGGGCGGCGCTCAAGGCGGTCGTCTCGATTGAGGACAGGCCCGCGTTGACGCTCTTGATGGACGCATTGGCCTTGTCCGCATCGACGGTGACGACCAGTTCGAGCTTGCTGTCAGCCATGGCGGTTGAGACGCTCCTCGTCGAAGCGCGCCTGCTCCTCTTCGACGATCAGCATGGCCTGAAACTCATCCGCGGCGATCTCATCAAGCGACAGCTTGACACCCAGCTTGAAAGCCGCCCGGAGATCGAGTGCCCGGCGCAGCAGTTGGCCGGGCTCGGAAGACTGCGCTGCATCCAACCGATCCAGCGGGCAGTGATCGCAGCGGCCACCCTCGGGGGCGTCAGGGCAGAGCGCCGGATCACACAACTGATTGCGCCGCAGCGACCAGTAGACCAGGTAGCGCAGGGAGGGGCGCTCGGGCCACTCCCCGCTCAGGAGTTTGGGTTGCGCTCCTCCTGGAATCCGGCGTCCAGTGCGTCGATGGCGGCCTTGACCGCCACCGCCTGGTGGATGATCGGGGCCGCGCCGGCGTAGCCCTCGGTCGCCTGAACGAGCTTTTGGTATAGCGTGCCAGCGGCACCGAGATTCACGGTCAGCTCTTGGCGGTTGAACGGCAGGTCCAGGATGCGCGCGAAGCTACGGCGGTACTCGATCACGTCCTTGGCGCTCGGCATGCGCAGGACATGTGCCGTAGTCCCGCCGGGCACGCGCAGCAGAACCCGGAACGCGGCGCCCTCCGGGACGACGTCATCCACCTCGGCCAGGCTCAACTGCTCGATGATCCGGCTGGCTTCATAGGCGTCAACTTCATCGCCCTCGTCGAGGCGGATCTTGCGGAACAGGTCCGCATCCACCTCCTCGGCGTTGGGGATGGTCGTCTCCGACACCCCACGCCCGAGCTGCTTGATGATGATCTTGCGGCGCCGCTGCCGCTCGATCCACTCCTCATCGGTCGGGAAGCGGACCTTCACCGTGCTGGCGCCCTCCGCCGAGCGAAGCTGGATCTCGAGCTGGCGCGCGGAATCGAACACGTTGCTCTGTTCCATAACTCCTCCTATCAGCCGATGTTGTCCTGGCTGCACTTCGCCACTGCGGTGAGCAGTCCATTGGTCGCATCCCACAGCGGGTGGCATTCGACCTCGACGGTCACGATGCCGTCGGTATCTCCGACGACAGCGGTCCGGAAGGCCACCTTGTGGAAGGTCACCTCAAGCGAGTGATAGTCGCTGCCCGAGATCAGATCGCCCTGAAGACTGACCACGGCGGTGCCCGTAGTCTGGTTGCGGAGCTTGGTGAGCTCGGTCGAGCCGTGCTCAAACCGCGCCACGAACTTGAGCGAGGCCTCGCGGTCGCCGAACTCCAGGCGCCCTCGAATGGCCGCGCCGTCCTGGATGCCCGAGCCCGGATAGAAGCCCGAGTCCAGCCTGAGGTTGTTCTTAAAGCCCAGCTCGAGCGAGACCAGGTTGCGGCTGGTGACGTAGTCTACGCCGTTGATCACGACCTGGGCGCTCGCGCCCGGCAGCAGATGTTCCGCGGTACCGGCAGGCAGCGTGATCCCGCTCGGCTCGACCAGCTTGCCCGAGCCGGCGAAATTGACGGTGATGCGCGAATTCGCCCGACCCGGCCCACTGCCCAGCGTGATCCGGAATTCCTCGACCACGCAACCGACCGCCATGCGGTCGAGCACGGCGCTTGCGCCCTGCCGGATCGCCTCGATGAAGGAGAACGCCGGCAGCTCGATGCCGCCCGTAACCGGATCCTGTGGCGTACAGGTGTAGGTGATCGTAGGCGGCGTGCCGCTCTTGACCCGGCCGCCCAGGCCAAACACAAACGCCCAGGCGGCGATCTCGCTCGAGAGATACTTCTCGATCGAGCCGCTCACATCCCAGTGCGACTTGAACGTCTGGGTGGCGAACTCGTGGCCCTTGCCGAGCTCGGCCGCGTCATTCTCAGTGTTGAGCGTGACGGTTGTAAGCGCAGCATTGGTCTTGGTGAGGCTCCAGATATCGCCCACTGCGTTGGCTGTGGCCAGATCGGTCTGCTTCTTGTAGCCGAAGCCAATCTTGGTTTCACGAATGTTCGCGGGCATTTCAGTCTCCCATCTCGGTGAAGCTCACCGTCACTTCGAAGTAGTCGGTTCCCTGCTCGTCGGTGGCGCGCTGGATCGAAGGCAGATCCATCGGATGACACGCCGGGTGCACCGTGGTGAAGAGCATCTTCAGCGCGCTGCCGGCGGGCACGCCGTTGACGATCAGATCAAACAGCCGGTAGTAGGCCGTGGGTGGGGCGCCATCGAATGTCTCCCGCGCGCGGAGGTAAAGCGACAGGTTGTGCTTCCAGGCTTCGCTTGAGCCGAAACTGCCCGGCGTGGTGCCTTGCCAGGCGACCAGGATGGAGGGCACCGGCATCTCGTAGATCGCCAACACGAGGCTCACACGCTTCGGGTACAGGTCGTGGTAGGCGCGGATCCGCTCCGGATCGCCCTCCATCTCCAAGACCAACTCGGGAATGGCGCGCAGCTTTTCGACCAACGCATCGACCAGCTCTGCGGGATTGATCATGACGGTTTGCCCCCGAGGAACCGCTCGAGCACAAGCCTGGGAGTCATCTCGCGCAGGATGCGGCGGGCCGCCTCGAGCACCGCAGCACGGTTGGCTGGCGAGAAGACCAGCCAGGGCTCCCGCCGCAGGTTGGCCAGGCCCTTGATGCGCTCCTGACGCGAGGTCAGCGCCGCCTTGGCCGCGCGCTCGCTGACGGTCCGCACCGAGAGATTGCGCAGCATATTGCCGGTGAGCGAGAGGTCGCGCACAGCACGCCGCCGCAGCCGCTTCGCCTTGTAGATTGCGTAGCGCTTGGCGAGCGGCTTGGCGGGCGCATCAGTCGGCCCCAGGCCGGCGGCCAGGCGGTTCTTCACCGCCGCAAGCCCGACAGTGCCGAGCTTGAGCATCTGGAACTGGCGGAAGTTCAGATGATCCACCCGGAGCTGCTTCTTGAACCAGATGCGAACGCTGGGCACAAATCAGACTGCCCGATTGAAATGCAGCACCAGCCGAAGGCCACCCTCGGCGTCGGCTTCGAGATCCACGACCTTGTACACCGAGCCGCCTACCGTCACCTCATCTCCTCGCGCGGGCGGCTGCGCGAAAGCAGCCGCCCTGACGAAGAGCAGCGCATAGGCACCCGGCGCGGCCTCCTCCGGCCGCACGCCCGTATCGAGAATCCCGGTCACCGTGAACGGCTCACCCGCCTGCGGCGTGTATGTCACCTCGCGGCCGAAGGCCCGCAGGCAGGCTTCGTCCAAGCGACCGACGGAATCGGCGAACGCCATCAGGAGATGAATGCACCGTTCAACCGCACCCGGCCCGTGGCGTCACCGTCAGCAGCGGCCTTCACCGCCACGCCGATCAGCTTGTTGCCGGTCGAGGTCTTGGTCGCGCGCTTGTTGGTGTTGTCCCAGTAGACGAGGTCGCCCGGCGACCACGCCGTCCCCCCGCCGGTCTCGCGCGTCAGGTCGAAGACGCCCTCGACCTTTAATTCGCCCTCGGCGCCACTGGCCAGGTCGCCCGCGGCCACGCCGAAGATCGAGCCCACCAGCGCCCCACCGCCCGAGCTGACGGCATAGGGCGCCACGAGCGTCAGAGTTTCACCCTTTTGCACATAGTTCTTCACGTCGTTCCTCCTTACGCACCCGCGTTCTTCTGCATCCCGCGCCAGTCGATCGCTTTCGCGCCGAAATCCAGGCGAGCCTTGATCTCAACCCCATCCACCTCGAAGCCCTGGCGGGTTTCGATATAGACGCCGTCCTGTCCTTCGAGGTAGGCGTACTCGATCGTGTCGATCTGATCCGGCGAGGCGAACAGATACCACGCCGTGGTGCTCGCGGCGTCCAGGCGCGGTTCGGCGATCGGCACGAGCGCCCGGATGTATTCCGGTACCACCTTGGCGCTCTCAACCGGCGCCAGGTTCGTCGCGACCAATTGGAAAGCCGTGAGCTGCAACGCCACCGGCACGGCCAGATAGCGCGCCTGCACGTTCAGCGTGGTGACGCCGTCCAGTCCCTTCTGCTTGGCCATGGCGGCCATGCCCGCCCCCAGGCCGGTCAGCCCCAAGGCGCTGCCCGAGCCGGTGTTGAGGTTCGAGTGGTTGGCGTGAAACAGGGCCACGCCGTCACCCATCGCCGGATTAGAGGTGATAATGCCCCAAACCGTATCGCTTTCAAGGGTCGCCGCCGCCACGCCGAAGCCCGCCGGGATCCGGGTGAAAGCGCCGAGATCGTCGTTGATGATCACCTGCCGGGTGATCCCCACGATCCGCCCGTAAGTGGCGAGCTTGTAGGTCTCCTTCGACTCGGCGATCGAGCCGTAGGTGAACTCGCCCTTCTCGTTGACCTTCTGGAGCGCCGGCGACTCGCCAATCTGGAGCGCGTTGATGTTCTTGAAGTCGGCCGCCGTGCGCCGCCGCGAGAACGGCAGGAAGGTCCGCGGATACGCTTCGTAAGCTTGGCGCAGGGTCTTGTTGGCCACATCGGCCAGGATGTAGGGGAAGTCCGAGGTCGCGAGCGCCAGCTTGGCGATTTCATTGCGGCTCAGGCGCCGCGTGCGCGTGCCGGCGGCCTCGAGGCACTCCCGCCCCAGGTCGAGCAGGGTCATGCCAACCCAGTCGCGGCCCAGCTCGTCGGTGAGCGGGAACAACTTCGGGTCATAGCGGAACAACAGCGAAGCCGCGATCCCGGCGCGCCGCGTGTCCGCCTCGTCGCGGGTGACCACAACGGTGGCGCTGCGAATAGGCGTCTCCTCGCTGCGCCGGGCCAGCTCATCGAGGGCCAGTTTCCGGAAGTCCTCAATGGCGGTGCCCTTCTCGACGTGTTCCGCGATGAGCCGGGCGTCGAGCTTGGCCGCCCGCCCGATCTTGTCCAACTCCAGGATGCGGGTCCGCTCGGCCAGCGCTGCCGCCTGCCGCTCCGCATCCAGATTCACTTCGCTACGGGCTTCTCCGCCCGTCTCGGTGATGGTCTCGTCCATCGTTTGCTCCTGTGGGCCAGTTGCCCGTTCGAACTTGAATCCCGCACCCGGGTCGGCGCCGATCGGCACCAGCGACACTTCCTCGGGCTCCCAGTCGTTCACCAGGACTTGGCGCAGGGCGGCTCCCTCCGGCGTCACGTCCTGGAGCGCATGAATGGCCACGCCCATCGAGGCGTTGCGCAGGATGCCGTCTTCGACGTCCCGCCAGATCGGCGTGACGTCCTCGCGCTTGGAGAATCGGACGACCGCCTTGCCGGCGCCGTTTTCGATCCAGGCCTTGGCAATTACGCCGATGACGTCGGCCACGGTGTAGTCGCGGTGCGCGTTGAGCAGCGGCGCCGAGCCGCTTGCTAGCCGCTCCAGTCGCACCGCGCCCGGCTCCATCGAGAAGCGCATCTCGTAGGGACCGCGCGCGTCGTAGCGCCGCACCGCGGCGCCGGTGTACCAGGTGAGAGCAGCGGTGCGCTCTTCGCGGCCCTCCACGGCCAAGACTTCAAACTGCGCTTCGAGCCGCTCCCGCAAGGGGAAGTTGGATTCACTCATGAGGTAAGCTCCTTCTGCTGGGTCCCGCTCTGCGTCACCCGCCGCGGGTCGCAATCGAGCACGATGCCCTTCTCATCGAGCAGCCGGTTGATCTCGGCGATCTGCTCAAGCTGCGCATCCGGGTCGTAGCCCTGCTCGGCGATGGCTTGGCGCAGCGTCAGGGTGCCCGTGCGGATGCGGTTGAGCGTCGCGAGCGCGTCCTTGTAGGGATCAACGCTGCCGAAGCCCGGCGGCGTCCACTCGGCTTTGAACGGACCCGGTTCCGGAATCGCACCGGCGGTGAACGCGACGCTCAAGAACCGGTCCCACACGGGGATGCAGAACATCGGGATGAAGACGAGCCACCGGAAGGCTTCAATCCCGTTGCGGAAGCTGAGCAGGCCGGCGCGGTAGGAGGAGTAGTTCACGCGCGAGAGATCGCCGGTCAACTGCTCGTAGGTGAGCTGCAAGCCGGTGGCGATGGTCGCCTGCTTGGCGGCGACGTAATCGCGGTAGCCGGCCACATGGCTCGGGGTTGAGAATGTGATCTCCTCGCCGGGCCGTAGATACTCGATCATGCCCGGCTCGAACGCCTCGATCCGCTTGCCGGTCGCCGGCTCGGTGGTTGCGGGTCCGATGCTCGGGCCCTCGGGACCGTGGGGCTGGGTGACGAAGGCCGCGAAGCACGCCTCGATCTTCTTGCGCACCAGCTCGGCTTCCTCGTACTCGTCCAGATCGCGCAGCGTGATGATCACCGGCGCGAGCCACGGCACCCCACGGACCTGGCCGGGGCGGTCCTTGCGGTAGACGTGTAACACCTCGGTGGCGGGCACGCGGGCGCTCACCAAGTTGCCGCGCAGTGAGGTCTGCGTCACCTCGCCTGGGTGGCTGCCGAACAGCCAGTAGTAGATGCGCCGGCCAACCCGGTCAAACTCGACGCCCTGGATGATGTAGCCCGTCTCTGTCTTCTGCGTCTTCGACTGATCCAGGTAGTCAGGCTCCAGCACCTGTAGCTGGACGGGAATCTTCAGCCCGTCGCCATCCCGCCGCTGCCGGAACCGCACCAGGCACTCGCCGCTCTCGAAGACCGTCCGGGCGACCAGGGCCTGGATGCCGTAGAAATCGAGTTGCCCATCGGCGTCGCACTCTTCGATCCACTCCGACCAGGCGGAATCGATCTCGCGGTTCAGGTTCGCATCGCCCGTGCGCGCCTGCGCCGTGATGCCTGTGCCGATGGCGTTACCGACTACCTCCACCACCGCTCGTGCTGCGTACGGGTTGTTGCGGACGAGATCGCGCGAGCGCTCACGCAACTTCGTTAGCGCCTGGGCGATCTCCGCGTTGGCCGAGTTGCCGGTGGTGATCCATCCGTCAGTGCGCCGCCCGGTCCTGGCGCCCTCGTAGGCCAGCCGCACCAGATCGGCCGCGCGGCGGGCACGCAGCCGGCGCAGGCCGGCTTCCGGCGCCACCCACGCGATGGCTTTGTCGAGCCAGTTCATCCTTTGCTCGTCTGGGCGAAGCTGAAACGATCCGGGGCCGTGCCGGCGTCGCTGGCGAGCGCATCCTTGATCACGACCCTGGCCTTGAGCAGGTCGTCCATCGAGCGGTAGGTGACCGTGCGGTCGCCGAAGTGGACAGTCAGTTCGCCGCTTGCGATGGCGGCTTCGATCGCATCGAGCTGCTGTTGAGTCCAGGCCATTTAGCTTTTCCGCCGCTTGAAGTAGAACGTCGCCCGCGTGCCGGCTTCGCGCACCACTGCCACCAGCTCCCAGCCCTGCGAGCCATATTCGGCGAGCAGGTCCGCTGATTCGGCCTCCGCCGTCACAGTCGCGTATTCCCACTGAGGCTTCGAGGTCTCCGCCGGCATGCCTCGGATTTTCATCGCTTGAGCCATTCCTTGGTCCGCTCGCCCAGCCAGCGCCGCTCGCGAGGCGGGGCCGGCGCCTGCTGTTGTTCGTTGCGGAGAGCCGCAATCCGGTCCGCTTCGTTGTCGAGCGACAGCCCCATCGAGATCAGCGCGCGCAGCGCGGCGTAGGCATACACCCGCGCGTCCAGCGCTTCGTGCCGCACGCCGGGCTTGGGCCGCCACTCGCGCTTGGGCTGCCCGCGGCTGTAAGTGGTTACCAGCACCTCGCCCAGCAACTGCTCGAAGTAGCTCCGGTCACGATCCACCGGGAAGTGCGCGTAGCCGGGGGTGCCAGGAGTTGGGTTCCGCAGTCGGCCAATCAGCGTCTCCTTGGCCGTGTCGGTCCCGACCAACCAGGGCCGCTCGCCGCGTATGTTCTTCGCCGTGGGCTTGCGCTGCCAGACCGGCTGCGTTCCGCCCACGCCCTTCACCGCAAACACGCGGCGGTGGTAGCGCGTGCGGCAGAACTCGTAGACCGCCTGCGACTCGTAGGAGGAGTCGATCGCGCACGCGGCTATCGGCAATGAAATGCCGGCCTCATGCGGCCAGCGCCGCTCCAGATACGAATCGAGCTCCTGCCAGACCGCTGCTCCAGTGGGATCGCCCGGCAGCACACGGTACTCGATCGACCACGACTCCTCACCGCGCCCCCAACCGACCAGTTCGAGCTCCAAGCGGTCCTTCTGTACATCGACACCGGCCGTGAGCACCGCAGCACCGTACGGTACCGGTGCCCGGTAGTGCTCCCGTCGGGCCATGACGGTGGCAATGTCCACGCTGGTCTCGGCTTCGTCGTCCCAAGGCTCGGCGAGCACGGTGTTGACGAACTCTCGCAGCGTCTCGGGCGAGCGGCGATCGGCCAGGAACTTCTTGGCCAGCGCGCCCCACTTCCGCCAGGGCGAGTACAGGCCGTTGATCCAGAAGCCTGCCACGTCGCGCTCGGGGTGCGCCGCCCGCCACTCGCCGTGCTTCAGCATCCAGTGCTTCTGCCAGTCGCCGATCAGCTTCGCGCAATGCTCGCAGCGATACTCAGCTTTGCCCGGCTCTCCCTTGGGCCAGACCAGGTTGTCCCAGTGCAGCACCTGGAACTCAGCGCAATGCGGGCAGGGCACCCAGTAGCTCTGCTGGTTCGATTCGAGGTATGCCGCCTCGATTCGCGAGGCGCCTTTGATCGTGGGCGTCGAGCACAGCACGATCTTGCGGTTCCAGAAGTTGGCCGTGCGCGTGATAGCCAGGTTGACCGGATCCCCCTCGCTACCGGCACTGGCCGGATAGCGATCCACCTCATCAAGCAGGCAGTAGCGGATCGAACGCATGGCCAGGCCCGCCGGCGAGCTGGCCGCGGCCAGCGTGATCGAGCCGCCCAGGAACTTCTTGTGCAGGATCGTGTTGTTCGAGTCGCGCGAGCGCGCCTCGGCCACCTTACCGCGCAGGCAGGGCGTGTCGCGCAGCATGGGCGCCAGGCGGTCCTTCGAGAAGGCCTCGGCATCGACCTCACGGGGCTGAACCAGCAGGATCGGGCCGGGATCAAGGTCGATGATGTAGCCGATGAAGTGCGCCAGCATCGTCGTCTTGCCCATCTGCGCGGCACACATCAGCACGACGGTTTCCGCCCGGTGCGAGGGGCTGAGGGCGTCCATGATGGCCCGCTGGTAGGGCGCCCGGTCGGTCCGCCACTCACCCTTCTCGGCCGCGGATTCCGAGCTCAGCCTGGCGTTCTGATCCGCCCACTCCGAGACGGTCAGGTCCGGCGGCGGCACCAGGACGTCGGCGGCCAGGATCTGGATCTCCTCAACGCGCATACTGGACCATCTCGCGCAGCGCGTTGAGTAGCGCGTGCATCTCGCGCTTCAGCACTTCCCGCACCTGCCGCTCATCGGTGAGCGCGGTCAGCTCGGGCGCCAGCTTGTCGGGCACGGCCAGGATCCGCTCCTTGAGCTCGACCAGGATCGCCGCCCAGCGCTCCTTGACCAGCTCGGCCTCAACCAGTTTGCCCACCCGCGCGTCGTGCTCGAGCTTGCGCAGCTTGGCCCGGAAGACCATGTCGGCGGTCTTGGCCTGGGCGTAGGTCGCCCCGCCGGGGGCGACTTCGGCGGGCACGGCAGCGACTCTCTCCGAAACCGGCTCAGGCCGATCATCGAGCACGGCGTCCGAGGCTGCGACATCGACCTTGCCGCCGCGCATCACGAGCACGCCGGCCTTCACCAACCGGCTGATGTACTGCCGGCTTTTCGCGCGGTGCCGGGCGTACTCGGCCTGGCTCACGAGCTGGCGCGCTTCAGCCAAGCTGGATCATTCCTGCCCGCATCTGTTTGAAACGTCGCTAGATCGAGATGTCGGATTCTGCTTGCTTTTCCCGCGAACCCGAGCGATGAGTGTCCCTGCTATGACCACCCGCGTGGAACCAATCCCCAAGGAGGAAACCCAGCATGAAAGCATTCGCGATTGTTGAAACCAACGTCACCGCCTACCCGACGGTGGCTGAAGCCAAGCAGGCCGTGGCGGCCGCCTCTGATAGCGAGCCGCGCCTAGTCGTCAGCTCGGAGGCAGAGCTGGCTGCCAGCTCGCTCACCGTCGGCCAACTCGTCGAGATCTGGAACGGCTTTGCCGGCGTGGTGCCCTTCGACGACCTGAAGCCCGTCCGCAAGTTCACCGACCGCAAGACGGCCGTCTCGCGCATCTGGCGGGCCATCCAGCGCCTGGCGCCGGTCCCGGCAGAAACGGCCACCAGTGGCGAACCGGGCGCCCAGGGCGCGCCGAAGAAAGCCCGCTCGACGAAGGAGGCCACCGCCCGCGAGGGTAGCAAGAAGGCCCACATCATCGAGCTGCTGCGCCGGCCCGAGGGCGCTACGCTTCAGGCCCTGATGGAGGCCACCGGCTGGCAGGCGCACAGCGTGCGCGGCTTCCTGTCGGGGACGCTGGCCAAGAAGATGGGGCACAAGATCACCCGAGCGAAGCGCGACGACGGTGCCGGCGTCTACTTCCTCGCCGAGTAGGTGGCCCTCCATGATGGTCGAGTTCGAAGACCGCGACGAGGAACAGCAGCGGCGGTTCCTTGAGTACTTGGACCGACTCAAGGCTGAGCGTGCCGCGCCGCCGCCCGAGCCGCCCAAGCCGGGCTGCCTGTGGCGCCTCCTCGGGCGCCTGTACTGGGCCTGGCTGCGCTGGCGCTACGGCCGCCGCAGGTGAACGCCCTCAGCACCTCGCCCCACCGCCGCCGGGTCCTGCGCCCGGCGGCTTTTTTCGTCCTCAAGCAACCGCTTCTCCCCGCTCCAGTCCGCTAGTGCCAGGCACAATCCTTCCACGTCGGGATGACCGCTCCGAAGCAGGTTCTCGATCTCCGCGATCTCTCGCCGGCAGCGCTCGATCTCACGCTGGTACTCGCCGTCGCTCATCGGCAATCTCCTCGAAGCTTCGGCCTGCGTCATCGAGCACCGCCTTCTTGCCCGTGTAATCCTGCCAGCGCCGAATGATGACATCCGCGTAAGCGGGATCGATCTCCATCAGCCGCGCCCGGCGCCCCAGCTTCTCGGCTGCGATCAACGTCGAACCCGAGCCGCCGAACAAGTCCAACACTACTTCGCCCGGCCGCGAGGAGTAGGTCAGCGCCCGCACTGCGAGCTCCACGGGCTTCTCGGTCAGGTGAACCATCGCCTGCGGGGGCACCTTGGCCACTTCCCAGACGTCGCGCACGTTGTTGTACTCCGGGTTGAACCAGTGGGCTGCCCCTTCACGCCATCCATAGAAACACCACTCATGCGCCCCCATGAAGTCCTTGCGCGTCAGCACCGGCTGGTTCTTAACCCAGATGATGGCCTGGGAGAAGTACAGGCCGCACTCGGCCAGCGCCGGCGGGTAGTTGGCGCAGTTGGCGTAACCGCCCCAGATGTAGAACGCGCCGCCGGGCTTGAGCACCGCCGCCAGGTTCGAGAACCACTGCCGCAACAGGACGTCGTAATCGGCGTCCTTCATGAAGTCGTTGGCCAGCGCGCGATCCTTGGGCCGCAGCTTCTTGGTGGTGCGCTTGGGCTTCGAGACGCCGCGGTGCAGGTCGAAGCTCTGGTGATGCTGGAGACCGCCGAACGAAGACAGCCCGGCGGCGATGGCGTTGTTGGAGCGGGGCTCGACGCGCACGTTGTAGGGCGGATCGGTGTTCACAAGATCTACCGTTTCGCCCGCCACCAGGCGATCAACGTCTTCTCGGCTCGCCGAGTCGCCGCAGAGCAGCCGGTGCTGGCCGAGAATCCACAGATCACCGCGCCTGGATACGGGGTCCTCGAGCGGCTCGGGAACCGCATCCTCATCGGTGAGACCCTCCGGGAGGTCTGGCGCCTCCGCCAACAGCGCGCTCAGCTCTTCGTCCGAGAAGCCCAACACGTCCAGGTTGAAATCGTCCGTGCGCAGGTCGGTGAGCAGGCCGCGCAGTAGCTCTTCATCCCACCCGGCGTTCAGAGCCAGCTTGTTGTCGGCGATGATGAGCGCCCGCCGCTGCGCCTCGCTGAGGTGCCCCAGTACGATCACCGGCACTTCGGCGAGACCCAACTTCCGCGCCGCTGCCAACCGCGCGTGGCCGGCAATGATCACGCCATCCGCGCCCACCAAGACCGGATTCGTCCAGCCGAATTCCACGATTGACGCCGCAATCTGCGCGATCTGCTCGTCGGTATGCGTGCGCGGATTGCGAGCGAAAGGGATCAGCCGCTCGATCGGCCAGCGCTCGATGTGCAGATCGAGGTTCACTTCTTGATGTAGGGCGCCTCGGCCGGCGTGCCGTCGGGGTTGGCGAAGTGCGCCAGAACCGCCGTTACGCCCTGCACTGCCGAGAGCACCACCATGGCCCAGAACTTCCCGCGCCCGGGCAGCAGGTCCTGGGTCGCGTTGATCGCCTGCGCCACCAGCGCCAGCATTTGAATGGCAACGTTCACCGAGAATCGCATCTTGGTCAGCTCCTTGAATCGTTCGATCAGCGGCCGCAGCCGCCACCAGATCCGCAGCTCACGGATCATCGAGTTCAGCTTCCCCAGTAGGGCGTGGGCACCCAGTAGGCCACGATCAGACCCTCGCCGGCGACGTTGGCATCAACGTAGTAGTCCGCCGGCCTGAGGCCGTTCGCCGACTCCAGCACCAGTTCGTCGGCTATGCCGCCGCCCGCGCCCGTGGGCCAGAACTCTTTGACCACGCCGGCGCCGGTGGTTTTGTTCATCCCCGCAACACCCAGAAACACCCGCCCGGTCTCGCCGATCACCACGGCAAAGCGGAGGCGGAGGACCCGCAGGGTCTCGTCGTTGGTCACCCGCACCGGCGTACCTGTTGTGGGCACGGCGATCTTTCCGAACGACCGCGCCTCTACCGCGAACAGATCTGCCATCGGATTCACCTCTCAGCCCTGGCGGTCGACGCCATCGACCTTCAGCACCTCTGCCGCGTGGGCAGCCGCTTCGTCAAGCAGTTGCCTGATTCGCGCGGCATGATCAATTTCTCCGAGCCAGTCCGGCGCGTATTTGCTCAAAAGCTCTCGCCCTGCTTCGTCCAGCCCGCGCAGGCCCTCGCCGTAGTCGAAATTCGTGGGCGTCTCCACCCCAAACAGGGCTATGGCCGCCATGTCATAGGCCAGGGCGGCATCTTCGGCGGTCTCGAATCCCTTCAGGAGATGGCTGATGCCTTCGTGCTTGATCCGCACTCGGAAGAAACTTCCGTTTTGCCGAATGCCGCGGTAGCTCGTCCTGCCTGGGGTGCGATTCCTGCTGTTGCCCACCCAATCCGTGATGCGCAGATTGCACCGCCGATTGTCCAGGCGATTGCGGTTGATATGGTCAACCACTTGGTGCTCAGTGGCGCTGGTGATCAACCGATGCATGTGGACGGTCCTCCGCCCCTCATGCCCAACCGCGTATCCATCGGGGCTGAGATGCCAAGCACGGCTGGCCAGCCAAACGTCCTGCTCATCGACTAACGCATAGGCTGCTACGCCGCCGCTCAGTCTTCGTAGGGGTATCAGCACGAGCCTGCGAGCCGTGTCAACCGCCCCGCAGCCCATGGGTGACACAATGCAAGCGCCAATGTCCTCGTTTTCAATAAGATGCGCTCTCGTTGTCACCCGCTGTCACCCTGTCAGCTTGTGCCAGAAACCTGGCGCTGGCGCCAGCGTGCCACCTAGCCACCCGCCGCCGCGCGGCCCCTCCGAGGACCCCGCGGGCCTCGGCCACCGTAGTTCGCGCTTCAACAGGCCGCGCTGGATCGCGATCCACTTGCCACCCACGCTGCCTTTGCGCTTCGCCTTCATGGCGCGACCATGCACTCGGCCACAACCGCCAGGAAGATCGGCCGCAGCTCATCCCCGCGCCCCAGCCGCCGCAGCCGCCAGCACAGATACCCGTTATCCAGGTGCTCCCGGAAGCTGTAGCGGGTGCCGAGGTAATCCTTCAACTCTGCGGCGCGGCCCTCGTTGGGCCGGCGGAACAGGATGGCGCGGTTGATGTGCCCCTTTCGATGGCGCACGACGCGAGCAATCAGGCCGGCGGCTTGGAGCCGCGCCAGGCGCTGTTCGCTGATCCAGTCGCTTAACTCGCCCTCGGCTGTGTACAGTGGGATTCCGTTCGGCATGGGAAGACAGGTGTAGCCCGAAAGCTGCGGGAAGGAGTTTCACGAGCGTCCCGGCGCTCGTCTGGACTTCTCTATCACAAGGGAAAGGCCCCTGCCACTGGCGGAAGGGGACAAGCAAGCTGCCCTCCAGGGCTGAGGCGCGTCCGGGTTATAGAACCGCAGGCGGTTTTCCCTTGGGGGAGGGCTGATGATCTCGATGTACTGCTTGGTCACCTCGCCGATGCGTTGCGCATCGCCAATGAAACAGACGAGGCCGTAGTCTTCGCCGTAGGGGAAGCGGAACTGCCCCCGATTCTGGTAGAGGCCTCTCTCGCTCCAACCGAGCGCAAGGGCCTGCTCGCGAATGGCGTCTACCTTGGCTACGGCTGCGGGCGAGACTTTCTCGGTGAAGGGCTGGTCCCCGTTTCTGGGAAACAGGTATGGCTCGACCTGCGGACCTGCGCGATCGCCAGGAACCGCCGTGCGACGAACAACCACCTCACACCCGGGTGCTCTCGGCGTGCGTGAGGCTGTCGGCGTTGGCCCCGGCCTCGCTGTCAGTGCGCCGACCGCGCGTCCAACCTCGGCCGTGTCGTTGGCGAGATCTCTGAGGTTCATCCTTTGTCCCGCCCAATCCCGGGGGTCAGGTTCAAATGCCTTCTGCCGCAAGGAGTTAGCTTAGATTTGGCACCCAACCTGACCCCGGAGACGGCCCTTCGAAGTCCACCCACAACAGCAGCCCCATGGCTCGTGTAAAGGGTGGCCTCCAAATTTCGTTTCGAGGGTCAGGTTTCGGTCGAAATCGCATCTAAGTCCTTGTCCTCCAATGCGTTTGAACCTGACCCCCAGCCTCCGTCCTCCAGAAACTTCGGGTGCTTCCGCACGAACCGCCGGAGGAACTTGTTGAACTTGGGCTTCTTCACGTAGCCGTCCCGCGTCGTGTCGAGCAGGTTGAAGCGCTTCAGCAACCGAACAGCGCGCTTTACCGTTTCCACGCTGCAGCCAGCTTGTTCGGCGAGGTCGTCACGGCGGATGACCTTCGTGACGCGGAGGATGAAGATCAGGCGCGGGAAGTAGCCTGCGTCGTCGTTGCCGCCGGCGTGCTTGGCGCGCTCCCACTTCTTGAGGAAGGCGCCCTCGATCTGGTCGTAGTCCACGAGCTGGCTGCTTGCTCGGCAAATCTCGGAATAGTCGTCGAGGCTGCAATTGTCGTGGGAGTACAGCCGCGAGAGGAACTCCGCCGCCATGTGGACGTGCCTGGGTTGGACCACGAGCCGGGCGAAGCTCTCATCGGCCGAGACCCGGAGCGCCGCGAAGGCGGCGGCCACGCGCGCCAGGTTGTTCCGGCAATCGGAGAGCGTGATCAGCGGCACATCCACGGCGTAGCCGTAGAGCTCCGACAGCTCCTGGGCCCGCTTGAGGCAGTAGTCCTCGGCTTCGGCCGTGAAGATGATCTGCTCCGGCCGCAGGTTCCACACCCAATAGACCACCGCGCGCAGCATCTCAGGCGTGATCCGCCGCCGGTTTCCTTCGGCGCGCCTGCGGTTGATGAAGGACAGATCCTTGAGGTCGCCGGAGTTGGCGAAAACCGCGATGTCTGTCCTACGGATGATGGTGGGCGGCAGGATCGTGGTGAGCGACTCGCAGCCAAAGGAAAAGCTGTCCATCACCAGGTCCTTCTTAGGGTTGGCGATCATGATGAGCCGCGTCTGGCTCTCGTAGCCCTTCGACTGCACGCGGTCGATCTGGAGGAAGCCTTCCTCCATCGCCTTGGAGATGGTGCGCAAGTCCCAGTCGGGGAGGTGCTGGGCCTCATCCACCGTGAGGATCTTCCGCGAGTTCGCCGGGTAGCGGCCGACGCGGACCTGCCAGCCTTTCTGCTTGTGCTCGACGAGGGCGTAGGCCAGGCCCGTGCGCGATCCGGTCAGCCCCGAGAAGCAATCTCCGACGTTGATGAACTCCGCGATCCGCTGGTGCGTCTGGGTCTTGCCTGAGCCGGAATCGCCGATGATCACGGTGACGAGCCAGCCACGGATGATCTCGCCGTTGAATGGCACCCAGCGGGGAGAGCAGTAGGTGAGGAGAATGGCCACCAGGATCTCCTCGCGCTCGTAGACGCGGGTGACGTTCTCGGTGAGGTCCTCCAACATCTCGGCCCAGGAGACGGACTGAAAGGCCCGCAGGTGGTGAAGGTTCTCCTCGACCCGGAAGCTTTCGAAGTCGTCCTCGAGCGGCTCCAGCGACTCGATCAGAAAGGTGACCTGTTGCGTTTTCGGGTGGCTCTTCACCCATCCGGTGGCCAAGTAGTTGCCAGGTTTGGGGTGTTCGCTGGAGAGATAGTAGACGCGCTTCTCGAGGAGCTCTTGCTGCTTACCGTCGATCACCTGGACAACATTGCCTGTTTCGTCGCGGGTCTGGGTGATGCGGTTGACCTGCTGGTGGCAGAAGAACTCCTTCACCGTAGTCCGCCGCAGGATTTCGATACTCGGTTTCTGGCCGTACTTGCAGGCATACTCGCGGAGCATCGCCTTGAGCTGGACGTTGGTGGACATGCAGGAGCCGATATACTCCTGCGCGCTCCTGGGGATGACGGCCGGCTCCATGGCGCCCCGGCACTCGAAGCAGCCGCCCTTCTGCATGCGCGGGCAGAAGGTGATGCGGAACTCCTCGACAGCATGGAAGGCCTCCGAGGTCTCGCCGCAGACGGTGATCTCGCATCGGATTTTCTTATCGATCAGTTCCTTGCGCTCGATTTCCGTGAAGGACTCCAAGTGGAGCACTTCCTCGGGCCGGTCCTCCGCCTCGTAGGAGTGCGGCGGCGTCTCGTCGATGAGCTTCTGGAGATCGGCGGCCGTGAGACCGCGCTTGTGGAAGTAATCGGTGACGTCTTTGTCGTCCTTGTCGCCTTTGAGCGGGAGAACGACGTTCTTGACCGAGCTGGCACCGGCGGTCTTCAGCGCCCGCAGGACGATGTTCCGCGCTGCGGCCTGGCCCTCACGGTCGCAGTCGTAGAGGATGACGACGTCTTTGCCCCGGAAGTGGGCGCACCACTCTGGACGAAAGACTCCAGCCCCATGCGTGCCGGTCACCGCCATGAATCCCTCCTGCTGGAGGATCAGGCGGTCCCACTCACCCTCGCACAAGACGACTTGCTTGCCCTGGTACTTGACCAGCTCGTCGAGACCGTAGAGCCGCGCAGGCGAGCCATACTTGTAGCGGCCCTCGGTATAGTTGATGATCTTCGGGTCTTTCTTCGCGTTGTAGAGCCGGACGTTGACGGCGTTGCCGCGCTCGTCCCGGATGGGAATAGTGTTGCGCTGGCGCTTCGGATCCCAGCCGATCTCATACTTCTTGAGGGTGGCGTCCGCCAGACCGCGCTTCTCCCGCAGCCAGCGGCATACCTCCTCGTTGGCCCAAAGGTTGGCTGACCACTGCTTGATGTGCGCCTCGCGGATCGGCGGGAGCGGCGGCTTCTCCGGTTGTGGCCGGGGCACCCCCAGGCGGTCGCCGAGATTGAGAAGGACATCCTTGAAGCTCAACCCGGAGGTCTGCATGAGGTAGTCGAAGGCGCTGCCCTTGCCACAGCCCGCAAAACAGCACCATTGGCCGGAGTTGCGGTTGAAGGCGAAGGAAGGGTCTTTGTCCTCGTGGAACGGGCAGAGCGCCGTCACCCACCCGTTGGTGGAAGGCCGCTGCTTGGCGAGGTCCTCGAAGAGTACTGAGAAGTCCGTGATTCTTTCCAGGACCGCCTGCTTGTAGCGCTTCCAGAGGTCATCCCGGTCCGGCATCCGCGCCTCCACTGTGGTAGCGCCAGTACTTCTCCAGCAGGCGGCGCGTCAGCGCGTTGGCATGCCTGCGGTCGCCGGCGAAGAAGACGTGGGCGCGGTACCGGATCGACCAGGAAACCAGGCTGGCAGCGACCGCCTTGGGCGAGACGTGGGAGAACGCAGCGCCCCGGAGGATCTGGGGCAGATCCGCCTCGATAACGATGGCTGCGTAGTCCAGCTCGGCCATCCGTTCGAGCTCCCGTTCGAAGCGCTCCCGGTCGCGACCCGTGATGGTGAACAGCTCCTCGAGGCGCTTCCGCTCGATGGCCACTCGGTCCTCCAGGCCGCAGAGCGAGTAATCTCCCGTGCGCAGCGTCTGCCGGCGGGACTGCGGGAAGCGATACGGCTTCTGCTCCCGCGTGTCGATGGCCACGACAAGTTCGGGCGCCGTCATCGCACCAGTTCCTGGAGGCGTGTGTACCGGTGCTGCGGGGCGTTCCGCTGGATGATCTTGGGGATCTCCTCCCGCTGGCCGACCAGCACGCAGACCTCGCGGGCACGGGACACGGCCGTGTACAGCCACTGCCTCTGCATGATCAAAGGCCCGAAGCTGCGGTGGATGGGGACCACGATGATCCGCGCCTCGCTGCCCTGGAACTTGTGGCAGGTGATGGCGTAGGCGAGCTCGAGGTCATTCTGATGCAGCGGGAGCTGGACCACCCGCTCCGGGTTCTCGAACGCAACCGTGATCGTCCGCTCCCGCGCGTCGATATCGCGGACGTAGCCGATGTCGCCGTTGATGATGTCGAGGTCGTACTGGTTCTTGGTCTGGATCACCTTGTCCCCGACCTTGAACCGGACCCCGTCGATCTTCGGACTGGGGTTGAGCCGCTGCTGGAAGAGGTCGTTCAACGCTTTGCACGAAAGTGCGGTCTTCTCCCGGAGCGGCGTTATGACTTGGACCTCTTTCAGGGGGTCCGCCTTGTATGAGTCGGGGAACCGCCGAGAGACCAGATCCAAGATGGTCTCCTGGAGCGCCTCCTCGTCCCCGCGCCTGAGGAAGAAGAAGTCTCGCGCCGTGGAGTTGCCGAGCTCGATGTCCTGGCCGTTCTTGATGCGGTGGCAGTTGCGGATGATGAGGCCTTCGTCCTGTCGCTTGATGATGGTGAGCTCGGTCGAGGGGATGGCGCCCGAGGCGATCAGGTCCTTCAGGATGTTCCCTGGACCGACGGAGGGGAGTTGGTAGGTGTCACCCACCAGGATGAGCCGCGTTCCTGGCGCCACCGCCTCGAGGAAGCGCGCCATGAGCGGCGTGTCCACCATGCTCACCTCGTCGAGGATGATGAGGTCCGCTTCAATGGGGTTCTCGGCGTTACGGGTGAAGACGAAGCTCTCGCCAACCTTCTGCGGCTCGAGGAGCTTGTGGATCGTCAGCGCAAGGCGCCCGCTCTGCTCGTAGACGCGCTTGGCCGCCTTACCCGTGGGGGCGCCGAGTGCCACGCGGGCCTCCGGGAACGAGCTGATGATCCGCTTGATCGTAAAGGTCTTACCAGTCCCCGGCGCGCCGGTCAGGATGAAGACGCCGCTGGAGGCGGCCTTGGCGAGCGCCTCCTTCTGATCGCCGGCCAGGCCCTGGAAGTCGGGCTGCCCGGGCGGGAGCGTCTGGCGGGCGAGGATCTTCAGCTTCTCGGCGATCAGCTTCTCGTCGTCGTGGTAGCTCTTGAGGTAGACAAAACCATCGACGGAGGCCACCAGGCCGTCTTTCCCTAACGGCCCCAGCTCGGCTGCGATCCGCTCGGACGGGACCGCCAGGATCGCCTGGGTCTCCGCCAGGAGCTTCGCCCGGGGGAGGCACGTGTGGCCCTGGCCGAAGGCCTGCTCCTTGAGCGTGTGGATGACGCCCGCCCGGATGCGCGGTGCGCCGGTGAAGTCGTAGCCGATCTTCCGGGCCACGTCGTCAGCCGTGAGGAACCCGATCCCGTCGATGGCTTCGATGAGCGCGTAGGGGTTCTCGCGGATGAGGGCCGGCGCGTCCTGGCCCCATTTCTCCAGGATCTGGTTCACCGCGCGGCGGTTGACCTTCGTGCCGCCGAGGAGGTCCTTGAGGGCGAGCTGGAGGTTCTCGTTGGCCTCGTTGTTCCTGAGCATCGCCGCGATCTCCTGGGCCCGGCGGAGCGTCAGGCCCGAGATCTCGGAGGCGACACGGTCAGGGTCCGCTTTGCAGACGGCGAGCGTCTCCTTCCCGTAGGCGTTGACGAGGCGCCTGGAGATCTCCTGCCCGATCCACTTGCAGTTCTCCATCAAGTAGGACCTGATCGCGTCCAGGTCGGTGGGATACGACACGCGGTAGTCCATGAAGGCGAACTGCTCGCCCCATCGCGGGTGCCGCTCCCGCCGCCCGCGGAACGTGTACTCCAGCCCCACCTGCGGCGAGAGCATGTTGCCCTTCACGGTGGTCCCATCCTCCAGCACGCCGATCAAAAAGTTCGCCTGGTGGAACTTGATGGCCGATAAGACTCCCTGGAGTTGTTCGTGGCCGTCGCGCATCGCCGGCGCCTAGAAAGGCAGATCCGATTCCGAATCGTCCTCGCCGCCCGGCTGCTCGGCCTTCGGCGACGCCGGCGCCAGCGCACCGTCGGCACGGTCGTAGCCGGCGAAGGGGACCACGTTGCGCTGCTTCGTGTTGCCCTCGTAGTCCTCATACTCCTCGGTCTCGACCGTCACGTAGCAGCTCCGCCCCTTGATCAAGGTGGGCGTCAGGTCGAGTTCCCCAGAGACGTCGATCCCCAGACGGGAGCAGATCAGCTTCACCCGCTTGAGCGCCGCGTCGCTGAAGACCATGTTGTCGAAGATGTAGCGCCCTCGATGCGGGCCGGACTCCACCACGAAGCGCAGCTTCCACATCTCGTCGCCGTATTGGGTTGCCGCTTCCTCGACCTCCGCCAGGCGGCAGAGGTATCGCCCGTCCGGCAGCGGCGAAAAGTCCTGGACGTCGTCCACTCGATTGAAATCAATCCTGGGCATGCTTATGTCTCCTGAATCGAAGTTGAGTCCCCGCCTTTGGAGGCGGAAGCCGATCGAAACTTGGCGAGGATGATCCGTGCGTTCTCCTCGGTGAGTTCATCGAGGCCCTCCGCCCCGTAAGCGGCCAGCCGCCGGGCTACCTGCTCCGGCGTAATCCCGAAGCGCGCGATCTGCTCCCGAATCTCCCGCTTCTGCTCCTCGGTGGCGAACAGAGTAGGCCGTGCCTTGCGCGCCAGCGTCTTTTTCCCGAAGATCTCCTCCAAGCGAGCGAACGAGCACTCGAATTCGCCGGGCGGGAGCCGATTAGAGCGGTCCTTGAGGCACTCGCCCAGGTACCGGCCTTTGTCATCGCGGTAGAGGCGCACGATGGTGTCGAAGAGATAAGGCAGCGACTTCTCACCATCGAAGGTCTCCCCGATGGCCTTCATGAAGGCGCCGTCGGCGTACTGGACCTTCTGTCGCGCGGTGACGATCACGTTCATGTCCAGCGCGATGAGCTTGCGGATGAGGTCCTTGAACTCCGCCTTGACCGTCATCCAGTCGCGCGGTTGCAGGTCGTAGAACTCGAACTTGTAGCCCTTCGAGCCCTTGTTCCGGCGCAGGAAGATGTCCGACCATTTCTTTTGCAGCGCGTCCCAGTAAACCGTAATCGGGTCGATGACGAGCGTCCGGTAGGAATGCGGGTGCGTCAGCAGCCACTCAACAGCTCCCATGACCTCGTCCGCGGTCGAGGCTCGCAGGACGTCGAAGTCGAAGGATTCTCCGTAGAGGTCGGTTCCGCCCTCGAGATCGATGACCACGGGTTTGGGGAACTGCAGCGAGAGCGTTGTCTTGCCGACGCCGGAGTCGCCCCAGAGGAACAACTTGAGTCGCCGATCGAGCGACCGGGCCTTCTGGAAGGGTGATCGGGCCTGTTCCTTCCTGGAGAAGTCCAAATGAATGGGCTTCTCTTTGTTCGCCGCAATCACGCCCTCTGGCGCTTCCGCCTCCTGCGCCGCCGGCGCGGGCTGCGGCTCATCAGGCAGCGTCACGTTCGTCTTCACGATTTCACCTCCCGTTTTTCCGTCCCATGCAGCGGTCCCAGTAGCCACAGAACTTGGGCGAACAGTGCCAGCCGTTGGGGTTCGGGTAGAAGATCCCCGAAGCAATGGCCTTGCCGACCTGCTCGATCAAGCCGAGGAGCCACCGGCAGTGGCCGTTCGTGCGCCTCGTGTGGAGCTGGACCGCCCTGGGGTTTCTGGTCTTGACGATGGCGTCCATACGCAGCCCGGGTTCAATCTCGCCACGAGTGGCGCGGAAACCGAGCGCGTAGATGGTGAACTGAAGATCCTTGTCCAGGTCCTCCTGTTGCGGCGTCTTGGAATAAGCCTTGTTGTCGGCGATGGTCCCGTCGCGTTCGACCAGGTCCCACACGCCGGCAAGGTCGAACGGGAAGTCCTCGCCCAAGCCCACGGTGAAGTGCTCCTCAACGAGAAGTGGCCGCACCGCCGGCGCGATGGCTTTGTGGTGCGCGGCAACAATGGCGGTTCCCTGGTCCTTGAGCTTGCCGGCCTTCTCCCCCGGCTCGAAGGCGACCTCTTCGCTGGCGAGTGCCGCGTCGAACTGGCTCACGAAGAACTCTTGCATTTCGCCGAGGCCCAGGTCGCGGTCGGAGTGGATCTTCTGGCGGTAGTTGAACTCGACGGTCTCGTGCCACACCCGGCTCTGGACCATCGCTCCCGAGGGAGGGACCTTCAGCCCGCGCATGTAGCGGTACTCGTACTGTCGCGGACAGCGCAGGAACATGTTGAGCTGCGTGTAGCTCAGTTGCCGCTTCTGAGGACGGCGTTCCGCCGGCACGGGCGCGCCAGCGTTGGCAGCGGCCTCAGCGAGATTCGTGCTGCAAAGCGGCGTCTGGTTCACGTCGTGGTTCCTGCCCGCGTTTCGGCCGCCGCTCGGGATCGCGGCTGCCCTTCAGAAAGTTCACGATCAGATCCGCCACGGCATCCACCACGCCGTCGGTCTCTTGTTCGGAGAGCGTGTGGTAGTGGCGTTTCCGTTCGATGGAAGTCGGCGGCACCGGCTACGTCCTCCGCAACGCGAGGAGGAAGTCCTCGATGGCCGGATGGGGCTTCAGGTTGGTCCGCCGGGCCGACGCACCGTCCCCATCGGCCGAGGACTTGTCCTCGAGGCGGCGAAGGACCTTCCCGCGAATCACGTCGAGGTTCTTCACAAGCCGCCAAACCAGGTCGTCCTCGACTTGGTGGACCGCAACCAGGCCGCCGATGATCAGCGCCTCCTCCTCGAAGAGGTCGTTGATCAGTTCTCTGGCTTCGGCTTTGCTGATCATGGCGTCGGTCACGTCACTGGCCTCCGAAGGCTAAAAGGGGGAGAAAGCTCCCGCACGGGGACAGGCAGGGGCTCTAAAGGCAATGTCATAGCCGGAGTCTTTCGCCAGGATGTAGAATCGAGAACCGCAGACATGAGGGACGGATCAGGTATTGAGGCGCTGCTTGACTCTTTACGGAGCCTTGCCGACGCAGCCGAAGGCAAAACGGCAAAGTGGAGTGACGTCTGGGAGGAAATCAGAAATATCGGGAAGGCATTCAAGGAATCGCGGTTCCCTAGCCCCGAGGACCGCCAAGCGGCCTGGGATCGATTCCAGTCCATCGTTGCGAGAGTGAAAGAGTGCCAGAAGCGGGCTCGACAGGAAGTGAGCGAGCGAATCAGTCAATCAGAGCGGCATCTGGAACATATTCGCTCCTATGCTTTCAAGGCCACCCCTTCGTCAGACTCGGCTGACGCCATTCTCGCCATCGCCACTGGCGGATTGTCCCTAGTGATCAAGCTTGGGATGGAGGCGATTCTTGGGCCATTCGACGAGCGCAAGCTCGAACTTGACCGCTGCAGCAAAGCGCTCAAAGAGGGCTGGGCTTACCTTTCCCAAAACAAGGCCGAGATGCTAGGTAAGCATAAGAAGGAGGCGTTCGATGCCCTGAGTAGTGCGTCGGACTCGCTCGGCAGCGCATGGGACACCTGGAAAACGGGGAGACAGCAGGCAATCGAACATTATCGTCGTGAAAAACGAGCAGCCTGGGAGGCGCGTCAGGCGAAGCGGGAGGCGTGGGAAACGCGGATGAGGGACAATCGCGCCAAGTTGGAAGACCGTCTTGATCGACTTGAAGGTGCTCTGGAGCGTCGCCGAAGCCATCTTTCAGAACTACACGATATGCGAAGCACTGCGCGGTCGGATTCCTACCGGGATCGCGTGGATGGCTGGATTAGTGAAGAAGAAGAGCGGATCGCAGAGATCGAGCAGAAGATCGACCAAGTCAAGGAATGGATATCTGAGATTGACGCGAAACTGCGATGAATGAGATCTCTCGGCAGTTGCAACGACTGCTCTGGACGTAATGACTACTGGCCTACCGCTTTCCCCCTTCAAATCGGCGGATAGCCGCCTCGGCGCGCTGGCGGCGCTTCTTGACGACCTGGTAGTCGAGTCCGGCCCCGCGGGCGTAGTCCGCAACGGACTGGCCGTAGACGCGGGTGCCGACAAGGAGCAAGAAGTCCGCCTCGGTGATGTGACCCGCCTCCATGTGCTGCCGCAGGCGCTCGATCTCCTTTTCCTGCGCCTCGCGCAGCTCGATGACGGAAGTGTCGATACCTGCCGTGCCGCCGGCGAGCGCCTCGATCTCTTCGGGGCCGGCGGCGACCTCTCGGTCTGCGCGTTCCCAGGCGCGCCGGTACTCATCGTGGAGCCGGTGGACCGTGTCGTTGTAGACTTTCTGCACCAGACGGTCGGGCCGCCGCCTCACGTCAATTCGGCAGAGGACCTGGAGGAAGGTCCAGATCATGTTCTGCCAGCGCTCCTCAGGGTCCGGGTCCCAGCCGCGCTTTTGGAAGTGGATCGATTCCAGGCCGGGCCAGAAGATCACCAGGAGAATCGTGCGCCAGCGCGGATCTCCGTCCTGGGTGTGGGCCTCAAAGATCGGGCGGAGGACCTCGTCCTTGCACGGGTCGGTCGAGGTGCCCTCCCGCATGAAGGCGATGACGTCGGCCCATGTGCGGAAGCGGCGGAGGAAGAGCTGCGTAACCTGCAGTTTGTTAAGAAGCGCCTGGTAGGCGCTGCCACGGAGTTCTTGTTCGAGTTGTTCACGGTCATTTCTTTCCGAGCGCATGAAGCGCTCGGGTCAGAAATCACCGCAAGGGCTTTACAGGTGAGGCGCGCGCCATCGGACCTGTCAGTAACCGCCTGGAATTCCGGGGCATAAGAGATTGCTTCAGGGATGAAGATGCGAGGGAAGCAGGAGTGTACGGCCGGTCAGAAATGACCGGCGGCTATTGGCAGCAGGTCTGGAACAGGGCGATCCACCTCTGGCTGCCAGAAGCAAACTCAAAAGGAGAGCCTTCGACCCCAGCCATCAGCTTCGTGAGCACGCCGCAGAGTCCAAGCATCGCCTCGTCATCGGCAGGCCGTTTCGTGACACCATCAGCGCGGAGAACTTCGATCAGCGCCTTGCCGATGGCGTTCGGCCGACCGTCGCCGTCGGCCAGTCCCAGCACCCGCAAATCGTACTCGCGCTCCAGTTCGGACGCCCGTTCGGCCGCCTCCCATTGGTGGACTTCACCACCCGGTTCCCCGACGTAGGATGATGCCGCAAACCGCTCGGTCGCGGGGACGGAGATACGGATCGCGCCGGAACCGATGAGGGTGATGGTCACGTCCGGCCATTTCGTGCCGTCTGGCACGGGGAAGGTCACGCCGTCCTGGCTCGCGATTTTGAACGCCATCCTGTAGCAGCGCTCGCTCGTGACGTGGGGTACAGGATCGCCGTCAATGCCGGGGATCAACGCTCGCAGCCGTTGCCGGAGCACGCTCACGTACTGCTTCAGGTTCGTCCGGGTCTTATGGTTCAGCCCCGCCCCGTTGAACGGGATCTCGCCTCCGTGCATGGCGAACACCTTGAGGAGGGTCCAGATGACATCCGGCACTCCGCGCTTCCGCTTCTCTTCGAAGCCAGCCGCCTGGAACGAGAAGTCCCGGCTTCGACGCTTGGCCTCAACGGTGATCGTGGAGTCCGTCACCCAGACCATGACCTCGTCCCACCGCGTGCCTGGCGGCGTCGGGAACGACTCTTGCGCTTTGATGGGCGCCATTCTTCGGCTGCCTATGAGAAGGCCCTCCAGGTGATCCCGGTCAAACGTGAGGCGATCCTTTTCCAGGCGAGCGACGAGTTTGAGCGGCACTACGGCCGGCGGTTCGCCGGTCCAAGCGTCCTGCGGCGGCACTTCGCCGGGCACGAGAACGAGCGCGCCCTTGCAGCTGTTCAGTCGCTCGCATGCACCGAAGACGCCGGGCGCATCGATCCACGTGGCCCCTCTGGCGAGAAAGACGTCCCGCGACCTGCCGCCGATGGTCGTCTTGCCCAAGAACCAGAGGCGTGCTCGCACGATTTCTTCGACCTCCCCCGCGAGGTCCAGGCCTCTCACCACAGCCCTGGCGAGGCCATCGAAGTCCGCCACCCATTGCTTGAGGACGTCCAAAGGAACGGGAATGCGCCCAGCTTCAGGGCAGTGGATGTAAGCGCGAAGCTGAGAGCCAGGAGGGCTCTCGACCAATACGACTTCCTCAACGTGCCCCTCGTGGCAGGCGTCGCACACAACCGTTGTGGCGTTGTCATCTCGCCGGAGAAGCCCTGCGGCAATCAGCAGCGCCGCGTGCCCATCCGGCCAGGCGGCGACCTCGGCACCCGAAAACCGCGCTTGCTGTGCATCCGCGCAGGCCCAGATCTGCGCCAGTGGATCAGGCTCGCTCAATCTTCCACTCCTTCAGGTATTTCTTCGCGATCAGTTCTTCCGGTGAGTCCTTCAAGTTGCAGGAGTTGGGATGCGACACGCGAAACGAGAGCGCCTTGGAAGGACGGCCGTGGCCGTCCGTGTTCTCAAAGGTCATTCTGATCACCACAGAGTTGACGCGGATCATGGACATTGGCAGGCGCCGCTCGTGCAACGCGGTTTCGATGAGATCGTGGATATCGTCCTTGGCGCCCCTCGGGTCAACCTCGAACGTGATCCGCTTCTTGTGATTGCCGACCAGGGACACCTTGAGAGCGCTGACTTTGACCTCTTGGACGCGGTCTGCCGGATCCGTCGGGAAGGCGAAGTCCCGGCGCTTGAGTCCCTCGAGTTCATACGCGACGGCGTTCCGCACCTCCTGGCCCAGTTCCTCGTGGAGAATGGCGCGCCCGAATAGTTCCTGAAGATCGCTGACGATCTTCTTGTCGCCCCGGACATAAAGCTCCAGGGTCCCGCCCTCAGGATCGTAGACGTATATCACCTCGAAGGCCGGATTCTGGGGCCGGCGTTCGAAGCGGCCGTTGTCATCGTAGCCGATGAAGGTGTCTGAGTAGTCCTTGGGATAAACGAAGACGTAGTGATAACGACCCGCCCGCAAGTACGCCTCGGCGCGGCAAGGGCTGCCGCGGCCCTGGTGCTCCCAGTAATAGGCAGCAATGGCATTGGCCAGTTCGTCCAACGCCCCCGGTGACAGGTCGGGCTGCTTCTTGGGAATGTCCTTCCGCTTGCGCCAATACCGGTCGCTCAGGTGGTCGGCTCGATGCAGCCGCGCGACGACCTCAAAGACCTGGTTGTGGTGGACGAAAACCCAGAAAGCCTTGTTCAGGTGTCCGTCCAATCGGTCCAGGTCTTGCGCCAGGTCCAGTTGATGGAAGCGCCCCTCTTCGATGAGAGCGCGCGTCCCCTCGGGCACACCCATCGCGTGGATGGAACGGAAATCGCTCTCGATCCCCTTGCGAACCAGCTCCGGCAAATCGCGCCACTTCTCGTAGAGCGGTTCGATCTCTGTTTCCTTCAAGTTGTCCCAATCGACCTCGCCCAGCACATTGCGATGGGTGAAGTACTCCCGCAGGAGTGCGTTGAGCACCTGCCGGAGGAACTGCCTCGGTGCGTAATCATTCGTCACAGCGTCCATCTCCTTGCTAAGCTATTGCGTTGACTTTCAACCCAACATACAGGCCCTAAAAAAACGCGGCCCCCAATCAAAAACTGAATCTCCCTTGTCCCAAGGCGGCATCTCTCGACTCGTAGAGCTTGCCGTCCTTGTCCACGTAGAGCAGCCCCAGTTGCTCAAGCCGCACGCGGAGGGCTGAGATCGTCACCTCATACGTCTCCGCCAGCCGGTACAAGCTCGGCCATCGCGTGCGGTCGATCTTCAACGCGTCCGTCCGGATCATGTCCGCGGGCATCGAGAGGGCCGCCGCATAGCGGTTGACGGCTCTCGCCTCGTCAGGCTCGTCGGCACGGGTCTGCATCTTCCGCAGAAGCTCCCGGCCTTCCGGGTCGTTCGAGAGCGCCTTAATGACAGCCACCTCGCCCGCCGGGGAGCTTCGGAAGACAAAGGGGCCTTCGCCTTCCACATCGAACAGCGTGGGATGGTCCAGCGAGCTCTTGTCGATGAAGAGGTCCCAATGGCCCATCTCGTGGCCCTTTGTCGAGCGCTCGACCCCCGGCTTCTCCGCGAACAGGGCCTTGCGGTTCTCGTTGAGGATGATCAGGCGCTTCTTGGCGATGAGCCCGCCGAGGATCTGCTCGCCGGGTAGCTCGTCGATAGGCTCCCAGAGGAAGTCCAGGCCGAGTACTTTCTCGGCGATGAGGTCGATGGGAATGGGCGGCGACAGCTGTTGCCCGAGCAGGCGCTCGAGTTCGGCGAGCCGCGACTGCGCGATCTCTTCAATTTCCTGGTTTCGGAGGATTCTCACCGGCTTTCTTCCTACGCTTCAATTCCTGCAAGAGTCGCTTCCAATCTTCTTCGGTCAGGTGGCTGTCGAAGGCCGAGCGGAAAAACGCGCGGGCCGGCTCGCTCTCCTTCAGGGTCTTCTCGAGTCCAGGCGGCACCTTGCCAGCCAGCGTGATCAGCTCGTTGGGGTCCGCGCCAAGCACGTGGGCAATCTCGGTTATGAGGGCCACAGATGGCGGCTCCGTCTTGTCGTTCTCGATCTTGCTGAGATAGGTGAAGTCAAAGCTCCGCCCCTCCTTCCGCAGCCGCGCCGCCACCCGGTCAGCGAGTTCGCGCTGGGTGAGGTTGTTGGCTTTCCGCAGTTCCCGGAGCCGCTGCCCAAATGTGGCCTGCTGACCCATCAAGAGAAGATTATAGCCGGCCTTGGGTTGAAATTCAACATCAAGATCGTCCTGTCCCCCGCGAACCGCCCAGTCTGGCCTTTTCCTAACGTGCGGTGAATCGCTAATCGCTTGGAAACAAATAGGATGTCCTTGCTTTGGGGCAGCCCGCAGAGGTAAGGGTGTCAGCGTCGAACATGCCCGGCCACAGCAAACCAGGCACGAACGGACGGCCGATGGCCGCGATCCCGGCGGCACACGCGGAGGCGCCGCGGGTCGCGTTCTACACGCGCATCTCAACCGACGAGGACCACCAGAAGTACTCGCTCGGCGCGCAGAAGGAGCGCCTCGAGGCCTTCTGCAAGGCCCAGTGGGGCGACGCCTGGCAACTGCACAAAATCTACCGCGACACCGAGAGCGGCACCCACATGAACCGCCCCGGCCTGGAAGAGATGCTCTACGACGCCGGGACGCAGGCCTTCAACACGCTGCTGGTCTTCCGCGTTGACCGGCTCTCGCGCAAGGTGCGCGAGCTCGCCCAGATGGTGGATGAGCTCACCAAGAACGGCGTCACCCTCAAGAGCATCACCGAGCCCTTCGATACCTCGAACGCCGCCGGCAAGATGATGCTCCAGATGCTCGGCGTCTTTGCCGAGTTCGAGCATGCCACCATCGTCGAGCGCACCAAGGTCGGCATGGAGAAGAAGGCCAAGGGCGGAAACTTCGTGGGTGGCCACGTGCCCTACGGCTACCGGCTCGACCCGGAGAGGGGCCTTGTCGTCCACGAGGAGGAGGCGCTCATCGTCCGCAAGATGTTCAAGATGTACGCCCTCGGCAGGGAAGGCGCCTCGGCCATCTCGAAGCAGCTCAACGAGGCCGGCCACCGCAACCGCAATGGGCGGAAATGGGGCCGGCGCGTTGTGTTGTACATTCTGAAGAACCCCGTCTACGTGGGCAAGATCCGCTGGCGGGAGGTGCTCTACGAAGGGCACCACGATCCGCTCGTATCAGAGGTGCTCTTCGAGAAGGCGAACGAGGTCCTCCAGGAGCGCCACGAGGATCTGAAAGGCCGCCAGTGGCACAACGGCGACGAGCGGTTGCTCACGGGCATCATCAAGTGCAGCCGCTGCAACAGCCACATGTTCGGGGGCGGCGGCTACAAGAAAGGCGTCCATGTCCCGTACTACGTCTGCTCGAAGCGGTACAACGACCACGATTGCGAGCAAGACTACGTGCGGGCCGACCTGCTGGAGTCGGCGATCATCGAGGACATCAAGGCCATGTTCCGGGACGAGCAGTTCATGGCCCGCGTCTGGGCGGAGGCCAACAAACGGCTGTGCGCGGAGAAGCCGAACCTGGAAAAGGAGATCGCGAAGGTTGAGGCGGAAGCCGGGAAGGTTCAGGCGGCCTTGGACCGCTACTTCGAGGCGTTTGAGGCGGGGACGCTGAATGCTGAACTGTGCAACGAGAAGGTCAGAGACCTGCGGGCGCGGCTCGAAGAACTGGAGGCCGAAAAGCGGGATCTGGAGGCCCGGCGAGAACGGCTGGAGTTGCCGGCCATCGACCGCGACATGTTGGCGTCGCTGGTGGACAACTTCGAGCGGGTTATGGCCGAGGCCCCGAACCCGCAGAAGAAGGACCTGCTACGCCGGCTGGTGAAAAGGGTGCTGGTTCATGACCGCCGCACCATCGAGGTCTGGTACGGGTTACCGAACTGCCGGAGGGTCGAAGACTGGAACAATTGGCTCC
>Ga0116169_1000760_pt1 | contig 30646 bp, 31 predicted proteins | sample AD_UKC130_MetaG_FD_89796 | JGI IMG/M metagenome (GOLD analysis project Ga0116169, IMG submission 89796) | Active sludge microbial communities of municipal wastewater-treating anaerobic digesters from Canada - AD_UKC130_MetaG | ecosystem: Engineered > Bioreactor > Anaerobic > Digestate | place...
CGCGACCTTTGTCGGCCTGGGCTCGGACACGGGCGGCTCGATCCGCATCCCGGCGGCGCTCAATGGCGTGGTGGGCTTCAAGAACACGGCGCGCCTGGTGCCCACCGATGGCGCCGTGCCGCTATCGACCACGCTGGACACCGCCTGCGCCATCACGCGCAGCGTGCGCGATGCCATCGTAGTGCATGAAATACTGGCCGCGCGCCGCGTCACGCGCAGCCCGGCGCCGCTGCCGGCCTGGCGCCTGGCCGTGCCTTCCACCCTGTTTCTGGACAGCCTGGATGCCACCGTGGCGGCCGCCTTCGAGCGCAGCCTAGACCAGCTGCGCCGTGCCGGCGCGCAGATCACCGAGATCGCCCTGCCGCAAACTGGCGAGCTGGCCGAGGTCAACGCCACCGGCGGCTTCTCGGCCGCCGAAAGCTACGCCTGGCACCGCCCGCTGCTGCAGCAGCATGCCGCCAGCTATGACCCGCGCGTGCGGGCGCGCATCGAGCGCGGCGCCACGATGAGCGCCTGCGACTACATCAACCTGCAGCATGCACGCCGCGCCTGGATAGCGCGCATGGAAGCGGCCGTGGCGGGCTTCGACGCCCTGCTCTCGCCCACCGTGCCCATCGTCGCGCCCACCATAGCCTCGGTCGCGCCGGGCAGCGAGCGCGACGCCGAGTTCTTCCGCGTCAACGCCCTGCTGCTGCGCAACACCAGCGTGGTCAACATGCTGGACGGCTGCGCCCTGTCGCTGCCCTGCCACCAGGCGGGCGAGCTGCCCGTGGGCCTGATGGTCTGGCACGCGGCGCTGCGCGACGACGCGGTGCTGAACATCGGCCTGTTGATCGAGCAGGAACTACAAAAACAATAGCTATTGGCGCTTACCATACAAGCTCTACAGGCACTTTTAACCATATTCATGCGAATTGCCATCGTGGGCGCCGGCATCGTCGGCGCAGCCACAGCCTATGAACTGGCCGCCGACGGCCATGAGGTCACCGTTTTCGAGCAGCGCGGCGCGGCCGCCGAGGAGGCCAGCTTTGCCAGCGCCGGGCTGCTGGCGCCGGCGCTGCTCACGCCCTGGGCGCAACCGGCCATGGGCGCTGGCACCCTGCGCCAGCTCTGGGGCAGCGAGGCCACGCTGCGCCTGGTGCGCGGCGCCGGCCCCTCCGGCCTGGCCTGGCTGTGGCGCTGGGCCCAGGCTGGCCGCAGCCCCGCGGCCGGTGGCCTGCTGTCGGCCCTGCAGCAGCTGGGCCAGTACAGCCTGGCGCGCACCCGCAGCCTGGCCGAGCAACTGGAGGTGGACATAGAAACCAGCCGCGGCGCCCTGGTGCTGCTGCGCCGGCCCGAATGCCTGCAGCGCCTGCAGCCGGCGCTGCAGCTGCTGCGCGAGGCGGGCAGCACCATCACGGACATCGATGCCGACACCGCCCGCCTCATCGAGCCCGGCCTGTCCGCCGACACCCCGCTGGCCGGTGCCCTGCATGCGCCCGATGGCGAGGCCGGCAACTGCCGGCTGTTTGCCCTGGTGTTGCGCCAGGCGGCCCAGAACCTGGGGGCGCAATTCATGTTCGGCAGCGCCGTGCGCGCCCTCACCCACGCCCCCACGGGCCTGCAGATCACCGGCGAGAGCGCCCCCCGGCGCTTCGACGCCGTGGTGCTGTGCGCGGGCCTGGCCAGCGCCGCCCTGCTGCGCCCGCTGGGGCCGCGCCTGCCGCTGCGGGCGCTGTACGGCTACACCATCAGCGCACCGCTGCGCGAGGACACGCACGCGCCGCAGGGCGCCGTGATCGACCCGCTGCACCGCCTGATCATCACGCGCCAGGGCCAGCGCGTGCGCGTCTCGGGCGGCGCCGAGATCGGCCATGGCGGCGGCGCGCAGCACGCGCCCACACTGCAGACCCTGTACCTGGCGCTGTCGGGCTGGTTCCCGGGCGGGGCGCTGACCTCCTCGCCCCAGGTGCAGGTCTGGCGCGGCGCCCGCCCCATGCTGCCCGACGGCGCGCCGGTGCTGGGCGCCAGCGGCGTGGCCGGCCTGTGGCTGAACACCGGCCACGGCGCCTGCGGCTGGGCCCAGGCCTGCGGCAGCGCCCGCGCGCTGGCCGATGCCGTGGCCGCTCGCGCGCCGGCCGTCGATCTGCAGCCCTTTGCCCTGACCCGCTTTTGATGCCGGCCCGCCGCCGCCACAATGCCTGCATGCAGCGCATCACCGCCCACCAGCCCCACGCCCTCCATGACACCGCGGCCACGCGCCGCATCGAGGCCGCCGCGGCCGCGGCCCTGCCCGAGCACACCCTGATGCAGCGCGCCGGCCGCGCCACGGCGCGCCTGGCGCTGGCCCTGGCGCCACATGCGCGCCGCATCTGGATCGCCTGCGGCGGCGGCAACAACGGCGGCGACGGGCTGGAGGCAGCCATGCTGCTGCACCGCGCCGGCCATCCGGTCGTCGTCACCTGGCTGGGCACACCGGCCACGCTGCCCGCCGACGCGCGCCAGTCCTGGCAACGCGCGCTGGACGCCGGCGTGCACTTTGCCGGCGAGCCGCCAGAGCTGGGCGCGCAGGACCTGTGCGTGGACGCGCTGCTGGGCATAGGCCTTTCGGCACAGGCCCGCGCCCACGCGCCCGATCCGCGTCTGCCGCAGTGGCTGGCCCGGATGCAGGCCAGCGCCGCGCCGACGCTGTGCGTGGATCTGCCCTCGGGCCTGATCGCCGACAGCGGCCAGTACGCCCCCGGCTTCGAGGCCCTGGCCGGCCCGGCGCGCAGCGCGCGCCATACGCTGAGCCTGCTCACGCTCAAGCCCGGCCTGTTCACCGCCCATGGGCGTGATGCCGCGGGCCAGGTGTGGCTGGACGATCTGGACGTGGATGCGCATGCCAGCCCCGCCAGCGCCCGGCTGGCCGGCCCGCCGACCGCTGCCGCGCGCCCCCATGCCAGCCACAAGGGCAGCCATGGCGACGTGGCGGTGATCGGTGGCGAAGGCCTGGGCGCGCGCGGCCTGGGCATGACCGGTGCCGCCCTGCTGGCCGCCAGCGCCGCGCTGCACGCGGGCGCGGGGCGCGTGCTGCTGGCACTGCTCGATGACGGCGCCAGCAGCGCCCTGCCCGAGCTGCCGGAGCTGATGCTGCGCCGCGTGGAGGCCCTGCGCCTGGAACAGGGCGCCGTGGTCTGCGGTTGCGGCGGCGGCGCTGCCGTGGCCGCCCGGCTGCCCGCCGTGCTGCAACAGGCGCAGCGCCTGGTGCTGGATGCGGACGCTCTGAATGCCATAGCTGCCGACGCAGAGCTGCAGCGCCTGCTGAGCGAGCGTGGCCGCCATGCCGACTGCGCCACGGTGCTCACCCCGCATCCGCTGGAGGCCGCGCGCCTGCTGGCCACCAGCGCCGCCGCCGTGCAGGCCGACCGCCTGGCCGCCGCCCAGGCACTCGCCGATCGCTACCAGTGCACGGTGCTGCTCAAGGGCTCGGGCAGCATCATTGCCGCACCGGGCCAGCTGCCGCACATCAACCCCACGGGCAATGCGCTGCTGGCCACCGGCGGCACGGGCGACGTGCTCGCCGGCCTGGTGGGCGCACGCCTGGCCGCGGGCCCGGCCGCCAGCGCCGCGGCAGCCTTTGACGCCGCCACCCAGGCCTGCTGGCAGCATGGCGCCGTGGCCGATGACTGGCGCGCGCCACAGGCCCTGACCGCATCGCGACTGGCGCAGTCCCTGCACCCATAAGGAAACAGCATGCACCCCGACAGCAACCAGATCCGCGCCCGGCGCGCCACCTTCCGCCAGCTGCATGCAGCGGGCTGCTTTGCCATCCCGAATCCCTGGGACGCGGCCTCGGCGCGCTGGCTCGCCGGCCTGGGCTTTCAGGCGCTGGCCAGCACCAGCTCGGGCCATGCCTGGTCGCAAGGCCATGCCGACGGCGGCATGCCGCTGCCGGCCGTGCTGGACTACCTGCGCAGCCTGGTGGCGGCAACCGATCTGCCCGTCAACGCCGACTTCGAGCATGGCTTTGCCGACGATGCGGCGGGCGTGGCGCGCAACGTGGCGCTGGCCGTGGACACGGGCGTGGCCGGCCTGTCCATCGAAGACTCCACCGGCCGGCCCGATGCGCCACTGCTGCCGCTGGACGAGGCGGTGCAGCGCGTGCGCGCCGCACGCGCCGCCATAGACGCCAGCGGCCAGGATGTGCTGCTCGTCGGCCGGGCCGAGAACTTCTTCGTCGGCCGCCCGGATCTGGACGACGCCATTGGCCGCCTGCGTGCCTACGCCGAGGCCGGTGCCGACTGCCTGTACGCCCCCGGCATCCACACCCCCGAGCAGATCGCCGCCGTGGTGGCCGCGGTAGCGCCCAAGCCGGTGAACGTGCTGGTGGGCTCGGCCAGTACCCTCACCATGGCCGACCTGGCGGCCCTGGGCGTGCGCCGCGTCAGCGTGGGCGGCGGTCTGGCGCGCGCCGCCTGGGGCGGCTTTGACCGCGCCGCGCGCCTGCTGGCCAATGAAGGCCGCTTTGACGGCTTTGCCGACGCGCTGCCAGGCCAGCGCCTGAATCAGTTCTTTGGCGCCTGAGCGGCGGGCGCGCCGCCGCTCTCGATCAGCGCAATGCGCCGCTGCAAGGCGGCCGCCAGCACCGTATCGCCCGCCGCCTGGGCCTGGGCCACGCGCAGCAGCAGCCAGGCCAGCAGCGGCCGGCGCCAGCCCTGCTGCGACGCGGTGCTGATTGCCAGATCCGCCGTGGCCTCGGTGGCGCGGCCGGCGCGCAGCGCAGCGCCGGCGGCCACCAGGCGCGATAGTGGGTCTTCGATGCCGGCAACGGCCTGCGCGCTGGTTGCCGCCGCGCGCTGGGCGGCCGGTAGCAGCGCCGCCTGCTGAGGCGTGGCGCGGCCAGCCAGGTAGTCGGCATAGGCCAGCTGCGCAGCCGTCGCGTCGGCGCGCAGCGCGTCAAAGGCGCTGCAGGGCGCCGCCACCAGGCTGGTCGCCTGGGCGGCGCAGCGCAGCAGCTCCAGCTGGGCCAGCGCATCGGGGCGGCCGGTGCGCGCCAGCTCGGCGCGGGCGCGCTGCCACTCTTGAGCAGCCACGCGGTCATTGCCCGCCAGGTAGGCGGCGCTGGCGCGCTCGGCCGCGCCATGGGCGTTCTGCTGCCAGTCGGGCACGGGCGGCTGGTTGCCGCAGGCGGCCAATAACGCCGCCAGCAGGACGGCCAGAAAAACCCTGCATGAGACTGGCGCGCTCCATGCGCGGGCAGCCGCGCAAGGGCCGCCCCGCCGCGCTGGCTGCGTCCTCCTGCCCGGCGAAGCCGAGAGCGGGGGCTGAAGGCCGCGGCTCCAAGCCTGCCTGCGCAGGCTTGGACGGCCCTGAAGAGCTGCCGCCTCTGGCGGCTGCACGGAGGCGCGGAGCGACTCAGGGGGGTGTTGTTTCATGGCAGCCTCAGCTCCTGGTCGCGCGCAAAAGGCCATTTGCGGTTGATGTCATTGATCAGGCCCTCCAGCTTGCGCAGGTTGGCCTCGACCTCGGCGCGCAGCGCGCCCAGGTCGGCGCTGGCCTCGCGCGCGTTGGCGCCCACGGCCTGGGCCTCGGCCAGCACCGCGTCCACGCGCGTCAGGCTCTGGCGCGTGTCCTGCAGCAGGCCGCTTGCCTGCGCCACAGTGGCGCGCAGCTCGGCCACCAGGCCGGGCTGGCCGGCGGCGCCAAACACCTGGCGGTCGGCCCGGGCCACCACGGCGTCCATGCGCGCCAGCAGCTGCTGCGTGCGGTCCAGCGTCTGTAGCACCTTGCGCGCATCCTGCTCGTTGCCCATGAGCACGCCCAGCGCGCCGCCCGGCGCGTTCAGCCGCTGCGTGAGCTGGCGCACCTGGGCCAGGGTGTCGTTCAAAGCCGAATCCGGGGCGCTGAGCTGCTGCAGGTTGTCGAGCAGCTGGCGCGCCGTGGCCATGAGCTGCGGGATCTCGGCCGTGGCGTCGCCGCGCAGCACCGGGCGCTCGGCGCCAGCGGCCAGCGGCGGGTCGGTCAGCACGCCGCTGTAGGCCTTGATGGTCGTGCCGCCCACCAGGCCGCGCACCAGGGTGAACACGCTGGATTCGCGCAGCCAGTGGGCGTCGCGACTGGCCACGTCCACGGCGATGCGCACATTGCCGTCGCCCGCCAGCGCGATGCGGCGCACGCGGCCTATGGGAAAGCCCGAGAACGTCATGTCCATGCCCACGGACACGCCCTCGGAGTCGTCGGCAATCAGCACCAGGCGCTGGGTGGGCTCGAAGGCGCCGCGCGCATACAGCAGGTACAGCACCGAGCCGGCGATCAGCGCCAGCGTGAGCAGCAGCAGGGCCGCGGCCTTCAGGCGCAGATGCGCCACGGGGCGCAGCAGCTCCTCGGGGGGTGGAGGTGGCAGGGTTTCAGGCATGGCTCATTCGTGATTCAGTAGTAATTACCCATCAGCGACAGCGCCTCAATGAGCAGCAGCACGGCAAACAGGCGCGCCAGGCTGGCCGGTGCGGCGCCGTCCTGGCCCAGCAGGGCGCCGGGCGGTGGTGGGTGCAGGCCGCCGGCCATGGGGATCAGCGCCACGGCCAGGCTGAACAGCAGGGTCTTGAGCGTGAACACCAGCGTGATCGAGGGCGTGAAGACCTGGCCGAACATGCGCGTGTACGCGCTCAATCCTGCCGTGGTCAGGCCGTACACGCCCAGATAAGCCATGACCAGCGCCACCACGCAGGACAGCGCCGCCAGCGTCACGCTGGCATAGGCGCCGGCGAGCACGCGCGGCAGCAACTCGACACGCAGCGGGTCGGCGCCGCGTGCGCGCCAGGCCTGCAGCACCCCCGCCTGGCGCAGCCGCGCCAGCTGCGCGCCGCTGGGAATGGTGGTGCGCATGGCGACGAACAGCGCCGCGGTGAGCGGTATCAGCTCCAGCACCAGCACGCGTATCACCATCTCCAGCGCATAGCGCGTCAGGCCGTAGCTGAGCGCGGTGACGACGACGATATGCGTGATCACCAGGCTGAGCAGCGCCGCCAGGGCGGTGAAGCCCGGCAGTATGGGCAGCGTGTCGGTGTAGATCTGCCGCGCCAGGCGATCGCGCGCGCTGCGGCCATAGCTGGACGGCGACAGCAGCAGCACCAGCACCACGGCGCCCAGGTCGATGATGCGCCACCAGCCCAGCGCCCAGCGCTGCGCGCCGCGCCACAGGCGGTCCAGGCTGGCGTCAAACATGGCGCAGCGCCGAAGCGCTGGGTTGCGGCGGCAGGTCCTGCGCCTCGGCACGCTCGTGCAGGGCTTCTATCACCTGGCAATGGCCGGCCTGGCCATCGCAGCGGCCGCGCAGGCCGCGCAGCTCCTTTTCCAGCACCCGCAGCTCGGCCAGGCGCTGGCGCACATGAGCCAGGTGCTCGTCCAGCGTGGCACAGGCCTGGTGGTCGGCCTGGTCGCTGGCGGCGTCTATGGCCAGCAGGCGGCGCACCTCGTCCAGCGACATGTCCATGGCCCGGCACAGGCGTATGAAGCGCAGCCGGTGCAGGTCTGCCGAACTGTAAAAACGATAGCTGTTGTCGCCCCGCACACCTGGGCGCAGCAGGCCTTCCTTCTCGTAATAGCGGATATTCGCGGCGGACACGCCCGACAGCCGGGCGGCGTCGCCTATGCGGTGCTGCGGGCTTTGCTGTGGCATGCTTGACCTTGAAGTGGCTTGAAGGTTTCCAATCATCGCATGAACCATAGCACCAGCCCTTTTGGCCATGACCATGGCCATGCGCATGACAGGCCGCACACGCATGAACACGGCGCCGCCAACACCGCCAACACCGCCTGCAGCGCCTGCAGCAGCTGCGCCACCGACGACGACCATGACCACGGCACGCTGCCGCCCTGGCCGCGCATTGCCGCCGCGCTGGTGTTGGCCCTGGGCGCCGAAGCCGCCCACTGGCTGCAGTGGACATGGCCCGGCATGGCCCTGGCCGTAGCGGCCATCGCCCTGTCCGGCCTGGGCGTGTACCGCGCCGGGCTCAAGGACCTGGCGCGGCTGCGCCTGGGCATCAACGCGCTGATGACCGTGGCCGTGACCGGCGCCGTGCTGATCGGCCAGTGGCCCGAGGCGGCCATGGTCATGGCCCTGTACGTGGCCGCCGAGCGCCTGGAGCATGGCGCCATGGATCGCGCGCGCAACGCCATCCGCGACCTGCTCAAGCTTGCCCCGGCCACGGCCGATGTGCTGCAGGCCGACGGCAGCCTGCAGCGCCTGCCCGTGGCCCAGGTGGCGCTGGGCGCCACGCTGCACATTGCCCCCGGTGCCCATGTGCCGCTCGATGGCCAGGTGACCCAGGGCAGCAGCGCCGTGAACCAGGCCCCCATCACCGGCGAGAGCCAGCTGGCCGACAAGGCGCCGGGCGACGAGCTGTACGCCGGCAGCGTGAACCAGCATGGCGAGCTGCTGATGCGCGTCAGCGCCGCGCCGGCCGACACGCTGCTGGCGCGCATCGTGCGTGCCGTCGAGCAGGCCCAGGCCAGCAAGGCGCCGGCGCAGCGCTTCGTGGATCGCTTTGCCGCCGTCTACACGCCCATCGTCTTCGTGCTGGCGGTGCTGCTGGCGCTGGCGGCGCCGCAGTTCATGGGCTGGAGCTGGCAGCAGGCCGCCTACCAGGCGCTGGCGCTGCTGGTGATCGCCTGCCCCTGCGCGCTGGTCATCTCCACGCCGGTGACGGTGGTCAGCGCCCTCACCGCGGCGGCGCGCCGCGGCATTCTGATCAAGGGCGGCAACGCGCTGGAGGCGGCGCGCGGCCTGCGCGCGGTGGCGCTGGACAAGACCGGCACGCTGACCACCGGCAACCCGGCGCTGGTGCAGTGGCAGGCGCTGGCGGGTTTTGACGGCGCCCAGGCCGCGGCCATCGCCTGGCAGCTGGCCAGCCGCTCTGAGCACCCGGTCTCGCGCGCCATCGCCACGGGCCTGCCGGCCGTGGCGCACAACGGCGTGACCCAGCTACAGGCCCTGCCCGGCCGCGGCGTGCAGGCCGACATCGACGGCCAGCGCTGGCAGCTCGGCAACCTGCGCCTGATGCGCGAGCAGGGCCTGGCCGACGCGGCCCTGCTGGCCACGCTGGAGGAGCACGAACGCCAGGGTCGCAGCATCACCCTGCTGGCAGGCGGCGGCGCCGTGCATGTCTGGTTTGCCGTGGCCGACCCGCTGCGCGCCCATGTGCCCGAGGCTATCGCCCAGCTGCGCGCCCTGGGCGTGCAGCCCATGGTGCTGAGCGGCGACAACCCGGCCACCGTGCAGGCGATTGCGCTGGAGGCCGGCATCAGCGCCGAGGACGCGCGCGGCGGCCTGCTGCCCGAGGACAAGCTGGCCGCCCTGGCCGAGCTGCAGCACCGCCACGGCCCCACGGCCATGACGGGCGACGGCATCAACGACGCGCCGGCCCTGGCGCGCGCCGACCTGGGCTTTGCCATGGGCGGCGCGCACAGCACGGCCATGGCCATGGAGACGGCGGGCGTGGTGCTGATGCACGACGACCTGCGCCGCATACCCGACACCCTGCGCCTAGCGCAGAAAACGCACCGCGTGCTGTGGCAGAACATATCCCTGGCGCTGGGCGTGAAGGCGGTTTTCTTTATGCTCGCGCTGCTGGGCCTGGCCACCATGTGGCTGGCCGTGCTGGCCGACATGGGCGTAAGCCTGCTGGTGGTGGCCAACGGCCTGCGCCTGCGCCACGCCCTGCCCGCCACTTCCGACCAGCCACGACCATGAGCCAGACCCGCCAACGCGCCGCCTTCGACTATCTGCTGCAGCAATTTGCCGCCAGCGCCGGCCAGAGCGCCGCCCAGCGCTGGCGCTACCTGGAGGCCGCCCATGTGCTGGGCCAGAACCGCCTGGCCCTGCACTTGCGCGCGCACTGGCAGATGCTGCGCTTTGCGCAGGCGCTTGGCGACCAGCATGAAGCCCGGGGGCAGCTCAGCCATCTGTGCATGGCCCCGGTGGGCCACATGGTGCGGCGCATGCCCTACGGCAACAACGGCCGCGCCATCGTGCCCGCGCTGCACCCCATGGTGCCCAGCGCCGCGCTGCGCAGCTGCATCAGTGAAGCCATGCAGGCCGTCGGAGGTGATGTACCGCAAGACCCGGCGTAAAAGCCGACCCACCCGGCGGCCCATGTCCGTCGAAAGGGCATGCCGAGCAAGGAAAATGGCGCCCCATGTCCGCCACCATCACCACCCCGGCCCCCGCTCCCCACACCCGCGTTGAAGACCTGGTGGCCATCGTCACCGGCGTGGCCATGGTCTCGGTGGGCGTGGCGCTGGTGGGCAGCGCCGGCTTGCTCACCGGCGGCATCACCGGCCTGGCCTTTGTGCTGCACTACGCCACCGGCATAGGCTTTGGCAAGCTGTTCTTTGTACTCAACCTGCCCTTTTACTGGCTGGCGCTGCGCAAGCTGGGGCTGGGCTTCACGGTCAAGACCTTTGCCGGCGTGGCCCTGTTGGCCGTGCTGACCGAGGTGCAGCCGCTGCTGATGCAGGTCGGCAGCATCCAGCCGCTGTATGCCGCGCTGGTGGGCGGGCTGTGCATGGGCATGGGCTTTCTGGTGCTGTTTCGCCACCACTGCAGCCTGGGCGGCATAGGCATTCTGGCGCTGTATCTGCAGGGCCGCTTTGGCTGGCGCGCAGGCGCAGTGCAGATGGCGGCCGACTTCTGCATCGTCGCCGCCGCCCTGGTCACCGTGGAGCCCATGCGCGTGCTGTGGTCCGTCATCGGCGCCGTGGCGCTGAACCAGGTGCTGGCCATCAACCACCGGCCCGGGCGCTACATGGCGGCCTGAGGAACTTGTTGCCCCGCCCCGCTATCATTCAGCCCATGCGCCGCGTTCTCTCCCTTGCCCTGGTCATGCTGCTGCTGATGCGCGGCCTGCCGGGCGACGCCATGGCGCTGGGCCAGGCACCGGTGCAGCCCACGCCGCAGATGGCGCAGATGGCGCACGCCATGGACGCCGACGCGCACCATGCCGCCGCCATGGCGCAGGACTGCTGCGACCACGCCAGCGACAGCCATATGGCGCACCAGGGCGGCTGCAGCGCCTGCGGCGTCTGCCATTCAACGCTGGCTGTTTCCCCCTGGATGGCAGTGCCCGGCACGGGCGCGCAGCACAGCCCGCAAGCACCTCCCGGCACGCGGTTTACCAGTGCCCTGGCTGCTCAGGCCATCAAGCCACCCATTTTCTGAGACCCGACGCCCGAAGTGCGTCCGCAGACAGCCGTATCCGCCCTCCTTGGCGGGTGCGCGGCATGGCGCATGCGCCCATGCATCCCTCTCAAACAACAATGAATCCATATGAAAGCTATTCAATTCATAGCTGCTTGCGCCCTACTGGTAAGCGCTACGGCCAGTTTTTCTCATGAACCCACCAGCCACCACGGCGACCACGGCGACCACGGCCACGCGGGCGCCGCGCCGCAGCAGCAGGCCTGGGGCATTGCCGGCCAGGCCGGCAAGGCCACGCGCACCATCACCCTGCGCATGACGGACGACATGCGCTTCACGCCGTCGCACTTCAGCGTCAAGCAAGGCGAGACCGTGCGCCTGCGCGTCGAGAACAAGGGCCAGGTGCTGCATGAGGTGGTGCTGGGCACGCAGGCCAGCCTGGACGAGCATGCGGCCATGATGCGCCAGCACCCGGACATGGAGCATGGCGAGGCCCACATGGCCCATGTCAAGCCCGGCCGCAAGGACGATCTGGTGTGGCACTTCAACCGCACCGGCAGCTTCGACTTTGCCTGCCTGGTCGCCGGCCATTTCGAGGCCGGCATGCGCGGCAGCTTCACCGTCACGCCCTAATCGCAACCTGCCCGGAGAACACAGCATGCACAACACCACCCGCCGCCAATGGCTCACGGCCATCGCCGCCGCCAGCGCCTGCGCCGCCCTGCCCGCCTGGGCCACCAGCAACGCCAACGCCGTCGAGGTCTGGAAAGACCCCAGCTGCGGCTGCTGCCAGGACTGGATCGATCACATGCAGGCCAACGGCTTCAAGGTCACCGTGCACGAAACCGGCAACGCCGCCGTGCGCGCCAAGCTGGGCCTGCCCCAGCGCCTGGGCTCATGCCACACGGCCCTGGTCGGCGGCTACCTGCTCGAAGGCCATGTGCCCGCCGCCGACGTGCACAAGCTGCTCAAGGAAAAGCCCAAGGCCCTGGGCCTGACGGTGCCCGGCATGCCCGTGGGCAGCCCCGGCATGGACGGCCCCGAGTACAAGGGCCGCAAGGACGCCTACGACGTGCTGCTGGTGACCAAGAACCTGATGAACAAGGATGTCTCCACCCGCGTGTTCACCAGCTACCGGTAACGGGTAACGGGTAGCGGCCCGCCGGATGGGCTATCGTGGTGTTTTCTCTGCCCGATGCCCAGCCATGCATGATCCATCCGACCACGGCGCCATCACCCATGTTGCCGGCATAGAGGTAGGCCACCACAGCGACAGTCGCCGCCCCACGGGCTGCACCGTGGTCATGGCGCGCGCAGGCGCCGTGGCCGGCGTGGATGTGCGCGGCGCCGCACCTGGCACGCGCGAGACCGATTTGCTGGCCCCCGGCAATCTGGTGGACAAGGTGCACGCCGTGCTGCTGGCCGGCGGCAGCGCCTGGGGGCTGGACGCCGCCACGGGCGCCGTGCGCTGGCTGGAGGAGCAAGGCGTGGGCCTGGACGTGGGCGTGGGCCGCCTGCCCCTGGTGCCGGCCGCCGTGCTGTTCGATCTGCATGTGGGCGACATGAAGATCCGCCCCGACGCGGCGGCCGGCTACGCCGCCTGCGCCGCCGCCTCACGCCAGGCGCCCGAAGAAGGCAACGTGGGCGCGGGCAGCGGCGCCGTGGTCGGCAAGATGTTCGGCATGCAGCACGCCATGAAGGGCGGCCTGGGCACGGCGTCGGTCACCGTGGCCGGTGTGACGGTGGGCGCGCTGATCGCCTGCAACGCCGTGGGCGACGTGGTCGATCCCGCCACCGGCCTGCCCCTGGCCGGCGCGCGCACGGCCGACGGCCTGCGGCTGCGCGACACGCGCCGCGCCCTGCTCGCGGGCGAGCCGCCGCACCCGCTGCTGGCCGGCAGCAACACCACCATTGGCGTGATCGCCACCGATGCGCGGCTGTCCAAGGTGCAGGCCCAGCGCCTGGCCGTGGCCGGGCATGACGGCCTGGCGCGCGCCATCAACCCCGTGCACACCATGAGCGACGGCGACACACTGTTCACCCTGGCCACCGGCGTGCGGGAGCAGCATCCCGGCATGCTGGTGCTGGCCACCATGGCCGCCGAGGCCGTGGCCCGCGCCACCGTGCGCGCCGTGCTGACCGCGCGCGCGCTGCATCTGAACGATGGCCTGCTGCTGCCCTGCCACGCGGACATGGTCAGCACCGGGGGCTGATAGTTCCTGCCGCCAGCGGCAGGCGCAAAAAACAACGGGCCTTTCGGCCCGTTGGTCGTCACGGCATTTCGCGCCTTATTTGAGCGCCTTGTAGCGCATGCGCTTCGGGGCCGCGCCCTCTTCGCCCAGGCGGCGCTTCTTGTCGGCCTCGTACTCCTGGTAGTTGCCGTCAAAGAACACCCACTGGCTGTCCCCTTCGGCTGCCAGGATATGGGTGGCGATACGGTCCAGGAACCAGCGGTCGTGGCTGATCACCAGCACCGTGCCGGCGTATTCGAGCAGCGCGTCTTCGAGCGCGCGCAGGGTTTCCACGTCCAGGTCGTTGGAGGGCTCGTCCAGCAGCAGCACGTTGCCGCCCTGGATCAGCGTCTTGGCCAGGTGCAGGCGGCCGCGCTCGCCACCCGAGAGGTTGCCGACCTTCTTCTGCTGATCCTGCCCGTTGAAGTTGAAGCGCCCGCAGTAGGCGCGGCTGGCCATCTGGAATTTGCCCACGTTGATGATGTCCAGGCCACCGGAGACGTCTTCCCACACCGTCTTTTCATTCGCCAGCGCATCACGGTGCTGATCCACGAAGGCCATCTTCACGGTCTGGCCGATCTCCACCCCACCCGAATCAGGTTGCTCCTTGCCGGCGATGAGCTTGAACAGCGTCGATTTACCAGCGCCGTTCGGGCCGATGATGCCGACGATGGCGCCAGCCGGAATGTTCATCGACAGGTTGTCGATCAGCAGGCGGTCGCCAAAGGCCTTGGAGACGTTGTTGAACTCGATGACCTTGCTGCCCAGGCGCTCCGCCACGGGGATGAAGATCTCCTGCGTCTCGTTGCGGCGCTGGTATTCGTAGTCGGACAGCTCCTCGAAACGTGCGATACGCGCCTTGGACTTGGCCTGGCGCCCCTTGGCGTTCTGACGCACCCACTCCAGCTCCTTCTTCAGGGCCTTGGCGCGCGCTTCCTCGCCCTTTTGTTCGGCCTCCAGGCGGTTTTGCTTCTGCAGCAGCCAGTCGGAATAGTTGCCCTTGTACGGAATGCCGTGGCCACGGTCGAGTTCCAGAATCCACTCGGCGGCGTTATCCAGGAAATAACGGTCGTGGGTAATGGCCACCACGGTGCCGGTGAAGCGGTGCAGAAACTGCTCCAGCCACTCGACGGACTCTGCGTCCAGGTGGTTGGTGGGCTCGTCGAGCAGCAGCATGTCGGGCTTGGACAGCAGCAGCTGGCACAGCGCCACGCGGCGCTTCTCGCCACCCGAGAGCTGGCCGATCACTGCCTCCCAGGGCGGCAGGCGCAGCGCGTCAGCGGCGATCTCCAGCTGGTGCTCGCTGTCGGTGCCGGCTGCGGCGATGATGGCCTCCAGCTTGCCCTGCTCGGCCGCCAGGGCGTCAAAGTCGGCGTCTTCTTCAGCGTAGGCGGCGTAGACCTCCTCCAGGCGCGCCTTGGCGTTGTTCACCTCGGCCATGGCCTCTTCCACGGCCTCACGCACCGTGTGCTCGGGGTTGAGCTGCGGCTCCTGCGGCAGGTAGCCAATCGACAGGCCCTGCATGGGGATGGCCTCGCCCTCGAACTCCTTGTCGATGCCGGCCATGATCTTGAGCAGCGAAGACTTGCCCGAGCCGTTCAGGCCCAGCACGCCGATCTTGGCACCGGGGAAAAAGGACAGGGAAATGTCTTTCAAGATCTGCCGCTTCGGGGGCACGGTCTTGGTGACACGGTTCATCGAGAAAACGTACTGGGCCATGGATTCTTTAAAAAAATGAGCAAAGAAAGGCGCCGAAAATGCGGCGCGCAACCGTGGATTATCGGCGCATGCGACAATAGCGCCCGCTCGGGGTTCCAGTTGCCCCGACATCAGCCTAGACAAGCTGGGGACGACGAAAGTATTTTTCTGGCTCCCACCCTTGAAATCATCGGCCTACAGAACTGGTCGGCGACCCACCCGGTCGCCCGGCAACAGGTCGATACCCAGCGCCCAGGATGGGCGCATCCAACCTGAATAATGACATTCGAAGAACTGAAGCTGGCGCCGGCCATTTTGCAGGCCGTGCACGAACAGGGTTACAACAACCCCACCCCCATCCAGGCCCAGGCCATCCCCGCCGTCCTTGCCGGCCATGATTTGCTGGCCGGCGCGCAAACCGGCACCGGCAAGACGGCGGCCTTCACGCTGCCCATGCTGCATCGCCTGGCCGGCAGCGCGGCCGCCACGAGCAAGTTTGGCAACCGTGGCGTGCGCGCCCTGGTGCTCACCCCCACGCGCGAGTTGGCCGCACAGGTCGAGGAATCGGTGCGCACCTACGGCAAGCACCTGGCACTCAAGTCCACCGTGATCTTCGGCGGCGTGGGCATGAACCCACAAATCGAACGCATGAAGCGCGGCGTGGACATCCTGGTCGCCACGCCCGGGCGCCTGCTGGACCTGCAGCAACAGGGTTTCATGGACCTGTCCACGGTCGAAATCCTGGTGCTGGACGAAGCCGACCGCATGCTGGACATGGGCTTCATCCACGACGTGAAAAAGGTGCTGGCGCTGCTGCCCGCATCCAAGCAAAGCCTGCTGTTCTCGGCCACCTTCAGCGACGAGATCCGCGATCTGGCCGGCAACCTGCTGAAGAACCCGCAAAGCATCCAGGTCACGCCACGCAACACCACGGTGCAACGCATCAGCCAGATCATCCACCCGGTCGGCCGCGCCAAGAAGAAGCAGGTGCTGCTGCACATCATCCAGCAGCATGACTGGAGCCAGGTGCTGGTGTTCACGCGCACCAAGTTCGGCGCCAACAACGTGGCCGACTACCTGACGAAGAACGGCGTCACGGCCATGGCGCTGCACGGCAACAAGAGCCAGAGCGCCCGCACCCAGGCATTGGAAGGCTTTAAAACCGGCCAGATTCGGGCGCTTGTAGCTACAGATATTGCAGCACGCGGGATCGACATCGACGACCTGCCGCATGTCGTCAACTACGAGATCCCCAACGTCTCCGAGGACTACGTGCACCGCATCGGCCGCACCGGCCGCGCCGGCCGCGAGGGCCAGGCCGTGAGCCTGGTGTGCATGGACGAGGAAGGCTTCATGATGGAGATCGAGCGCTTCACCAAGCAGGAGATCCCGGTGCAGGTCATCGACGGCTTTGGCCCCGACGAGGACGAGAAGGCCGAACCCATCGCCATGGGCCGCCAGACCATCTGGGGGGGCGCCGGCAAGCCGCCGAGCCGCGAAGTCATGCAGGCGGCAGCCAAGGCCGCACGCTCCGAGATGATGGAGCGCATCCGCACCAACAAGGCGGGCCAGGGCCAGGGTCAGCTGCGCGGCGGCCGCCAGGGCGGTGCTGGCAAAGGTGCTCAGGGCGAAGGCGCGCGCGCGGCCAATGGCCAGGGCGGCCAGGGCCGTGGCGGCAATGCCGGCCGACCCGCAGGCCCGGCTCGCGGCCAGCAGCAACAGCCCCGCGGCGCTGACGGCGGGCGTCGCAGCGGCAACAACCCGGGCAACCGCCGCCATGACGACAGCCAGCCGCGCAGCGAGAACGCCCATCTGGGCACCCAGCTCAGGCATGTGAGCCTCGACCCCCGCCACGGCGGCAGCGGTCGCACCAGCCAGCCCGACCCGATGCGCACCAGCGTGGACAGCATGGCCGACCGTGGTCGCCGTGGCGGCTATCGCGGCGGCGGTGGCGGTGGCGGACGTGGCCCGCGCGGTGGCGGCGGTTTTGGCCGCTGACACAGCGCTGTCAAACTGCGCTGACAAGCTCGGCCCACGCCGGGCTTGTTTGCATCTGGGGCCGCGCGCGCTGCCTGCCCTGGCCGGCATCAGATGAGTGCCGGCTAACATCGGCACATTTCACTCTGCCAACCATGATGACGCACAAGTTCCGTACCCACAGCACCACATGGCCAAGCGCCGCCACGGCCCTGCGCATCAGTGCGCCCGCCTGTCGCAGCGGCGCGGCAGCACTCCTCGCCCTGTTGCTGGCCGCATGCTCCAGCACACCACTGCCCCCCTGGCCGGCGCAGGAGACCAGCCAATCCGCGGCAGCTCCGCAGGCCCAGCGGCAAGTCCCGCCGCCGCTTGGCACGGGCGCCAGCACGGCGCCTGCGCGCACCGAGGCCATTGCCTCGCCGGTGACCGTTACGCCCTTGCCTGGCACGCCCCCTGCGGCAGAAATCCCCATGCCGCAACAGCCCTACGGCGCGGCCGTGGCGGCACGCTTTCCCGATCCGTCCGTGCGTTACGAAACACCCGGCCTGGCCGATGGGCGCCGGGCCTTCACCACCAATGCCGAGCTCACGCAATGGCTGCGCCAGCTGGCGACAGCACAGCGCGGCGCCACGCGCACGCAGCTGCTCGATCTGGGTCTTTCGCAGCGCGGCACGCCCATCCATGCACTGGTGATCACACGCACCGCAGCCACCGATGCCGCCGCACTGGCTGCCAGCCGCCGCCCCACGGTGCTACTCATCGGTCAGCAGCACGGCGACGAGCCCGCGGGCAGCGAGGCCCTGCTGGTCGTGGCGCGCGAGCTGGCCCAGGGGCTGCTGGAGCCCATGCTCGACCGCATCAACGTCATCGTCGTACCGCGCGCCAATCCGGACGGCGCCGACGCCGGCAAGCGCGTCACCGCCAACGGCATCGACATGAACCGCGACCACCTGCTGCTGGAAACGCCCGAGGCCCAGGCCCTGGCCAGGCTGGTGCGCGACTATCGCCCCATCGCCGTCATCGACGCACACGAATACACGGTGGCCGGGCGCTTCCTGGAGAAGTTCCACGCCCTGCAGCGCTATGACATGCTGCTGCAACATGCCACCACCGCCAACCTGCCGGAGTTCATGAGCAAGGCCGCGCTGGAGTGGTACCGCCAGCCCATGCTCAAGGCACTGGACACCCAGGGGCTGACACAGGAGTGGTACTACACCACCTCCACCCAGCCGGAGGATCTGCGCCTGTCCATGGGCGGCACGCAACCCGACACCGGGCGCAACGTGAACGGCCTGAAGAACACCGTCAGCATGTTGCTGGAAACGCGCGGCATAGGCATAGGCCGCAGCCATATCCAGCGCCGCGTGCACTCGCATGTCACAGCCGTTACCAGCGCGCTGCGCAGCACCGTCGATCGCGCGGGCAACCTGGAGCAGGTGCGCTCCTACGAAACGCGCGACATCGCCGCCCAGGCCTGCCGTGGCGAGATCGTGGTCGAGGCCGGCCCCACGCCGACCCAGCGCGAACTGCTCATGCTGGACCCGGAAACCGGCGCCGATCGTCCGCTGCGCGTGGACTGGAATTCGTCACTGCAGTTGCAGACGCTGAAGAAACGCCCACGCCCCTGCGGCTACTGGCTTGCGGGCCACAACGACAAGGCCGTCGAGCGCCTGAAGCTGCTGGGCATACAGGTCATGCGCGTGGCCGAAGCCGGCTCCACCCTGGCCGACACCTACCATGAAACCCGCCGCGAAAGCGCCGACCGCCAAGACGTGCGCGGCACCGTGGCCGGCGCCGCGCCCATCATCCGCGTACAGGTCACCCCCACCCGCAGCGCCATCGACGTACCCGCGGGCAGCTACTACGTGCCGCTGAACCAACCCCTGGCCAACCTGGCCGTGGCCGCACTGGAGCCCGATACGCAAAACAGCTACTTCGCCAATCACCTGATCACCAACCTGGGCGACCTGGCACGCGTGATGACACCACCCGCCCTGGTATTTGAGGAAACCGAGTGAAAGTCACCGCACACCAGGTTAATTTACTATGATAAATATAGCTGCTTGCGCTTTACTGCATTGCCTTTGAGCAGGTTTTCTCTGATATTTGATTGCCACAGGATCATGGCCTCGCGATACCCATCAAAGCGCACGCCAATCCGCCTGAACGGGCAGTACAACCCGCTATGATTCAGCCCCTTGGCGACGCTAACCGCCGGTGGCTCAACCGGCCACGGTGCGCATGCCTGCAAAGCCTTTGGTCGGCAAGCTGGAATCGGTTGCACGACAAGGCGTTTTGAACCACACGCCCACCCCGGCGGAACCTCAGGGGCACCTAAGCGACGTTAGCTCAGTTGGATAGAGCAGCGGTCTTCTAAACCGCAGGTCGGGGGTTCGATCCCCTCACGTCGCGCCAAACACCCCGCCATGCGGCTGGAAAACATCACCGTGGCGCCCACAGCCGTAGAGACAATTCGGCCCTGGACGAGCAGTCCCGCCCTCACATGTAGGACAAGTCCGCAAGCAGTCGGTTACGCACCGGGCATGCATTGCCTCGCCGGCATGAAAATTTGATACTGACTGTGTCGATCGCACCCGAGGGCTTTTGCCCAAGGCGCAACGCCAAGGCCCGAATCGTGCGTTCACACATCCCAGCTCGTCAGGAGGAAGGCCATGCTCATGCGATTCTTTGATCCTGCATCCGTCTATGCGCGCCGCGCACAACGCTGTCTGGACGATGCCCGTATGGCGGCACTGGAGCATGAAAATGCCGCGGAACATCACATGGCCCTGGCCAAGATGTACCGCCACCGCGCCGCACGACTGGAGGCCGAGCTGGCATCGGCCGATCGCTCGACCCACGCGATGGCAGACACCGCTGGTCAACCGCCACGCATCGCCGCCCTGAAGAAACCCAGGGATCACCGCCAGACACAGCCCACCTTTCTGGCACAGGGCTCATCAGCTTGACCGTGGATGCGCGACATGCCGGGGTGTCAATCGACACCCAGCATGCGATGGCATTGCCACCTCAAGGAGACGGAAGAAACTGCTTGCGCGCAAGTACCCTGTGGGCGCACCGGCAGCATCTGCTGGTGGATGGGCCAGGCATTCCATGCCGGCATCGGTAGAAGCATGGGGAAATCGGTGACAAAAAGAAAAAACCCAAGTGAATCAATCACTTGGGTTCTTGTCTTGGCAACGGAGGCATTCACAAAATACCTTGGAACCCGCATGAATGCTTGATTTAAGACGATTTGAAAATAGTTATGCCCCCATATGTGCCCCCACCAAAGAAAACCCCGGCACATGGCCGGGGTCGGGGTTGAACACTTTCGTGGCCCTCGCGGGCGTCCCTCAGTGTCGGTGCCGGGCGAGGTGAGACCCGGCAGGGCGTAGCGCCATGGGGAGAGCATTTCACCAGCCCGGCTATGGCGCCACTGTCTCGCCGGGCTGGTGTCGATAGGCCCCAAAGCCTAACTCTTGAAATCTAGGTGCACCCCTCACCGCCTGTGGCGTCCCTGGGGTGCTGCCCGGTCAGGCCGGGCGGGAGGTGTCTCTAGCGTCCAGGCGCCGGTTTCCATCAACGTCTTGGCGATCCTGCGGACATCGCCCCAATGGACGCTCAGGACGTGCAGGGCCAGCAACTGCGCGTAGGCATGCCCTGCAATGGTGCGTGCGCCAAAGCCTGGGCAAAGCATGGCCTCGGCTCGCTTGTGGTCGTTCTGCTGCGGGCGTGATATTGGGCCACGCCAGGGTAGGCCAGCATGCAGCAGCTCGGCGGCCAAGCCCGCATGGAACAACCCGGCAGCGGTTGCCCGTAGCTCGCCAGTCGCGTCCTCGGGCTGGGGCGTGGCCTCGGGGTCAAAAGGAGCGGGAAAGCAGACACCACCACTGTCGTGCAGTTCTATGCGGCGCATGCCCCAGCCGATCCAGCGGGCATAGACCGCATGGCCTGCCTCGTGCCAGGCAACGGCCTGCAGGTCGGCAGGGCCACCGCCAAAGGGGCAGGCCTGCCACGCCCACACGCGGCGCAGGTCGGTCAGGTCAGGCGCGCGGCGGATGTTCACTTGCTGACCTAGCGCTCAAGAAATCGTCAACCTCTTGCATTGCCGCCTGCAGCCATTGAGCGGTATGCGCATAGAGGTTAGCCTCAGTCGATTTGTTGGCTATGTTCATGCGTTGACGCTTGGCCTCGGCAACGTCGTATTGCTCTTGCAGGTAGGCGCGAAACTCCAACGCCGTGGGTTCTTTCTTGAAAAGCGCCATCACTCGCCCCCCTTCACGACGCCGGTACGGCGCAACCAGGTGCAGCCTAAATCAGCCGTGATGCGAATGGGCAGAACGTCGGATTCAAAGATGTAGTTCAACTGTTCCACGCGAATGGGCGAGCGGCTGCCCTCCAGTTGCAACAGTCCGATCACCGGGGACACGTCGGGTGCGGCCAGCAGGAACCAGCGGCCAGCGGACAGCCCGGCCAGGGCTTGCACTTCGATCTGTACACCAGATTCATGCACCAGACGGCGCGCGGAAAACTCAAGATCCGGAGCAACGATCAGGTGTCGGGCACTCAGGCCTGCAGGCTGCCCGCTCGACGTGGGTTGCGTGCGCAGCAGCTCTATAGCCTTGCCCAGCGCGGCGGCATCAAGGGCGGCGGCATGCACGTTCTTGAACTGCGCGTCAAACATGGGCTGTCCATCGCCCATGGTGATGCCGGTTTCCATCGTGTTCGCCAGCATGGCAGCCTCTTGCCGGGCGGCGGTTGCGGCTACGTTCTTGAGGCTGCGCAGGACGTGCGCAAGGTCGCCATTGAAAACCAGTTGACGCGATACGCCTACAACCCGGCCAAAGGTGCGAAGCGCCACATCCGCAGGGCCTGGGGCACCAGGAAAAAGCACACTGGCGCGCATCCGCTGCAGCTCTTGCAGCGGCTCCAGCGGGAGTGTGTCGCCCTCCAGTGCGCGAATGGACTCGGGGCGGAATGAGGTCACGCTCACGATGTCGCAGAACACGCGATGCTCGGCGGCCTGGGCGAATGTGGCGAGGGTTGCGGGCGCGGCACCTTGTGCCAGCAGCGCGCCAAAGTCGCTGCTGGCCAGGCCACGGGCAAAGGCGTGTTGCGGGTTTTCGTGCTCGGTCAAAAGCTGGCGGCCAATGAGGTCTGCAGCAGCGCGCAGGCTCATGGTTTGCGCCAGCGGGTGCATGGCGGCGGGCGGCTCACCGTAGGCGGCAGCGATCACGTCGGAAACGGCTGCTTGCTGCTCGCGGATTTGCTTGGGGGTGGGTTGAGACATGGCGCTATTCAAAGTTGGAATAGCGCCATGATGCCCACCAGCGACTGCAATCGCCAGCATCAAAGTTTCAGCAGCTCGTACAGGTGGCGCTGGGTGCTGGGGATGTTGGCGCCCGTCAAAAACGCCTGCATCAAGGCGTCCTCGGCGGGGCTCAGGGCCACGTCCAACCCGGCCTCGATGCGCGGCCAGGTGCGGGCGCGAAAGCGCTCGATGGCTTGCGCCAGGCGCTGCGCCAGTGTCCAGATGGCCGGGGCGTCGTGCGCCAGGCATTGGGCCGCTTCGCGCAAGGCGTTATCCCTTGTGCGAATAGCGGCGTTGCGCTCACGGCGACGCGTGGCCTCGGGGTCGGTGGTGCGCGCCAGCAGCGCGGCCAAAGCCTGCTCGGGTGCGATGGTCTGCCCCGAGGCGATTTGCAGGGTGACTTCAAGCGGGCTCATGTGATGCTCCCCTCTACGTCGGTGGTCAAATCAACCGGCGCAGCGTTGTCAGCCGCCATGCTGTCATGGTCGCTGTCGGCAAGCATCTCATCCACGGCGGCATCCACCAGGCGGGCCGTGGACTTGATCCATTCGTTGCGGGCATCCGCAATCACGGTGAGAACGGCGGTTTTGGCATCCTCGGGCAAGTCGGGGCAGGACTTGGCAAGCACGCCCTCCAGGTGGTCGAAGCGATCCACCACGGCGCTGGAAGCCGTGCCCAGCACGTCGGCCAACAGGCCCACCGGGGCATATTCTTTGCGGGCCACGCCGTTCTTGATGGCCTGGCCGATGCGCTGCTCGCGGGCCAGGGCGGCGCGCTCTTGCACCAGGTCGAGGCCCAGCGAATCACCAAGCCGGCCAGCAGCCTGGTCGCGCAGGCGGGCGCAGTAGGCCTGCAGCAGCTCGCCCAAGGTGCCAGACGATGGCAGCTTGCCTTCGGACATCAGGTTGCTGATGGTGGGCTGCGTCACGCCCACCAGCAAGGCCAAAGCCGTCTGCGTTCCTTGCTCGTTCAGGTCAATCACCATGCCATAGCCCCCTTAGTAGGGTTGCGCAACAGTCCGACAACGCGGCTCGAATTACCCGCACGGGCACCTTCCGGGGAGAACCTATCCCACTGCTCACGCCCATTCGTCAACCAAGCTGTCAACCGATTTTTCTGGACAGCCTCTAACGCATCGACGGGGCACGAATTACCCTTGCTGGGAGGTACTGGGAAGAACCTAGACGCCATCCGATTCATGCTCGCCCCCTGCGGTCATTGCCTTGCGTTTGCGGCTGACGTGGTACGCGGTCAGCACGCGCTGCACCACGACATCCATAGCCGCACGCAAATTGCCTTCACGGTCTTCCCATGCCTTGGGCGTAGCGCTGCCAGCCACGGCCACCGTGTCGCCAGCGTCCAGCGCCAGCAGCGCGGCCACGGCGTCGCCGTCAAAGGCGATGCAGTTGATGAACAGGCTTTCACCATCACCGGCTGCTGCAGTCAGCTTTGCCGTGGCGAATGGCGCCCCGGTCTTTCCTATGCGCTCTTGCGGCTTGGCAAACACCTTGCCTTGAATCAGTACGTCGATCATGTGAATCCTTTTTTTATGTGTTGGCGATTTAAGTGATTTATGTGATTTATCAATGAAATCAATAACTTACGCGTGATTTAAGGGGTGACAAAAGGGGTGAACAAAGTCCGACTGGTTACATGCACTTGCAATCAAGCTGACTTAACTCACCCTTAAATCACCCTTAGTGATTGCTCCAAACCCGCATGGTTAGGCTTTTCTCACTTAAATCACTTAAATCACTCGCGAGCCCCAGCTACTGCCCACCAACCGGGTAGTAGCGATGCGCAGGCCTACCGCCCCCGGACGCATCGCGCCGCATCTCAACCAGCGGCGGCGCCAGGTTTGCCAGGGTTTCCAGCGACGCATTCACCTCAGCTGTGCGCTTGCGTTTCCAGTGCTCCTGAATGTCCGCCAGCTTGATTCCGGGGTGCTCCATGACCTTCCTCAGAACGGCCTTGGTGAAGTCGTCAAGGTCGTCTGCCTCATCGCCAGCGCGCCAGATGTAATCAATGCTCTGGCGCCAGTAGTCAACCCACTGAGCGGCCATCAAGATGTCGCCTGGCTCGATCGTGCTGCGCCGATCCAGCAGCGCGAACACCATTGCCAGGATTCGCGCATAGACCTCACTGCGCGCCATCAAGCTACCCGTGACGCCTTCTCGGTCGCGAGAGATTTCCGGGTACAGCTCACACCAGCATTCACTCGCGGCAGCCGATAGCGAAACCTCCAACGTGTTGCGCCCATGGGGATCACCGCGCGTGGCAAAGTCAATCGCGTCAGCCATGCGCGCGGCCAGCGCCTCCATTACGGCAGGGTCTGTTTTCCGGGGCAGCGCCACCAGCTTGGGGCGGTACACATGAACAGCCAGGAAGCGGTTCAACAGCCCGTTGGCGGCGTCGTTCTCGGTGCTCTTCTCTCGCAGCTCGTGCATGGTGATATGCCCGGTAACAACGACATGTGGATCACTTGCCGTTACCTGGTTGGTCTTGGTCATGGGCTCCAAGGTGCGCCCGTCGAAGAGGTTGCGCACGATTGCCGAAAGCGTGTTGCCTTCGCGCTTGGTCTGCGCCAGCAGGTTGGCAAATTCAGACTCGATCACCATCAGGCGCTTGTCCCTCACGCCAGGGTCTGCGCCCTTGCCGTTGTCATCAGGTGCGCGCGGGTCGCGAATGGCCCATGCAACCCCCTCACCGGACGACAGTCCTCCATCGTGGATCCTCAACCGGTCGGTGCTCCCGTTGCGCTTGCGCAGCAGGGCATCAGCCAGCCTGGCCACCTCCCGCGCGGTCACCTCAGACGTGCCCTTTCTCGCCTTTCCGCTCTTGCCCACAACCAGAAAAAACGGACGGGCATGAACAGTCGCATCTCCAATGTGCTGGAACGCATTGCGCCCAATGGCGCAGCAGAACAACGAAATGAAGTGCACGGCCACGGCCACGGGATGCGCCTCGCTGGCCCGCGTCGCAGCGTCCACCACGTCCCACACCAGCGGCGGGAATGAGTCCATCGACATTACGGGCGGCGCCATGGGCGCTGGCAGGTCTTGCGCGGCGTCCATTGCGCCCACGTCATCCAGCGGCGGGAACACCCGCTCAGGCGGGCGATAGTCCAGGGCGGCGGCCACGTCATCCAGCGGCGCCACAAGGTCTTGGTAATCGCGCTTCATGCGAACACCTCCACGATGCGGGCGATGCGGCCAGCGGACAGCATCAGGCGCTGCAAGTCCACCTGCGCCAGCGTCACGCCGTGGGCGACGTTGGCAGCGGCCACGGCCACCAGGTTGGACTCGACGGCCAGCACGGCCAGGGCATCGCGCGCCGGTAGCGGCGTAGGCCTGGCTGGCGCCTGGTTGCCGTCCTCCACCCAGGCCCCCAGGGTCTTGGCGGCGTTGATGAAGTCCAGGCCCATGTGGGCCATGTGGAAGGCCAGCACGTCGCCACCACGGGCGCCGCAGCCTGCCATGCAAATGAAGCTGCCAGACTGCAGATTTACGCGAAGGCTGTCGCTGCCACCGTGGAAGGGGCAGGCAGCGGTACGCCACTTGCCGCGCCGCTCTTTGAACTGCAGGCCCTGGCTGTCGTAGTAGCTGGCCGGGTCGGGTAGGCGGGTCTTGTCAAAGGCCATGATGCCCCCCTTGCGGCACAACGGCCACCACCCAGCACGCGGGCCACTGCCTGGTTTGAACAATCCGCATTCGCCCCCGCAGACACTGCCCGCGCTGCCAGGTCATTGGTTTGTCCCTGGCCTGGCGCCAGATCACCGGCACCTTGACCAGCACGCGCCGCAAGATGGCAACAGGCCAGTGCCGGGCATGCATGCCCATTACCGCAGCGCAACCAGCAACAAGCCAGTACCAGTAAATGGGTCGATGATAGGTATTGACGCATAGCGGCGTATCGCGCATGCCGCACAGAGCGCCAAGGGCGCGCACTACGCGCGCAATAAATGCCGCATCCGTTGCGGCTGCAGCCTGATAAAGCTCGACAAGGCTGCTCAAATTGCAGATAATCACGTTCGTCCTTTCTGCTCTTTCCACCCCTCGAAAAGCCCCTCGTCCAAGGGGCTTTTCTTTTGGGCACCTACTTGTTGCCATCGGCAAACTGTTGGGCTATCCAGCGATCCACGGCCCACGAATCGAACCTGGTGCAACGGCTGGACTGCCTCAACGGCGCCGGGAACTCCCCCCGCGCCACAGCCGCCCACACCCAAGACCGGCTACGGCCAATGCGCGCGGCCACCTGGTGCACGTCTTCCATGCGCCGAACGGCGCGGTTATCAAATTGTTCTAGCGACAGCACGAAACCTCCTGAATGCTGTGTTGCTTCATGGGCTGCAAAGTCCTGCAAGGCCCACACGCGGCCATTAAGACCACGCGCCGCGCAGCATAGCGGTCGGAATAACTCGGTCAATCCAGCGAAAATGGATATCCAAAACAGCAACCACCGATATCCATTCACAAACAAGCACCGCTATTTATCTGCGCAATTTTTGAGCAAAACCAGCCAATAAATGCGCCTCTTATTTCGATATCCCGCATGCAATCATTTTTTGATGCACCAATGGCATATGCGCAGATACCATTTGTTTCCATTTAATTTTATGGCGCAATGTGCTATGAGCAGGTTATGTACAGGTTATGCACAGGTTATGCACAAAACCACGCGTAAAAGCGGTTGCGCTGCCATCCGCCAATGCCGAAACACCAGCAGCCAGCAGCCGCAAGCGCCTCACCCCTGGCCGGATTCCAGGCCGATGATTTGCTCAAGCTTGGTCGTGGGGATGTCCGCTTCGTCAATCGCAGACATCAAGACGCTTGTCAGGCGCAGCATGCGGCCAGCCACGCCACGCGCCAGGTAGTGCGCCTGGTTGTCTGCATCGACTACGCGCTCCACCATGCCGGGCAGGGCGCGCGCCAGGGCATCAATCTCCCAAGCAGCCTCAAGGCAGACAATCATCCTGGCGTAATCCAGCGTCACGCCTTCGCGCTCGGTCGCTACTTCAATCATGGTTGCCCCCCTGGTCATCAAGCATGGCGGCGCTGGCCAGCAGCTCGGCAGCGATGGCGCGCGCCTGCTCGGCAGAAAAGCGCAGTTTCAGAAACTGGTCGGGCGCCGACAGCGAAAACTCAACGCGGCGCATTGCCCCGTCGGCAATGACCGTGGCCAGCTGCCCAGTGGTCAGCAGTGCATCGGCTTCGCGCACATACCCAAGGGCCGCGGTCGGCTGGCGTTTGGTGAACTTGGTCATACCGCACCCCCTTGCACCATGGCATCAAGGCGGCGCAGCGCGGCCAGGGCCTGGGCGGCCTTGCGCGTGGCGCCGGGCACGTTGGCCGTGGGCTGGCGCAGGTAGTAGGCGGCCATGCTCAGCGCGTTATGCGCATCGGCAAAGGCCTGGTGGGGGTCGGTGGGGGCGCCCGTAGCGGGCAGGGACGGCGCAGCGCTGCGGCTGGCCAGGGGGATCACCATGGACATGGTTTCATGCTCCTTATCGAGACTTGAAACCACCCGCCCACGTTTTGAAGCGCGAGCGGGTGGGCGTGGCGGTTCAAAACACGGGATAAGCCGTGCGGGCGTCCTTACGGATAACCCCCACCACGCCCGAAACCATGAACGTGGGCGCGGCCCACATTGACGAAATCCAGACGTGACAAAACCTCGCTATCGGGGAGGTTGCACCGCTTATCCAAAGGTGTTTTGAAGCACCGGCCCCCTTCGGGGTTGCGCGCATCATAGCACGGCCTTTGCAGCCGTTGGCACGCCCTGCGGGCTATGCGCTGCGCGCCTGCAGATCGATCACGTCGGCGCCCTTGCGCACCTTGTCCAGGTAGTCCGCCCACCACAGCATCATCGGGCGGCGCTCTTGCAGGTACAGGGCATGGTTGTAGGCCGCACTCACTTCGTCGCGTTCCTGGTGGGCGAGCTGCGCCTCGATCACATGGTGGGCAAAGCCACGTTCATGCAGGATGGTTGAGGCCATGCCGCGAAACCCGTGCCCCGTCATCGCGCCCTTGTAGCCCATGCGCGCCAGCGCGGCGAGGATGGTGTTATTGCTCATGGGCCGGGCATGGTCACGCTCGCCAGGGAACAGCAGCACCCGCCCACCTGAGAGGGTTTGCAGGGCCTGCAGCACCTCCACGGCCTGGGGCGCCAGCGGGACGATATGCACGGTGCCCATCTTCATGCCGTACTGCTTGCGGCCCTTGGCATCGTCTACCCGGCCAGGGATGCGCCACTGCGCCGCCTGCAGGTCGAAGTCTTGCCAGCGCGCGCCTATCAACTCGCTGGTGCGGACAAAGGTCAGGCACATGAGTTTCATTGCCAGGCGCGTGTACGGCCCGCCCTGATAGGCCTCGATCTTGCGCAGCAGCTCGCCCAGCTCAGATTCCTCCAGGCGTGCATAGTTGGTCTTGCGCCGGGTCTGCAGGATGTCGCCCGGACGGATGTCGGCTGCAGGGTTGCGCCCTGCCAGGTCGTGCGCCACGGCATAGCGCAAGATGGCGCCGCTCATTTGCAGCACACGGTGCGCCATATCCAGGGCACCACGGGCCTGCACAGTCAGGGCCGTATCCTTGAGGTGCTTTGCCGTCACATCACGCACCGGGCGGGCGCCCAGCACCGGGAACACGTCGGCCTCAAGGCGCCGCAGGGTATAGCCCGCGTGGCGCTCGCTCTTGCCCTGGCGCCAGTGCTCCCACCAGCGCCGCGCAACGGCCTCGAACGTGTTGGCGTGGTCGGCCTGGCGCTGCTGCTTGGCGTCGCGCCGGGCCTGGCCAGGATCAACGCCACCGGCAAGGGTCGTGCGCGCTTCGTCGCGGGCCTCGCGTGCGGCCTTGAGCGACACATCGGGGTACACCCCCAGCGCCAGGCGCTTTTCCTTGCCCATGAAGCGGTACTTCCAGCGCCAGTACTTGCCACCCGCGGCGGTCACTTCCAGGTACAGGCCCTTTTCATCGGCCAGGCGGACATGGGGGCGGTCAGGCGGGCAGCTTGCCTTCTTGCAAGCGATCTCGGTCAGGGCCATGTGGGGGCACATTCTTGGGGGCATCGGAAAATCCCGATTTATGCCCCCAATTTTGCCCCCAGCAGAATGCGGATACAACGGGACGGTACTGGACAGTACAGGACAAAAAAAGCCCCGCAGGTCAACGACTTAGCGGGGCTTTTTGGTCGGTAGCGGATGCTACTGGAGCTATCTCTGGCGGAAACGGAGTCCGCTAAGTTCTAGTTCACATTAATCCCAATTAGTCCATTAAGGCATTGATTCATAATGCATAATTCCCGTCAGTTTGTCCCACATCATCCAAGATAGTCCACTAACAGCCATTGTTTTATGTGGGCAGGATGTGGGACAAGAAACATTTGGCGGAGACTTTATGCCCAAGATTGCAAAGCAACTTTCTGATCGTGCCGTGGCCGCTATCAAGGCGGAGGGCAGGCACCCGGTGGGCGGAGTTCCCGGCCTTCACATTCGCGTGACAGACACCGGGCATAGGGGCTGGGTGCTGCGCGTGAAGGTGGGAGAGGCACGCCGGGATATGGGCCTGGGGCCTTACCCCGAAGTCGGGCTGGCAGAGGCCAGAGAGAAGGCCAGAGAGCTGCACTCCAGCTTACGCAGCGGCATCGTGCCAGTCACGCCAACAAAGCAGCGCATGGAGGCGCTGGCGCAGCAACCCATTAGAAAGACGTTCAAGCAGTGCGCGGAGGCTTTCATGGGGGACAAGTCGGGCGAGTGGAAAAACCCGAAGCACCGCCAGCAATGGGAAAACACGCTGGAGCAGTACGCCTTCCCGCACATGGGGAGCCTGTCTGTAGATGACATTGATCTGCCGCATGTGCTGGCCTGCCTGGAGCCAATCTGGCGCACCAAGACAGAGACAGCCACCCGCGTGCGCGGGCGTATCGAGTCGGTGCTGGATTGGGCCACCGTGCGCAAGTACCGCAGCGGCGACAACCCGGCCCGCTGGAAGGGACACTTGGACAAGGTGCTCCCCTCCCCCAAGAAAGTTTCCGAGACAGAGCACCACCGCGCCCTGCCTATCGACGGAATGCCCGCATTCATGGCTGATCTACGCCAGCGGGAAGGCATTGCAGCGCGTGCCCTGGAGTTCGCTGTCCTGACTGCCGCCCGTTCTGGAGAAGTGCGTGGGGCAACCTGGGGAGAGATTGATCTGGAGGCGAAAGTGTGGACTGTTCCCAAGGAGCGCATGAAGATGGGCAAGGAGCATCGCGTCCCGCTGTCTGATCCCGCCA
>Ga0116169_1000761_pt1 | contig 30630 bp, 27 predicted proteins | sample AD_UKC130_MetaG_FD_89796 | JGI IMG/M metagenome (GOLD analysis project Ga0116169, IMG submission 89796) | Active sludge microbial communities of municipal wastewater-treating anaerobic digesters from Canada - AD_UKC130_MetaG | ecosystem: Engineered > Bioreactor > Anaerobic > Digestate | place...
AGTTCGTTCGCGAGAATGGATGCGTCTTTGATCTCGCTGAGATCTGCCGGAAAGCTTGTGTCGACAATCATGGTGCTACTTCGCCAGCTGGCCGGAGAACAGTGACTTGGGCAGGCCATCGGCGATGGGGCGGAAGTCCGCTTCCATCGCGCCGGCGAGCTCGTCAAACTCCCACGGCTGCTCGTTCTGCACGCTGGCGATTTCTTCGGGCAGGTTGTAGAGGCCCACCTTGTAGCCGGCGGCCGAGACGATACGGCTCGTGAGCCACGACGAGCGCTCGCTGGCGAGGTATGCGGCCAGCGGTGCAATGTTGTCGGGCGACATGCGGGGGTCGACGGCGGCCTCTTCGCTGCCGGCGCTGCCGACACGCTTCGAGTCAGGGATGGTCGCGGTCAAGCGGGTCGCGGCGCTCGGTGCGATCGCGTTTGCGGTCACGCCGTAGCGCGCCATGCCCTGCGCGAGCGACCAGGTGAGGCCTGCGATGCCCATCTTGGCCGCAGCGTAGTTGGGCTGTCCGGGCGAGCCGTGCAGACCCGACACCGAGGTGAAGTTGATGATGCGGTAGTTGCCTTCGGGGTTGCGCTGTTCGCGCCAGTACGCCGTGGCCGGACGAAGGGTGCTGTAGTGCCCCTTCAGGTGCACGCGGATGACCGCGTCCCAGTCCTTTTCTTCGAGGTTGAACATCATGCGGTCGCGCAGAATGCCTGCGACGTTGACGACGATGTCGAGGCCGCCGTAGGTGTCGACGGCCATGCGTACGAGGCGCTCGCCGGTTGCAACATCGGCAATGTCGCCGCCGTCGCTGATCGCTTGTCCGCCTGCGGCGACGATCTCGTCGGCGACCTTCTTGGCGGGACCTTCGTCGCCACCAGTGCCGTCCGGGTTGGCGCCGAGGTCGTTGATGACTACGCGAGCGCCTTCGCGCGCGAAGTACCGCGAGATCGATGCACCGATGCCATTGCCGCCGCCGGTGATGATGGCAATTCTGCCGTCAAGTACTCCCATGACTGCTCACTTCCTTGTGATTGTGTACACGCAAGGCCTCTCGGGTACCCACTCAGGGTGTGGGCCAGGCCAACCACGGTCACACTAACATTGCGGTCTCGCGTTTGTATACATTAGGGTCGGCTTTGTGCTGGGCGATCGAGGCTTCGCCACCTGCTCGCCTCCTCGGAACCGGCACCCCGGCCCAAATGGCGGGGCGGTGCGCACACGAAGAACCCTTCGATGGGGTGCACCGACAGCGGTCCAGCACACAGAAATTCATTACACAGAGAAGTGTCGGTGTCTGTGCGCCGCGCGAGCATCAATGACGTTCGCGCGCGTAGCCAGGCATCTGCTCGGAGGGAGCACGCATGTCAGCAGGACCTGTCCCAAAGCCGATTCCGGAGACGAAGGAGTTCTGGGAAGGAGCATTGCGCGGAGAGCTGCGCATTCCGCGCTGCAGCGCGTGCAATCGCCTCTTCTTCTACCCGCGCGCATACTGCCCGTTCTGCTCCTCAGACGCCATTGTCTGGGAGACGGCATCGGGTGATGCCACCCTTACGTCTTACGTCATCAACCACCGGGTGTTCCCCGAGTTTGAGACGCAGGAGCCCCAGATTATTGCGCTCGTGACCCTCGCTGAGGGCATTCGCATGATGACGAACATTCGCGACGTCGAGCCGACGCCCGAAGCACTCACGCTGGGCATGCCGCTCACCGTGCGCTTTGAGCCCCGCGGCGACCAGGCGCTGCCCATGTTCGTCCCGAAAGAGGTGAAGTAATGCTGAAGAGCATGCACGGCGGAAACATCGCCATCGTTGGTGCAGCTGAGACCGACCAGATCGGTGTGCTGCCGAACACGTCCGTTTACGAGCTCCACGCAAACTCTGCCGTCCGCGCGCTCGCTGACGCCGGCCTTACGGTTGCCGACGTCGATGGTTTCGCAACCACGATGCCGAACGCACTCGAGGTCGCTGACTACATCGGCATCCGCCCGACGTGGCTCGATGGCACCATGGTCGGCGGCTGCAGCTACATGCTGCACGTGCGTCACGCGGCTGCTGCGATCGCCAGCGGTGCGGCCCACGTCGTGCTGATCACGCACGGTGAGTCGGGACGCTCGCGCGTGGGGATGCCCCCCATGCTGCGCAACCCTTCGTCGCCCGGTGGCCAGTTTGAGCAGCCGTTCGGTGCACTCGCGCCGTTCGCCTCGTTCACGACGCCGGTGATGTCGTTCCTCGAAAGCCGCGGCCTCACCCGTCGCGACATGGCCGAGGTTGTGGCTACGCAGCGCGAGTGGGCTATCCCGAACGAGCGTGCGTTCCGTCGCAAGCCGATCACCGTCGACGAGATCCTCGAAGACAAGCCGCTCTCGTACCCCTTCACGAAGGACATGATCTGCGTCGTTACCGACGGTGGCGGCGCACTTGTGCTCGTCAGCGCCGAGCGTGCGAAAGACATGAACCTCGCGAAGCCGGCCGTCTACCTCATGGGTTCGGGCGAAGCTACCGAGAGCCCGATCGTGTCGCAGATGGATGACCTGAACAGCTTCGGTGCATTCCGTAGCTCGAGCAAGCACGCATTCGAGAGCGCGGGCATGACGCCGGACGACATGGATCACGCCATGTTCTACGACGCATTCGCGCACCTCCCGCTGTACATGCTCGAAGACTGTGGCTTTGTCGGCCGCGGTGAGTCGGGTGCGTTCTACGCCGAGGGTCACTCGCGTCCGGGCGGTCGTCTGCCGATCAACACCACGGGTGGCGGACTCTCGTACACCCACTCGGGCATGTACGGCATGTTCGCGATTCAGGAAGCGGTGCGTCAGCTCCGCGGCGACGCGGTCGTGCAGGTTCCGAACCTGAAGACCAGCTTCGTTCAGGGTGTCGGCATGATGTTCGCCGCATCCGGAAGCCTGGTTCTCAGCAACCAGGCCGGTTAGTTCAAAGGGGGCGTGGGATATGCACATGCGCGCGAGCGAAGTCGCCTACCTGCGCCTCCGAGAAGAAATCATCCAGTGGCATCTCCGTCCGGGGATGCCACTGGGTGAGATCGAAACTGCGCAGCGGATGGGTGTGTCACGCACGCCCATTCGCGAGGCGCTCTCCCGGCTCGCGGCCGAAGGCCTCGTAGCCAGCGGGCCCGGACGGACCATGGTCGTCGCGCCGCTCTCGCAGGAGACGATCCGCCAGATTTACGCGTACCGCGAGGCGCTCGAGACGCAGGCCGCGCGACTTGCCGCTCGCCGGCGCGATCAGGCCGTGTTTGAGCAGCTACGCGCCGAGTTCTTGGCCGGACCCGACCCCGAGGTCGTGCCAGATCAAGAAGCGCCCTACTTTCTCGCTGACCGACTCGACCTCGCGATCGATGACGCGACCGGCAACCCATACCTGGTCAACGCACTTCGCGACCTTCGCGGCCATCTGGCGCGCGTGCGCCGCCACGCAAAGCAAGACCCCTCGCGCCTGGTCGCGGCAACCGCTGAGCACCTGCTGATCGTTGAGGCGATCCTCGCTCAGGACGAGATGCTTGCGATGCGCGCCACCGGGGTGCACCTGTTCAACAGCATGAACAACATCCTCGCGACCGCTACGAACATCAGCGATTCGAACGAAACCGCCGAGCCCGACGGCACCAAAACGTCCTAGCCTTCGGCGAGCTCCTGCGCGGTGATGCGCGTGTGTGCCTTGAGCACGCGCTCTGTGTCTGCGCCGCGTGCCGCAACCTGCCCCGGCGCCGCGTGCGGGTGGTTCGAAAAGCGGGGCGCGAGCCCCGGCTGCACCCCACCACTCGACGTCGGCAGGATCGACCCACGTGCGCCCATGTGCTCGTGTGCGAGGGCATCTGCGACCGAGAGGATCGGCGCGACGCACGCGTCGGTGCCGTCGAACAGCGCCGACCAGTGCGCGCGCGTGTTCGACAAGAATCGCTCTCTGAAGACCTCGCCGAGCGACACCCAGGTGCTTCTGTCATGCTGCCGGGCCGGGTCGAAGTCGACGTCGAGCATGGCGAGCACGAGCTTGAAGAACTGCGGTTCGATAGCGCCCACCGACATGTATTCGCCGTCGGATGTCTCATACACCCGGTAGAACGGGGCGCCACCGTCGAGCAGGCTCTGCTGTGGCACGTCGCTCTGCATGCCCGAATTGCGCATGCCCATGAAGTTGCCGAGCAGGTGGGCTGCGCCATCCACAATCGCGGTGTCAACGACCTGTCCGTGCCCCGTGCGCTGCGCCTCCTGCAGTGCCGCGAGCACGCCAACGACGAGGTACAGGCTGCCTCCGCCGTAGTCACCAAGCAGGTTGAGCGCGAACTGCGGGGCACCGTCGGCCTGACCGCTCCCGCGCAGAGCGCCGGCGATCGAGATGTAGTTGATGTCGTGGCCAGCGACGCTCGCGAGCGGACCGCTCTGGCCCCACCCGGTCATGCGGCCGTAGATGATGCGGGGGTTGCGGGCGAAGCAGTCCTCGGGACCGAGGCCGAGGCGCTCGGTGACGCCGGGGCGGTTGCCCTCAAGGAGAATGTCGAACGTATCGACCATCTGCAACACCGCTTCACGTGCCCGGGGATCCTTCAGATCGAGCGTGATGCTCTGCTTGCCGCGGCGCGTGACGTCATGGTCGTTCGCGATCTTCGGCGGGCCGGGGGTGGGCCGGTCGATCCGCACGACCTCCGCGCCGAGGTCGGCCAGGAGCATCCCCGCGTGGGGAACCGGGCCGATGCCCGCCAATTCGATCACTCGCAGGCCCGCGAGTGGGCCCGTCGACACATTTTCAGTCATGCACTCGCTCCACTTAACGTCATTGTCAGGGTCGGATAGCCGCGGCCGCTTTTGGAAGAGCTACCGTCATCTGTATACACCAGGCGCAAGGTGCCGACGCATTCGGCGCGGCGTTCGATGGCGGCCTTCGCCGCCGCGATGCGCCCCAGCGCGCGTCTTTCGCACGCGCTCTCTGTGCTCACCTGGGAAATTCTGCACACGAGTGGTTCAGGCATCCGGCGTTCATCTGTCACAGCTGTATACAAAAGTCGGGGGCATGATTAGGCTGGGAATCACGGCAAACATGACGTTGGGAGTACCCGCTGCACATGCGGGTGGGCAAGGATGCCGCTCCCGCCACTCACGATTTGGGCCTTCGGGCAACGATCGCTGCGGCACGGAATGACTACAGAGAGGTAGGAGTGCATGAGCACGGATACCAACTTCGTTGGAAACGCAATTGGCGCGCTTGACGATGTTCGAGTGATTGACCTTGGCTCGGGAATGGCTCCTGCAATTGCCGGAATGTTCCTCGCTGACCACGGCGCAGAGGTCTTCAAGGTCGAGACGCCCGAAGGCGACTGGGCCCGCTCGATGGCCGGTTTCGAGGTGTGGAACCGCAACAAGATCGGTGCCATCGTCGACCCCGCATCGCCGAGCGACGTGGAGTGGCTTGCGACCAACGTGGGTCGTGCGGACGTGCTCATTCTCGGTGCGAACGAACTCGATGACTTTGGCCCGCTCGTGGCAGATGCCGCCCGCGCCAACCATCGCCTCGTGATCGTGCGCCTCCCCGTCTACCTCGACGGCGTCACGCCGTGGGGTGGCACACCCGAGTCGAATGGCCTGCTCTCGGCTATGGGCTCGCAGGCCAGCCGTCAGTCGAGCTACAGCGGTGGCCCGGTCGAATCGGTGTCGCCGTACATCCTGCACGCGCAGGGACTCCTGGCCTCGCTCGCCGCCGCTTCGGCGCTGCTTGAGCGTTTCGATTCTGGTCTTGGCCAGACGGTCACCGTCACCGGCATGCAGGCGCTGATTCAGTTCCACGTGCTCGCGCTGACCGTGCACGCCGATGCACCAGACCCCATCACGTCGATCGGCCCGACCGGCAAGCACCACACATACCGTCACTTCGAGGCACAGGGCGGCCGCTGGATTGCGGCCGGTGGCCTCGGCGGCAAGTTTGAACTGCGCCTGCTGCACGAGCTCGGGCTCGACGACATCATCAACCACCCCGACGTTGCGGGTGTCACCGCCAAGCTACTCATGCCCGAGCAGGCATGGGCGCGCAAGCAGATCGAAGAGACGTTCGCGTCGCGCACCGTCGAAGACCTCGTCACGCTGATGCGCGGCATCGGCATTCCCTGCGGTGAGGTTGCACCCCGCGAGGAGTGGCTCGACAACGAACAGATCAAGGCGATCGGGATGCGCGCCGAGGTTGTCAACGACGACGGCAAGACGATCATCATGCCGGGCGTGCCCTTCCGCCTCACGAAGACCCCGGGTTGGGTGCGCACCGCCGCGCCGCTGCTCGCCAAGCGCGACCTGCCCGCACCGTGGGCGGCCCGCAACATTGCACGCCCCACCGGCCAGCCGCGCCTGACGCCCGGCCCGCTCCACGGCTACACCGTGCTGAACGCCGGCACGTTCGTCGCAACGCCCTACGCAGGGTTCCTGCTCGCAGAGCTCGGCGCCAACGTCATCAAGGTTGAGCCCCTCACGGGCGACCCGTTCCGTGCCTCGGCGTACGCCTGCAACCGCGGCATGCGCAGCCTCGCGATCGACCTTCAGGCGCCCGAGGGGCGCGACGCGTTCCACCGCCTCACCGAGATCAGCGATGTCGTCATCGACGGCATGCGTCCTGGCGTGATGAAGAAGCTCGGCATCGACTACGACACCCTGGCCAAGATCAACCCGGGCATCGTCACGCTCTCGCTCTCGGCATACGGCGAGGGTGGGCCAGACTCGATGCTCCCCGGCGTCGACATGGTGTTGCAAGCGCAGAGCGGCATGATGTCGGGCCAGGGCGGCGACGACGCACCTGTCGCGAACACGATCGCGGTCAATGACGTCACCGCGGCCGCGCTCACGGCACTCGCTGTCACCATCGCGCTCTACTCGCAGAAGGTCACGGGCGAGGGGCAGCGCATTTGGAACTCGCTCGCCGCCACCGCGGCCTTCTTGCAAGACAATGAGCTCGTGCGCTTCGAGGGCCGGCCGGAGCCGACCGTTGGTGGCCGCGACTACAAGGGCGCGCACCCGCTGCAGCACTACTACGAGGTTGCAGACGGTTGGGTCTACATCGACACCGACCCGGCCGAGACCCAGACGCTCGAAAGCCTCGAGTCGGCGCTTGCCGCCGCGGGCCTGCTGGCGAACGGTGAAGGCGACATCGCCGTGCGCTTCACAGAGACACTTGGCGGCCTCAGCCGCGACGCTGTCGTTGAGGGGCTGAACACCGTGGGGCTCCGCACCGCCGCCTCTCGCACTGTGCCCGAGGTCTTGCACGATCCCGAGTTCATCGATCACGACGTGTTCCACATTCGGATCGAAGACGAGACGGGCGACCCGTTCATCACGACTGGGCGCCACGTCGGGTTCAGCCGCAACCAGCGCAGCGGTCCGCTCCTGCCCCCAGGGGTTGGGCAGCACACGCGCCCCGTGCTCGCGGCCGCGGGTTTCAGCGAAGACGAGATCGCCGCGATGATCGACGCAGACCACGTGCGGGTGGGTGGCGAAATGCTGCACCGCCTGCCGGTGTCGTACCGCTAAAGCCTGCACGTTGGCCAGCGACCGCGTGCTGCACTCCAGCCGCGGTCGCTGACCGCTTTCTTGGCACCACAAATTTCTTGGTACTACGAATTTTTACGCACACCACCTGCTCTACGCACACCAGTTGTTCTACGCACACCACCTGTTCTACGCATGACAAGGGGAGTCACAGATGTCAGAAGCACCAACGCTCACCGATACCGACGCCGCGGCTTCGACCTCGCTGCGCGAGTTCGAAGCCCGCGCCCGCGCCTTTCTTGAGGAGCACGTGCCGCGCCGCGACACTGTCGTCGTGACCGACACCATGAGCGCCGAGGTTGTCGCCAACGAGCAGGAGCTGCAGAAGAAGATCTACGACGCGGGCTTTGCGGCGATCACGCAGCCAAAGGAACACGGCGGGCAGGGCCTCGGCGAGGCCGAAAGCATGGCCTGGGGCGCGCTGACCGCCGGCTACGCGGTGCCGCGCATGCTCATCGCGATCAGCCACGGGATGTGCGGGCCGATCATCAACCTGCTCGGTACCCCCGAGCAGAAGGCCAAGTACCTCCCCGACCTGTGGCGAGCCAACACGCTCTTCGCGCAGATCTTCTCCGAGCCCGGCGCCGGATCTGACGTCGCAGGCCTGCAGACGCGTGCCGAAAAGGTCGACGGCGGCTGGCTCATGACCGGCCAGAAGGTGTGGACCTCCAACGCGCAGTACTGCGACTACGGCGTGATCGTCGCGCGGACGAACCCCGACGTGCCGAAGCACCAGGGCATCACGATGTTCATCATCAACCTGCGCGACCCCGCCGTGACTATCCGCCCGCTTCGCGTGGCGACCGGTGAGTACCCCTTCAACGAGATCTTCATCGACTCGCTCTTCATTCCCGACTCCGACCGGATCGGCGAGGTCGATAAGGGCTGGGATGCAGCCGTCGCAATGCTCCGCTTCGAGCGAATCTCGATCGGTACGAGCAGCACCAAGTCGACCGGACCGCTGTCGTTCGAGAAGCTTGCAGACGTCGCCCGCGAGGCCGGCCTGGCACAAGACCCGGCGGCCCGTGCCGCCCTGGTCGAGGCCCACGTGCTCGAGCAGGGCACCGACCTCCTGGCGCTGCGCATGCGCGAAGAGGTCGAGGCGGGTATCGACCTCGGCCCGCGTGGCTCGATCGCAAAGCTCGCCGGCGCAAGCGCCAACTTCCGTGTCAACGAGATCATCAGCGACATCGCGGGCCTTTCGCTTGTCGCCTGGGATGGCCCGGGCGCTGCGTACCCGCCCCTCACCAAGGCGTTCACCGGGGCACCCTCGTCGTGGACGGCCGGCGGCACGATCGAGATCCAACTGGGCATCGTGGGCGAGCGCGTCCTCGGGCTGGAGAAGGATCCGTCCGTTGACCGTGGCGTTCCGTTCCGCGACATTCGCCGTAGCGCGTAGGCGCAAAGAGAATTTGGAAGAGAGGAATCGCACATGAACCTTCTGCTCAACGAAGACCAGCGGGAATTCCAGCGCACGCTCCGCGCACTATTTGAGAAGCAATCCGAGTCGCAGCGTGTTCGGGCCGTGCAGGCGGCCGGCGATGGATTTGACCGTGAAACTTGGGCATCGCTCGTCAAGCTTGGCGCGACGACCACCCTCATTGCCGAGGAATACGACGGGTTGGGTCTCGGGCTGACCGAGGCATCCATTGTGCTTGAAGAAGCGGGCCGCGTGATTGCACCCGTGCCGATCTACACCGCTGTGCTCGCGACCGCCGCGATTCGCGCGACGAACGATGCCGCGCTGCAGGCCGAACTGCTGCCGAAGATCGCATCGGGCGAAACGCTGGTTGCGCTCGCGTTTACCGAGGCGGCCGACTCGTGGATCCCCGTGCGCGCATCGGTCACGGCCGATGGCGCGGGCGCAGTGACCGGCACGAAGTCGTTCGTGCGAGACGCGCAGTTTGCCGATTACCTGCTGGTGCTGACCGACAGCGGGCTTGTGCTTGTTGCAGCGGATGCCGCTGGTGTCACGCGTACCCCGCTCGGGGTGCTCGACGCCAGCGTCTTTGCGGCCCGCGTTGACTTCGCTGGCGCGGCCGGCCGTGCGATTGAGGTTGCCGATCTCGAAGCATTCCTCACCGACGTCGACGCAGTCGCCAGCGTGCTGTTGGCCGCCAGCCAGTACGGCGCCTACAAGCGCGAGCTCGAGATCACCACGCAGTACGCGAAGGACCGCTTTCAGTTCGGGCGCTCGATCGGCTCGTTCCAGGGTGTGAAGTTTCCGTTGGCGAACTGGGCGATGGAGGCCGAGCTCGCGCTGGGCATCCTCCGCCAGGCGACCTCCCTCGGCGACGCGGGTTCCGAAGACTTCGTGCGCGCGGCGTTGACCGCCCAGGTCAAGCTCCAGACCGTGAGCGCCGCCGGTGCGGCGTGGATGGCCCGGCTCCACGGTGGGATCGGCTTCACGTGGGAGCACGACTCGCACCTCTTCATCAAGCAAGCAAAGACCGCGCAGCTGTTGCTGGGCACGCCCGGCAACCGGAGCGAGCGGTTGGCGGTAGCGCTCGGCATCTAGCCGAGCAAAAAGCGAGCAAGAAGCGAACAAGAAGGGCCCGGGTGCAATTGCTTCCGGGCCCTTCTTCTTGTTCGCGCTACGGCGCAGCGCGTTTGCGTTTGGCGTCCCACCGCCAGGCCCAGAGGGCGCAGGCAAGCGTGAGGATGAACGGAATCTGAATCACGAGGAATGCCGGCGCAAACCCGACGTTGTCGGCGATGATGCCGCTCGCGAGCGGGCCGATGATCGCGGCGATGTCAAAGATGATCCAGTAGAGGGCGACGGCGAGTCCTGTGCTGCCGTACTTGGTCTCGCCGAGCATTGCCGATGGGACGGCCGCAAGCGCGCCTCCAGCGAGGCCCAAGAGCACGAAGGTCACCATCATCCACGCGAACTCGCCCGTGAACACCAGCACCAGGAACGCGGCGGAACCCGCCAGGATGCCGGCGACGAGCGGCTTCCAACGGCCCCAGCGGTCGGATGCGAATCCGGCCGCCGTCGAGCCGACGACCTGGGTGACGGCGCCCACGGTCATGAAGACGCCGATCACGCCGGTGGTGAAGCCGACGGCACCGAGGTAGAGCGGCACGGTCGTGGTGCGCGCGCCATAGAGCGCCCAACCGACCGCGAAGTGTGCCATGAGCACCGTGATGAACACGGGGTTCGACATCAAGCTACGCCACACCGTCTTGGTCTTGATGACCAAACCGTCTTCGCCCACGGCGTCGGAGGTTCGAACGTCTTTTGCCTGGCCGAGCGCGAAGAATGCGATGAGCGAGGCCACGAGCAGCGCGAGGCCGTAGAAGATGAGGGGGATGCGGGGGTTCGCGATTGCGAGGAAGCCGCCGACAGCGGGGCCCGAGATCGCGCCGAGCGAACCCGCGGCGAAGTACATGCTCATGCCACGGCCGAGGAGGTGCGTGGGCACGAGCGCGAGGAGCAGCGCGGTGGCCGACACGGAGAGCGTGGCACTGCCGAGACCGCTGATCGAGCGGAAGACGAGGAACGAGACACCATCGGGTGCGAGACCGGCCGCCAGGCTACACACTGCCTGGAGCAGCAATCCGGCGAAGAGCACCTTGCGCAGGCGCCAACGCTTGAGGAGCCCGGTCAGGCTTGCGCTTGCGACGAGGCGGAATGCCGCGAAACCACTGATGGCGATCGACGCCATGGTGACGGAAATGCCGAACAAATCGGCGAGGGCCGGAAGGGCCGGCCCCACGACACCAAACCCCAAGTTGGTGAGGAACGTGACTGAAGCAAGGATCCAGACTGCGGTAGGAAGTCGCTCGCGTTGCCCGGTCACCGGGCAACGACCGCGTTGTACACACTGTTGGTGTGGGTCGTGCGTTCGGGCATTCTGCGTCCTCCCATGGCGCGCAAGACAACCATGTCTTCGTCTTCAATGTATACCGAATAGGGGTAGCTGGGCGAGCCTGACAGTGTAATACTGTCGATCAGCGACGGGAATGGGGCCCGGATCCACGTGATGTCGCGTGTGTGCGGTCCTCGCACGGGGCACTCTGTACACCGTCAACTATCCATGTATACAATTGGCGAGCGACACCGTCGTCGCTGAGCCACGAAGCTGTCAGCCGCTTTGAGCGCGCCAACCGGATCTAGCGGATCCTGCTCGCTCAGTTGGAAGGATCGTCATGACCGTCAACCACCACGTCCGTGTATACAAGAGCGAAGAGCCCCTGGCGCGCGAAGACCAGCTGGCCTGGAAGATCGCTGAAGTCGCGGCAGACCCGGTTGCGGTCGAGCCCGAGGTTGTCGACATGATCATCAACCGCGTGATCGACAACGCGGCGGTGGCTGCGGCATCCATTTCTCGTGCACCCGTCAGTGCGGCACGCCAGCAGGCGCTCGATCACCCCGTCAGCATTAGTGGCAACGGCTCCACGATCTTTGGATGCGCGCTTGAGCGTCGCACCAGCCCCGAGTGGGCGGCATGGGCCAACGGCGTTGCCGTGCGCGAGCTCGACTACCACGACACATTCTTGGCCGCCGAGTACTCGCACCCGGGCGACAACATCCCGCCGATCCTCGCGGTTGCTCAGCACGTCGGCAGCGACGGCGCTGCGCTCGTGCGCGGTATCGCCACGGGCTACGAGATTCAGGTTGACCTCGTGCGGGCGATCTGCCTCCACGCACACAAGATTGACCACGTCGCGCACCTCGGCCCCTCGGCCGCGGCAGGCATCGGCACGCTGCTCGGCCTTTCGCCCGACGTGATCTACCAGGCTGTTGGCCAGGCCCTGCACACGACGACCGCCACGCGCCAGTCGCGCAAGGGTGAGATTTCGACGTGGAAGGCGCACGCCCCCGCGTTCGCAGGCAAGATGGCCGTCGAAGCCGTCGACCGTGCGATGCGCGGCGAGACCAGCCCTTCGCCCATTTACGAAGGCGAAGACGGCGTGATCGCCTGGATGCTTGATGGCCCGGATGCCTCGTACGAGGTCCCGTTGCCCGCACCGGGCGAGGCCAAGCGCGGCATCCTCGACACCTACACGAAGGAGCACTCGGCTGAGTACCAGGCGCAGGCCTGGATCGACCTCGCCCGCAAGCTGCACAACGCGCACCCCGAGCTTGTCGACCCGGCGCAGATCGAATCGATCGTTCTGCACACGAGCCACCACACGCACTTCGTGATCGGGTCTGGCGCGGGCGACCCGCAGAAGTACGACCCGACCGCATCGCGCGAAACGCTCGACCACTCGATCCCCTACATCTTCACCGTCGCCCTTCAGGATGGCGCGTGGCACCACGTCGACTCCTACACGCCCGAGCGTGCCGGCCGTGCCGACACGATCGAGCTGTGGAACAAGGTCACGACGGCGGAGGACGCCGAGTGGACGCGTCGCTACCACTCGACCGACCCGGCAGAGAAGGCCTTCGGCGGGCGCGTTGTGATCACGCTTGCCGATGGCACCGAGATCGTCGATGAGATCGCCGTCGCCGACGCGCACCCGCTGGGCGCCCGCCCGTTCGCCCGGGCCGATTACATTCGCAAGTTCCGCCTGCTGGCCGAACCAGTGCTGGAGCCCGCCGAGATCGACCGCTTCATCGCCCTCGCCGAGCGCCTCCCCGAGCTGACCGCCGCCGAGGTCGCGCAGCTTTCGATCCAGGCCAAGCCGGGCGTGCTTGCAACGGCGCCGGCACCCAAGGGACTGTTCTAGCCATGCTGTACGCGCAGACCTCCCCGACCGAGAAGCGCCGCGCTTTTCGTGAGCGTCTCTCGAGCGGGGAGCTTCTGCGCTTTCCGGGCGCGTTCAACCCGCTGAGCGCACGGCTCATCGAGCGCAAGGGCTTCGACGGTGTCTATATCTCCGGGGCGGTGCTGAGCGCCGACCTCGGCCTGCCCGACATCGGGCTGACGACCCTGACCGAGGTCGCAGGTCGCGGCGAGCAGATCGCGCGCATGACCGAGCTGCCGACGATCATCGACGCCGACACCGGCTTCGGCGAGCCGATGAACGTCGCCCGCACGATCCAGACGCTCGAAAACGCGGGCATTGCCGGCATGCACATCGAAGACCAGATCAACCCGAAGCGGTGCGGCCACCTCGATGGCAAGGCTGTCGTCGACGAGCAGACGGCGATCAAGCGCATCCGCGCCGCCGTCGACGCGCGGCGCGACCCGAACTTCCTGATCATGGCCCGCACCGACATCGCGGCCGTCGACGGACTGGACGCCGCGATCGACCGCGCGAAGGCCCTCGTCGACGCCGGTGCCGACGCGATCTTCCCCGAGGCGATGCGCGACCTCAGCGAGTTCGAGGCGATGCGCAAGGCAATTTCTGTGCCGTTGCTTGCCAACATGACCGAGTTCGGCAAGAGCGAGCTGTTCTCTTCGCAGCAGCTCGCCGACGTCGGCATCAACATCGTGATCTGGCCCGTGTCGATGTTGCGCATGGCAATGGGGGCGACGGCGCGCGCGCTCGACACGCTCAACGAGGAGGGTCACCTCACCTCCAAGCTGGGCGAGATGCAGCACCGCGCCGACCTCTACGAGCTCATCGACTACGAGGGCTACAACCACTTCGACACCAGCATCTTCAACTTCGAGATTGCGCACTGACGCGCCATCCGCCGCAAAAGGAGCACACGAATGACTGAAACACAGGAGATCAAGAAGGGGTTGGCGGGCGTCGTCGTCGACTACACCGCCATCTCAAAGGTCAACCCCGACACCAACAGCCTGCTCTACCGCGGGTATCCGGTGCAGGAGCTGGCCGCGTCGAAATCGTTCGAAGAAGTCGCCTACCTGCTCTGGCATGGTGAGTTGCCGGATGCCTCGCAATTGGCCGAGTTCTTGCGCGTCGAGGTGTCGCAGCGAGGGCTTGATGCCAGTGTGAAGGCCGCCATCGACCTGCTGCCAACCACCGCGCACCCGATGGATGTCACCCGCACGGCCGTCTCGGTGATCGGTGCCTGCGACCCCAACGCCGACGACGCGAGCCCCGAGGCAAACCTTGCCAAGAGCATCCGTCTCTTTGCGAAGCTGCCCGCGATCGTCGCGTACGACCAGCGACGTCGCCGTGGACAGGAGGTCGTCGCCGCGCGCGATGACCTGAACTACTCCGAGAACTTCTTGTACATGACCTTCGGCGAGGTGCCGGCGCCCGTGGTGGTCGCCGCGTTCAACGTGTCGATGATTCTGTACGCCGAGCACTCGTTCAACGCATCGACGTTCACCGCGCGCGTGATCACGAGCACGATGAGCGACCTGTACTCGGCCGTCACCGGCGCGGTCGGTGCGCTGAAGGGCCCGCTTCACGGCGGGGCGAACGAGGCCGTCATGCACGTCTTCGACGAGATCGGTGAGGCGTCGGCCGTTGGCGCGTGGCTTGACACCGCGCTCGCCGAGAAGCGCAAGATCATGGGCTTCGGCCACCGTGTCTACAAGAGCGGCGACTCGCGCGTGCCCACCATGGAGGCCTCGCTGCGCACGCTGATCGAGCACTACAACCGGCCCGACATGCAAGAGCTCTACGACGCGCTCGAGGCCGACTTCGTGGCGCGCAAGGGCATCTACCCGAACCTCGATTACCCCTCCGGCCCGGCCTACAACCTGATGGGCTTCGACACCGTCACGTTTACGCCGCTGTTTGTGGCGGCGCGCGTGACTGGCTGGACCGCGCATGTGATCGAGCAGGCGGCATCCAACGCGCTGATTCGCCCGCTGTCGGCCTACAACGGTGTCGACGAGCGCCACGTGAAGTAGGGGGCCGGGCGGGGGCGGCCGGCCGCCCGGCCGCCCGCCGCCTGCCGCCGCACGTCGCGGTCCGCCGCACCGCCCTTTTCGCTCCCCCGTCGCGTTTTGTCGCTTTTGGGGCGTTTCGCGACCATTCGCGACGGGCGAGCGTGAGGGGCCGGCCTCGCGGCCGCGGTCCGTGGGTGCCCTCGCCCTTCCACCGTCGCGGTTTGTCGTTTATGGCGCGTTTCGCGACAATTCGCGACGGGCGAGCGTGAGGGGCCGGCCTCGCGGCCGCCGTCCGTGGGCGCCCCCGCCCTTCACCCGTCGCGTTTTGTCGCTTTTGGCGCGTTTCGCGACAATTCGCGACGGGTGAGCGGAAGGCCGCGCCGGCTTGTCAAGCCCTGGCGCGCGAGCGCGCTGCGGCGCACAATGGCCCCACAGGCGTCGCGTTGACGCGGAAGGGATGCCGCACATGTCGCGCGAACTCACCCATTTCATTGGCGGGCAGCATCGGGCCGGGGCATCCGGTCGCTTTGGCGACGTCTTCGATCCGAGCACCGGTGAGGTGCAGGCGCGGGTTCCGCTCGCGAATCAGAACGAAGTGGATGCCGCGATCACAAACGCGGTGGTAGCGCAGCCCGAGTGGGGCGACACGAACCCGCAACGCCGCGCGCGCGTGTTGCTGAAGTTCCTTGAGCTCATCGCCAAAGACACCGACACCCTCGCGAAGACCCTCACGAGCGAGCATGGCAAGACGCTGGCCGACTCGCGCGGCGAGATTCAACGCGGGATCGAGGTCATCGAGTTTTCGGTCGGCGCACCGCACTTTCTCAAGGGCGAGTATTCGGTCGGGGCGGGGGTGGGGATCGACGTGTATTCGATGCGGCAGCCGCTGGGTGTGGTTGCGGGCATCACGCCGTTCAACTTTCCGGCGATGATCCCGCTGTGGAAGCTGGGCCCGGCGCTCGCGTCCGGCAACGCGTTCATCCTCAAGCCGAGCGAGCGCGATCCCTCGATGCCGCTGCGCATCGCCGAACTCTTTCTTGAGGCGGGCCTGCCGGCGGGCGTGCTCAACGTGGTCAACGGCGACAGAGAAGCAGTCGACGCGATCCTGCACGACCCGCGGATCAAGGCCGTCGGGTTTGTCGGGTCGACCCCGATTGCCCAGTACATCTATACGACCGCCACGGCGCAGGGCAAGCGTGCGCAGTGCTTCGGTGGGGCGAAGAACCACCTCATCGTGATGCCCGACGCCGACCTCGAGCAGGTGGCGGACGCGCTGATCGGCTCGGGCTACGGTTCGGCGGGCGAGCGCTGCATGGCCATCTCGGTCGCGGTTCCCGTTGGGCGCGAGACCGCCGACGCGCTCGCCGCGGTGCTCGTCGAGCGCGTGCGAAAGCTCAAGGTTGGGTCGCCCCTCGACGACGCCAGCGATTATGGGCCGCTCGTGACAGCTGCGGCAAAGACGCGGGTTGAGGGCGATATCGCGTCGGGCGTCAGCGAAGGGGCAACGCTCCTCGCCGATGGCCGCGGCCTTGTCGTTGAGGGCCACGAGCAGGGCTTCTACCTTGGCCCCACCCTCTTCGACCACGTCAAGACCGACATGAGGATCTACCGCGAAGAGATCTTCGGCCCTGTGCTGCTCATCGCCCGGGCCGACACTTACGAGGCCGCCCTCGCGATGGCAAGCAACAATCCTTACGGCAATGGCGTCTCGATCTTTACCCGCGACGGCGACACTGCGCGTGATTTCACCACCCGCGTCAACGTCGGCATGGTCGGCGTTAACGTGCCGATTCCGGTGCCGGTCGCGTCGTACACGTTCGGTGGGTGGAAGCAATCCGGCTTCGGTGACCTGGGCCAGTACGGCGCCGACGGGTTCCGGTTCTATTCGAAGACAAAGACCGTGACCAGCCGCTGGCCCTCCGGCATCCGTGAGGGCGCCAGCTTCACCATCCCGACCGTGCACTGAGCCCGAAGCAGCGGCCATGCAGACACTCAGCGAACAGGATCGTGCGGCACTGGTCGAGGCGACGCGATCGTTTGCGGCCCTGCGCCTTGCCCCCAATGCCTCGCGGTGGGACGCGGGCAAGATCTTTCCGGTCGACACCCTGCGCGAGGCAGGGGCGCTCGGGCTTGGGGGACTGTACGTCGGCGAAAGTGCGGGCGGCCTCGGGCTGTCGCGCCTCGACACGGTGGCCATTTTCGAGCAGCTGGCGATGGGCGACACGACCATCGCGGCCTATGTCTCGATCCACAACATGGTCGCGTGGATGATCGACACGTTCGGCGACGACGCGCAGCGCGCGCAGTGGCTCCCGCGGGTGGTGGCGATGGAGCATTTCGCGAGCTATTGCCTCACCGAGCCGGGCGCCGGTTCGGATGCCGCTGCGATCACCACATCCGCCCGCGCAGACGGCGACGACTACGTCATCAACGGCACGAAGCAGTTCATTTCGGGCGCCGGTGCATCCGCGGTCTATCTCGTCATGGTTCGCACGGGAGTGCAGGGCCCGCACGGTCTCAGCGCGCTGTTAGTGCCGGTGGATGCCCCGGGCCTCGGCTTTGGCGCCAACGAGAACAAGATGGGGTGGCGCGCGCAGCCCACCCGTCAGGTGATCTTTGACGACGTTCGCGTGCCCCGGGCCAACCGGCTCAGCGCTGAGGGAGACGGTTTCGCGATCGCGATGGCGGGTCTGAACGGTGGTCGCCTGAACATTGGTGCGTGCTCGCTCGGCGGCGCCCAGTGGGCGATGTCGCAGGCGCTGCGATACGTGCAGCAGCGCGAGGCATTCGGTGAAACGCTGGCGGCGAACCAGTCGATCGTGTTCACGCTCGCCGAGATGGAAACCGAGCTGCAGGGCGCGCGGGCGCTCCTGGCGTGGGCGGCGCAAAAGCTCGATGCGGGCGACACCGATGCGGTGGCCGCGTGCGCGCTCGCAAAGCGGTTCGCCACCGACGCCGGCTTTCGTGTCGCCAACGAGGCGCTGCAATTGCATGGGGGATACGGCTATCTCCACGAATACGGCATCGAACGCGTCGTCCGTGACCTGCGCGTGCACCAGATTCTCGAGGGCACGAACGAGATCATGAAGCTCATCGTCGGACGAGAGCTCTTGGAGAGGAACCACACATGAGCCAGTACCAGCACGTCCTCGTCGAGGCGCGTGAGCGCGTGGGGTGGATCACGCTCAACCGCCCGGAAGCGCTCAATGCGCTCAACGCGGTGCTCGTGCACGAGATTGTTACGGCGGCAAAAGCGTTCGATGACGACCGTGAGATCGGCGCGATCGTGGTCACGGGCTCGGCCAAGGCGTTTGCCGCCGGCGCCGATATTTCAGAGATGGCCGAGCAGGGTTACGTCGAGATGTACCTGGGTGAACCGTTCGCCAAGTGGGCTGAATTCACGGCGCTTCGAACGCCCGTGATCGCGGCGGTTGCGGGCTTCGCCCTGGGCGGTGGATGCGAGTTGGCAATGATGTGCGACATCATTCTGGCGGCCGACACAGCCAAGTTTGGCCAGCCCGAGATCAACCTCGGGGTGATCCCCGGCATGGGCGGTACGCAGCGGCTTCCGCGGGCGATCGGCGCATATAAAGCGGCGGAGCTGGTGCTGACCGGGCGGCTGATGGGCGCCGAAGAAGCGGAGCGGGCCGGGCTGGTGTCGCGGGTTGTGCCGGCTGGGGAGCTGCTTGAGGAGGCCGGCCGGGTGGCGGCATCCATCGCCGAAAAATCGTTGCCTGTCGTCTATGCGGCCAAGGAAGCCCTGCGATTCGCGCAGGAAAGTGGGCTCGACGCGGGCCTCCGGCACGAGCGGCAGAGCTTTGCGGCGCTGTTTGCGCTTGAAGACCAGACCGAAGGGATGGCGGCGTTCTTGGAGAAGCGGACGCCGAACTTCTTGCACCGCTAACCGCACGAAGTGAGTACGGCGCGAGCGCGGCAGGAGCGCGGTGCACGCACGGGGGCGCGCACCGACGTGAGCGCGGTGGTGAGCACAGTGGCGAGCACGTTGGCGAGCCATGGGGCGTGTTTGCATGCCAACAGAGTGCGATAATGTATACGGAAGTTTCTTTTTACGAGCCAGCGCTGTCTGCAGACTCTGGCGCGCACGAGAGAACCCATACGCGAAGTAGCGTGCACAGCAACGTCCACAAAGGAGCGAACGATGAAGATCATCGTGTTGGTGAAAGAGGTGCCCGACACCTATGGCGATCGAAAGCTCAGCCTTGAATCAGGGCTGGCCGACCGTAGCGGTGAAGTGGTGCTCGATGAGATTTCGGAGCGCGCGCTCGAAGCTGCACTGACCTACGCCGAGGCAAACGCCGGCACGGAGGTCGTTGCAATCGCAATGGGCCCCGAGTCGGTTCCCACCGCGCTGCGCAAGGCGCTCGCAATGGGTGCCGTCAAGGCCGTGCACGTGCTCGACGACGGTCTCGTCGGCGCAGACCTGGGCTTGACCGCCGAGGTGCTCGCCGCAGCGGTCCGCCGCGAAGGCTTCGATCTCGTGGTCACTGGCAACATCTCGACCGACGGCTCGGGTGGCGCGCTGCCCTCGATGCTGGCCGAGCTGCTTGAAGTGCCCGCAGCCACCAACCTCTCCTCGTTCCAGATTGCCGACTCGACGCTCAGCGGTCACCGCACGCTCGATCAGGGCTCGTACGAGGTTTCGGCAACGCTGCCGGCCGTCATTTCGGTCACCGAGCGCATGCCCGACCCCCGCTTCCCGAACTTCAAGGGCATCATGGCCGCGAAGAAGAAGCCGTTCGAGACCGTGACGCTTGCTGACCTCGGTGTCGCCACCGATGACGAGTCGGTCTCGCGCTCGATCGTGATCTCGGTCGCAGAACGGCCGGCGCGTGCTGCCGGCGTGAAGATTGTCGACGAGGGCAACGCGGGCGAGCAGCTCGCCGAGTTCCTTATCGCGCAGAAACTTGCTTAGGAGCTATCGAGATGACTGATTTTCCCCAAGACTCCGTACTCGTACTCGTCGAGGTGTCGCCCTCGGGCCAGGTGCAGAAGAGCGCCGCTGGTCTGATTGGCGCCGCTGCAGGCGTCGGCACCCCCGTCGCGCTCGTTGTGACCGCACCGGGCCTCGGCCAGGCAGCTGCCGAGCAGGCAGCGGCATATGGTGCAGGCACCGTGCTCATCGCCGAATCGGCTGATGTCACCACCAAGCTGTCGACGCCCGCCGTCGACGCGCTGGTTGCGGCCGCAGCAAAGATTCAGCCCGAGCTCGTGCTGGTCTCGAACTCGATCGAGGGCCGCGACGTCGCCGCTCGCTACGCCGCGCGCACGCGCTCTGCGTTGGCAGTTGACGCAATCGCTATCGCCCGTGACGAAGAGGGCGTCGTCGCCTCGCACTCCGTTTACGGTGGCGCGTACCTCGTTGACTCGGCAGCTTCGGCTGGCACGCTCGTCGCGACCGTCCGTCAGGGCGCGATCGACGCTCGCGCAGAAGCCGCACCTCTGGCCGCACAGGTCCTCGAGGTTGCAGCGGGCTCGGCCCCGGCCGCCACGATCACGTCGATCGATGAGGCCGTCATTGTGTCGGGTCGCCCCGAACTGCGCGGCGCTGCAAAGGTTGTCTCCGGTGGCCGCGGCCTCGGTTCGACCGAGCAGTTCGAGCTCGTCAACGAGCTCGCAGACGTGCTCGGTGCAGCCGTTGGCGCTTCGCGCGCCGCGGTTGACGCAGGCTACGTGCCCACGAGCTACCAGGTTGGCCAGACCGGTGTTTCGGTCTCGCCGCAGCTCTACATTGCGCTCGGTATTTCGGGAGCAATCCAGCACAGGGCCGGCATGCAGACCTCGAAGACGATTGTTGCCATCAACAAGGACGACGACGCGCCGATCTTCGCCGTGTCTGACTTCGGCATCGTCGGCGACGTCTTCACCGTCGTCCCGCAGCTGATTGCAGCTCTCAAGGCACGGAAGGCATAAGCGCGATGACGGGGGAGAACCTGGGCACACACCCGCCCGCACGCACGCCTCGCCGCGGACTTCCGCGGCCCGGTGAAGAGCACCGGCCCGCTCCGGCGCCGGTCGCGCCTGTCGCGTCCGCGCCCGTGCAAGCCCCGGTTGCTCCCTCCGTCCCCGCCGCGGCTGAGGCTCCGGCCGCTGCCGCTGCCGCTGCCGCAGCACCCGCGGCCGCAGCGCCTCGCGCCGCGCGCCGTGGGCTCCCGCGTCCGGGTGAGGAGGCACGTCCGGCAGCTGCCGCACCGGCCGCCGCACCCGCACCCGCCGCCGCAGCTCCGGCCGCTGAGGCTCCGGCCGCCGAGGCTGCAGCTCCTGCAGCCGCAGCGGCCCCCGGCCGTCGTCGTGGCCTGCCGCGCAGTGGCGAGGCGGCCCCGACTGCCGCCGCCGCTGCTCCCGCCGCCGAGGCTGCGCCCGCCGCTGCTGCCGCGCCGGCAGCGACCGGTGGTCGTCGTGGCCTGCCCCGTGCCGGAGCTGCAGCAGCAGTCGCCGCACCTGGGGCCGAGGCATCCGCCGTCGCAGTTGCCGAAGCGCCCGCCGCACCGGCCGCACCCGCCTACACGGGTCCGCCGCGCGAGCCCGTCGTGCGCCGCAACACCGAGCGCGCACCCGAGCCCAAGCGGATCGGCAAGTTCACCAAGGGCCAGTGGTTCTTGATCGTCGTGATCGGTGGCTTCGGCCTGCTCTTCGCCGCGGCGATGGCCGTGCTCTTTGTGCGCTGGTTCATCTCGCTCGACTTCATGCGCGACTTCATGACCACCTACCCGGGCGAATCGCATCTGCCCGAGGGCGCGCCCGTCGGGTCCCCGGCGTGGCTCGGGTGGCAGCACTTCTTCAACATGTTCCTGATCGTGCTGATCATTCGTTCGGGTTGGCAGGTCCGCACTCAGGCCCGCCCACCGGCAACCTGGGTTCGCAACAACGAAGGCCTGATCAAGACCAAGGGCACGCCGAAGCGCATCAGCATCAACCTCTGGTCGCACTTCGCATTCGACTCGCTGTGGGTGACCAACGGCGTGATCTTCATCGTGCTGCTGTTCGTCAGTGGGCAGTGGATGCGCGTGGTTCCGACGAGCTGGGACGTCATCCCGAACGCGATCTCGGCCGGGCTGCAGTACGTCTCGCTTGACTGGCCCACCGACAACGGCTGGGTCAACTACAACAGCCTCCAGCTGATCGCCTACTTCATGACGATCTTCATTGCGGCACCGCTCGCTGTGATCACCGGAGCCCGCATGTCGGGTGCATGGCCCGCACGCGCAACCCGCCTCAACAAGCTCTACCCCGTTGAATGGGCACGCGCGATTCACCTCCCGGTGATGCTGTACTTCGTGTTCTTCATCTTCATCCACGTGGTGCTGGTGTTCGCGACGGGTGCGTTGCGCAACCTGAACCACATGTACGCCGCGCAGGGTTCGCTCGACGGTGTGCAGTACGCCGACAACTGGACGGGCTTCTGGATCTTCTTCGCGTCGCTCGTCGTGGTCATCGGTGGCGTCATCGCCGCACGTCCGCTCGTGTTCGCACCGATCGCTGGCCTGATGGGCAAGGTCGGCCGCTAAACGCCGCACCGCACCGCTCACAGGCAACGTCAAAAGGGGCGGCTGATCAATTGACCAGCCGCCCCTTTGGCGTATGTGGAAAGAGTTAGCGGACGAGTCGGACTTCGGTGACCGTCTCGCCGAGGAACGGCTCAACCTTGCGTGAACCATCGGCCTTGAAGCCGTTGCGCTCATAGAAGCGATGCGCGCGGGGGTTGTCTTCGGCGACCCAGAGCGAGACAGCATCGTCTTCGACTGCGATGTCGAAGAGCTGCTGACCGATGCCGGTGCCGTGCCAGGCGCTCAGGAGGTACAGGAAGTAGAGCTCGCGCTCGCGCGGGGTGTCATCGTCGCGGCTCGGGCCGGAGCCCGAAAATCCGACGATCTCACCGTCGGCGACGGCGACGTACTGGCGGTACTCGGGGCCGAGTGAACTCCAGTGGCTCCAGAGCTCTGCCATGCGGCGGGGTGAGAGCGATTCGAGAGCGGCCTTGCTCACGAGGTGGTCATAGGTCTCGTGCCAGCACGTGGCATGCACGCGGCCGAGAGCTTCGGTATCAACATTGCGGACGGGGCGAACAACAACTTTGGTGTTCATTTCGACGTTCATATCGCGACTCTACGCTCGGAGGCAAAACTCGCGAAATCGGCGGGATTCCGGCCTGTGGAAAGCGCGCGGCTACGCCCGATCGCCGCGCAGTACTTCCGCGCCAAAACGCTCGATGAACGCGCGCTGGTCGCGGCCGACATGGTGCACGTACACGTGCGAGAAGCCGAGCCGGGCGAGCTCGGTGAGCTTCTGACGGTGGGCGGCGGCATCCGGAGAAATAAAGACGTGATTCTCGAAGTCTTCGATCCGCACCGTGCGCGCGAGATGTGCGAAATCTTGTGGGCTACGAATGTCGGCGCGGCTAAAGCGCATGCCGCCGTTGGGCCACTCGCGAAGCGCGGTCGCTTCGGCCTCGGCGAGCGTGTCGGCAAGACTCACGTGCCACTGAATCACACGGGGCATGGATGCCGGATTCTTGCCGGCCTCGCGGGCACCGGTAGCAAAGCGCTCGAGCAGCGCCGCAAGCTTCTCGGGCGGGGCATTCGTGGTGATCAGGCCGTCGGCGCTGCGGCCGGCGCGGCGCGCGGTGACCGGGCCCGCGGTGGCGACGAGAATTTGGGGCGGCGTCTCGGGGGCCGTCCAGAGCCTGGTCGATTCGAGCGTGAAGTAGTTGCCGGAGAACCGCGTATCGCGGCCGCTGTGCGCGGTGGCGAACAGCCGCTTGATGATCTCGATGGCCTCGAACATGCGGTTGATCCGCTCTGGTGCCTCGGGCCAGTACTGGCCGACAACGTGCTCGCTGAGCGCATCGCCCGACCCGATGCCCAGCCAGTGACGCCCGGGATGCATCGCGGCGAGCGTCGCGCTTGCCTGCGCGACGGCGGCCGGGTGCATCCGGTAACCGGGGGTCGTGACCCCGGGGCCGAAATCGCCCTTCGTTTGGGCGGCGATGCCCGCGAGCACCGCCCACACGAACGGCGCCTGCCCCTGCTGCGGCACCCACGGCTGAAAATGGTCGCTGGCCATCACCCCGCGGAATCCGTGCTGTTCGGCAAGCGCGCTGAGCTCGACCGCCTCGCGCGGGTCAAGCTGTTCCAGCATCGCGGCATAGCCGACGCGGAGTGGGGCGGAAGCGGATGAAGTGACCATGTCTTAGCTAGACTACTGAGCGAGAACCCGCGGCCGCCCTGTGGCCGAGCATGTCGTGATCACGCTGAGAACGACTGGTCCGCTCGTCATCGATGACGCACGCCCAGGCAGAAGGTTGATTCCCGTGGTTCTACATGTTCTCTCGCCCGGCCGCACACGCGCCCGCCGCGTTGCGCTGGCCGCAATTCCCCTCGCCGCATTGGCGTTCCTGGCTGGCTGTGCCGGCGGCGGTGCTTCCGCCGACGAGGCGAAGCCCGAGGCATCCCCCACTCCCTTTGTGACGCAGAATTGCGGCTTCACCGTGACGATGGATGCCCCGCCCACCCGCATCGTCACGATCAAGTCGACCTCGACCGACATGGTTGCCGCCCTCGGCCTGGCCGATCGCATCGTCGGCGCCGCGTTCCTCGACGGTCCGCTGCCCGAGAGCCTCTACGCCGAGGTCACCCCACCGATCATGGAGGGCAAGCTCCCGTCGCAGGAGGCGGTGCTTGCACTTCGCCCCGACCTCGTCTTTGCGGGCTGGGAGTCAAACTTCACCGCTGAGGGCGCAGGCGATCGTGCCGAGCTCGAGAGCCTCGGCATCGCCAGCTACGTCTCGCCCGCCGCGTGCCGTTCGGCCGACGTGCCCGGCCCGCTCACATTTGATTCACTCTTCGGCGAGATCACCGAGGCAGGCGAACTGCTTGGCGCGCAGGATGCCGCGGCCGACGTCATTGCACAGCAGCGCGAGATGCTCAAAGGCGTGACGCCGAGCACCGCCGGGCTCACGGCCGCGTGGTACTCGTCGGGGCGCGAAACGCCCTACATGGGTGCCGGCACGGGCGCGCCGCAGATGGTCATGGACGCCCTCGGCCTAACAAACATCTTCGGCGACCACGCCGAGGCGTGGCTCTCGGTCGGGTGGGAGCGCGTGATCGAAGCGAACCCCGACGTGATCGTGCTTGTCGAGTCTCCTGGCAACACCATCGCCGCGAAGATCGAACTCTTGAAGGCCGACCCGGTGCTCTCGAAGCTCAAGGCCGTGCAGAACGATTCGTTCCTCACCATTCCGTTTGCCGCCGGTGAGGCGGGCGTGCGCACCGTGCCCGCCGTGCTCGATCTCGCGGCCCAGTTGCAGGCGCTCGGGCTCGAAGGGTGAGCCGGGCGCGCCGACGCATGTCTCCGGGGTTGCTCGGAGCGGTGCTCGGCGTCGCCCTCGTCATCGTCATCGGTGTGAGCCTCACGCTCGGCGCCGCATCGCTTTCGCTTGCGGAGGTCGGGGCGGCGCTGTGGGCGCGCCTCGGCGGGGCGTCGGTCGATCCGCTCGTCGAGGGCATCGTGTGGGATCTTCGGATGCCCCGCATCGTCACAGCCGCGCTTGTCGGCGCTGGCCTCGGCGTGGCCGGCGTCGTCATGCAGGCGGTGACGCGAAATCCGCTCGCCGACCCCTACCTGCTCGGCCTGTCGTCGGGCGCCTCGTTCGGGGCGGTGGCGGTCTTGCTCGCCGGCCTGACGTTCTTGTTGCCGGTCGCGGCGTTCGCAGGTGCACTCATCGCTGTGGTCGCCGCCCTCGGCCTCGCGTCGGCCATGGGCGGTCTGACGCCCTCGCGCACCGTGCTCGCGGGTGTCGCCGTCTCGGCCTTCGCGGCCGCGCTCACGAGCTTTGTCGTGTTCTGGTTCGTCACCGGCGACAGCTACCGCGAGGTGCTCAGCTGGTTGCTTGGCTCGGTTGCCGGGGCACGCTGGCCCGAAGTGCTGATCGCGGCCGGGGCGTTTCTTGTGGCCGGGTTGCCGCTGCTGCTGACCGGCAGAATGCTGGATGCCTTCGCCTTCGGTGACACATCGGCCGCGGCCCTCGGAATCAATGTGCCGCGCACGCGCTGGCTCATGCTCGGGCTGGCGGCGCTGCTCACCGGTGGCCTGGTCTCGGTCAGCGGATCGATCGGATTCGTCGGGCTCGTGCTCCCGCACGCCGTGCGACTGCTCGTGGGCCCGGGCCACCGAGCTCTTCTCCCGCTCTCGGCGCTCGCCGGGGGCGTGTTCTTGGTGCTCGCCGACACGCTCGCACGCACCCTGTTCGACCCTCGCGAACTGCCCGTTGGCGTGATCACCGCGCTCGTGGGTGCCCCGGTCTTCGCGCTGCTGCTGCTGCGTTCGAGGGCGCGGACATGAGCGCGGCTGGGGCGAGGGTGGAGGGGCTGAGGGTGGACGAGTTGAGCACAGACGGGCCGAGCACAGACGGTCTGAGCGCGGGCGGGCTCCGCGTCTCGGGGCTGACCGTGCGCATCGGCGGGCGCATCCTGGTCAATGATGTGTCGTTCGCGGCACCCGCCGGCGCGGTGACGGCCCTGGTGGGGCCCAACGGCGCGGGCAAGTCAACGCTCCTTCGAGCGCTGGTTGGGGCACAGTCGCGCGTGCGCGGCGAGGTGCGCGTCGACGGCGTGGTGCTCGGCGACCTCAGCCGGCGCGAGCGGGCCCGGATCGTCGCTTTTGTCGAGCAGGAGGCCCACACCGACCTCGCGCTCTCGGTGCGCGACACGGTGGCGCTCGGGCGCATCCCGCACGATTCGCTCTGGCGTGCCCCGGACGCGCACTCGGAGGCGCTCGTCGATGACGCGCTTGAATCGCTCGGTATTGCGAACCTCGCGGAGCGCCACATCGGCACCCTCTCGGGTGGCGAACGCCAGCGCGTGTTCGTCGCGCAGGCACTTGCGCAGCAGCCATCGATGCTCCTGCTCGATGAGCCGACCAACCACCTCGACGTTGCGGCGCAGCTGCACCTGCTGGAGCTGCTGGCGCACCTTGCCGCGACCGGACTCACCGTGGTCACGGCGCTGCACGACCTCTCACACGCTGCGGCCTATAGCCAGCACCTCGTGGCGCTGCGTGACGGGCGCATGATTGCCGAGGGCGCAAGCGACGACGTGCTCACCCCAGAATTCGTCGAGGGGCTCTACGGCGTTCGCGCCGCGCGCACGCGCAACCCCATCACCGGCCGCGCAGGGTTTGCGTTCGGGCCTGGCGGGGTCTGAAACCCAGCTGGCTGCGCGCCCGGCGTGCCGGAGCACCCCGGCGACCCGCCTGCCCTACACCGCGGCGCTTGCCGCAGCCACGGCGGCCGCGAATCCCGCGGCGTACCCGGCGTCCCACGACTCACGTGAGCCGGTGTGAAAGAGGTCTTCGCTCTGCGGGCGCAAGAGGTCGCGGGCCGAACCATCGGCATCCTGCACCAAATGCGCGAGCCCACGCAGCACGGCGACCGGCCGCTGGCTCGATTTGCCCTTGACCAGGTCGGCGGCGCCGGCGAGCTCATCGCCCGCCGCGGGGGCGGTGACCAAGATCGTGCGCCCGTGCGCATCCTGCTGGCCGCGCAGATCATCGAGCACCCGCACCCCTGCCGCCCCGATCGCGATATCGGTCTGGCCGCCGCGCCAGGCACGGCCCGAGGTGTCGGTAATCAACACGCCGATGTCGATGCCGAGCGCGTCGCGCAGTGCGGTGCGGATGCCGCGGGCCGAGGCATCCGGATCAACAGGCAACAACAACACGGTCCCCTCGGCGGTGTTGCTCGCATCGACGCCCGCGGCGGCCATCACAAGGCCCAGCCGGTTTTCGACGATGCGAGTGATGAGCCCACCTTCGACAGTTGGCATGCGGGTGGCGACGACACGCACGGTCTCGGCGGTGATCGCGTCTTCGCGGTCGTCGGCCTCCATGACGCGGCCCTCGGCCTTGCTCACAATCTTGCTGGTGACGGCGAGGATATCGCCGGTGTGGAGGTGACCGCGGCCGAACTCGACGATCATCGCCGGGAGGTCGTCGCCCGTGGTGATCTCGGGCATGCGGTCGAGGGTGAAGACGGTCAGGGCGTCGGTCATGAAGCTCTCCGTAGCAGGGCCGCCAGGGCCTGGCCGCCGCCGATGCACATGGTGACGACGGCATACTCGAGGTCGCGGCGCTGCAGATCCATCGCGGCGCGCAGGGTCAGGATGGTGCCGGTGGCGCCGACCGGGTGGCCGAGCGCGATCGCACCGCCGTAGGGGTTGGTCTTTTCGGGGTCGAGCCCGGCATCGCGGATGACGGCGACGGCCTGCGACGCGAACGCCTCGTTGACCTCGAACACGTCGATGTCGGCGGGCGTGAGCCCCGACTGCTCGAACAGCTTGTGCAGGGCGAGCACCGGGGCGTAGCCCATGATCTCGGGTTCGAGCGCGGCGGTGACCACGTGCTCGATCGTCGCGAGCGCGCCGAGCCCCTGCTCGCGCGCGGTGCGCTCCTTGGTGACCACCACGGCCGCCGCCCCATCGTTGATGCCCGAAGAGTTGCCCGCCGTGACGCTGCCGCCGGCCTCGAATGCCGCCTGCAGGCGGGCGAGTTCTTCGACCGTCGTGCCGGGGCGCGGGTGCTCGTCGGTGTCGACCGTCACCGGGTTTCGCCCGATGGTCTGCACCGGCGTGATCTCTTCAGCAAACGCGGCCTTCGCGGCGTCGGTGCCCGCGCGGCGCTGGCTCTCGGCCGCGAACTCGTCTTGTTGCTCGCGCGAGACGTTGTAGCGCTCGGCGACCCGCTCGGCCGTCACGCCCATGTGCTTATTGCTGAACGGGTCGGTGAGGATCCCAATCGTGCCGTCGATGAGCGTGCGGTTGCCGAGGCGTGAGTTGCCGCGCGCCTCGAAGTCGAGAAACGGCATGCGTGACATCGACTCATCGCCGCCGGCGAGCACGGTTTCGGCCGAACCCCACGCGATCTGCTGCGCGGCCGACCAGATCGACTGCAGGCCGCTGCCGCAGAGCCGGTTGACGGTGAGCGCGGGTGTGCGATCGGGAAGCCCCGCCGCAAGTGCGACGAGCCGGGCGTTGTAGGCATCGGCACCGACCTGGCCGATGCATCCCATCACGACCTCGTCGATGTCTTCAGGGCGCACGCCGCTGCGCGAAAGTGCCGCTCGCGCCGCGGCCGCGCCCAACAAGTGCGCCGGCACCGACGCGAGGGCGCCTTGAAAGCGCCCGACCGGTGTGCGGGCGCCGTTCACGATCACAATGCTTTCGCGTGACATGGCTTTCTCCCTCGCTGTGTAGCTGCTGGCCTGACCGGGGTCGATCAGGCAGACTCGGCCCGCAGGATGGGCATGACATCGCGGGTGAACTGCTCAAGAAAACGGCGCTGGTCGTGGCCCGGGTGGTGAAACACGAGGTGGTTGAACCCGGCGTCGAGGTAGGGGCGCAGGCCGTCCATCGCCTCTTCGGGGCTGGATGCCACGATCCACCGCTTCGCCACCTGTTCGATGGGCAGGGCATCGGCGGCGGCTTCCATCTCGATCGGGTCATCGATCGAGTGCTTCTGTTCTGCGGTCAGCGACAGCGGGGCCCAGAAGCGGGTGGCCTCGAGCGCTTGTGCGCGGTCGGTGTCGTACGAGATCTTGATCTCGATCATGCGATCGACGCTTGCCGGGTCGCGATCGGCGGCGAGGGCGCCCTCGTTCACGGCGGGGAGCAGCTTCTCTTCGTACAGCTCGCGGCCCTTGCCCGAGGTGCAGATGAAGCCGTCACCCACGCGACCGGCGTATTTGGCGACCACGGGCCCGCCCGCGGCGACGTAGATCGGTACCTGCTGCTCGGGAATGTCATAGAGCGTCGCGCCCTTGGCCGAGTAGAACTCGCCGTCGAAGTCGATCCGCTCGCCGCTCCACAGCGCGCGAATGAGCTGCACAGCCTCGCGCATGCGGGCGAAGCGCTCCTTGAACGCGGGCCACTCGCCCTGAAAACCGGTCGCGTACTCGTTGAGGGCTTCACCCGAGCCGATGCCGAGCATCATGCGCCCGGGGTAGAGGCATCCCATCGTCGCGAACTCCTGCGCGATGACCGCGGGGTTGTAGCGAAACGTCGGGGTGAGCACGCTCGTGCCGAGCATGATGCTCGAGGTCTTGGCGCCGACGGCAGAGAGCCAGGGGATGGATGCCGGGGCATGGCCGCCCTTGTGGCGCCAGGGCTGAAAGTGGTCGCTGACGGTCACGCTGTCGAGCCCGAAGTCTTCGGCCATCACGCCGAGATCGACGAGGTCTTTCGGGGCGAACTGCTCGCTGGATGCCTTGAGGCCGAGTCTCAACATTGAATGCCCTGCTTTCGTGTGCGCGTGATCCCAGTCTGGCACCTCGGGGCGACATCGGGCCGGTTGTTTCTGTGACGAACGGTGTCGCGGCGCGGC
>Ga0116169_1000774_pt1 | contig 30330 bp, 22 predicted proteins | sample AD_UKC130_MetaG_FD_89796 | JGI IMG/M metagenome (GOLD analysis project Ga0116169, IMG submission 89796) | Active sludge microbial communities of municipal wastewater-treating anaerobic digesters from Canada - AD_UKC130_MetaG | ecosystem: Engineered > Bioreactor > Anaerobic > Digestate | place...
CCGCCGCCTCCGCCACCGCCGCCTCCGCCACCGCCGTTTCCGGCGTTCGCCTTGTCGCGCTCGGCCTGCTCGCGGGCCAGGCGGTCGGCTTCTGCCTTTGCCTTGCGCGCGGCCTCCACGCCATCCTGGTAGCCCTTGACGGTCGCGGCCGTGGTGTCGTGGAGCGCGGCGAGCTGCGCCTGCAACTCACCAAGGTGCGCTGCCTGCTGGTCGAGCGCGTTCTGCGCCGCCACCGCCGCTTCCTGCGCCTTGATCATCGCGCTCTCGGCAAGCCCCTTGAGGCGATCGCGCTCGTCGCGTGCAATGACCGCCTGGTCGCTGAGCGCTTGCGCATTGTCGCGAGCGGCGATCGCCGCTGAATACACCTTGCCGTTGCGCTGGACCAGCTTGTCCATGCTGCCGAGGCGTGAAAGCAGGTCATCCGCCCCCGCCGCAGAGCCCGCAAAGAACAGCTCCATCGCCGTGTCGTCGCCGCCATTGCGATACAGCTGCGCGGCGACCTTGCCGGCTTTGTTGGCAGCATCGAGCGCCTCGGATGCCTGTTGGTCGGCCTGCGCCTGCAAGTCTTCCGTGCGCTGCGCGGCCTCAAAAAACTGCTCCTGCGCAACAAAATATTCGCCGGCCAGGCGCTGGGCCTCGGCCTCGGTGCGCTGTACGTTCTCGGTGAGCGCGTTGATGAGGCCCTGAATGCGCGTGACCTCGCCGGCCTTCGCCGATTCGTTGTTCTTCGCCCGCTGCACGTCATCCCAGGTCGGATAGTTCGCAGCGAACGCCGGAGCGACACCCGCGACCACGCCGGTACCCAGCGCGGCGAGCGAAACAATGCCCACACCGATCGCGCCACGCCGACTCAGCGGAGTCGCAAATTGTGCCTTTTCGGCCTCGGTTGGGGCGCACCCGCAGTCTTCAGGTGACGTCTTTCGCGTCCAGAACACTGAAAACTCCTTCAAGATTGCCGACAACTCAAACCACACTAGCAACTTCAGTCACAAAGTCGAGGGATGCCGCGACCCTTGAATTTCGGCGGTCTGCGGCATCCACAATCGCTCGTTTTGTATATTCGGAAAACCCCACGTATGCTTATCCCTCGGTAGGCGTGAACCGCAGGGTTCACTTCGGCCCCATCGTTTAGCGGCCTAGGACGCCGCCCTTTCACGGCGGTAGCACGGGTTCGAATCCCGTTGGGGTCACTCCTACCACTACAATTAAATATGTAAGGCCCTGTAGCGCAGTTGGTTAGCGTGCCGCCCTGTCACGGCGGAGGTCGCGGGTTCAAGTCCCGTCAGGGTCGCTCTAGGCGACGAGCCCTCTCTCTAGTAGAGGGGGCTCTCTCACTTAGATCGGACAATCCTCGGATTTTTCGAGGCTCTGTAGCTCAGTTGGTAGAGCGCACGACTGAAAATCGTGAGGTCACGGGATCGACGCCCGTCGGAGCCACAAGGGTGATCATTACAGTCACCCCAGAAACCCTCGTCTAGCTTCTACATGGCGGGGGTTTTGCTTTGCCCTGGCGCTGGCTTCGGCCCGTCGCACGGCGTTCGTCTGCACTGTCGTCCGGGCTCTCTTGTCGCCCGCGCGGCGTTCGCCTGGCCCGTTCTGCGGGCGCGACACGCCCGGAGCCGCACACTGCGCCAGGTGAACTTTGACCCGCCACGCTCATCTGGCCGGGCGTGCGGCCTCGGCTCACGCGTGGTCACGAAGTCGGCCAGGTGAACGGCCCGCGAGGTTGAGGCATCCACTGCGCCCCGCGCAGGAGGCGCACGCTCAGCAGGCGCACCGCCGCTTAACGACAAAACGCGCCGGCGAGCGGCGCGCTTTCTTTCGTACGAATCGGATGCCCCGCCCAGTTCGCGCCACTCCCCAAAAGTGATGCGACCCGGGCGGGCCATCCTGCAAGTTTCAGTCCCCACTGTGACTTGCGAACGTTGTGGTCATTCCCTCCGCAGCCGCCATCCGGCAGGCCTACGAGGTTCCTGATCCCCAAGTCCCCAATGTGTCTTTGTCATTCACCCCAATGAATAACTCCGACAAGTAAGACTCTAAAACCCCGACCTCAAGCCAGGCTCAGGACTGGCTTAAGGTCGGCGTTACCCGCGTAACTGTCAGCGAACTTCCAGCTTCGCGCGAGCGCGCTCTCGGATCGACGACACGCGCCCATTAGGCTCATTTCGAACGGCCGGAGGTACGCGCGCGCCACCGCCGCCGCACCTCACAAACGAAGGCGAACCGCATGGAGCCCACCCGAGCCAGCCGGCGAGCCGCCGCGCAGACGCAACCAAAGCGTCGCCGGTGGGTGCGCACACTGGGGTGGAGCGTGCTTGGTCTCGTTCTCGTCGGCGCGGGCGCGCTGGTCACGGTCAACCTTGTGGGGGTGGATGCCGGGGCTCAAGCATCCACACCGCCCACGCAAACACCCACCCACACACGGCTGCCGCCGACTCCCCCGCGCAGCGACGCCGAGCGTCTGCTCGCCCGCTCGGCCGACCCGTCACTCTGCGCAGTGACGCTGACCGGTGATGAGATCAGCGACGGCCCGATCTTGCAGCGGCAGGGAGATCTGTACGGCGAGCTGCCGATCCCGGCGCGCGAAGGATTCGTGTTTGCGGGTTGGTACGCGACGCCCGAAGCCGCGGGGGCGCTCGCGATCGATGGGCGGGTGAACCGCGCCGACACGGTGCAGTGCACCGAACGCGAGGTGACGCTGCACGGCTCATGGTCCACTCCCGAGGCCAATGCCGCCGAAAATGCGCGCATCCCGATCTTGATGTACCACCAGTTCACGACCAAGCCGGAGGGCGAGAGCGGCTGGCTGCGCGGCAACTATGCCTACATTGGTGACTTCGACGCGCACATGGCGCACATCGCGACGACCGGCTTTTACCAGCCCAGCTGGCTTGAGTTGAGTGCATTTATTGATGGGCAGCTCTTCCTTCCCAACCACTCGGTGATTGTCACCGATGATGATGCCGACCAGACGTGGTTCGATCTGGCCGTGCCCGTCATCGATAAGTACCAGGTGCTTGCGACATCGTTCATGATCACCGCGCACCGGCAAGACCCGGCACCCTCGCCGTACGTGCTGCGCCGCTCGCACACGCACGACATGCACGAGGCGGGGGCCAACGGCAAAGGCCGGATGGTCAACTGGAGCGCCGCAGAGATTGCGGCAGATCTGCGCACCTCCGCGGGCATCCTTGGCGTCGCCGAAGTGGTCGCGTATCCGTACGGACACTTCAACGAGACGTCGAAGCAGGGCGTTGCCGAGGCAGGCTTCCTCATGGGGCGGACGATCGATGGCGGCCTGGTGTCAATCGGCACCGACAAGTTCGCGCTGCCAGTCGTGCGCATCAACTACGGCATGGGGCTGGACGCACTCGTGTCATTGATTGGTTGACATAGCCCTTCCATCTGCGGGTTCCATTCCGCTAGAGTGAGTTTGCATTCAGCGTTCAACGCGCGTTCACATCAGAAGTGAGCACTCCGAGGGGTCGGAGGTCGTTGATACAAGCAGGATGCACTTGGGGCCTTCGGGCAATTTGGGGAATGCCATGATTATTTGGGGATGCACTTTTGTGCCCGCTGGGGAGCGGATCAAGCGATGACCTCGCTCGATGAATCTGTCACGCGTACGCGCGTTCGCCGTGCGACGGCGCCGTCTCTCTTTCGAGGACGCGCCGACACACTCGTGATGCCGGAGTGGCCGCCGGTTCCACCTTCTGCCAACGCCGTCAGCACAGTCGCTGATGTTGCGCCGGTCGTTGGCATCACTCCGGCCGTTGTGCCGCCGACGCGCGAAGCGTCGGTGCGTGCGGTGGCGACACCGCGGGTGCAGCCCGCGCTCGAGAAGCGACAGCTTTGGGAGCGCCGCTACCGGCGCCGACTGCGTCTGAGCGACACTGCGATCGTGCTCGGCGTGACCGGTGCGACCGCGTTGGGCGAGGCGCTCCTCCTAGGGCCTTCCATTACTGTGCAGCAGCAGTTGCTGTTCGGTACGGTCTTCGCGCTCACCGCTGGCATCTGGCTGCTGTTGCTCGCGTTCTTCCAAACGCGCGATTCGCGCATCTTTGGTGCGGGAGCGACCGAGTACAAGCGCGTCGCGCACGCAACCGGCCTGGCGTTCGGCATCCTGGCGATCATGTTCGTCGTGGCACAGGCATCCGGCCTGCGCATGCAGCTCCTGATCGCGCTTCCGGTTGGCATCCTCGCGCTGCTCCTCGACCGGTGGGTCTCACGCCGCTGGCTGGTGCGCAAGCGCCGCCACGGGCTCTACGCATCACGCGCAGTCGTTATCGGCCGCCGCGCCGATATCGCGCACGTCCTCAACTCGCTCGAGAAAGACGGCACGAACGGCTACATCGTCGTCGGCACCACGATCACTGAGTTCGATGGCAAGGGCGACGTCGTGGTCGGCGACCACAGCTACCCGGCGCGGGGCAACGTCAATACCGTCGCGCAGCTCGCCGGCGAGCTCGGTGCAGACACGATCATTGTCGCGAGCAACGTCGACGACGATCCTGACTTCATCCGCCGCCTGAGCTGGCAGCTTGAGGGCACCGCAGCTGAGCTCGTGCTCTCGAGCCGTCTCACAGACGTGGCCGGGCCGCGCATCTCGCTCCACCAGGTCGAGGGTTTGCCGCTCATCCACGTCCAGATTCCGAGCTTCGAGGGTGGCAAGCACATCATCAAGCGCGCATTCGACATCGTGGTCTCGGCCCTTGCGCTCGTGGCGATCGGCATCGCGTTCCCGTTCATCGCGCTCGCGATCTACATCGACTCTCCGGGGCCGATCTTCTTCCGGCAGTTGCGCGTCGGCCGTGACGGCCAGACGTTCCGCATGGTGAAGTTCCGCTCGATGAAGACCTCCGCCGAGCAGGATCTCGCGGCGCTCATCGCCGAGAGCGACGGCAACGGCGTGATGTTCAAGATGAAGGACGACCCGCGTGTGACGCGCGTCGGGCGAATCCTGCGCAAGTTCTCGATCGACGAGCTCCCGCAGTTCTTCAACGTGCTGATCGGTGACATGAGCATCGTCGGACCGCGCCCGCCGCTTCCGTCCGAGGTCATGACGTACGACGGTGAAGTGTTCCGTCGCCTCTACGTCAACCCCGGCATCACCGGGCTCTGGCAGGTCAGCGGCCGAAGTGACCTGTCATGGGATGAAAGCGTTCGCCTCGACCTGCGCTACGTCGAGAACTGGTCGCTCATCAGCGACATGATGATCATGTGGCGCACCGTCCGGGTCATGGTCCGTCCAACTGGGGCATACTAAGCGAGCACAGCGAGAGCCGTGGCCGATGAGGCCGCGCGCTGTGTTCTGCTGGTGCGCATCGACCACGCGACGTGTGCGCAAACTGCGGCATTCGTGGAAAGAGAATTGCATAGATGAAGATTTCGGTAATCGGCTGCGGATACCTCGGCGCCGTGCATGCGGCAGCAATGGCAGATCTGGGCCACGAGGTGGTCGGCATTGATGTCGACGAAGACAAGATCACGCAGCTTCAGTCCGGCAAGGCGCCGTTCTTCGAACCTGGGCTCCCCGAGGTACTCGCGTCCGCGCTCGCATCTGGCCGCCTCAGGTTCACGACCGACATTGCGCAGGCCGCGGGGTCCGAGGTGCACTTCATCGCCGTCGGCACACCGCAATCCCGAGACAGCCAGGCCGCCGACCTCAGCTACGTCGATGCCGCAGTATTGGCACTGGCACCGCATCTGAGCGCGGGCGACCTCGTGGTGGGGAAGAGCACGGTGCCGGTGGGCACCGCGGCCCGCCTCGCCGAGGTCATTGCCGCGCATGCCCCCGAGGCGATGCTGGCCTGGAATCCAGAGTTTCTGCGAGAAGGCTTCGCGGTCCGCGACACGATCGACCCCGACCGGCTCGTCTACGGTGTGGCTGATGATCGCGCAACGAAGATGCTCGACCAGGTCTACGCCCAGACAGTCAGCAAGGGCACGCCACGAGTCGTCACCGACTTTGCAACTGCAGAGCTCGTCAAGGTCGCGGCCAACGCATTCCTGGCCACCAAAATCTCGTTCATCAACGCCATGGCCGAGATCGCCGAGGTCACTGGTGCGGACGTCACCCAGCTCGCCGACGCGATTGGCCACGACGCACGCATTGGGCGCCGCTTCCTCAACGCCGGCGTTGGATTCGGCGGCGGCTGCCTCCCGAAGGACATCCGGGCGTTCGTGGCACGCGCGGAAGAGCTTGGCCGTGGTGAATCGGTTGCCTTCCTCAAGGAGGTCGATGCGATCAACATGCGACGCCGCGACCGCGTCGCCGATCTCGCAATCGAAGCCCTCGGCGGTTCGCCCTTCGGCCACAAGGTGGCCGTGCTCGGTGTGACGTTCAAGCCCCACTCAGACGATGTGCGCGACTCCCCCGCACTCGACGTGGCGGTCAGGCTCAAGGGCCTGGGTGCCGACGTTGTGGTCACCGACCCGCAGGGTCTCGACAATGCACGGGGCCGGCATCCGCAATTGCTCTACACCGAAATGACCGAAGAAGCCCTGCGCTTTGCCGACCTCGCAGTGCTTGTCACGGAGTGGCCCGAGTACACCGCGCTTGATCCGCAGACCGTGGCCGCCCTCATGCGCACGCCGCGCATCATCGACGCGCGCAACGTGCTCGACCCCGCAGCCTGGCGCGACGCCGGTTTCACGTACTCCGGACTCGGTCGCGGCTGACCACGCCCCGTCTCCCTTGCGGCGCACGCTCCGCGTGGGAGACTGAACGGCGAAGGGCAACCGCCCGCGCAACCCTCCCCGAATGGTCTTACATGTCTGAGCGCAACGCACCGTTCTTGAGCCCAGCGATGCGCCGCGTGGGCTTGGTCGTTGCTGGCGTCGTGGTCCTCGGGCTCGCCGTCGCGCTGTGGTTCATCTTCACTTCGGGCCCCGGCGGCGGCGCTGCACCCTCAGATGGTTCCTCGGCCTCGGCAGCACCGTCGCGCGGCCCGGTTCCGGGCGCGACGCCGACCACCGGCAGCGAGGTCCTTCCCCCGACAAACGAGGTCGAACCGGATCGACTCCCCCCTCGCACGCCCTCCACACCGCGGGTCGCCCCGCCCCTCCCCGAGAGCGCGTCGAAGGTCGGCGGGCTCGTCGACGGCTACCCGCGCGAGATCGTCGGCCCCTCGCCCGACTCCAGCGTGCTCGACAGCTCGATCGCCACCGAGGGCGACCGAATGCAGGTCACACTCACGGCGCGCACCGACGCCACCCCTGAAGAAGTCGCACGACACTTCGAGGCATCCTGGACCGCACTTGGTCTTCACGGCACGTCGCAGGGTGCCGGCACGACGACCACGCTCGCCTACACCGGCGCATACGAATCCATGACGCTCGCATTCAGCGCGAGCACCGGGACCGGCACCGTTTACATGATCTACAGCGTGTTTCGGACGAAGTAGCCCGTGTACATCTCGTTTAACAACAAGCCGTCCCCCGACGAGGCCGCAGAACCGGGCGACAACGGCAGTGCCGATCTCGCTGCGGAGCCCGGCGTCAAGCGCCCCCGCGGCCTTCGCACGGTCTCGTCAACCGTCATCACCCTCGGCATCGTCTCGATGCTCACCGACATCTCTTCAGAGTCGGTCTCAGCGATCCTCCCCCTCTACATCACCGGTGTCCTCGGGCTCTCGACCATCGCGTTCGGCGTGATCGACGGGCTCTACCAGGGCGTCAGCGCGTTCGTTCGCATCGCTGCGGGCTACGCCTCCGACCGTTCCGATCAGCCCAAGTGGATTGCGTTTATCGGCTACGGGCTCTCGGCGATCGCTCGTGTCGGCCTCCTCTTTGCGACCGGGTTCGGCGCGCTCACTGCGGTGATCACAGCAGATCGCATTGGCAAAGGCATCCGCACCGCGCCCCGCGACTCGCTCATCACCGCCACCTCAAGCCCCGACTCATTGGGTGCGTCGTTCGGCGTGCACCGCACGCTTGACAACATCGGCGCCGCAATCGGTCCCCTGCTCGCCTTTTTCATCCTCCTGCTGATCCCCGACGGCTACGAGACGATCTTCGCCGCCTCCCTCGCATTCGCGATCATCGGCGTCGCAATCCTCGGCTTCTTCGTGCCCAATACAAGACGAGTGGATGCCGCAGCCGCCCCGAAGGCGCCACGGAAGAAGTTCGCCTGGGGCATCGTGCTGCGCGGGCCGATGCGGCGGGTACTGGCTGGCGCCGGCATCCTGGGTCTTCTTACCATTGGTGACGGCTTTGTGTATCTCGTGCTGCAATCGCGCAGCGACTTTGCGGCACAGTGGTTTCCGTTGCTCTACGTGGGCACGAACGTCGTGTTTCTCGCGTGCGCGATCCCGATGGGGCGCCTGGCCGACCGAGTGGGGCGCGCGCGCGTCTTCGTGTTTGGGCACGTCGGGTTGCTCGCGGCGTACGTCGTGGCCGCCCTTCCGCTCGCCGACATCGCCTCGACCTTGCTGTGCCTCGTGTTCTTGGGTGCGTTCTATGCCGCCACAGACGGTGTGCTCGCCGCGCTGGCCGCGCAGCTGACCACGCCCGAGACTCGGGGCACCGGCATCGCCGCGGCGCAGACCGTGGTTGCCGTGAGCCGACTCGTCGCCGCTTCGGGCTTCGGCTTGCTGTGGTTCACCCTCGGGCGCGAGCAATCGATGTACGTCGTCGCCGGGCTGCTGGTGGTCGCGGTCATCGCGGTCGCAATCCTCTTCCGGCCCTTCTTGTCGTCGACCCGGAGCCTCATCACATGACCGCCCGCCTCAAATGGACGCTCCTCATCGTCATCTCGGTCGTTGCGCTCGGCGCCACCGCGCTCATCGGATTCTTCGCCTGGCAGGCCGCCCAAGCCCGCAACACGAGCCCGAGCGCCGTCGACACGACCGCGGCACCCGTGACCGGCGACCGCATCGTGTTTCGCAACACGGCAACCGGTGAAGGCTACGGCCACATCGCGAGCGTGCCGCTCGACAACCCTGGTGCGCCCCGCTCGCTGATGGATGTCACCTGCGACCGTGTAGCGGCCACCAACGACGAGTTGGCGTGTCTGCGCACCGTGCGCGGCATCGCCCCCTCATTCGTCGCACTCGTGCTCGACCCCTCGGGCACCGAGAAAGCCAGCTGGCCGCTCGCCGGCATCCCGAGCCGCACTCGGATCTCTGCCGATGGCACCCTCGTGGCGACGACCTCGTTCGTCACGGGCCATTCCTACGCGACCATCGGCTTCTCCACCGAGACGGTCATCCGCGGCGCCGACGGCAGCGACCACGGCAACCTCGAAGACTTCACGTTGACGATCGACGGCGCCCCCTTCACCGCCGTCGACCGCAACTTCTGGGGCATCACGTTTGCCGACGACACCACCTTCTACGCGACCGCATCCTCCGGCGGCCGCATGTGGCTCGTGCGCGGCGACATCACGACGCGCACGCTCACTTCTGTCGCTGAGGGCGTCGAGTGCCCGTCGCTATCGCCCGAGGGCACGCGCATTGCGTTCAAGCACACCGTCTCGGGCTCCGGTCCCACGGTGCACTGGCAACCGGCGGTGCTCGACCTGACGACGGGCGACGTCACGCTCCTCCCCGAAACACGCAACGTCGATGACCAGATTGAATGGCTCGACGACAGCACGATTTTGTACGGGATGCCTCGCGACGGCGTTCCCGGCGACACCGACGTCTGGTCGCTCGCTGCCGACGGCTCAGCTGCCCCGCAGGTGTTCCTCGAACACGCGTGGTCGCCTTCGGTGGTGCGTGGCAGTTGAAGACGGTGGTCGAGACTCGGCCCCGAGACATTGGTACCTGATTCGTGGACCACTCGATACTGTGTCCATACATCCGCAATCATCATTATCGAGAAAGGGAACGAGATAAGAATGGTGGCACCGCAGGACGAAGAGCCGAGTAAGTTGTCGCCGGTTTCGGACGGATTCCGAGAAATCCCGACAATCGTCGTCGGAGGGACCCCGGTTCACCTGGTCGATGAAGCGGGCGCGTTACACATAGTGGACCAGACTTCTCGGTCTTCGCGGCCGATCGCCGTGGCTTCGATCAACCTTGACCACATCCACCATTTCCCACGCAACGACCTCCAAGCATCCGGATCAGCCATCGATTGGCTGAACCTCATCGATGGTGCCCCAATCGCCAAACAGGTGAAGCGGGTGACGGGTGATGCTTTTCCCAAACTGTCAGGTAGCGACCTCATCGGCCCCATTCTTGACATTCTCGCGCGACAGCAGAAACGGATTGCGATCGTCGGAGGCTCACCTGAACTGGCTGAAACACTCGAGGACCGATTCGCCGCCGATTGGCCGACCCTCACGTATTTGGGGCAGTGGGCTCCTGCTCGCGAAGTTCTCGAGTCCCCTGACGGGTCGAATGAGGTTGCGAGGGAACTGCGCGATCTTCAGGTCGATGTCGTTCTGGTGTGTCTAGGAAAACCCCGCCAAGAACAATGGATCAACCGATACGGTGAGCAAACCGGTGCAACCGTTTTGCTTGCGTTCGGTGCGGTAGTTGATTTTCTTGCGGGGAGTGTCTCGCGCGCACTAGCTTGGATTTCAAATTCGGGATTCGAGTGGGCATGGCGCCTTCTCCTCGAGCCACGCCGCCTTGCAAAGCGCTATCTCGTCCAAGGGCCTCCTGCCTACATCAGGGTCAGGCGATCGAGCGAACTCGGCACCAGTGCGTGACGTGGCCCTTCACTCGCCGAGAGGCCTCTTGTCGACGTCGACTTGGAGCGCACGTTTTCGCGCGACACCCAAGAACACGAGTGCGATCACACAGCCGATCACGCCGCCGATCGTGTTCGACAAGACGTCGCGGGGCGTGGCCAACCTCCCTGGTAGGAAGACTTGCAGAAGTTCCACGCTCGTCGAGAGAACGATTGACACCAGGACGCCTATCCACCAGCGCTGGAAGAGCAGAGTGATGAAAAACCCAAGGGGAACAAAGAGGATGATGTTCGCCGCAAATTCGACCATTCCTTGTCGCAGTACTGTCAGCCCGAGATCCTCATGGAGCCAACGAGTGAGCCCATCGATAATTCGCGACGGTGAGACCGGCGACACCAAGATCAGTACTGCAACGAGCAGGTACGCACCAAGGGCCCAGCGGGCAAGCCGGCTGTATCGATTGTTTTGCTTCACCCCATTACTGTCGCATGATCTTGCGTTGCCAATATTGGCCAGATCTGCCCGATCTGCGCTACCGCAGGGTGCACATACCCAGGCAACAACCGGCACCCGCAAAACTTGGCTGACGGGCACACCGCTGACGTGGACGCTGGATGTGGCGACCGCGCGAGGCCGATTCAAAACCAATGAGCTGCCGTGCTCACACCGGGCTATCGACCGGAATCCGCCGCTTCGAGCCGAGTTAGGGATGGCGGCATGACAGGCGGGACGGGCATCGACGCAGGCGGCGCCGACTCGACCCCTAGAACGTTCCAAGGCTCGGGGCATGTCGAGGTCGCCGTCGTTGTGGTCACCTACAACAGTGGGGGAGAAATAGCCGACCTCATCTCATCGCTACGCGACCAGACGCGAGCAAATTCGCTGAGAGTGGTCGTCGTCGACAACGCTTCATGCGACGATACGCTCGCACAGCTTGCCGAGCATCCTGACGTCGTAGTCGTTAACGCAGGTGGCAATGTCGGCTACGCAGCAGGTATCAATGTCGGTCTGCAGCATGTCGGCGACGCCGCTACAGTCTTGGTCTTGAATCCCGATATTCGTGTCGAACTCGGTGCGATCGCGGCTCTCCTGCGCCGCCTGGCCGCGGATAAGGCAATCGGCATCGTGGTTCCGTTGGTCACCGATGAACTCGGCCAGCGATCGGAAACCATCTTCAATGAGCCCGGGTTGCTTCGCGCCACATTCGATGCGGTTCTCGGATCTGTGTGGCGGTCGCGCCCCGCCTTACTCTCTGAGTGGGTCCGCCAGCCAAGCGCTTACACTGTCGCACGCCCCATCGATTGGGCAACGGGGGCTGCCTTCTTGATCGACCGCGAGACGTCTGACGCCATTGGGGAATGGGACGAGAGGTTCTTTCTTTACTCCGAAGAAACAGATTTCTGCCGCCGCGCCAGAACACTCGGCAAAGCAATTTGGTTCGAGCCGGCCGCCGTCGTCCGACATGCTCAGGGAAAATCAGGGGCCTCTCCGAGGCTGGATGCACTCCTCGGCGTCAATCGGATCAAATACATGAGAAAACATTCACCCCGGACTGCGGGACTCTACCGATGCATTGCCTTGGGCGGTGCACTCCTGCGCGCTCGCCGGTCCGAATCTCAACGGCTTACAGCAAGATTCCTTTCGGACGAATCCCTATGGCCGACCTTGCCACACGGCGAGTGGACGGGTGCCGTCCAGAACGGCGCTCCAGTCGCATCGATCGTTATACCTGCTCACAATGAATCGGCTGTCATATCGCGCACGCTTGAATGTCTTGCCAGTCCTTCCAGTGCTGGTGTCATCGATGTGGTCGTCGCGTGCAACGGCTGCACCGATGACACCGCCGCGCGTGCTTCTGCATTTGGTGGAGTCAGGGTCATCGAACGACCGGAGCCATCCAAAGTAGAAGCCTTGAACGCGGGCGACGAGGCCGCACGCGTTTGGCCACGGATCTACCTTGACGCAGACATTGACTTCCCGGCGAGTGCAATTCCGGGGTTGCTGCGGGCTCTGGCCTCTCCAGGTATCTTGGCTGGTCGCCCACCTTTCGAGTACGAAACGACCGGAGCCACCGCCTGGGTCCGGGCCTATTTTCGCGCGCGCATGCGAGTGCCGAGCCTGTCGCAATCTCTTTGGGGTGCTGGAGTTTACGCACTTTCTGAAACAGGACATGCACGGGTCGGCAATTTTCCGGAGGTCATCGCTGACGACGTTTACGTCGACCTGAAGTTCACGAAGTCCGAAAAAGCGTTCCCCCTCACACCTCCGGTACGTGTGAGAACACCTCGGCGCGCTTCTGATTTGATCAGAATCCTCACACGAGCACGCCGCGGGCCAGCGGAGCAGGGTCTTGACACCGGAAGCTCGACGCTGCGGGCATTGATCGCAACAGTTCGTGGTCCGCAAAGCCTCTGGGATGCCACGGTATACGTGGCCTTCACCGTCGTCGCACGTCGCCGGGCAAGGCGACGATCTGCGACATGGGAGCGAGATCGATCAAGTCGGGCGATATGAGAACCTTCTCATCCGGCTGGCGGACAGCACATTTTGGCCGCATGCTGATAGCTGGCCAACTGTTGGACTCCGGCCATTCGAGCAGTACGTCACATGGTAGTGGAGCCCGCAATGAGACTCATCTTCAGCCGTTCTGGAATACGAACAGGCCACTGGTCACTCGCGGCTGCCTGCATCGCTCTCGCGGCTGCCCTCGCCCTCGTAACAGGCCTGATCGCGACTACCTCTCCCGCTGAGAGGTCAAGCGCGACAACGGCTATCAACACCAGCATCAATGTGGGCATTTTCAGCGCAGGCGATGCGCCGTCCGGAGCGGACGGGCATGTTGCGGCTCTTGCCTGGGAAACTTGGCGTTCAGCGGCTAAGTCCGGCGCGGCGCAAAGCAAGTCCACCGCACCGGAGACGGGCGATGGCGGCGCCTTCGACGGTTCGGTTGAACCAGCCGGACCTATCGACCCCGACCTCAACGCGGTTGAGCTTGGCATGCGGTTCTCACCGAAAGTCGATGGCTCCATCACAGCAATACGGTTCTACAAGTCCACGGCAAATACTGGCCCACATGCGGGAACCATTTGGGACAACAGCGGGAATGTGTTGGCGAAAGCTACCTTCCCAGCTGGGACAACTGATGGTTGGCAAACGGTTCAATTATCGCGGGAACTGAACGTCAGCGCTGGGGACGCCCTCGTCGTGTCGTATCACGCAGGCAACGGTCGTTATTCAGCCGACGAAGGTTACTTCGCTAAGAACCGAGACTCGAAGTTTCTGAGCATCCCTGCGGGCGCGGGGGTCTACGCGTATGGCTCGACATCGTTCCCGACCGAGAACTATCGGAACTCCAACTACTACGTTGATGTCGCTTTCACGCCTCTCGCGGCGAACCTTACACCAACTCCAGAACCAGAACCGACAGCAACCCCCAACCCGACGCCTTCGTCAGGAACTGATTCTGGCGAAGTGTTCGGTGGATCAACGAAACCAGGGAGCCTGATCGACCCAGATCGTTCGTCTGTTGAGCTCGGGCTGCGCCTGATTCCGAAGGTGGATGGGTCGATTTCGGCAATCCGCTTCTACAAGTCGAGCGCGAATATCGGGCCCCACACTGGCACTATCTGGGACTCAGCCGGACAAAAACTCGCGACAGCAGACTTCTCAGGCGAGTCGAAGAGCGGTTGGCAGACCGCAGCTCTGCGCTCGCCAATCGCGGTTCAGGCTGGAAAAACCTACGTCGCGTCTTACCGTGCACACAATGGCTTGTACTCGAGCGATGAGAACTATTTCAACAGCTCCGTCGAGACTGACTACCTAGTTGCCCCCGCCGGCGCGGGTGTCTACACATATGGCGCTGGGGAGTTCCCGACCGAAAACTACCGTGACTCCAACTACTACGTCGACGTGCAGTTCTCGCCAGCTGTCGACCCAAGCCCCACTCCCCCAGTGATCGTGCCGCCAACGCCCAGTTCGTCCCCGGTGCCGACGCCTAGCGAGACCGCCACGCCGACGCCCACGCCCACGCCCAGCGAGACCACCACTCCAACTCCCACGCCGACACCGATACCGACACCCACGCTTCCTTCGAGCGACACCAAACTAGACTTGCCGACTGAAGCGTGGTGGGGCGGCCCAGGCTATTACAGCAAGTTCGCCAAGGCGAACGCTGCAGGATGGGACGAACCCACTTTCTTCCCCATCTCTGTGTTCTTTGGCAAGCCGGGCCACGCCGCATCATTGGCCTCTATCGGTGTCAACACCTATATGGGTGCGGAACACGACGGGTCCCCCATGTCGATGATCACCAATCAAGGAATTTCTGTTCTTGCCCAGAGCGAATGGACACCCGCTGAGGTCGGGTCGAATACTCGCGTCGTTGGCTGGCACGTCAGCGATGAATGCGACATGGGTTACTCAGGGTGCACGCCCGACTGGTCTCGTGACAACGGAGAGTATGGTCGTCTTGATGTCCAACGCGGGTACGTTGAGAAGTTCCGTGCGCTGAACGATGGCCGATTCCTCCAGGCAAACTTCGGCAACGGTGTGCTCGGCACTTGGTGGGCGCCGAACACCATGGACGACCATGTCTCACTCGTCGACATGACAAGTGTCGACAAGTACGCGTACACGAGTCCCCATGTGCAAGATCTCTTCCGCGATTCGTCGTTCTGGCCTGCGGGGAAGAACCCCGCGTCCGCAGGTGCCTACGGTTGGCAGCAGGATCGTATGGAAACCTTTGCCTCTCCGGTAGCGGCCAAACCGAATTGGATCTTCGTAGAAACTGCAAAACCGTATCTGACAGAGGGCGGCGCGACGAGTATCACGGGCAACCAGATCGAGGGCGCGGTGTGGAACGGTATCATCCACGGGGCAGCGGGAATCGCCTACTTCCAACACAACAACGATGGCTGTGGCAACTACTCCCTGGTCGAATGCTCGAAAGAGCTACGCACCAAGGTGGCGAACATCAATGCCCAAGTGAAGTCCCTCGCTCCAGTGATCAACACTCCGTCGTACGTATGGCGTTTCGGTGCAGGACTTGAAACCAACCTGAAAACATTGGACGGAACTGCCTATATCTTCGCGATGACAGACGGTGGCACGGGGTCTCGAACCTTCACCCTTCCAGAAGGGATATCGGGCACCAAGATCCAAGTGATCGACGAAAACCGCACAATCAATGTCGTGAACGGCGTGTTCACCGATAACTTCGCGAGTGAAAACGACCACCACATCTATAAATTGGCCGTCCGCTAACTCCCTCGACAACGCACACTCAGCGACGCTCGCTGCCAGGATAGAGTTCACAGATGAGCGACCAGGCAAATCCACCGAGCTCCGGTGCCCCTTCCACCACGGAACAGGTGTCGTTGGTAACAGTAAGTTATCGTGGCGACTTGGAACTTGCGGGCGAGCTTTGTCGTAGCGTCGACCGTTTCCTCGACAAACGTGCGGAACATGTCTTGGTCGTTCCGAGGTCTGATGCGTCAATATTTTCACAGTTCAAGAACGATCAACGTCGAATTGTCGTCATGGAGGATGTCCTCCCTGCCGGCTATCGGAAACTACCGTCACCCCGGCAAATTCGCATCGGCTCTTTGTATCGAAAACGTCTTCGTGAAATGTGGCTCACCCCCACGGGCATAGTTCGAGGCTGGATCATCCAACAGATCGTCAAGCTCTCCGCTCCGTCCTACACGCGAAACGACATCATCGTCTTCGCCGATAGCGACATCGTTTTGACGGCACCGCTCACGGCCAAGGACCTCCAATGCGAAGGCCGAACCCGGCTATACCGGGTTCCCGATGCGACATCGGACAGTCCAATGCACATCGGTTGGCATGTGGTGAGCGCCCGGCTGTTGGGGATTCCTGAGTCTGGCTATATGGGCGCTGACTACATTGGAAATCTGATCACCTGGTCGCGACCCAACGTCGAACTCTTGCAAGAACGTTTATCGTCGCTGTCTGGCAAGCGGTGGGACAAAGTCATCGCCCGGCAGGCGGCATTTTCTGAATATATTCTTTACGGGATCTTCGTCGATCACATCCTTGACCCAGACGCGTCAGGCCAATTCGCTACCAAAGACGATCTGGTGCACGCGGGATGGTTCTTCGACCTGACGACTGCTGCAGGGCTTGAGGAGTTCACCCGGAGCGTCAAAGCATCACATGTCGCTGTGGCGATACAGTCAACCGAGCCTTTCAGCCTGGAGGAGCGTCGCGCGCTCGTACGCAAGATTGAAGAGCAGTCCATCCGTTGACAAGCACGTGAGACCACAACCTTCTCGCAGGCTCACACGTTAGCCTGGCGGATCGGACTCGTCTTGTGCTGAAAGGAGCGTGCAATGCGAAGAGCAGGCACGCTCGCCTCTGCGCGGGTAACGCCTTCGCAATCGGCTTCGGAACTTTCCGCCCCATCGCGTTTCACGCTGATCCCTGAAGCCGGTGTAAAGGGAACCACGCCTCTCCTACTTCGGGTGACCGCATTCTCGATTTTTTTCTTCCCGTCGAGCATGGTGATCGATGTCATCGGCGCCTCCGGCACCGTCCCGATTCTGTTGTGTTGCATTCTTCTCGCCTTTTGGCTCTGTTCTTGGGTGTGGAACCTCCACAAGCCGATCCAGTTGCGGCACCCTGGGCGCATCGCGATTTCGTTCCTGATCCTCGGGGTCGGTGCATCGTACGGCGCCCTTTACGGAGGATGGAGTGGCTCTGCTACTGCGACAGGGCTCGCCGCGGCGGACCGCTGGCTCATCTTGCTTGCTGCGAGCACAGCGTTAGTGCTCGTTGCGAGCGAGTGCATCAACAGCATGGGGGACATGCTTCAAGTGCTGCGATGGTTGCTTGCCGGCGCAACGTTTTGTTGCATCATCGGAGTGATCCAATTCACGCTGCACTACAACCCAATGGAGTGGTTTCAGTCGCTGATGCCCGGATTCACCTACAACGGGGGCGATACGCCGTTCCAAGCACGGGGAAACCTCGTCCGAGTTGCCGGCAGCACCTTCCATTCCATCGAGTTTGCTGTCGTGGCAGGCATGCTTCTGCCGTTCTCCATCTGGCGGGCTATTTTTGATCCCAAAGGCTGGCAATGGTTCCACTGGCTACAAACAACGCTTTTGGTATTTGCGCTAGCATCGTCAGTATCGCGGTCAGGAATGCTCTCGGCGACCGTTGCACTCGTCGTATTCATTCCGTTCTTGCCCAAACTCACTCGTAACCGTGTGCTGATGGTGCTGCCGTTCATCATCATCATCCTGTTTGTCACGATCCCCGGTTTCGTTTCCACGCTGACCGACACATTGTTCACGGATACGTCCGACCCGTCGATTGCCACGCGTGTCAACAACTACCCGCGGGTCCTGCGCATGATCGATGCGCATCCATTGTTCGGTCTCGGCCCAGGCAACTATGTTCCGGCAAACGCGCTACAGATTCTCGACAATCAGTACCTCAATGGTGCAGTGACGCTAGGACTCGTCGGCTTGGTCTGCCTTCTCATCTACTTCTTCATCCCCGGACTCGCAGGCATCCATGCAGCCCGGCACGCTCGATCTCCGGCACTCCGCTGCCTTGCTGGCGCAGGAGCCGCGGGATTGCTTGTCGCCGCGTTCCTCTCGCTCACTTTCGATTCACTCTCATTCCCAGTGTTTGCCCTGCTTTACCCTTTGCTCGTCGGACTCTCAGGTGCGACATGGAGAATGGTGGAGGCAGAGTCGCGCGTTGTCGACTCAATGGGCGACTCCCGACCCCGCTGACCTGGACGGACATAACGACACGATGGATCCAATGGCTGTATTACGCACGATCTGGCAGCAGAAATGGTTTGCCCTCCCCGCAATCCTCATCGCCATCGGCGCCGCGGTTTACGTCTACGCGGAAGGTCCACGAACCTACGAGTCCGCCCTGTCTTACGCCATAGCAAATCCGCAAGTTCCAACGGACGACGAGATCCGTGCAGATCCGGCACTCAAAGAACTCAATTCCGACAACCCTTACCTCCGGTCATCGGACCCGAACCTCGTAGCTAGCGTCGTGATGACCCGACTAAACGCTCCTGAGACCGCGGACCGTCTCGAAGCTGCGGGACTCAGTACTGAATACGAGGCCATGCCTGGTGTCGGCGGCGCCGGACTCGTCGTATCGATCAACGCGTCGGGGGACACTGCAGCCGCTTCACTCGCGACCGTCAACGAGCTTGGGGTGATGTTCGAGGAGTATCTCTACCAGGTCCAGAAAGTTAACGGTGCTGACGACCGTTATCTGTTCACACCCATCATCGTCTCAGCTCCCGACCGCGCCACCGAGAAACTCTCGAGCCGACTCAGGACAGTGATCATCGTTGGTGTCGCCGGAGTCGTCCTCGTGTTCGCAGCGATCTCGCTAGGCACGTGGGTCGACAACCGGCGAAGCAACCGAACTTTGAGGACCCCTCCCTCTGAGACCACCGCCGAGACAGGCCCAGAACCTGTTCCGGCCGAAAGCTCACGCGCTCACAGGCGAAAACTCAAATACATGCCGGTTCCGGCGACGCCACCAGAGGGCAATCACTAATCAAGTAGCGCCTTGTGCCAAGATTGACCAGGGAAGGGTAGATCATGGCGTCACTGATTGGGCTGTGGCGCAAGCTCGCCAAAAAGTCTCCCCGAGAGATCGCACAGCACGCGGCCTTGCGCATCTCAGAGCTGGCCGATACTTCATCATTGAGCTTTCCCCTCCTTCCGCAGGACGTGGCAGACTCGTTCGATCAACGTGAACTTCACGCAGCCGCTCACTGGCCACCCCCATCGACCCCGCGCCCGAAACTCGGTTGGCTCGTCGTTCCTCCCGGACCCGGATCTGGAGGGCACACCACCTTATTCCGGATGATGCAGGCGTGCCATGTTGCTGGCTATGACAACACGCTTCTCTTCTATGATCGCTACCATGGTGACTTTGCTCGCAATGTTGCCGTGGTCCGTTCCTCCTGGCCTTGGTTAGTCTGCGATATTCAGAATGTTGGCGCTAGCCTTAACGGGTTTGATGGGATAGTCGCATCGTCGTGGCCGACTGCACACGTTGCCGCTTCCCGCCGTGTTCCCGGCCAGCCCACCACCTATTTCATTCAAGATTTCGAGCCATACTTCTACCCGCGCGGCAGCGAGTATTCACTCGCTGAAGATAGCTATCGGCTCGGCTTGCGCAACATCTCTCTTGGGCATATGGTTCAAGACTCGCTCACTCGCGAACTCGGGCAGACAAGTGATTTTGTTCCCTTCGGCTGCGACACGAGCGTCTATCGGCCGCTCGAGCCCCCTCCGCCGCGCAGCGGCGTCCTTTTTTACGCGAAACGCGGTAATGATCGACGCGGGTACAGGCTCGCTGTTCTCGCGCTCGAAAAGTTCCATACAATGTACCCAGATGAGCCCATCCATGTATATGGAGACGTGCCCGCTGGGCTCTCGTTCCCAGTCACGGCGCATGGCAGCCTCTCTCCTGAGGAACTCAACGTTCTGTACAACTCCGTGGTGGCTGGGCTTGCCCTGTCATTCACCAACATTTCGCTCGTTGCGGAGGAAATGCTTGCCGCAGGAGCCATACCAGTGATCAACGATTCAGTGTTCGCCAAGGCCGATCTCACCAACGCCCACGCAATCTGGGTCGAAGCGACCCCGACCGCGCTGGCGGCCGGCCTCGGTAGCGCCGTCAGCCAATCCGATCGGGACGGATATGCCCGCGCCGTCGCGGCTAGCGTGACTACTCCTAGTTGGGAAGCAACCGGCACCACCTTCTCCCGGCTCGTCTCCGAGACGGTTCCTCTGACCGAGTCGACACCCCCCTCGCCCGCCTCAACTGACGTTCGCTAGGAGCCACTAAGCCATGACAGCTATCCCATTCCTCGACCTTGCCGCACAGCAAGCAGAGATCATGGACGAGATTGAACCGCTGGTACTCGAGACGCTCCGGACGGCTCACTTTGTTGGCGGGCCTCGTCTCGACACATTCGAAGCAGAATACGCAGCCTTCGTCGGAACGTCACACTGCATCGGAGCGGGAAACGGTACGGACGCAATCGAGCTCATCTTGCGAGCGTGCAACATCAGCGCTGGAGACGAGGTGATCCTTCCTGCAAACACTTTCATCGCGACCGCAGAGGCAGTCGTCCGCGCTGGAGCAACGGTCGTCCTGGCAGATGTTGATCCCGTCTCGCTGTTGCTCTCGCCAGACTCGGTAGCGGCAGCCGCGACTTCCCGTACCCGTGCCGTGATTCCCGTGCACCTGTACGGGCAGATGGCACCGGTAGAGAAAATCATCCCCATCGCTGATGCGCTGAAGGCGATCGTGATCGAGGATGCCGCACAGTCACAGGGCGCTCGACGCTACGGCGTAGGCTCAGGCGCCGCTGGTGCTGCCGCGGCGACGAGCTTCTACCCAGGCAAGAACCTGGGCGCAGCCGGCGATGCTGGGGCGATTACCACCAACGACGATGTGATCGCCGATCGAGTGCGCACGATCGGTGCGCACGGGAGCAAGGTCAAATACGTCCACGAGGTGATCGGTCTCAATTCTCGCCTCGATGCGCTGCAAGCGATTGTGTTGAGCGCAAAACTTCGCCGATTGAACATCTGGAATGAGCGTCGACGTGTCGCTGCCGCCCGTTACGAAGAGCTGCTTCGCGCCGACCACCGAGTGACTACCGTGCCCACTCTCGAGGGCAACGTGCACGCGTGGCATCTCTTCGTCGTCCAGGTCGATAACCGCGATGTGGTCTTGGAGCGTCTTGCCCGTGCGGGCGTCGGAGCCGCGATCCATTACCCGACGCCGATCCACCTCACGGAGGCGTTCGCACACTTGGGCCTCGCACCCGGCTCATTCCCGGTGGCCGAAGCGGCTGCCGGCCGTATCCTGTCACTGCCGATGTTCCCGCATATCACCGTGGGTCAGCAAGAAAAGGTTGTTGCGGCCCTTTCAAGCGCTCTCGACGGCTAATTTTCCAATGCCGCATATCGTTGAAGGACTAGCGACGAAAGTACGCCGTAAACCATGCCCGCCCACCGCCCTTGCCCACGTGAGCGTCGTGATTCCGTGTTTCAACTACGGTCGGTATGTCTCCGATGCGATTTCTAGCGTTCTGACGCAAGAGGGCGTGTCCGTCGAGGTCATTGTGGTCGACGACCGGTCTACCGATGACAGTCGCGAGGTGATTCGTGCCATCGCCGCACGCGATAGTCGCGTGCACCTTCTCGAGCACTCGGTGAACAGCGGGCCAGTCACGACCTTCAATGATGGGCTTGCCCTGGCCACCGGCGACTACATCGTGCGACTCGATGCCGACGATCTCCTTACCCCCGGGGCTCTCCAACGCGCCGCTGCCCTCGGCGAGGCGTTCCCGAGTGTGGGCCTCATCTACGGGCACCCTCTTCATTTCTCCGGACCAAATCTACCCGACGCCCGCAGCCGCCCCACGCGGTGGGTCGCTTGGCCCGGCTACCAGTGGCTTCGCGACCGAGTGCGGACCGGCTTGAACGTCATCACGTCGGCTGAGGTTGTCATGCGACGCTCAATCATCGACGTCGTAGGCGGACAAAGACCACTTCCCCATACGCACGATATGGAGATGTGGCTGCGAATAGCGACAGTCTCCGATGTGGCTTACATCGAAGGCGTCGATCAGGCCTGGCATCGTGAGCACGGGGCGAGCTTGTCCCAGCGGCTCGACCCCAAGCTAGGCGACATCTCTGACCGCCAGGATGCTTTCCGAACTTTGTTCGATTGGTCTGGCGAATTTCTCAAATCGACACCAGAGTTGCGCCTCCTTGCCGAGCGTGCCCTCGCCGACGAGGCCTTACAACGTGTTGTCCACATGCACAATCGGGGCCGTGTAGATCCTGATTTGCGCAAACAACTCTTGGAATTCGTCGAGCAGGCATCGACAGGGGACCAGCCGCTTCCGTCGCTGGCCGCTGCCCGCCGCGCCATGGCACGCGGCGATCAAGCTCGTCCGCGCCCGTGGCAGGTCGCGCGAGCTCTGCAGCGGCGCCTCGCGAACGATGCAAGCTTTCGCCGCTGGCATCGCCACGGGGTTTTCCACAAGGATGGTGAGTGAGCGTGCGCGTCCTCCGCGTCCTTGTATACCCATCTCAAATGGAGATTGGTGGGAGCCAATGGAATGCCATCGAGGTTGCAGAAGCCCTGAACGCGCGAGGACTCCATAAGGTCGATCTCTTCGCGCCAGAGGGGGAACTCGTCAAAGAAGCGCTCGACCGGGGGCTGCGTGTCGCAAGGGCCGGGCGCAGAGGGTTCGCTCCGTCCTGGAAGCGTATCCGGCGACTCCGACGACTTGTCCGCGACAACGACTACGACATCGTCCACAGCTACGAGTGGGACACCACGCTTGACGTCTATTTCGGCTCGTTCTTGCCTAATGGCGTACCGATGGTTTCGACGATCTTGGATATGCAGGTGCCTCATGTCGTCCCCCCTGACATCCCGCTCATCGTAGGGACACGGGAGCTCTTCGACGAGAAGAAGTCCGAAGGTCGAATTGTTAGTCTGATGGAGCCACCCGTCGACCTCGTCCGTAATTCTCCTTTTGATGATCCCCACCTCGCCGCTCATCGTGAGGAATGTGGTGCCGGCGATAAGGACATCCTGCTTGTCGTGGTCGGCCGAGTTGCAGACTTCAAAGTTCCTGGACTCTGCGAAGCGGTTGACGCCATCGCAGCGATCGGTGACCCGTCGATCAAGCTCGCCATCATCGGGGGCGGAAGTGGCATCGATGAAGTACGAGCGGTGATCGATGCCGCGCATGCACGTACTGGTTGGCAGTTTGCGCGACTTCTAGGCGAGCGGAGAGATCCCAGGCCCTACTACAACGCGGCAGATGCCTGTATTGGAATGGGCGGCTCAGCGCTCAAGTCGATGGCTTTTGCCAAACCACTTATCGTTCAAGGTGAGAACGGTTTTTGGGCCCTCGTCACGGATGAGACGGCACCACTCTTTCTGCAGCAGGGCTGGTACGGAGTCGGGACTGGCGACGGTGTCGTTGCTTGCCAAGCTGCTGTCCAATCCGTCGCTAATGCCCCGGCCGCCGACCACGCATCGTGGGGCGCACAAGGCCACGCCCTCGTCCACGAGCGCTACGGCTTGGACAATGCAGCCCGAATCGTGGCCGATGCATACAGTTTGGCGTTGTCGCGGCGGCTACCGTTGTCCCGGCGGATGACGGACGCCTGGATCGCCACGGTACGGGTCGCCCGTTTCCACGTCGCCCGGCGGCTGTCACGCAGACGGAGGAGCTGACCGGTCGGAATCCGCGACCGGATTGGTGACGTCCTCGCCGGTTCCTTCGCGCGTGTAGAGCGTCCGAATTTCGGAGATCAATCGACGGAACCATCGAAACAACGCTGATGCATAGACGAGCGCGCCAACCGTGCCACCTGCGAGGAGAGCCCAGCCGGGCACAGGGATATACAGGGCCACGGCCCATGCCGCAAGACCAGCGAGAACTGCGGCGATCGTAGGGTGCAGAAGTCCGCGCAGCACCACGCTCGGCCGCACTCCCGCCAATAGCCGCATGATGAGCAGTTCCAGCGGAATCACGATGAGAACAACGATGCCGACCTGCGCGAACGCGACCCCGATGAGACCGGCGGCGTTCACACCCACGACCATGGCAGCAGTCAGTGTCAAGAGCCACACGACCTGGACCCACATGAGTGCACGGGTAGATCCGACCGCGATCAAAACATCGTTAAACAGGAAAAGGATCACCCGCAGCGACCCGTATGCCGCGAGAACGCCAAGAACGGGTGCCGCGGCGACCCACTGCGTACCGTATACGAAGTAAATGAGTGGATATGCCAGCGAGATACACATTGCTGTTACAAACAGGAAGACACCGGATAGCGCCTTAATCGCATTCGCGAGATACCGCTCGAGTTCTTCCCGCGAAGCTGCGACACGGGAGAGCATTGGCAGTCCGACGTTCACGACGACAAAACTGGAAAGACTCATCGGCCAACTGGCGATGTTGTTCGCCAACGTGTATACACCTAGTTTGGTTGACCCAAGCGCGCGGCCCAGCACGATTGCATCCATGCTTCCGATGGTGAACCCCAGCAACTGGGCGCCCACAAGGGGCATGCCGAACCGGATCAAACCGCGAGCGGTACCGGGGTCGAACCCCGGCTTGTAGCGCGGTCCAACGATGAGCAGAACAACGACCGTCACCACCTGTACGGCGACACGCGAAAGTGCGAGGGCCATCGCTCCCCACCCCATCGCCGCGAGGACGATGAGCACAGTGTTGCCTACGATAAATGCAGCAATATCTGCCCGGAATCTGAGATCCTGCCGAAAGTACCTCGTGAGAAGCGCGCTGGGCACAGCGCTGAGCCCAGCGATGAAAACCACAGAAGACATTACTTGAATCGGCAAAGTGGCGCCTGGTGCCCCGAGCACGCTCGCCGCCAGCGGCGCTGCGAAAAACATTCCGATGCCCAGAAGGCTCGCCGTCACTATCGAAAGTGTCACCGCCGTGGGGGCCGACTTGTCGATATCTTCCTCGGTTTGGATGAGCGCCGAACCGACCCCGAGGTCGCTCACGTTTACGACAATCGAGTAGACGACAAGCGTAACTGCGAAAATCCCGAAGTCTTCGGGGACCATGAGCCGCGCTGCAATGATGCCGATGAACAACTGTCCGACGCGTGTGAGCGCGGAGCCCGCCCCCGCCCAGGCAATCGACCGCGCAACCTGTCCCCCGAACGACACGTCTAGAGTCCAATCTGCGCAGCGGTTGCTCCGGCACACACGAGTTCACCGGGATGCGTGGTGCTCGCGGACTGTTGCGCCATCATGCCTCGAACCACATCGCTATTGACTCCGCTTGGATCGCGGAGCCAAATGTTCACTCGGCTTCTCCTAGTTCCCTGGCGGGTATTCCTGCCCACGTCTGAGCGGCTGGAATGTCACGAAGGACGACAGCCCCCATCCCGACAGTGGCATCTGACCCTACAACCACACCCTGACGGATTGCAGCGTTCATGCCAATGTATGCACCTTCTCCGGTTCGAACTGATCCTCCGAGGCTCACTGCAGCTGCGAGTGTCGTGAAGTCCGCGAGCACGTCATCATGTGTGATCGTACAATTCGGCATGATCACGACGTGCCGGCCGATAACCGCATCGGCCGTGACAACGACGCCGTCGAGAAGCACCGAGCCCGTGCCGACAACGCTGGTTGCCCCGACGCGGGCACCGGGTGCGACAAATGTGGCGAAACGGTCGTCCACGATTCCTAGCGACGCCAGAATCGCGGCGACTTTCCGCCGCGCAGCGCCCGGGCCAATCGAGAGCAGGAATTTCTCGGGACGGCCTGCAGCCGAAGCCACAGACCCCAAGATCGGTACGCCGGCAACCATCGAACCATGACGGTCGGTGTCATCGTCAAGAATGCCGACGACACCGGTCATACCCGCAGCCAGGATCTCCCTGGCCAGGCCACTCGCCCCAATCAGCAGAACATCGGTCACCTCACTGCCCGCCCGAGGCTCGCAACACAGCGATGACGCGGTCTTGATCAGCTTCGGTCAGCACGTGGTACACGGGCAGGATGAGCGTGTGGTCGGTAAGACGTTCCGTCACGGGCAGGCCGCCCTTGGGAGTGAGTTCGCGATATGGCGGCTGCCGGTGCGCAGCCATGATGCCCCGGCGGGCCGAAATGTCGGCATGTGCCAGCGCTTCGAGAAGCCCATCACGGTCGATCGGGTACTCCGGAAGCACCTCTACCCAGAACGACTGGAAGTTTCCGGCCCCGTGTGCCGGGTCCTGTACGGCGCGAAGCCCCGAAATTTCGGCGATGGCCGCCTGATATCGAGCGGCGATCTCGCGGCGGCGCGCCACGATCTCGGGGAGGCGGCCAAGCTGCACGATACCCACGGCTGCCTGCAGATCTGTCATGCGATAGTTGTACCCAACTTCGCTGTACTCTTCGGCAGGCGGAAGCACCGAGGCATGGCGTTCAGCCGCCGAGACGCTCATCGCGTGCTCACGGAGGTGGCGCGCGCGCGCCGCCCAGTCCTCGCGCGTCGTGGTGAGCATGCCGCCTTCACCCGTTGTGAGGAGCTTGCGCGGGTGAAATGACCATGCCGCGATGTCGGCCGTAGCCCCCACCGGTTTTCCCTGGTACGTCGATCCGGCACCACATGCCGCGTCCTCGACGACGACGATGCCGCGCGGATCGGTCACCGCGCGAATCTCGCCGAGGTCAACTGGCACTCCGCCCTGATCGACGGCGATCACCGCCTTCGTCGCCGGGGTCAATGCCGCGGCGATTGTCGCGGCATTGACGTTGCCAGTGGTGAGATCCACATCTGCGAAGACGGGGTTAGCGCCAACGTAACGCACGGCGTTGGTCGTGGCCACGAATGAGAACGATGGAATGACCACGTCGTCCCCCGGACCAATACCAACCACAATCAGCGCAAGGTGTAACGCCGAGGTGCAGCTCGTTGTCGCGACGGCATATGGCGCTTCGACCGAGGCCGCGAACTCGGTCTCGAACCTGGCGACCCGAGGGCCCTGTGCAACCCACCCAGACGCGATGGCGTCGGCGACCGCATCTGCTTCTTCCTGGCCCAGCCACGGCACCATCACGTTGATGCGACTCATGACGCCGAGCCCGTCCGCCCGGAGCGGATTTCTTCACGCTGCGGTTGCCACCACTCGACGAGTGCCCGAAGCCCATCTTCAAGGCCCACCTGAGCCTCGAAACCAAGATCGCTGCGCGCGGCTGTGGTGTCGGCAAGGCGGCGGACGACACCGTTGACAGCTCGTTCGGGCCCGTGCTCCACCGCGAGATCCGAGTCCATCGCCCGAAGAAGCGCCTGCGCGAGCTCGAGAAGGCTCGTCTCGTTCCCACTCGCAATGTTGTAGACGCCCTCTACAACGTCACTCTCGGCCGCAAGAATGTTCGCTCGAGCAATGTCGGGAACATAGACGAAATCCATGGTCTGTTGACCGTCCCCGAAGATGAGCGGCGACTGCCCGTCAGCGATGCGCTCCATCCAGCGCACCAACACCTCGGTATACACTCCGTGCACATCCATTCGCGGGCCGTAGACATTGAAGTACCGAAGCAGTACGTAATCGAGGCCTTGCATGGCCCGGAAGCTTCGTACCAGTCCCTCGTTGAACGACTTGGCAGCCCCGTACAGGGTGTCGTTGTTGTGGTGGTGATGGCGCTCGGTCGTCGGGAACTCCTCGGCCATTCCGTAAACCGATGCGGAGGATGCCGCGACGAGCTTGTTGACCTTGTGTCTTGCCGCCGCTTCGACCACGTTGAAAGTGCCGTCGACCAGCACCTCGAGCGCCAGGCGGGGTTCCTCCGCACACTGCGTAATTCGGATCGCCGCCTGATGGAAGACGACGTCCTTGCCCGCGACGAGTTCTTCAACGAGTTTGGCATCACGAATGTCGCCCTCGACAAGGCTGACCCGGCCGCTTTCCATCGCGGGCGCTAGGTTTGCGAGCCTGCCCCGAACAAGGTTGTCGAGCACGTCAACGTGGTCGACCCCTGCGTCCAAGAGCTGATCGACGAGCGTCGAACCGATTGTTCCCGCGCCGCCCGTTACGAGGACTCGGGTTCCTTCAAGCGTTGTCATGTTTGTCCTTAGCTCAGTACGTTTACGTCGATGGGGTAGGGCGCGCCGTTGGCTCTGAGGCTTCCTGCTGCGGCTTCCAGCACTGAAAGGACGCGCAGCCCCGACTCACCGCTCGTTCGAGCTTCGCGCCCTTCGCGGATTGCGGCGGCAAATTCTTTGGCGACTCCGGCAAGCGCCTCGTGTTCTTCGAGCGCGGGTGCCCAGGTGTCGCCAAGTCGGTACGAAATATTTGCCGCGCGCCGGTCGAGCGTAGTGACCTCCGACTGCGTCTCGATGTCAATACCGCGGTCGTAGACACTCACCCGCTGCTGGGGGTTGAGATCATCCCACACCAGTGTGCGCTTCGTCCCCCCGATGACCATTTGTCGGATCTTTGTGGGGCTGAGCCAGTTGACATGGATATGCGCGATCGCCCCGCCAGGGAGCGGCATGGACAGATAGCCAATGCACGCTTTGCCCGTGCGAAGTGGGTCTGCGCCTTGTGCTGTGACGGTCGCACCGTCAAGCCCGCTGGGGAGGATGAAATCAATGATTGACAGGTCATGCGGCGCGAGGTCCCAGAAGACGTCAACGTCAGGCTGAATCAGGCCGAGGTTGATGCGCACGCTATCGACGAAGAGGATGTCGCCCAGGAACCCATCCGCGATCAGCTCTCGAATCTTGAGCACGGCGGGCGTATAACAATAGGTGTGGTCGGCCATGAGAACGAGGCCCCGAGCCCGAGCCTCCGACACCATCTCCGCTCCCCGGACCTGGTCATCCGCAAGCGGCTTCTCGACGATCACGTGTTTGCCTGCGGCGAGCGCCGCCATCACGATCGGGTGGTGAGTTCGGGCCGGCGTCGCGATGGCAATGGCATCGATCAATGGGTTGGCGAGCACCTCGTCAAGGCTCGTGGTCACCGGGACGCCTCCAACCCCATCGGCGACGCGCTGGGCACGTTCGGCATCAAGGTCACAGATCGCAGCCAAATCCCAGTCAGCGCTCGCCCGGAAGTTCCGCGCCAAATTAGGACCCCAATAGCCCGCACCGACAACGGCCACACTCAATCGTTTGCTCACAGGCTCCTCATTCGCTCGTGATCAGGCTCGTTTTATTGCGATGCTACCCGCATCACGGCGGCACACAGCCACCGACTCTTGGCAAAACGGAAGTGTCTCACCCCTGTGGGACGAAGAGTACATCCACCCAATAGTTGTGCGACGACCAGATCACGGGAAACCCCCGTGAGTTGGCGTAAGAGCTGCCCCGTGCAGGGACCTCAAACACCCCAGTCGAAACCGGATCCGCGAGCCCATTGATGTCGACCGCGTAACGTCCCGTCGTGCTGTACACACCAACGTGATATTCGATTCCCGGTTGCAAGACAATCGGCTCCGCGAAGCGCGCGGTCTGCCACCCTTCCTCAGTCTCATCAACGAACTCCACCTCGGCGAGCTTCGTGCTGTAGTCGAGCCACAGGTATCCGGTGTGGGCACCATCGTTCGCGGCACCCTTATAGAAGCGGACGCCTGTGGCTTGCCCAGTGGTGTTCACGCTGAATCGCATCGCAACCTGGATACCATCCGGGTCGTCCCACGCCGGGTGGGCTGGCAAAGCATCGCCGAAGATTGACACCGCGTCGAGCACAACGGGTTCGGAAGCGGTGGTGAACCCCCAGCCCCCCGCCTCAACCGTGAGACCCGGCACGCTCACAGCGACGGTGTAACTAGTCGCCCAGGCGAGGGGCTCGCTCGGCGTGAACGTAACCGTGCGAGTAGTCGGGTCGTGGGACACCGCACCGAGCACTGCACCGTTTGGACCGTTGAGCTGCACCGTGGCGTCCGCCTTGTCGGCGTCCAGCGTTGCCGACACCGCAGTTGTCGGCGAGACGTCACTGGCCCCAGCCTCTGGAGTCGCTGCCGTCACGGCCACACTCGTGGGCGTGGGCGTGGGCGTCGGCGTGGGCGTCGGCGTCGGTGTGGGCGTCGGCGTGGGCGTCGGCGTCGGCGTCGGCGTCGGCGTCGGCGTCGGCGTGGGCGCGTCCGCGAAA
>Ga0116169_1000778_pt1 | contig 30281 bp, 27 predicted proteins | sample AD_UKC130_MetaG_FD_89796 | JGI IMG/M metagenome (GOLD analysis project Ga0116169, IMG submission 89796) | Active sludge microbial communities of municipal wastewater-treating anaerobic digesters from Canada - AD_UKC130_MetaG | ecosystem: Engineered > Bioreactor > Anaerobic > Digestate | place...
GATGAACAATTACCCAAGGAGAATATTTGGTTATCGAACTGCGAATGAAATGGCAAAGATTGTGGTCGCTTAAAACAGGGTTCTGTAAGATTTTGTAAGGCAATTAAACTTGCAATTTAAAACGCAAAAAAAATATAATTTACATATTTACAATTGCAAAGTTATATGCTAAAATTATTAATTGTCATCGGGGTGTAGCTCAGTTTGGTATGAGTGCTTGCTTGGGGTGCAAGAGGTCGCTGGTTCAAATCCAGTCACTCCGACCATAGAAACGGGTAGATTGTAGAAGAATTCAATCTACCTGTTTTTTATACATGTTTGATAACTTACCGAATTTGCTTAGAGGATTTTCTCAAATCAAGAGCTTGTAGGGCTTAAAATTTCATTACATGAAAAGGAATTAAAGGCCTTATAATAGAATATTACTTAATCTAAAGCAAAATTGATTCTATTATAAGGGGGATTGACATGAAAGTTATCAATATGCCTACAGCACCAAAGAATCTTAGCAAAATATCCGTTAAGCTTATTGTTGGAATAGTGGGAATTATTGTACTTCTGGTTATTCTATTTAACTGCTGGTATACGGTTACCGACCAGCAACAAGCAGTGGTTCTTACCTTTGGCAAGTTTACCAGTGTTGAGGAAGCGGGAATACATTTTAAACTGCCTGATCCGATACAGTCTGTAATAAAAGTACCTGTACAAATGACACAAAAGCTTGAATTGGGTTATAGGGACCAGGGAAAGGGCAATTATATATCTGTTGATGAAGAGTCCAAAATGATTACCGGAGATTTCAATATAGTAAAAATTGATTTCTTTATTGAATGGAAGGTTTCTGATCCCCAAAAATACCTTTTTAATTCCATAGATCCGGAAAAAATTCTTAGAGACTCAAGCTTAAGTGCAGCCCGTTCGGTGGTTGGAACGGCATCAATTGATGATGTCCTTACAAGTGGTAAGATAGCAATTGAAAACGAGATCAAGGATAAGCTTGTGCAAAGTCTCGATAAGTATGATATCGGAGTGCAGGTTCTGGCAGTAAAAATACAGGATTCAGAGCCACCTACCGAAGAAGTGAAGCAAGCGTTTAAGGATGTCGAAAATGCAAAACAGAGTAAAGAAACTGCAATGAACGAGGCAAACAAGTATAAAAACTCTGAAATTCCGAAAGCTCAAGCAGAAGCAGACCGAATATTGCGTAATGCGGAATCTCAAAAGCAGAAAAAGATAAATGAGGCAAAGGGAGAAGTTGCTAAATTTCAAAAAATGTTTGAGGAATATAAAAATTTTGAGGGTGTAACCAAGACCAGGCTGTATCTTGAGGCAATGGAGGAAATTCTTCCCGGGATTACCGTTTATATTGAAGACGATTCCGGCAGCATTCAAAAAATTGTTCCCTTAAAGCCCTTTAATTCGGAAGGAGGAGAATAGGATGATAAAGAAGATAATAGCTGTCGGTGTGGTAGTATTTGCACTGATTATATTTTTTACGAGTGCATTTATAGTAACAGAAGGAGAATACGTTTGTATCAGAAGATTTGGTAAGATTATTGAGACAAAAGATACCGCAGGGTTGTATTTTAAGGTGCCTTTTATTGACGACAAATTAACCCTTCCGAATAAAAAAATCATTTACGATTTGGCCGCATCAAATGTGTTGACAAAGGATAAAAAGGACATGGTAATTGACAACTATGTTATATGGCAAATATCCGATCCTGTGGAATTTATAAAATCCGTAGGTTTTGTTTCAGAGGCGGAAAGAAGAATTGACGCAGCTGTCTACAATACCGTTAAAAACACAATGGGTACATTGGAACAAAACAGTATAATCAATGAAAAGCTGTCCGGTAGAGGAGAATTTAATAAAACCGTGACGGATGAAGTAGCCAGACAACTTATGGATTATGGTATTACGGTATTTGATGTACAAATAAAGAAGCTGGATCTGCCGATTGAGAATGAGGAAACGGTTTTCAGAAGGATGATATCTGAAAGGGAGAAAATAGCGGAACAGTACAAAGCCGAGGGCGAGTACGAGGCAAACAAATTGAAGAATGAGGTGGATAAAGAGGTAAATATTCTAATTTCCGAGGCAAATGCAAAAGCGCAAGAGCTTATTGGTGAGGGTGAAGCGGAATATATAAGGATTCTTGCAGATGCTTATTCCGGAGAGAAGAAGGAGTTTTACGAGTATATACGAACTCTTGAGGCCATGAAAAAATCACTTAAGGGGGAAAAGACACTGGTTCTTCCTTTGGATTCGCCTCTGACGAAATATTTCTATGAAATAGGGAATTAAGATGTACAGGCCCAGTATTTCTTGAAATAAAGCTTTCTTCAATATGAATCATGACATATTCATATAGCATAGACTAAGGTCGGGAACATTTTCTTTGAAAGACTAAAATGTTCCCGACTTTTTTTTGACTTCTAAAGTGCATCATTTTTTATGTAATCATCGATTATAAGCGAGAGTACAAGGTGATGGAAATATGAAAGAGCATTGGTATATTTTGAGGAATGATGAACCATAATATGTTTGAATAAAAACTTTATGCTTAAAAAATCTAAATATCATCGGGGAGTGAAGTACTTGGCTGATTTCAAGAACATATTAAAATATCTGTTTCTTTATCATGAACCGGATATTCAAGAAGAGTTTATATTAAAAGAAAAGGAATCTGAAAAAGCGGGGAAGGAAAAGACATCCGAAAGAAGAAAAGAGATTTCTGAGGACAAACAGAAAACCGATAACAAAAGCAAAACATCCAAAGAATCCCATGAAAGCAAATTAATAAGCAAGAACTTAACTGATAATATTGAATATCTTAAAAAGGTGTATTCCATTCCTACAAACGGAGATATAGTTTTGAGGGAATTTGAAATTGTGGCAAAGGATAAAACCATACCTGCTTGCATTATATTTTATGACGGAATGACTGACAGAACTATTATAGACCTTGCCATACTTCAGCCCCTTATGCTTCTTTCCAATCTGGAAGTAAAGGACAAGGGAAAGGAACTTTTGGAATATATAAGCAAACATCTCCTGGTTCATAATCAAATTCAGATAACCCAGAATATGGGCAAAGTCATTGAAGATATTAACTATGGGGGATGTGGAGTATTTATTGACGGTATTGATGCAGCCTTTGCCTGTGATGTTAAGGGATGGGAGCATCGAGGAGTGGACAAACCCGAAACAGAGAGCGTTGTAAGAGGACCTCAGGAAGGATTTACTGAAACGCTCAGGACTAATACTGCCCTTGTAAGGAAAATTCTAAAGGATGAAGAACTGGTAGTTGAAGATGTATCGGTGGGAAAAAGAAGCAAAACTCCGTGTTCCATTTTATATATAAAGGATATTGTAAATGACTCTTTGGTGGAAGAGGTTAGGAGACGCTTAAAGGGTATCAAGGTTGATTATATATTTGACACCGGTGAGCTGGAGCAATATTTGGAGGACAACCCCTTTATGACTACACCGCAGATTATTGCCACTGAAAGACCGGACCGGGTAGCAAATGCACTTACCGAGGGAAAGGTTGCGGTAGTTATGTCCGGAAGCCCTTTTGCCCTTGTTATGCCCACTACCAATATTGATTTGCTGCAATCTGCTGAGGATACTTACTTGAGATTTCCTTATGTAAACCTGATCAGAATTGTAAGAATGGTAGCAATATTTGTGTCATTGCTTCTACCCGGACTTTATGTGGCAATAACCAATTTCCATCATGAGATGATTCCCACCGACCTTTTACTTGCCATTGAAGCATCCCGGGAAAAGGTTCCGTTTCCTTCAGTTGTGGAAATACTCATAATGGAATTTGCATTTGAGCTAATCGTTGAAGCAGGTATCAGAAGACCCGGACAATTGGGACCGACCCTGGGAATAATCGGTGCATTGATACTGGGACAGGCAGCTGTGGCAGCAAATATTGTAAGTCCAATTTTAATAATTATTGTAGCAGTTACAGGTATAGGTTCCTTTTCCATACCGAACTTCGGGCTGGGCTTATCCTTTAGGCTACTGAGATTTATCTTTATTTTTCTTGCTTCGGTGGCCGGGTTTTTAGGAATTAGCTTAGGATTGTTTATGTACGGAATATGGTCTTGTTCCGTGAAGTCTTTTGGAGTACCGTTTATGGCTCCGACCGGACCAAAAACTTACAGCAATTTTCTTGAGCAGTTTGTGAGAAGTCCAATATGGAAGAAGGAAAAAAGGCCTGATTATCTTAACGTAAAAAAAGTGCATAAGCAGGCCAAAATATCCCGGCAATGGTCTCAGGACAATAAAAAGAAAGATAAACAGCAAAAATATGAAATTCAAAAATAAAATATAAAATTGCTTTTTTGAGGAGGTTTGCTGTGGAAAAGAAAATAATCTTCGGTAATAGAGAAGCAATATCTTTACTTCTTATATTTATGTGTAATCAATTGTTTTTAAGCTTTCCGCGCAATATGGCTGAAAGTGCCGGAAATGCAGGATGGATATTAACAATATATATAACTGTAATATCCCTTGTTTTATTCTTAATTATTTCCAGGCTCTATAAAAATTTTGAGGGAAAGGACATATTGGATGTAGCCGAATTTCTGGGAGGAAATATTGGCAGGATATTGGTCGGAATAATATATGTAATTGACTATGTTGTAATTATTTCGGTCATTTTAAGAGAGTACGGAGAGGATTTGAAAATAATCAGCCTTGTTCAATCTCCAATAAGCTTTGTATTGGCGCTTTTTGCCATTGGAATGGTTTTCGGTGCGTTCTTTGGTCTGGAACCTTTGGTAAGGCTTGGAGCAATAAGCGTTCCTGTAATTTTTTTAGGATTCTTAATTACTGTAGTCGGTTCTATCAAGTATTTTAATTTTTCCAATATTTTACCGATTTTCGGTACAGGGCTTGTTGAGATTTTAATTGAAGGACCATCAAGAACATCCGTTTTTTCCGGCCTCACATCATTGTTTTTAATTGCACCTTTTTTACGCAGCCACGATAATTTTAAAAAAAGCGGATTTATTGGACTTATTTTGTCAGGTCTAATATTGACTGTCGGTAACCTGGTTTATTCGCTGGTATTACCGTATCCGTCTACTACCAGTAATTTTCTTCCTATATACCAGCTTTCCAGACTTATAGAGTACGGTAGGTTCTTTCAAAGAATAGAATCGATTTTTGTGCTGGTATGGTCCATGACAGCACTTATTTACCTAAGTGCCGGATTATTTTTCAGTGCCTATATTTATAAAAAAACTTTCAAGCTGGAATATCACAGACCCCTTATAATACCTTTCGGTATAATTATTTTTACCTTAAGTCTTATACCGAAAAGCCTTATGGAGACAATGTTTATAGATAACTCGATAATAAGAAAATATGCATGGACGGTTACCTTTGGCTTGACACTTGTTCTCTTGATACTGGCTTCAATTAAGATAAAAGTAAAGGAAGGGAGACATAAAGATGAAAAATAAAATACGAAAGTTTTGTATATTACTTTCTATCTTTATTATATGCCAATTTACCAGCGGATGTTATGACAGCAGAGAAATTGATGAACTGGCATATCCTATAGCTATTGGATTTGACAAAGGTGAGGGTAAATTTCTAAGAATGTCTCTTCAAATTGCTGTTCCGACTAAAGTTGCCGGAGGCGGTGAAGGCGGTGGAGGCGGTGAAGGCGGTCAATCGTCAGTATCCATTACAACACTGGAGACTCCTACAATTTATTCCGGTCTTAATATGATAAACACTTATGTCAGTAAGCAAATTAACCTTTCCCATGTTAAGGCAATTGTGTTTTCCGAGGAGCTTGCCAGGGAAGGTATTGAAAAATATATTAATGCTCTTATGCGAGGAAGGGAGTTCAGAGGTACTGCATATGTATTGGTAGCCAAGGGATCGGGAAATACGGCAGAGAAGTTTATTAGAGAGGTAAAACCGGAATTGGAATCAAATCCTGCCAAGTACTATGAAATGGTATTAAATGCATATGGTTATACCGGTTTTACTGCGGAAGCAAAGCTTATTAGTTTTTATCGGAACATGACAAGTTATACGACTCAACCCGTGGCAGTTTTGGCTAATGTCAGCGAATTTGAAGATTCTGACGATATTACTTTGGAATATTCAACTTATAAGCAAAAAGGGAGAGATTATCCGTTACCGGGAGACTATACGGCAGGGAATATGCCTAAGGTGGGAGATATTAAGACAGAGGTTATGGGAATGGCCGTATTTGACGGCGCAAGAATGGTGGGAGAGCTGGACGGTGAGGAAACATCCTACTACCTTATGGTAGAAGGAAAATACGGTTATTCCTATGTAACAATTCCGGATCCGCAAGCTAAGGATATGTTTGTTCTTCTTAACCTAAAGCAAAGCCGAAAACCGAAAAAAAGGGTGGAAATGGTTGGAGATAAACCGCAGATATATATAGATATAAAGTTGGAAGCTGATATTTTATCCATACAGAGTGGAATAAATTATGAAAGTATAGAAAAAATAGGAATACTTGAAAAGGCAACAGAAGAATTTGTAAAAACGGGCATTGAGAGAATGGTGAAAAGGACTGTTGAGGAATTCGGCAGTGATACCTTTGGAATTGGTGAGTCTATAAAGAAGAAATTTCTCACTTGGGATCAATGGGTTGCTTTTAATTGGAAAGAAAAGTACAGGCATTCCAATATCAATGTAAATGTGGATGTAAAAATAAGAAGACCGGGACAAAAAATAAAGACAGTTCCCGCTCATGGATCAGAGAAGGAGGAGAAATAATGTTATGATATGGGGAATATTTTTCATATTCATATTCCTTTTATGGATTTCCATTAGAACTTTTAGCTATGGAAAATGGACATGGGATAAGAAAAACTGGCTTGGTGCAATTATGGTTTTCGTTATTGCGGCATTGATTCTGATTCTCCCTATGCTTTCATTTTACTGGGCTGAAAGGTAATATTACGGCATATTGACAAGCGATATTATGGCATGTTAAACATAGAACAGAGATATTTTGTTTATTTTTTATAATATTATAGTTATAATATATATGATGAATAGCTTGTATATATTGTTTAAAAGGTGAGGGCAAATAATGGAGGTCGTTAAAGCTAATAGAGAATTGAATAACAATATTGAAAGAAACCGAAGGATTTGTAACGCTGTTATTTTATCAGCGATATGTTTAGTTTTAATTTATATTAGTACATGGAATTTTACTTTATTTCATACATTAACAGAAATTTTTTGTATTTTAATTGTATTAGTTGTCGCTGTAATTGCATTTAACAGTTTCAGTATAACAAAGAAAAGCTATTTTTTTTATATCAGTGCAACCAGTTTTTTTGCAGGAATATTTCTACTGTTGCATATACTGACGTTTGATACCGGCAATATTTTTCCGTCGAGCGACGTAAATACTTCAGTAAAGTTTTCAACAGTTTTCAAGTATTATGAATGTTTGGTATTTATTGCATCATATATTTCTTATAAATATAAAATAAGTACCCGAAAGTTTACATGTTTTTTTGCTGTATTGACTGTTGGTGTAATATATTTAATACTTTTTACGGGTTTTTTCCCCGATTTCACTAATGAAGAGCTGGAACCAACATTATTCAAAGTTTTTGCCGAATATTTCGGATTGGCGTTAGGGATTTTTGTATTTTTACTTTTTATTATTAAAAGAAAAGCGTTACCTCAATTGGTTTCAAAGTTCATAATAGTATATTTTTCTTTAGCTACTTCAGCTAAAATACTGTTCACTGTTTACGGTAATGTTCTTGACATTTACAACGCTTTAGGGCATTTATTGAGATTTTTATCCTTTTATGTTTTGTTTGAATTTGTACTGGAAGCGGGTTTTAAAAGGCCTGTGGAGGTTCTTTTTAACAAACTGGAGGAAACAAATACTGAACTTGAAAATAAGACCGTTGAATTGCAGAACGCTAATGAAAAGTTAAAAAATGAAATTGAGAAGTGTATACAGGCAAAGGAATTGTTGAAAAAAAGCGAGGAGAGTTACCGGTTAATTTTTGAGTTTATTCCCGATGCAATTATTGTGCATGATGATTACGGTATTATTTTTTCCAATCAGGCCGGTGTAAAGCTTTGTGAGGTTTTAGATCTTAAGCCTCAGGCAGGATCTTCTCCCTGTGATTTTTTACACATGGTTAATAAGAATGATTTCGAAAAATGTTCTGTGAACTTAATTAATGATGATAAAAACCTTCTGACTTTTGAGAAAAGCATTGCCTTGAAGGACGGTTCAAGTATTGAGCTTGAGATAAAAACCATTCCTTATTATTTTGAGGATAAGCCTGCTTATTTAAGTGTTGTAAGGGATATTACTCAAAGAAGACAGGTAGAGGAATTGAAAAAGAGCTTTGATCATAATACTAGGTTGTTACAAGAGGCTGTGGAGATTGACAAGATTAAAACCGATTTCTTTACTGATCTTTCTCATGAAATCAGAACACCTATAAATATTATACTTTGTGTGATTCAGCTGATGGAGAGAGGTCTGAAAGAAAATAACGGCTTACTCGAAGACCGAGATAAATCAAAAAAGTATATTTCAACATTGAAGCAAAACTCCATGAAGCTTCTCAGAATAGTAAACAATATTCTTGATATTTCAAAAATTAATTCGGGTAGTTTCGAATTAAGACTTAAAAACTGTGATATAGTAAAAGCCGTTGAAGACGTTGTTTTATCGGTTTATGAATATACGAAAAACAGGGATTTGTGTCTCATGTTTGATTCGGAGGTTGATAAAAAAATTATTGCCTGTGATGTTGAAAAGATAGAAAGGATTGTCCTAAACCTTCTGTCCAATGCCATTAAGTATACAAAAAGAGGAGGACGAATTGAGGTTTGTATATATGAAAAAGAAGAAAACATAGTTATTATGGTTAGGGATACAGGCGTCGGTATACCCGAGGATAAGAAGGATATGATTTTTGAAAGATTTAAAAGGGCCGACAACTCTTCAGTAAGTGACTGTGAAAGCACGGGTATTGGACTGTCCCTTGTGAAGTCTTTGGTCGAGATGCACGGAGGCAACATATGGGTTGAAAGCAAGGTTGGAGAGGGTTCAACTTTTTATGTGGAGCTTCCCGTAAAAGTTCTGCCTGAAAAGGATGTTGACGATAGCGAAAAGTCTGCATGCGATTCGGGGAATATTGACAGGATTAGTCTTGAGCTTTCGGATATAATTTAATAGTGTGTATAATTAAATATTTTGTAGAATTTTCTGGCTGTTAAAATTATATTACAAAAACGTTACATGTATTGACAAAAAGTAGAAAAAATAATATTCTTGGATTGAGAAATTTTTTAGTTAGTGAGTTATTTTATTAATTCGCTATGTATTTTTACTAAAGAATACAAACCCCCTTTAATTCTGTCAGGTGCATGTAATATGCACCTTATTTATTGTGGTAATTTTGTGGGATGTTTGGTTGTTCTATATCACAATCTACGCCGATTGATGGAGGAATTTTAATGAGATCTTTAATTCCATCTCTTAAATTGAAATATGTTCATATAATGCTGTTTTTTTTATTGATATTATCAGCCTGTTCGTCAACGGATTCTTCAATAAAGGATGATAATGTGGGCGTGTCGCCGGAACCTGCCGTTGAAGAGACAATATCTGTTACTTTAAAAAGTCCCGCACCGACTGAGGCAAAAAGAATATTAAGGCCTGAAGGAAACACCATTGAAACTCGCTTTGACGTTCCTGAAGGTTTTGAAAGAATACCTGTTGAGGAAGGATCTTTTGAAGGTTATCTTAGAAACCTTCCGTTAAAGCCGGATGGCTCTTATGTACACTACTACGATGGCGGAATAAAGTATAAGAATGTATATAGTGCCGTTATTGATATGGATATTGGTGAAAGGGATCTTCAACAGTGTGCGGATGCCGTAATGAGGCTAAGGGCAGAGTATCTTTTCCAAAAGGGGTTATATGATGATATACATTTTAATTTTACCAATGGCTTTTGCGCCAGTTACAGCAAATGGAGGCGAGGATATAGGATCAGCGTAAAGGGAAATGAAGCCCGGTGGATACAGACAGCACTTGTTTCGAATACCTATGAGAGTTTCAGAGAATATATGGATATGGTATTTGCATATGCCGGAACTATTTCTCTTGCCCAGGAATTAAAGGCTGTGTCTGTTGAAGATATGAAAATCGGTGATGTATTTATTCAGGCATACCCGGGTCACTGTGTTATTGTTGTTGATATGGCTCAAAACCCCGAAACCGGAGAGAAGTTGTTCATGATTGCGCAAAGCTATATGCCTGCACAGGACATTCAAATATTAAAGAATTATAATGATGAATCCATCAGTCCATGGTATTCTATTGATTTCGGAGATGTACTCGATACTCCTGAATGGAGATTCTATAAAGATGACTTGAAAAGATTTGAGTAGTGAATCAAAAAGCGAATTTTATTATTAAAAAACCCAAGGATTAAAATCCTTGGGTTTTTTGGCAGGGGCAGCAGGAATCGAACCCGCAACCAACGGTTTTGGAGACCGCTACTCTACCAATTGAGCTATACCCCTACGGCGCCTTTTTAGTATACACTAGCTTTATTTTTATGTCAATGGTTAATTTGAAATTTTTTTTGTAGATTTTTCATCTTTTTGTGGTAAGATAGAAAAAGATTAATATTTTTAGCTTTTTAGACACAGGAGGTTGTTTATGGATAGAAAAATTGCTTTTATTGGCGCAGGAAACATGGGTTATGCTATGATAAGCAGCATAGCCAAATCGAATATAATACCTGCTGAAAATATTTTGGTTTTTGATGTTGACAAGGACAAGCTTTCAAAGCTCAAAGAAGAAGTAAATATCTCTGTTGCTCCGGATGTATCTTATGCAGTTAAAAATGCGGATATTGTAATATTGGCTGTTAAGCCGAACATGGTAAAAAAAGTTCTCACGGAAATAAAAGCATCGCTCGATGATAAAAAAATATTGGTTTCCGTTGCAGTCGGAATTCCCATAAAGTTTTACAAAAGCATAGTAGGGACGGATAAAAAGATCGTTCGTACAATGCCTAATACTCCTGCCTTAGTGGGAGAAGGTATGACACTTATGTGCCATGAAAATGTTTCGGATGAGGAAGCCCAAACCGTTAAAAAAATATTTGAGTGCTTTGGCAAGGCCGAGTTTTTAGATGAGAAGCTTATGAGTGAAGTTACCGCTCTTACCAGCAGCAGTCCGGCATACGTTTTCATGTTCATTGAAGCAATGGCCGATGCAGCCGTTTTGTCGGGAATACCCAGAAATTTGGCTTATAGCCTTGCTGCCCAGGCTGTATTGGGATCGGCCAAAATGGTTCTCGAAACGGGAAAACATCCGGGTGAGCTGAAAGACATGGTTTGTTCTCCGGCGGGAACTACCATAGAAGCAGTGAGTTCTCTTGAAAGAAACAGATTCAGGTACGCTGTAATCGAGGCTATGAATGAATGTACCAGAAAAGCTTTGGAAATTGGAAAAATGTACGATTAATGAGCCATACTAATGATGTTCGGAATTTAATATACTTAAAAATTCAGTGAATTAGTAATATGCATATAAGGAGATGCTATGAAAAAAGTTATAATATACACTGACGGAGCTTGCTCCGGCAATCCGGGAGACGGGGGCTGGGGAGCTATACTGGTGTATGGCAAGCATGAAAAGGAAATATCCGGTTTTGAAAGGGAAACCACCAACAACAGGATGGAATTAACGGCCGCTATAGAAGCTTTAAAGCTTCTAAAGGAGCCTTGTGAGGTTGAGCTCTATAGCGACAGTGCATACCTGGTAAATGCATTTGAGCAGAACTGGGTAAACAATTGGAAAGCTAATGGATGGAAAACCAAAGGTAAAGATGAAGTTAAGAATATTGACTTATGGAAAGAATTGGACAGATTCTGCGGTATTCACAGAATTAAATGGATAAAGGTTAAGGGCCACAGCGACAATGAATACAATAATAGATGTGACAAGCTTGCAACCGATGAAATTAAAAAAAACAGGCAAGTAGTATAATATTATAAAGAGGATGGGAATAAAATGAAATATGAAGAAAAAACTATATCTAAAAAAGAGTTCTATAAGGGCAATATAATCAATGTGGAAAAATGGCAAGTTCTATTGCCCAATGGAAAAGAAGCATCCCGGGACGTAGTTATCCATCCGGGAGCTTCAGTCATAATACCGTTAACCGAAAACAATGAAATATACATGGTAAGACAGTACCGAAAGCCTGTTGAGGCGGAACTTCTTGAGTTACCGGCCGGCAAACTTGATGCAGGAGAAGACCCCAAAGTATGTGCCCAAAGGGAACTGAAAGAGGAAACAGGCTTGGATGCCGATGAGATAAAGCATGTTTTGAGTTTTAACAGCACCCCGGGCTTTACTAATGAGATATTGCACATGTATTTGGCAACAGGACTTCATGAAGGCACTGCCTGTACCGACGAAGATGAGTTTTTAAGAGTAGAAAAGTTTCCTGTAAATAAGCTTTTGGATATGATATTTAATCATGAAATAACCGATGCAAAAACCATTATTGGAATCTTCCTGGCAGATAAAATATTAAAGGGGGATATGAAAAAATAAATACTGAAGAAGTATTAGTTTTTTAGTAAAGTTTACAATACATTTCGATGTATTCTAATTTTTTTTTGTCCTAAAGCATAGAATTTTTAATGAGTATAGCAATTGACTGTTGAAGTACAAAGTATAGACAAAATGACTTCCAGAGGGGATAAAAATGATAAAAAAAATACGTGGGGTTTTATCGGCACATATAAGCAATAACATAAATACCTATTTTTTTCTTCTTCTTATGTTTGTGGCAGGAGTGTCAGCAGGAGCTTTTACGGTGAACGGATTGAGTACAGTCCAAAAAAGCGAGTTAACCAATTATTTTCAAGGTTTTCTGGAACTTTTTAAACACCAGAGGGTTGACAGCAATGAAATAATGAGGATATCCATTATCGAGAATATAAGAATTGTAGGTGTTCTTTGGCTGTTGGGAGTATCAATTATCGGAATACCCTTTATATATTTTTTAATCGGTGTAAGAGGCTTTATAACAGGCTTTACATCGGGATTCATTATATATATTTTGGGTTTCAAAGGAGTGATATTTACCATGCTAACCATTCTTCCAAAAGAAATGATCATAGTTCCGAGCATAATAGCTCTGGGAGTAAACGGAATAAACTTTTCGGTGAACATCATAAAAAATAAATCTATAAAGCACATGACCAAAGAAAACCTAAAAACCAGTTTTCTTGCTTATTGCTTTGTAACGCTGTTGTTTTTGTCCGTCATATTCGTCGGCATATTGGTAGAGGCATATGTTACTCCGGTTTTTATGAGAATGATGATATCATAAAGTTTTAGTAAAATTTTATGTATATGTTGTATAGATGTGGAATATAATGTTGACAATAGAAAATGAATAATGTTATGTTGGTTATAATTTCATAAATACTATTATATTGTAAATAGTGCACAAAAAAAAATTTAAAATTTATACAATGTCCCAAAATATGTTACATAACATGGCAAAATATTGCATTGTAGCTAGAAATTTTTATATAATGAGAAGGATAGGTGATAGTTATCAAAATAATTATTGGTGTTTGATAGAAACAACGGTATGTTGGAATAGTTAGAAATGGAAATTTGAGAAATGATAATTTTTTATTTTAATAAATTTTGTAAATAAAAGGAGTAGGTGATATGGAAGATCTAGTTCAAAAGTTTTTGGAATTTTTAGAAAAAGAAAAACGGTTGTCGGTCAACACCTTGCAATCTTATAGAAGGGACATTGAACAATTCATTACATACTTAAAAGATGTTAAGATTAATAATGTTATAAATACAAATAAAACTACAATTATAGCATACTTGTTGCATTTGCAGAAAAAGGGAAGGGCAACCTCTACTATTTCACGGAATCTGGCATCTATAAGATCTTTTTATCAGTATCTGACCAAGAATGAAATAATTCCTTTGGATCCTACTGAAGGGTTGGAATCTCCAAAGGTGGAGAAGAAGCTTCCGCAAATTCTTTCAACAAAAGAAGTCGAGCTTCTTCTGGAACAGCCAAAGTGTGACGATTTGAAGGGTTACAGGGATAAGGCCATGCTTGAGCTTCTCTATGCTACCGGTATAAGGGTATCTGAGCTAATTTCATTGGACTTGTCGGATGTAAACCTTGAAATGCGGTACATAATGTGCAACAAGGGCTCAAGAGAAAGAATGATTCCTATTGGGACATTGTCTGTAAATGCTATGAGAGACTATCTCACTAAATCGAGAAACCTTTTGATACAAAAAAATGATGAAAAAGCACTGTTTGTCAATGTGAACGGAAAAAGGCTTACACGGCAAGGATTTTGGAAGATAATTAAGCAATATAAGAATCAGGCGAAAATTAATAAGGATATAACTCCGCATACCTTGAGACATTCCTTTGCGGCACATCTTTTGGAAAACGGGGCGGATTTAAGGTCCATACAGGAAATGCTGGGTCATTCCGACATATCTTCAACCCAAATTTATGCTCAGATTGCTAAAAACCGGTTGAAGGAAGTATACAAAAAGACCCATCCAAGGGCATAGAATGCCGTCAAGTGTAAATTGAATACTTTGTATTGCTTGAGTTTTGTATTATAATAAAAGGTAAGATTATTCTATCTTGCCTTTTTTATTTGGCCTCTTGGAATGAAACGAAAGAGGCAAAAGCGAAGGGACTCGATGTCCCGAGTAAAAAGGTTAATTGATTCTAAGTGATTACTGTTGTTTAATTTATTCTTTGTCTTTTTTAGCAGTTAGTTTTATAAAGAATCAAGTATTTAAATCACAGATCTTTAAAAATACGGCAAAGGAGTAGTGGTATATGAAAAGAGCAATAATCATTGTTTTAGACAGTGTTGGAATCGGAGAGCTTCCTGATGCTGAAAAATACGGCGACAAAGGAAGCAACACATTGGGAAACATTGCGGCCAATATTCCGGGATTTTCCCTTCCAAATCTTGAATCATTGGGCTTAGGCAATATAGATAGCATAAAAGGAATTAAACCGTCAGCCGATCCCATGGGCTGCTACGGTAGAATGGCAGAAAGATCTGCCGGAAAGGATACCACTACAGGGCACTGGGAGATTGCCGGTATATTTTTGGACAGGCCGTTTCCGGTTTATCCCGACGGTTTTCCTCCAGAAATAATGGACGAATTCGAAAAAACAATAAATACTAAGACTCTTGGGAATTTTGCGGCTTCAGGTACGGAAATAATAAACCTGTTAGGAGATGAGCATGTAAAGACAGGATATCCAATCGTGTACACTTCTGCAGACAGTGTGTTTCAAATAGCTGCCCACGAAGATATTATTCCGGTGGAAAAGCTTTATGAAATGTGTGAAATAGCCAGAAGGATATTAACCGGTGAGCATGCAGTGGGTAGAGTAATTGCCAGACCCTTTGTCGGCAGGTCGGGAGAATATAAAAGAACCGAAAGGAGAAGGGATTATTCCCTGGATCCCATAGAAAAAACCGTTTTGGACTATGCAAAAGAGATGGGTTATGAGGTTAAGGCCGTTGGAAAAATAGAAGATATATTCAACAAAAAAGGTATTACCGACGCTGTCCATACTCACGACAACATGGACGGTGTGGACAAAACCCTTCAGTATATGAAGGAAAGCTTTGAAGGCATTCTTTTTACCAATCTGGTGGATTTTGATATGATCTATGGCCACCGTAATAATATTGAGGGCTATGCAAAGGCATTAGTTGAGTTTGACGATAGAGTACCGGAAATATTGGAGAGTCTTAAAGATGACGATATTCTATTTATCACGGCAGACCACGGCTGCGATCCTTCAACGGAAAGCACGGATCACTCAAGAGAGTACGTTCCGCTTATTGTATACGGGAAAAAGTTAAAAAGAGGTATAAATCTTGGAACAAGAAACACTTTCTCTGATATTGCACAAACCGTTGCCCAATACCTTGGAATTAATGCCGGGTTTAAAGCAACAAGTTTTCTTGATCAAATTCTGTAGATTAAGTAAAACAGAAAATACACAATTTGGGGGTCATGGCAATGAGAATGATTGATCTGATAAATAAAAAGAAGCATGGTGAATCCCTGACAGGTGCCGAAATTGATTATATAGTTCAGGGCTATACCCAAGGCAAAATTCCCGATTATCAAATGTCAGCTTTTTTAATGGCGGTTTATTTTAAAGGCATGAACACAGAGGAGATTTCAAACCTTACCATGTCAATGGTGAATTCCGGAGAAGTAGTTGATCTTTCCGGCATTGAAGGTATAAAGGTTGACAAGCACTCGTCAGGAGGAGTGGGAGATAAGCTAAGTCTTATAATAATCCCCTTATGCGCAAGCCTAGGAATCCCTGTAGCCAAAATGTCAGGACGGGGATTGGGACACACCGGCGGTACAATTGACAAGCTTGAGTCTATTGAAGGGTTTAGAACAGAGCTTTCCAAGGAAGAATTCATAAATAATTTGAACATGTATAATATGGCGATAGTCAGTCAGGCCGAAAATCTTACTCCGGCAGATAAGAAGATCTATGCTTTGAGAGATGTTACAGGCACCGTTGACAGTATTCCCCTTATCGCAAGCTCAATAATGAGCAAAAAGATAGCTTCGGGATGCGACCGCATTGTATTGGATGTTAAGGTGGGATCGGGAGCTTTTATGAAATCCCTTGATGATGCGGTGATACTGGCCAGAACCATGGTCGATATCGGTAAATCCCTTGGAAAAACAACAATTGCTATTGTAACCGACATGAACCAGCCCTTGGGTCATGAAGTAGGAAATGCCAATGAGGTAAGAGAAGCAATAGAGGTATTAAAAGGCAATGGGGCCGGAGATGTAACAGCTATTTCATTGACAATTGCTTCCTATATGGCTGTCTTGGCGGGAGTTTTTCCTAATTTTGAATCGGCTTATAAAGGTATGGGTGAGTTAATTGAATCGGGAAAAGCCCTGGAAAAGTTTAAAGAGCTTGTTAGAATACAGGGCGGAAATGAACAGATTACAGAAAATCCCGATTTGCTTCCGCAGGCCCGAAAACATATTGAGGTAAAGGCTTCTGAAAGCGGATTTATCAATTCAATAGATGCCGAAAGCATAGGCGTATCGGCAATGCTTCTTGGTGCCGGGAGAAAAACCAAAGAGGACAAAATAGATCCTTCGGCAGGTATAACTATCCTTCGAAAGGTTGGAGATGAGGTCAAAATAGGCGATACCCTATGTGTACTTCATACAAATCTGCCGGAATGGGACGATGCGGAAAAGCTTTCAAAGGGTGCGTTCTCGATAAAGAATGAAAAGCCTGCACCGATTAAGTACGTACATGAGGTTATTGAGTGAAGAAAGTGAAGAAAAATATTTCAGAAACTTAAGCTACACAGTCTAGAGCCTGTAAATACGCCTCGGGGTCGAGCAAAACTCGCTTCGCTCAAACAATGCTCTCCCTTTCCTCGTCGTATTAACAGGCTCTACAACTTGTTCCGCAATGTTTCATTCATATTTTTCTTCACAATGATTTCATTTGTCGGCATAGAATACATGAAAGTCAATGCAGTTTTATAACTAAAGAAGAAAGTGAAGAAAAATATTTCAGAAACTTAAGCTTCAAAGACAAAATTAAGTATATCCAAGCATTATTTTGCATAAAAATCTAGTAATGATAAATGCTTGGAGGGGTTTGTAAGTGTTGAAAAATATTATCGGTTGTTTTTTATCGGTAGTTTTATTATTTAGTATAGTGGCAATACCTGTTTTGGCGGAACCTGATTCCGGTGAACCGGTTTACGATGTCGAAACTGTAGCAGAGATAATGACGAATTCCAATGTATTTGATTTGAAGGCAAAAGCCCATGTTCTTATGGAAGCAACAACAGGGCAGGTTCTTATGGAGGGAAACAGCCACGAAAGGCTTCCTTTTGCAAGTGTAACCAAGGTTATGTCCATGCTTTTGGTAATGGAAGCTATTGATTCGGGTAAAATTAGCCTGGATGACACAGTTACTACGTCGGAATATGCGGCCGGTATGGGAGGTTCCCAGGCTTATATTGAGCCGGGGGAAAAGTTCAGTGTCAGAGATGCTTTAAAGGCAGTTGCAACCCATTCATCCAATGACGTAACCGTTGCATTGGCAGAGCTGATTGCAGGCAGTGAACAGGCTTTTGTGGTTCTTATGAATGAAAAGGCTAAAGAACTGGGAATGAACGATACAAATTTCCTGGATTGCACCGGTTTAACCGATGAAGGCCATTATAGTACTGCTTATGATATAGCCTTGATGTCAAGAGAGCTGATAGTTAAACATCCGAAAATACTTGAATTTACGTCTATTTGGATGGATACCTTCAGAAACGGTGAATTTGAGTTGGTAAATACCAATAAGCTGGTTCATTTTTATGACGGCTGTGACGGTCTTAAAACCGGTTTTACACGGGCAGCAGGACATTGTCTTTCTGCAACGGCAACAAGGAACAATATGCGGCTTATTTCTGTAGTTTTGGGTGAACCGGACTCAAACACAAGATTTGCAGAAACAAGAAAGCTTCTGGACTTTGGATTTGCAAATTATGAGTCCACATTGGTGAATAAGAAAGGTGAAAAGGTAAACGAAATAGAGGTTAAAAAAGGTTTGGTTCCAAAAACAACGGCTTTATATAGTGATGATGTCACTCTCCTTCTTGCCCGGGGAGAAAAAGGCAAGGTGGTAAGAGAGGTTCGGCTCAAGGGTTCATTGACAGCACCGGTAACCAAGGGACAAAAGGTAGGAGAAGTGGTATATAAGATTGATGAAAGAGAGATTTCCAAGGTGGACCTTGTTTCTTCCGATGACATACCTAAGGCATCCTTCGGAAAATTATTCGGAATGCTGATTTCAAACTGGTTCAACCTCGGAAGGTCATAGATAATGAATGTGTTGCTTTTATGACATGCATATAAAGTAACCGATCAAAAAGGATATATTTGAGTAATTCAACCTCTTTGGATTGATCCAAGGGGGTTTTCTCTTGTTTTTTTCTCTTGTGTATACCTTATCGTTATTTGTCGGACGGCCTTTTATTTTCGGTCCTGGCTCTTTAAAGGAAGGCTTTATAATAAATGAATCCCAAGCGTTTTGTGAATTCTGAAATTCCTTCTATTGAATTATAATTCAAATTATGATATTTTATATAAAAAAGTACTAAAAAGTGAGGGCATCATGAATCAAAAGACAATTGATCTAAAGCCGATGGGAATCGGAGATGTTCTTGATTATTCCATAGAAGTTTTTAAATCCAACTTTAAAACCTTAGCGCTGTTAACCCTTATACTTTATTTGCCGTGGGTTTTTATTGAGTCGTTAATAAACGGCAGTGTATTGGGGACTAATGCTAATTTATTTGGAAATATGCTAAAACATATTTTAGAGGGCGATTATAACGGTTACCTTGATGAAATCGGAACATATGGTTCCGACAGTTTTAGCATGAGTATATTGTCAAATATGACGTCTTTTTTGAATATGTGTTACGGAATAACCATAAAGCTTGTATATAATGCAGCAATAATTAAGATAGCTTATGATTACGCGGTAAAAAACCAAAAACAAGATTTTTCTTTTAATAATGTTAAAAATAATATAAAAGAAGGCTTTGGTTTCATGCCGAGGATGATGGGAAACGCATTTTTCTTTAATCTAATTGTTTTAGGAGCCTATTATATATCAATATTTGCTGCGATTTTTGTTATTTTTTTTGCGTTGATTTTCTCGGTTAACTTATCATTTGATCAGTTATCCGCCGGTGTATTGATTGTATTTTATATAATGCTGTTTGCCTTGTTGATATTGGCAGCATTGGTTTGTACGGCATTTTTCTGGGTTAAGCTCGTATTCGGTGCCAATGCCGTTGTGTGCGAAAATGCATCGGTATTCGATAGTTTGAAAAGAAGTTGGAATTTATCAAAAGGGTATTTCTGGCAAACAGGACTAATCTGCCTATTTGGCTTTATTCTGTTTTTTGTATCCGGAAACATGTTAACTGCTGCATCCTTATTTGTATCCACCATAAGTAAAGCTCTGTTTGTGTTGCTTTATACCGTTACAAATATACTAAACAGCTTTTTATACCCTTTCATTATGATATTTATTACCCTTGCCTTTATTAACATAAAAATCAAGAAAGAAGGTCTTGATTTGGAGGTTAAGGTTCAAAGTATGTTTCAAAAGCAGTTCGAAGTAAATAATAGTGTAAATTATAATGTTGGTTATAATGCGAACAATAATGCTAATTATAATGCAGGTGGCGAGTATTTTAATGACTAAAAGCAATATATCAAAAAAAATTATCGTATATATAATTATTATACTTACTTTTATTTATAGCGTCGGATTTGCTTATTTTGCTTCCGCCAGCCCATCCAATGAGGAGGAAGTTAAGGAGAAACTGGCGCAAATACTTTCCGAGCTTGATTCTGAAAAGAAAAATGAGAAGGATGATGACGGAAGCAATTTTATTAGAGAAAAAATAATGGAATTTATTGAATGGCTATTTGAAAAGCTTGATAATTCTCAGATATTTGATACACAAGATCAAATCACCATGCCCACAGAAACTTCAAAAGTAATGAAAATAGTTGCAATAGTATTAATACTATTGACGTTGGGATTAATCTTTTATTTTATCCTAAGAAACTTCAAGCGATCACGAAGAGTTATGATGGATGAGGATGCGGAAATATTAAGTACCGTACACGATCCTGATATTATATTGGACCGGGTCCGGCAGTGTAGCGAAGCCGGAGACTACAGTCAGGCACTGCGTTTTTTGTATATTGCCATGTTGATTAGCTTTAATAAGTTGAACATAATCAGAATAAACAAGTCAAAGACCAATAAGCAATACCTCATTGAGATTGAAAGCAACAGACCTCAAATCTACAATACTGTTGTGGATTTTACCGATGACTTCAACAAGTACTGGTATGGCAAAAAAGAACTCGGCAAAACCAAATTTGAAAGCTTGTACCAAGCCTACAGTACTGTTTTTGAAACTGAGGGAGGTTCGACAGATGTCTAAAATAAAAAACATAGCAATATTTGTAATCATAGCAGTGATTGTAGTTACAATAGGTTTTTTCGTTTTTGATATAAAAAATGAGAAAGAAGAGAACACGGACTTTTCCAGTTACAATGAGAAATATATCGGGACAAAAGCCCTTTACCTTTTAGCCGACAGAATGGGGTTTTATGTAAGCCGTTACATGAGGCCGTCAAGATTTATTCCCAACAATGCCACCATGGTTGCTTTAGCTCCTGACGAATATCTTTTTAACAGTGACATGGAACAGAAATATTTGCTGGAATGGATTAAAAGGGGAAATGCTCTTGTATTAATAGATGACTTGGATAGCTTTGAAAACGATACATTCGGTCTTATTGAATTTGTTGAAAATATAGCACCCCTTGAGGGATACGGTAAAAATTATATTGGCACCGTCGGAAAAGGCCGGGTTATTTTTCTTGGAAATTATAATGATTACATCAACGGCGGACTGGAAGCATTGGATCCGGGAGTGGTATTTATAGACGCCCTTAACGAAGCGGGCCATAAAAGGGTATTGTTCAATGAATATTATCATGGTCTTGGAAGTTCCAAAATAACCATATGGGATATATTAACTCCCGCTGCAAAGCTCTTATTGGTTCAGTTGATAATAGCAGCATTGGTTCTTATTTTTGTGGTATCAAGAAGGTTCGGAAAACCACAAGTTGTATATGAAATTGTAAAGCGGCAGGAAAATGAAAACCTGTTTGCCCTTTCAAACATTTATCAAAAATCCAAAGCCAACGGTCTAGTTTTGGAGAGCTATCTAAATAACTTAAAGAAGGAGTTGGCAGTTTTTTTGGGATTTGGGAGGGAAAACTATGACGACGGCGAGATATTGGCTGCGGCTCAATCCAGCAATATCTTAAAAAATATTAATTTGATAGAGTTATTTGGAGAGTGCAACAATTATATAAATTCCGGTAAAAAGGATAATAAAGAGTTTTTGAGACTGTTTAAGAGATTGGAACAAATCAGAAAGGAGATCAAAGTATGAGCGAATATATGGAAGAGTATAAGGCAGTCGGTAATGAGTGCGAATTTACTACAAAAAAAGCCAAGGAAATAATCCAGGAAGTATCCCGGGTAGTTGTGGGACAATACGATTTTATTGAGAAACTGGTAGTATGCCTGTTATCGGGAGGGCATGTACTGGTGGAAGGAGTTCCGGGACTGGCTAAAACACTGGCTTCAAAGGTCATGTCAAAAACCATAAAGGCCGAGTTTAAGAGGGTACAGTTTACTCCCGACCTGATGCCGGCTGATATTATAGGAACAAAGGTTTTTGATCAAAAAAGCGGTGAGTTTTATCTAAAAAAGGGTCCTCTTTTTACCAATATATTTCTTGCCGACGAAATAAACAGAACCCCTCCCAAAACCCAGGCAGCTCTTCTTGAAGCCATGGAGGAGAGGGCAATATCCATTGACGGGGAGACCCATAAGCTGGAAGAACCCTTTATGGTGCTGGCGACTCAAAACCCTGTGGAATATGAAGGAACATATCCGCTTCCTGAGGCTCAGGTGGACAGGTTTCTTATGAAGCTTATTGTGGGGTATGTTCCGCAGAAATTTGAAAACATCCTTTTACAGAAATTCAATTCGGGTTTTGACAGCAAGAATCTTGAAAGTGAAAATATAAACGAGGTATGTACTCCTGAGGATATTAAGAGGTGCCGGGAGGAGATAAAGAATGTAAGGGTAAGTGATGAAATAATAAACTATATTACCTCGATAATTAGGGCAACCAGAAATTCACCCAGCTTGATATTGGGTGCAAGTCCCAGGGCTTCCATTGCACTGTTGCTTACTTCGAAAGCCTATGCTGCCATCCAGGGAAGAAGCTTTGTTATTCCTGAGGATGTAAAGGACCTGGCACTGCCGGTACTCCGCCACAGGATTATATTAAGGCCGGAAGCAGGTATTGACGGGCTTGGAAACGATGATGTAATAAACAGTATTTTATCAAAGGTTGAAGTACCGAGATAATATTTTTGAAGGAGAAGTATAAATGCCTTTTAGCAAGCTTTTTTCTTTAATTCTTGCAATTGGAATAATACCGGTTTTAATAGGTTCCTTGATAGGTATAGAGCTTTACGTTTTTTTGCTCTATAACCTTATTGCCGTTTTGCTTTTAATTATTGATTATGTGATAACTCCGGGAAGCAAACAGTTTGAAATTGAGCGAATTTGTGACGAGAAGCTCTCAATGGGAACGGAAAATGAAATTGTCATAAATATCCGAAACAACAGCGATTATAATGTCAATATTGAAGCTGTTGATGAAGTTCCGGAGTATATGGAATTAAAAAAGCGTATTGTGAAAATAAAGGTTTTACCCCACTTTGAAAACAGCGGCAGTTATGTTGTTTTACCGCAAAAGAGAGGGGAGTATACCTTCGGGAAGGTTCATATCAGATACCACGGAGTTCTTCGTTTATGCTCCAAAAAAGGTATTTATGACATAACAAAGAGCTATAAGGTATATCCCAATTTAAAGGATTTGAGCAGATATGGCCTTGCAGCCATAAAGAAAAGCCAATTGATTCAGGGAATAAAGAAACATAAATCTTACGGTACCGGTACTGAGTTTGAGAGCTTAAAGGAATATGATGAGGGCGATGACTACAGAAAAATAAACTGGTTGGCTTCCGCAAGGCTAAAAAAGCTGATTGTCAATACATATGAACCGGAAAAGAATCAGCAGGTAATGATTATGCTCGATTCCAGCAGGGTAATGAATTCGGAAATAAATTATATAAAAAAGCTTGACTATTCAATAAACGCAGCTTTTTTGCTTGCCGATGTCGTAATCAAAAAAGGTGACAATGTGGGAGTTATGGTTTTTGACAGCCAGGTGAAGAGATATATCAAACCGGGTAAGGGCCTTGGCCATTTTCAGCTGTTGGCGGATAACCTATACAACGTGGAGGAAAACTTTGTTTCGGCAGACTATGAAGGAGCACTGACATATTTAACTAAAAATCAGAGCAGGAGATGCCTGATTTGTATTTTTACTGAATTGTTCAGTGTAGATGAAGCGGTTTCCCTTGCATCTGCATTGAAGAACATTGCAAAGAATCATGTTCCCCTTCTTGTAACCATTAAGGATATGAGGCTTTATGATATGGCAGGCTCCGAGGTTAAAAGCACCGAGGATATTTTCACGAAGGCGGCTTCTATGAAGTTAATCGAAGAGAGGGAAAAGATCCAAAGAGTGTTTATCGATTCGGGGATTGCGGTGTTGGATGTCCCGCCGGATAAGCTGTCCATTGAGGTTGTGAACAAATACCTTACTATGAAATCCATGATGCAGATATAGAAAAGCATTCATAAACAGACCTCTCAATGATTATTCTTCCAATTATCTATAAAATATATATAAAATTACGCCGATATTAACAATATATGCCTTAAATATATGTCTTAGTTCATTTTCAAGGAGGAAATTTCTATGAATGCTAAACAGTTTCTATTGGTATTATTAGGATTTACACTTCCTTTTATAATAATTTTCGGTACATTTCTTGTATTTTTTAGCTTTATTAATCCTCCTAAGGCCATAGTTGATGATACTCATTATAACGTTGAAAATACTCATAATAATGAAAAACTTATTAAAAAAGAATTATATACTGTTAGTTATGAGGATGAAGAATTACTGGACACTGAAATTTCCGAGTTAATTAAATATGTATGTAAAGTTGAAACGGACCAAGGAATTCAGGGTTCCGGAGTGTTAATAAGTGATAATGGATATATAATTACAAATTATCATGTAGTTGAAAAAGGCAATATCTCTGTTACGTTTCAAGATGAAAAAGGTAATGAATCCGACTTAAAACCGGCAAAATTAATTACATATAATGCTGATGATGACATTGCATTATTACATGTTGATGATTTAATGAAGGACGGATTTATCATGTTTGCGCCCGAAGACAGTATCAAATTGGGCGAAAAAGTTGTTGCCATAGGTTCTTCGAAGGGATTAATCAATACTCTTTCTTTTGGTAATGTAACAGGGTTAAGAGACGAATATATTCAAACAGACGCTGCTGTTTCGCCGGGAAATTCCGGTGGAGCATTATTGAACCAAAAAGGTCAATTGATTGGTATAACTACTTCTAAAGTTATTGGTGGAGAAAACCTGAATTTTGCATTGTCCATTGGAGTAATAATGGATTTCTTAGATGAAATAGATATTAATAGCATAAATTTATACGGAAATGAAGATGAAAACAGTCAGACTCCGGAAGAATCAAATTCATCTATACAATCTTATGAAACTGACAAATATATCGGTGATCCGATACACTGTGATTTTACCGTTAATTATTTAGGTGGAATCGAATTATATTGGGAAGTTAAAAACAATACTAATAAAAGGATTAAATATTATACAGTTTATGGAGAAATGTATAATCGTGTAGATGACCCTGCATATGATGAAATTACACGAAAAAGCCAGTTTGCAGTAAAGTATATAGGACCGGTTGAAACAACCGGATCTTTACTTGTATTTTCTAATGTGGCATATTGCGAAGTCTGTTATAAAATTATAATTACTAATGTTATGGTTGAATATTTTGATGGAACCAGTGAAAATTTTACATGTAACCATGTTGCTTATAGAGTAAACCGCCATAACTTTAATTTTGCATTTTAACATAAGTTAATTTTCTTATAGCGGATGAAGCATACTTGAAAATTAGACTTTTATTCGTAAATAATTATTTAACATAGCTAAAATTTCCTTGACAAAGGAAATTTTTTTTGCTATTCTTAAATTGTTAACCAAGGTTAACTTTATCGATGAAAACTATAATACATGATTATTGGAGTGTTAAAGTGGGTAATAATGAATCAATGGAAATGTATCTTGAAACTATATATTTATTGGAAAGCAATCATGGTCATGCCCATGTAGTAGATATTGCAAAGCAACTTAGTGTGTCTAAACCTAGCGTGACAAAGGCTATTAAGCAACTTAAAGCACAAGGGTATGTTAATACGGAAAAGTACGGGACCATTACATTGACGGAAAAAGGCAAAGAAAAATCTGAGGAAATATATACGAACCATCAACTGTTAGAGCTTTTTTTAGCGCATTCTCTTGATTTATCTGCTGAGCAAGCCAGTATCAATGCATGTAAAATAGAGCATGTTCTCAGTGAAGAGATGATTGAAGCGATTAAAAGCTATTTAAAAAAGAACAACATCGATATAAGTAAGCTGTAAAGCTCAAGGAGGTTTAGTTATGGATCATACTGTCAGCAGCAAAATAATATTACCGTTCAGTGGGAGAACTAAAAGGAATGTCAACGAAGTGACAAATCTGGCAAATGCACAGGTAAACAAAGAATACGTGATTAAAGAAGTGAAGACTGATGATGAGGAACTTAAAAATTTTCTTTTTACATTGGGATGCTATGAGGGCGAAACAGTGACAGTGCTGTCAGTAGTTAGTGATAATTTGGTTATTTCCGTTAAAGACGCAAGATATAGTATTGATAAGGATTTAGCTGAAGCGATTATAGTCTGACTGTTTTTTAAATTAAAAGTTAGCCCAAGTTAACAAAAATAAATATTAACGGGATCTAACGAAAAAACAGGCAAAGGGGATGAAGGTCCGATATTTTTTGAGTTATATTTGATTATATTATAACGATTTTTTATATACAAAAAGTTAACTTAAGCTAACAATTGAGGATTTATATAAATAAGGAGGAGCTTTATGAAAGTAGCATTAGCAGGCAATCCAAACAGTGGAAAAACAACATTATTCAATGCAATAACAGGTAGGGTTGAACATGTAGGAAACTGGGCAGGGGTCACAGTAGAAAAAAAGGAAGGGAATATCAAGAAAAGCCTTGTTGAAGGAAATGCTGATATTATTGCAGTAGACCTTCCCGGAGCGTATTCTTTGTCACCTTTTACATCCGAGGAAAGCATCACGAGTGAATTCGTTAAAAAGGAAAATCCGGATGTCATTATTAATATTGTTGATGCCACAAACTTAAGCAGAAGCTTGTTTTTTACAACTCAACTTTTGGAGCTGGGAATACCGGTGGTTATTGCTCTCAACAAGAGTGATTTAAGCAAGAAGAAGGGAATAACTATCAATGTTGCTGCTTTGTCGGAAAAACTTCAATGTCCTGTTATTGAAACAGTGTCTACCGTTACAAGAAAGAACGGCCTACAGGACCTTATATCTGCTGCCGTAAGTGTAAAGGGAAAGAAACAGAAAGCACCCTTCGAGGGCTTGGAGGCCGATTTGACAGATAAAAAATCGGTTGAAGCAGCGGATAAAAAACGGTTTGAGCTTGTAAAGGCAATTGTTGCAGAAGTTGAAGACAGAAAAACAAGCAGCAATCGTCAAACCAGGCAAGATGCAGTTGACAGGGTATTAGCCCATAAATGGCTTGGTATCCCAATCTTCGCACTGGTGATGTGGGCAGTGTTTTCCATTTCACAGACATATGTGGGACCGTTTTTTGCCGATACCTTTGTCGGCTGGATAGATACATTCAACGGTTGGGTTGAAGGTTTGCTGGGGGATAGAGTATCACCTGTGCTTAAAGCTATTCTCTTGGACGGTATTATTGGCGGGGTTGGTGCTGTTGTAGGTTTTTTGCCCCTTATCATGGTGTTGTTTTTCCTGCTGGCGTTACTGGAAGATTGCGGATACATGGCCCGTGTTGCCGTAGTTATGGATAGGTTTTTCAAGAAAGTGGGATTATCGGGAAAATCGATTATTCCTATGATTATCGGTACCGGATGTGCTATTCCCGGAATTATGGCAACGAGAACCATTAAAAATGAAAGGCAGAGAAGAACAACCGCAATGCTGACTCCATTTATGCCATGTGGGGCAAAGGTACCGGTTATTGCTCTTTTTGCAGGCGTGTTCTTTAATGATTCTGCTTGGGTGGGAACATTAATGTACTTTGTAGGTATTGCACTTATAATTATAGGAGCTTTAATTGTAGTCAGAATTACCGGAGAAAAAAATAAAAGATCCTACTTCATTATGGAGTTACCGGAATATAAATTTCCCAGCATTAAGAGAGCTTTGGTAGAAATGTTTTCGAGGGCAAAAGCATTTATTGTTAAAGCGGGTACTATCATTCTTCTTTGCAATGCTGCGGTACAAATTATGCAAACCTTCAATTGGAAATTCCAAGTAGTTGCTGAAGGAGCGGAGAACACCAGTATTCTTGCCACTATTGCATCACCCTTTGCAATTTTATTAATACCTTTGGGATTCGGTGTATGGCAGTTGGCTGCAGCATCCCTTACCGGGTTTATTGCAAAAGAGAATGTAGTGGGAACATTGGCAGTTGTATATTCAATCACAAACTTCATTGATACGGAAGAATTTGCTTTAATCAACGGAGCAACTGATGTTGCCGGTGTAATGGGACTGACTTCGGCTGCTGCATTGGCGTACCTGATGTTTAACTTGTTTACACCGCCGTGTTTTGCCGCTATAGGTGCTATGAACGCCGAGATGGAGGATAAAAAGTGGCTTTGGGGTGCAATTGCATTTCAGTTGTTTACGGGGTACACGGTCGCATTTGTTACTTACCAGGCAGGAACTTTAATAACAACAGGTGCTTTTGGAAGTGGCTTCTTACCGGGGTTAATTGCCGTAACGGCAATGATAGGCTGTGTTGCTTACCTTATGAAAAAAGGTGAGCAAAAAGCTACTGCAAAATCTGCACTAAAAAGTGCATAGGAGGGATGTATATGGAAAATTTAGTTGTAGCAATTGTTATTTTGGCAATCGTAGCTGTTTCAGTTACTAAAATAGTAATTGAAAAGAAAAGAGGAGCTAAATGTATAGGTTGTCCCGTCAGTAAATCAAGCGGAGGCTGTTGCTGCTGTGACCATTCTGCTAACGAATGAAAAGGGAAATTTATAAGGTAAATGCTTATTTACTATAGACATATTTGAAAACGATAAATATGGACATATAGGGTAGTGATTTGCTGTATGGAGGCTTGCCGCGAAAAAGCGGCAAGCACCATAGGGCAGATACTGCCCCATTGTTTATGTTGTCCATTCATTATGGATAATGCCCACAAGATACCATTTTCCGTTATACTTTTCATAAACCATACGAAGGCTGGACCAATCTATACCGGAATATTTTTCGCTTCCTGGGTAGTAGTATTCTACAATGGTACTGTTCGGATATACCTCAAACTGATTTTCGAAAGTATTGCCAATACCTTGAGTCTTGTTATAACTCACTGTTCCAAGCTTGATGAAGTCCTTATTATACACAAACCTATTAAAGTACTCAGCAGGTGTATACTCTATGTCAAACCCTGAACCGTCAAAAATTCCCCAAATATACTTGGTTTTATCCGAGCCGAAGTTTGCTACCTTTGAAGCAGTAAACACCAAATCCTGTTTTGTAACATAGGAATAAGGCGAAAACCTAATACCTTTTTGTGGATGAACGAATTTTGACAGCTCTTTATAATTCCTGTCTCTTATCAGACTAATTACATACTTTTGCAAAGTTGAAATATCTTGTTCGTGCTTGATGTCGGGTATGGCAAGTATATCACCGGCGTATATAAGGTTCGGATTTTCAATATAATTCTTTTTTGCTATTAGATTAATTTCACTGTTATACTTTTTTGCAATTTTCCAAAGAGTATCGTTTTTTTTCACATGATGCACAGTTATTCCGGAACCTATAGGCAACATAATTTTTCTTCCTATAATTAGATTTTGCGGGTCAACCTTAGGGTTCATTGATGAAATATCATTAATCGAGCAATTAAATCTTAAGCTCAGTAAATAGAAAGTGTCTCCTTTTTTTATAGTATAATCTATTGAATTATTGTTGGTTTCTGCATTAGCACGTATTGTAAATGAGCTTGAGAAAAGAAAAAGCATTGTAATCAAAATTGAACTCAAAGTAAAAATGCTTTTTTTCTTAAACACTGTTACTTCCTCCTTGTACAATTAATATTGTATTAAATCAGTGACCGAAGCCACTGTTCGACCCATTAAAATTCATTGTTAACATAACACTTCAAACTTCATTCTTTTCTAAACATCAAGCACATCATCCGGC
>Ga0116169_1000784_pt1 | contig 30209 bp, 25 predicted proteins | sample AD_UKC130_MetaG_FD_89796 | JGI IMG/M metagenome (GOLD analysis project Ga0116169, IMG submission 89796) | Active sludge microbial communities of municipal wastewater-treating anaerobic digesters from Canada - AD_UKC130_MetaG | ecosystem: Engineered > Bioreactor > Anaerobic > Digestate | place...
GCCCAGATGCGCCCGCCGTGTGCTTCAATAATCGAACGCACGATGTACAGGCCGAGACCCACGCCCTGCGTCTCCCGCGTGAGGGCGTTGTCGGCGCGGTAGAAGCGGTCGAAGATCATCTCCTGCTGGCCGGGGCGAAGGCCCACGCCCTGATCGCTGACCCAGACGCGGACGGCGTCCGTGGCGACCTCGCCGCCAAGCGTGATCGTCCCGCCATTGGGCGAGTACTTGATGGCATTGCTCAGCAAGTTGGAGAGCACCTGCCCGAGCCGCCGCTCGTCGCCGGGGATCGGCGGGAAGTCAGGCGGGAACTCGACCCGGATCTCATGCCGGGTGGTCTGCGTGCGGAACTTCTCTGCGACACGCTCGGCAAGCTGGTCTAGCGAGACCTCGCCAAAGTCGAGTGTGAAAGTGCCGAGCTGCAGGCGCGAGGCATCAAGCAGGTTGTCGATCAACTCGGAGAGCTTGTCAGCTTCCTCGTCGATGACGGTCAGGCCGCGCAGCACTGTTTCGCGGTCCCACTCGACGTCGTCGCGGCTGAGCGTGCTGGCATAGCCCTTGATCACCGAAACGGGGGTCTTGAGTTCGTGCGAGATGACCGAGATGAACGTGGTTTTGGCTTCCTCTGCCTCGCGGAACTTGGTGATGTCGCGCACGTTGCCGATAATGTTCCGCAGCTCGCCGCGCTCGTTGAACAGCGGCGCGTAGGTAATGCCGACGCTGAGCGTCGAATTGCTGGTGTGCTTGAGGTCCCCCTCAACGTAGAGCATGCTCTGCTCGTGAAGCGGCCAGCCGTTCGCGACCGCTTCTTCGAGATCGACGCGCGATTCCCGGCGTGCCCAGCGGATCACTTCGCTGTGAGGCGCGCCCTGCGCCTCGTCCACGCGCCAGCCGGTCATGCGGGCGAGCGCGAGGTTGATGCTCTCAATGGTGAGATCGCGGTTCAGGATCATGATGCCGTCCGCGCTGTGGCGCAGAATGGCGTCGAGCCGCTGCTTCTCGGTGGTGACCTGCTCGTAGAGGCGGGCGTTGTGCACAGCGATGGCGGCCTGGTCGGCGAAGCTCTGGAGCAGGCGCACCTCGTTCCGCGTAAAATTGCCACCGGTGGCGCGGAAGATGTACACCACGCCGACGAGCTCCTGGCCGATGGCCATTGGCAGGGCGATCACCTGGTGAAGCCCCATGCCAGCGGCCTGCGCAACCAGACGCATCTTGCGGTTAAGCTCCGGAATGACGAAGCTGTCGCGGTCCTTATGAACGATGTCTGTGAGCAGCGGGGTGAACAGGTGCAGCACGGCGGACGGGATGCCGTAGCTCGCGCGGACGGTGAATGTCTTGCTGTTCTCGTTGCCCAGCGCGATCAGCCCGGCCTGCCCACCGAGCATCTGCGTTGCGGACTCAAGGATGCGGCGCAGTACCTCGTTCAGGCTGAGCTGTGAGGTCAGCGCGCGAGAGATATCGAGAAGATAATCTCGCTGCTGTATCAAATGGGAAATCATGTCCTGGAACATACCCTAATTGTAGCATTTAGAGGCGATAAATCAGGAGGTCGCTGCATGCAGCGACCTCCTTTTTACGCACTTCTAATTGTTAAGGGGCCAAGCGGACCCGACTTTATAGATTGCTCTCGACGGACGTGAGCACCCGGTCGAAGATGGCAAGCGCCTCGTCGGCGATCTCGCGGGTGATCATGAGCGGGGGCATCAGGCGGATAACACTCTCGCCCGCGCCGAGGAGCAGCAGGCCGTTGTGGAATGCCTCATCTACGATCTGGTCACGGAGATCATGGGCCGGGGTGCGCTTCTCGCGGTCGCTTACGATCTCGATGCCGATCATCAGGCCCTTGCCACGCAGGTCGCCGATCAGCGGGTGGCGGGTCTGCATCTCGCGCAGGGCGTCGAGCAGGTACTCGCCCATCTCGGCGGCGTTCTGCATGTAGCCGTTCTCGATGAGGCGCAGGGTTGCAAGCGCCGCCGCGCACGAAACCGGGTTGCCGCCGAAGGTGTTGCCGTGCGCACCGGGGCCCCAGGTCATGATGCTCTTGCGGGCGATGACCGCGCCGAGCGGCATGCCGCTGGCGATGCCCTTCGCGCTGGTGACGATGTCCGGCTCGACGCCGAAATGCTCGATGGCCCACCACTTGCCCGTCCGCCCGATACCGCTCTGTACCTCGTCGGCGACGAGCAGGATGCCGTAGCGGTCACACAAGTCGCGCAGCGCCGGGAAGAAGCCGGGCGGGGGCACGACATAGCCGCCCTCACCAAGGATCGGCTCGACGAAGATGGCGGCAACCTCGTTGCCGGGCATGAAGCTCTTGAAAACCGTGTGCTCAATGTAATCCACGATCACCTCGCCGTAGTCCTTGCCATCCGGCACGGCGAAGACCGGGCGGTAGGTGTCGGGGTAGGGGACGTGAGTCACGCCGGGCACGAAGGGCGCAAAGCCTTCCTTCTGGCGGTACTTGCTGGCAGTCAGCGAGAGTGCGCCCATCGTACGCCCGTGAAATGCGCCGTGGAAGGAGATAAGCCCCTGGCGCCCGGTATGGTGGCGGGCCAGCTTGAGCGCCGACTCAACCGCTTCAGCGCCGGAGTTCGTGAAGAAGATCTGAGCTTCTTCCTCGAAGGGGGCGATGGCGGCGAGCTTCTCGGCAAGCGTGACCGCGACATCATAATGGAAGTCGGCGAGGCAGATGTGCAGGAACTTCTCGGCCTGCTCCTTGATGGCAGCGACGACCTCGGGGTGGCAGTGGCCCGTTGAGGTGACGGCGATGCCGGTCATGAAGTCGATGTAGCGGCAGCCATCAGCGTCCCAGACCTCGGCCCCCTGGGCGTGATCGATGACCAGCGGATAGGAGCGGGGCAAAGAGGGCGACAGGACTCGACGATCGCGCTCGATGATCGCCTCGCCTTTCGGGCCGGGGATCGGCGTGTCGGGGTTCAGCGGTTTCGGGGCAACAGCGTCAGTCATGATAGTTGTCTCCTATGTAGTTGAAAAGAGGATCATGCGCGGCTGCGCACGATGATTACGACCAGCTACGGCGGATGTCATCCAGGCTGACAATGCCGTAAAACTCCTGCCCGTGCATGACGGGCAGCGCCGCAAGCTGGTAAGTTGACATTTCCTGCAGGGCCACCCAGAGGGTTTCCTGCGGCTTGACGACGGGGAACTGAGTGCGCATGATGTGAGCAACAGTGCGCTGCTGGCGGCTGCGGAGAGCACGCTGCACATCGTCAATACTGGCCAGCCCGACGACGCGGCCACCAACGACGACCGGCAGCGTGCCGCCGGCGCGCTCAAGACGGGCCGCCAGACGTGGCGTGAGCGCCTCCCAGGGCGCAACGCTGTCGGTCGCGGCGCGGTACACGCTCCCGACTTCGAGCCGGACGAGCGCCCGCCGCCGCCGTACGTAGACCTCCTCGTGCTGCGCCCCGGCCCACACCAGCGGGGCAGCAATTGCAAGGACGGGGTTGGGCGAGTTGCTGCCGGACAGCAGGCCGTGCCCGACCCACAGTATAATGCCGACAGCCACCAGCCGCCCCAGCCACGCGGTCAGGCGGGTGCCTGTTTCGTAGTCGGTCAGGATGGCGAGTGCCGCCCGCATCACCCGCCCGCCGTCCATCGGGAAGGCGGGCAGCATGTTCGAGAAGAACAGCAGGGCGTTGACCCAGAACGTGTACAGCAGGAGCGTCCTGCCGCTCTGCGGCGCGAGAAAGAGCAGATAATCCGGCCAGGAGGCCAGCGAGAACGGCTGGATCAGATAGGCGATTACACCCAGCAGCAGGGCAAGCCCCAGGTTGACTACCGGCCCCGCGAGTGCGATGAACAGCTCATGCCGGTAGTACGATGGGCTTGACTCCAGTTCGGCCAGCCCACCAATTGGCAGCAGCGTGATGCGGTGGACGGCCAGCCCTAAGGCCCGTGCCTGCAAGCCGTGACCCAGTTCATGAAGCAGCACGCACCCAAAGAGCAGCAGCACAGCCAGGATGCCGAAAGCGGCGCCCTCGACGCTGCCGTAGCGCGCCCAGCCCTGCCACGCCCCCCACGCAATGACGAGCGCAAAGCTGAGGTGTATATCAACGGCGATACCGCCGATTCGGGCAACGCGGATGCCGCCGTTTCGCCACACGCTGCAACCAACCTGTCCAGTTTCAATGCCGGGGCAGAATGCCCTCGGCCCGTTTGCGGTTCTGCTGCCGGGCGATGGGCTAGCTGCCGCCCATCCCGTAAATAATGACGCCCAGCGCAGCCATGCCAAAGCCGAGGAGCAGGCCGATCGTCTGGAGCCAGCCAAACACCGACCCGCCGACGTGGGAGCCGTAGCCCATCGCATCGGCAAGGGTGACGGCGGCGGCAAAGACCATACCTGTCAGCCCGAGACGCACGCCGATGTCGCGCATCAGCGTGCGCCGGCCATTGCGATGGATGAGCGCCCGGGTGACGACGTACGCGCCGAGCACCAGCAACACCAGGCCGGTCAGAATGCCGATAATCTGCACCAGGCCGATACCTGGCGTGACATCGGCATTGACTGCGCCGGGGAACAGCCCGAGGAAGAGCACCACGGCGCCCAGAACCATGCAGAAAACACCCAACTGGGCCAGGCGACTCATGCTCGGCTGCCTGCGGCTTTCATCGTACGTCCTTGTTGCTCCATAGTTGCACTATTCTATCATCTGCCTGCGCCGCCCGGCTACTCCGGGAGCGCCCGGCGCAGGATACGCAGCCAGTTGCCTCCGAAGATCGCCGCGATGTGCTCCTCCGTGTAGCCGAGTTCGGCGAGCGGCTCGCGGAGCTTCTGCAGGTCAGCAATCGTGTCGATGCCCGCCGGGGTGTGCTGCACGCCAAAGCCGCCGTCGAAGTCGGTGCCGATACCGACGTGGTCGATGCTGCCCGTCACCTGGCAGACGTGGTCGATGGCCGCGGCGACGGTGTCCAGCGGGACGGCCTGCTTGCCATCCCCGCGCGGCCAGCCCGGCTTGAGGAAGCGGTTGTACGGCACGATGCCGACCACGCCCTCACGCTCGGCCAGCCGCCGGATCATGTCGTCGGACAAGCCGCGAGTGGTCGGCAGGAAGCGGCGGGGGTTGGCGTGGCTGGCGATCAGGACACCCTCGTAGCGATCCACGGCCTGATAGTAGGCTTCCTCGGCGAGGTGGCTGAGGTCGAGAACCATGCCGAGGTCCTGCATGACTTCGAGCAGGCGCATGCCGTCGGCGGTGAGCGGGCCGGGCTCGTGCGTGCCCCCGGCGTAGCGCGTGGCCTCCCAGGCAAGCCCGATGATGCGCACGCCCTGCTCGAACCACTCCTCGACCTGCTCCGGCTCCAGCACCGGGTCGGCGCCCTCCATCAGGGGCACAAGCCCGATGCGCCGGTCCTCAATCCCCCTGTCGTTGGCCCAGGTGGCGAGTATTTCCTCAAGCTCGCCCTGCGTGCCGATCAGCCGGAAGACTTCGTCCTGCTCGACGAGGCGCTTGTAGGCGTCAAGCTGGGCGCTGGCACGGGCGGCTGCCTCGGCGGCGTTGCGGTAGGTCTGCGTATCCCACGGGCCGAGTGCGCGGGCGGCGGGCGCGACGAAGAGCGTGGCGAAGATCACGCCGACGTGCCCCAGCAGCCATTCCGGCTTGCCGAGCAGTGTGTCACCGTTGATGCCCGGCGCGGCGGTGCCCACCTCTCGCTCACGGATCGCCAGCGCGGAGCGGGTGTAATCGCGCCCGAACGTCAGGATGTTCCAGGCGATGTCTTCGTGGGCGTCAACGATCAGCACGGGTCGATCCTTACCATTCACGGGGAGCTACTCCGCCAGCAGGTACTCGGCGATCAGGCGCGCGGATGCAACAAGGCTGTCGATGTGCGTGCGCTCGTAGTGGTGAGATGCGTCCACGCCGGGGCCTATCAGCCCGACGATTACGTCCGCGCCTGCACGCCACAGCGCCTCGCCGTCCGAGCCATAGTACGGGTAGATGTCCAGCTTGTAGGGGATCGAGGCCTTCTCAGCGAGCGCGACGAGCCGCCGCTTCATTTCGATATGGTACGGCCCACCGGCGTCCTTCACGCAGATGCCGACGGAAAACTCATCGGAGTTCTGCGAGCCACCCGCCGCCGCCATGTCAACGGTAAGCAGCTCGGCCAGATCAGGCGGGAAGCCGCTTGCGCCGCCATGCCCGACCTCCTCGTAGTGGCTGATATGGATTGTCGTGCGCTGGGCGGGTTGCAGGCCAGCATCGGCGAGCGCCTTCACGGCGGCGTACACGCAGGCGACGCCGGCTTTGTCGTCAAGGTGGCGCGAGCGAATGAAGCCGGTATCGCTGACCTCGACGCGCGGGTCGAAGACGACAAAATCGCCGACCTCAATGCCGAGCGCGCGTGTCTCGTCCGCAGAGGTGGTGCGGGCGTCGATGCGCACCTCGTAGCCGTTCTCGTCGCGCTTGAACTCGCGGGCGTCGCTGCCGTAGATGTGGACCGAAGCCTTGCAGGGGATGATCGTGCCACGATAGGCCCGGCCATCATGGGTGTAGATGGTGACGCCTTCACCCTCTACGGAGCCCCAGGCCCAGCCGCCAAGCTGGGTGAGCTTCAGGCGGCCATTCGACTTTACCTCGCAGACCATCGCGCCGAGGGTATCGATGTGGGCAGTCAGACCGCGCGGCGCGTCGTCCCGCGCGCCCTGCCACGTGCCGACGAGCGCGCCTTTGCGGGTGCGCGTCAGGTCAAGGGGCAGTTCGCTGAAGGCGGTTTTACAGTAAGCGATGGCCTGTTCGTGAAAGCCGGTCGGGCTGGGGACTTTGAGCAGGCCAACGAGGAAATCAAGCAGGGCGTCGACATCAATCATGTAATCGGGCATGGGCGGATTCCATTTCTAGCGGTTGTGGCAGGAGCAGTGGATAGACAGATAAAGGCTCAACATGCCGCCAGTGTAGCACAGGCAGGCAGATTCACAAGGCGAGCGCGGAGTCGAAAAGCGCCCCGGTATGAGGAGGGGCGCAGCGTATCCGTGAGAAAAGCGCCGGCTTAAACCTCGTCGTTCTCGTCGGCCTGCTCATCCTCGGCAGTGTCGTCTGAACGGAGCCCCTTGCGGAACTCGCTGATCGCAGTGCCAAGCTCTTTGCCGAGGCCTGATATACGCCCGACGCCGAACAGCAGCACGACGATGGCGAGAATGATCAACAACTCAACTGCGCCAAAATTGCGAAGCATGGAGAACCTCCACTCGCGATTCTTCCGTATGCCGTTCATTATAGCACATTAGCGGTGCATCAGTGGCCTATCAGCGCCGGTGATGGATGAGATCGCCCGCCTGGGCCCTGCCTGGAAACGAAAACCGCCTGCCACAGCAGGCAGGCGGCGAGAAAATGCTGACTGGTTTCGATAGATAGCCTAGTAGACGCGGACGTACTGGCCGGAGACGTAGCCCGTCTGGCCGTTGTACTCGATGGCGTACCAGCCGCCCTGCTGGCCGACAATGGTGTAGCGCGTGCCGGGCCGGATCAACCCAATGCGGCCATGCTCCAGGCCGGGGCCGGAGCGCACGTTCAGGCCGGTGACGGCCTCAAGCGTGCCGCCCCCGCCAGTATTCCCTGCGGACGGGGCGGAGGGCTGGCCCTGCGAGACGCGGACGTACTGGCCGGAGACGTAGCCCGTCTGCCCCTCGAAGTTGATGGCATACCAGCCGAACTGCTCGCCGACGATGGCGTAGGTCGTGCCGGGCCGAATCGTCCCGATGCGCGTGTAGCTCGTGCCAGGGCCGGTACGCACGTTCAGCCCGGTGACAGCCTCAAGCACCTGCTCGCTTGCAGGCGTGGGAGCGCCGGGGGCGGGCGCAGGGGCAGGCGCTGCCGACCCGGTCGCCTTCCACTGTGCGATGAGCGGGCGCAGCACGTCAAGCGACTGCGTGCCGAAATTCTGGCTCGGCTCGATGTGCGAGTTCTCCATGAACTCGTTCCAGCTTACGATGAGGATCACGTCCGTACCGGCGGCGACGGCTCCGTTCCAGCTATTGGCTAGGAACTGGCCATTGGCACGCCCGCGCGGCGAGGTGGGGTTGGGCCGGTTGTCGCGGGCGGCGATGCGGCTCTCATCCCAGCCGGGATGTACGGTCGGGATGTACATCGAAGCGCCTGCGTTCTGAGCGGCCTGCTTCTCGTGCAGGAAGCGCATGGCGCTGCCGTTCGCCCAGGCGAGGTTGAAGGCGTACATGCCGTCCATCGCACCGCCGTAGACACAGCAACCGCTCACACCTTCCGCAATCCAGATGGTGTTGCGGTTCGGGTCCACCTGGTTGCGGATGGCCTGCCAGTCAGCGGCGGACAGGCCGCTGTTGTTCTGGAAGGCGAAGAAGATGACCGGCTTGCCGTTGTAGCGCAGGTAGCCGGGGTGATTGGCGCGGTCATTGATTAGCCAGTTCAGCGAGTTGACCAGCTCATCGCGGTTGCGGTTGAAGTTCTGGTTGAAGATGTCCACTGCTGCCGCAACGCCGAAGCCGCGCTCGGCGGCACGGTCGAGCAGGTTATTGAGCACCGGCGTGGTCGTGAGATTATCGCTGAGGCCAAACCAGCTCACGATAAAGCCATCGATGCCAGCGCCCTTTGCCTGATCGATCTGCGTGGCGGCGACATTCGGGTCACGCGAGTCATAAGGGCCGATCGCCGGGCGGTCGGTCAGAACGTCGTTCTGCCAATCCCAGGTCATCGGGCCGCCCCAGAAGCCCATATAGAAAGCCCATACTTGCTTGCCGGACTGTGCGGCAGCCGGCTGCGGCGGTTGCATGAACACCGCAGCCACAAGCACCAGTGCGAGTACCAGGAGCATCCCTCGTTTGAGTGTCATAGGCTTACGCTCTACTCTCCTTCGTTAGGGTTCTGCTAAAGGGTTTCGCGCTGCGGCTTCGGCTGCGGCTTGCGCAGCTTGCAGACCATCTCACCCAGTCTTATGGGCAGTATGCGGCACGAAACAGCATAATTACACTCTCGCGTAACGCTGAGAATGACTTTTAGTATATCGAGGCGCAAAGTGGGTTGGTATAGTACCAGGGGGATGGGCAAACAAAAAGCGGCTCGCCCGAGCCGCTTGAGGTGGCGATGACTGGACTCGAACCAGTAACCCACGGCTTATGAGTCCGTTGCTCTGCCATTGAGCTACATCGCCGTCAATCTGGGAAGAATTATAGCAAGATCAGGGGAAGGAGGCAAGAAAAAACCCGTATTCTGTCGCATTTTTTATCTTCAAATCGGGTGCTGACCTGAAGCCTGCAATCGATATGCAATCTTTTGCTGTGCAAGAGTGAACATGATAAACTATGCCGAAACTGGCCCTACAAAATAGGCGCCTTTCCGTCTTGTGCCATCCATCCCCGGGTGCGACACAAGGCAAACCCATGGAAAGGAGAAAGAACGTAATGCGTAACTATGAACTGATGGTGATCCTCCGTCCCGAGCTTTCTGACGAGGAGCGTAACGCGCAACTGGAATCGATCCAGCAGCTTGTTGGATCCCTCAAGGGTAGCGTTGGGAACGTGGATCACTGGGGCCGCCGCCGCCTGATGTACGAGATCGACGGTTAGCGGGATGGTTATTATGTGGTTTACCAGCTTGAGCTACCAGCCAGTGCGCCCGCGGAAATTGAGCGCACGCTGCGGTTCAACGAGAACGTGATCCGGTACCTGGTGACGCGGAAGGAAGAGTAACAGCGCGACCTGAACAGGTCAGGCACCCACGCGCGACACACTTTGGAACCTGCGGGGCAGTCGCGGCCACTGGCAGCAACGGGAGATGAACATGAGCAGAGGGTTGAACAAAGTCATGATCATTGGTCACCTTGGGCGTGACCCTGAGATGCGCTACACTCCCAGCGGCCGTCCTGTGACCTCCTTCAGTGTCGTGACGACCCGGACGTGGACCTCCGCGGAGGGCGAGCGGCATGAGGAAGAAGAATGGTTTAACGTCGTCGCATGGGGCAATCTTGCCGAGATCTGCAACCAGTATCTCAGCAAGGGGCAGCAGGCCTACATCGAGGGCCGGCTGCAGACACGCGGATGGGAAGACAGCGAGGGAAAGAAGCACTATCGGACCGAGCTTGTCGCGAGTGAGATGATTGTGCTTGGCGATCGGCGCGGCTCAAGCCCGCCACCGCCGCCGCTCCCCGACCGCGATGATTCGGAAGAAGAAAACTACCCATTCTAATTCCTCTACCTGGTAGAGGATGAACCGGTACAAATTTGAGGAGTTTTAACGTGTCTGAAGAGACCACAAGAAACCAGCGTGACGATATCGACGAGCTGGATGAGGAAGAAGAGGACGAGCAGCTGGAGTCGCGGAGCCGGGGTCGTGCCCGCGCCGCAGTCCGTGAGCGCCGCTTTGGCCGGTCGCGCGTGTGCAATTTCTGCGCAGACCAGGTCAAGACGATCGACTACAAGGACTATGAACTGCTGCGTCGCTACATCACCGACCGGGGCAAGATCCTGCCGCGCCGCCAGACGGGCACCTGTGCCAAGCACCAGCGCGCCCTGGCTACAGCGGTCAAGCGGGCGCGCCACGTAGCGCTGCTGCCCTTCACCGGTGAGCAAGCGCGCGACTAGCGCCGAGAGAACTGGGGTATGGGCATAGACACACCGTCTATGCCCTTTCTGTTTTGCATATCGCAACCCGCCCGCGGGTTGATTTGACAGGAGAAAGGGAAGAAGAGATTAATGTCGAAGCGCCCAACCTCCGATAAACCTCGCCTGACACGCCGCCAGATGTCGCGGGCCCGGCAAGAAGCCCGCATACGGCAGGGGATCGTTATCGGCACGATCGTCATAGCCGTGCTCGTCGTTGGCGTGCTGGCGTATGCACTTATCAACGAGTACATCATCAAACCCAATCGCGTCATCGTTTCTGTCAACGGCGATGAAATGACGGCGAATGTGTTTGAGGATCGGGTGAAGTTCAACTACTACCTGCAAACCGGTGGGCAGCCGATCGAGCAGCTTGGGCTCGACAAGTTCTTCTTTGCTGAGCTGACGCTGAACAACATCATCGACGAGATGCTCATCATGCAACAGGCCGCCGAGCGCGGTATCACGGTCAGCGATGCGGAAGTGCAGGAGGAGCTTGAGCTAACCTTTGGCTATGACGCCGGTGAGCCTGAGCCAACCTCCACACCTGTTCCAACCGAGGAGGTCCTGGAGCCGACCGTCACGCCGACGTTCGTCATCACGCTGACGCCCAGCCCCACACCGACGCTGGCACCCGGCGTGACGCCGACGGCCACTCCCAGCGGGCCACCCACCGCCACACCGACCGCTCTGCCCCTCCCCACCGCCGCGCCGATGACGGAGGAGGAGTTCAACGCAGAGCTTGACGGGTTCATCTCCACAGCGAGCCGTGTTACCGGCCTGTCCCAGAGCCGGGTCCGCGAACTGCTCGTCGAGCAAATCCGGATCGGGCTGCTGCAGCGCCGGCTGCTGGACGCCCTTGACCTCGAAGTAGACGAAGTCAAGACGATGGTGCACGCCGCGCACATCCTGGTCGAGACCGAGGAAGAAGCGCAGGCTGTGCTGGAGCGGCTTGAGGCGGGTGAAGTCTTCGAGGAACTTGCCGCGGAGCTTTCCATCGACCAGAGCAACGCCTACCGGGGCGGCGATCTTGGCTGGCTGGACCGGGGCGACACTGTCGAGGCCTTTGAGGAGGTCGCGTTCGCGCTGGGCGAGGGTGAAATCAGCGACCCGGTTGAGACGACGTTCGGCTGGCATATTATCAAGGTCTACGAGCGCAACGAGAATGTGCCGCTGTCCGAGGCCGAGCGGCAGCAGCGGATACGGCAGGCGTTCTTCGCGCTGCTCGACGAGTGGGAAGAGGAAGCCGACATCGTGCGGGCGGACAACTGGCAGAACTTCGTGCCGGACCTGCCCTAGCGTCACCACATCATGCGACAGAGAGAGGGGAGCTTGCACAAGCTCCCCTCTTTTGTTGCCGCTACATCCCCGCGCTATGATAACAACAGCAAACATAACCGGAGATAAGGGCAGAATGAAGGTTCTGATCTACGGTGGCAGCCCTGAAGGCTACTACCTGGCCGCACGTCTCGCGCAGGTCGGGCACGGCGTGACGCTCGCAGGCGCGGGCAAGGCTGCGCCGGGCGGCGAGCTTAAGCTCCGCGGGCGGCGGGGCAAGCTCGAAATCGTGCCCGGTGTTGAGTACGTGGTGGATGTGCATGAGGCGCTGGCAAATGGCGGCTATGACTGGATTGCGCTTGCACTGCCAGCGTATGAGACGGCTTCCGCCGGGGAGGTGCTGGTACAACACCTCCGGCAGCCCGTGCCTGTTGTGACGTTTCAGAGGGGGACAGGACACACAGCCACCCTGCAAACGATTCTGGGGCATGGGGACGTGATCGCCGGGGCGATCACAGCGGTGGTGGCCCGCTCCGGGGCGAACGCCGTCGAGATAGTGCGTGAAGGCGGCATCTGCCTGGGCGGCAGTGCGCCGTCTGCAGGCAGGATCCGCGATGCGCTAGCGAGTATCGGCGTCGAGGTGGTGCATCTGCCCGACGTGGCGACGCTGGAGTGGTCCAAGCTGTTTGTCGACCTGATCGGTAATGCACTCTCCGCGATGCTGGATGAACCGCCGCGCGAGGTATTCAAAGACTACCGCCTGTTTGACGTGGAGTGGGCGGCGCTTAACGAGGCGTTGTGGACGCTGGAGCAGAGAGGGATCACGCTGACGGACCTGCCCGGCGCGCCCGCTCGCACGCTGGCCGGGCGCATCCGGAGGCTGCCGCGCCAGCTTACACGCCTGCTGTTGATCCGGCAGGTGAACGACCAGCCTTCCTCGCTGCTGCAGGAGCTTCGCTCAGGGGAGGGGAAGACGGAAGCCGCGTGGCTGAACGGAGCGGTGGTGTTCGCTGCGCACACGATCGAATATCTCGCGCCGATCAACCACGCCCTTGCGCTGTCCGTCTCGGACATTGCCGCCGGGCGCGTGCCCTGGGAGATGTTCCGCCACAACCCCGACATGGTGCTGCGCGCTGTTCGCATGGTGCAGGGGGGATCTCTGGTCTGAGCTATACGGACCCTTCCGTATTGGCAAGGTGTGGGCGTAATGCTAGCATTGGGTACGGTGCATGCGCGCCGCTACCAAACGACTACAACCGTCCCAGTTGCACCTGTGCCGAGCGAGCATCATGTCTGTTGAATCCGAATCCCTCGAGTCCTACTACGCTTCTAACACCCTGCTTGGGCTCATTCGGAGTGGTTTTGTCTTGCTCATCGCCCGGCGTGTACGACCTCGAAGCCGCTCGGTACTGCACCGGCTGCGACTTGCTAACATCCCCGATTATATTATTTATGCTGTTTTAATTATAATTCCTGCTATTATTTTGGATAACTTTCAACGGCTACGCACGCTCATCACCGGGCGCCCCCGGCGGCATCCATCCGGGTCGTGGCAGTTCTACCTGCAGACCGGGCTGCGCGAGGATTCTGCTCACCACACGAACGAGACGATGGGCTACCACAAACAGCGGCCCGAGGGGGCGAGCGAAGTGGACGACCTGACTGCCTGGACGATGGCGGTCAGCCACTTCCTGTGGAACTATGACGAGCTGATCGGCGTGGTCTGGGACGAGTGGACGCTGCTCAGGCTTGTTGAGCAAGCGGCCCAGAAAGCCGGGCTGGGCGACGATCCGCTCTTCCACCGGCTTCAGCGCCAGTGGGAGGTCGCCCGCCCCTACTGTGCCCCGCTCAACGGCACATATGCCGACGTGCGGCGCGACGCGTTCGCCAGCTTCATCAGGCCCCGGCTGGATGCGCTGCCTGAGCGTCTGCGTGCAGATGTGCTGGCCGAGCACCGGCAGCTCGGCGAGACGGAGCGGGCCCAGTACCAGCAGCAGATGTCGCTACTGGCAACGCTGAACCCCCGCCAGTTCATCGACGAGCGTGAGCCTATCGGTCTGTGGGAGACGTGCGTCGGGCTGATCGTTGGTGGGGAGTACTATCTTATTCAGATTGCAGACCACGACGCAGTTGGACGGCCCGTGATGTACGATGCCAGCGGGCAGCCCGTCGCGCTGCGGCTAGAGGGCAGCCGGGTCGCGCTTCCGGATGGGGAGCCGGTTGTGATAAACGGCGACACCGTCACCCGGGCCGCTGACGGGGCAGTGCTCGGCTATCTCGACATGACGCCCGCCGCCCGCGTGAAATGGCAAATACGCGCCATTTTGGAGGGTCGGGTTGAGGGTAGGGGGAATGACGTGCCGCCAACCGACCGGCTGCTGGCGGAAGCGCCGCGCAGAGCCCAGCGGCGGCTGCGACAGCAGCTTCCCCATGCGACGCGTGTCTCACTGCAGGAACTGGCGCGCGCACCGATCATCATCAACTGGGACGAACAGCCTGGCAGCGCAACGCTGGCTGAGCTGCGCCGCACCCAGCGCGGCGTGGGTGATCATGCCCTTACGATCATCCGTACCGAGCGCAGCTTTGTCTTTGACCACTCCCACATCTTTTTCGATGGGACGTGGTCGCTGGCGGTGGCGGAGGTGCTAACCAACGCGGCGGTACGCTGGTGTGAGCGCTGCATGACACTGACGCCGCTGGAGAGCCGGCCCGCGCCACGACTGTCGTTCGAGCCCACGGAGGCGTTTCTGCACGCAGCACGGCGGCTGCAGAGCTTGCCGGAGGTTGCAGCAGAGACGACCATCTGGGATAACACGACTATCTTCGAGCTGCGGAAGATGCTGAGCGAAACGGGCACGCACCTGACCGTCAACGACCTGCTCGTAATTACGCGCATCTTCCATGCAGCACACTACCGCCCCTCACCGGCGGTGCAGCAGGAGATCGACGCGCTGCGTGCGGGGGCGAGAACGGCTGCCGAGCGCCGCGCCGTGCGTGCCATCGACCGCTCGCTGGAGCGGGGGCGCCTCATGAACCCGGCGCTGCTCATCCCGGTCGACGCCTCGCCGACCGACCCGCGCGAGCGCATCTTCCCCATCACGTTCCGCAACCTCGCGGACAACCTCGTGCGCGTATGGGACGACACGTGGGACGCCTACCAGGCCTATCGCCGTATTGAGCCACCAGACACGCCTGAGGGGCAGCAAGCCTTCAACGAGTTTGCGCTGAACCGCCGCCTGCTCATCGGCAACCTGCGCGCTTTCAGCCATGTGCTTGAGGCGAACAAGGCCGTCGCTATCCGCGGTGAGAGCCTGAACATCGCCGTGCTCAAGCTGCTCGTCGGGCTGCCGCTGCCAGTGCAGGCTTTGCTCAAAGAGATCCCGGAGCGGGTGCTGCCGCTGAACGAGATCATCCGGGGGGATGAGGTCTACTCGAACGTTGGGCGGGTAGCGCGAGGCTCGTCCCTGTCACGCTTCATGACGGCAAAGGACGATGGCAACACCAAGGCGCTGGCCTGGGGCGTCATGTCGGATGACGACGGGCGGTTGATCGTCACCATGCGGGACTTCCGCCCGCACGTTGCGCCGCTGCTGGAGGCAGGACGGGCCGACCTGGCACATGCGCTTGCCCATGACTACGTATCGTCCTACACTGCCGACTTAATCGGGCTGGTTGCACGGTTGAGCGCGATGCTGCAAGCCGAAGCTCCGCGCACCACACAGAGGCATGGTACAATCGCAATAAAGGTGGGGGAGAGGCAATAAAAAAGCACCTGTCTTTGAGAAGACAAGTGCTTCGCAGTGCCCGGGAGAGGACTCGAACCTCCACGCCCAAAGGGCACAGGCCCTCAACCTGCCGCGTATGCCAATTCCGCCACCCGGGCAGGCACGACCAAAATTATAACACGCCGGGCGGACCTGTCAATGCCAGCAGCAGGAATCCGTATTAGAATGCTGTAACAAGTTGTAGATACGCCAGAGGAGTCGATGACGGAACTGTACAGCCTGCCGCTGTTTCCGCTGAATACAGTGCTGTTCCCCGGAATGACGCTGCCACTGCATATCTTTGAGCCCCGCTACCGGGTTATGATTAAGCGGTGCCTGAAACTTAACCGGCCTTTTGGCGTTGTCTTAATTCGGGAAGGAAACGAGGTCGGCGGGAGTGCCGTGCCGCATGACATCGGTACGTCAGCGTACATCACGCACGCGCAGCCACTCGACAACGGGCGCATCAACATCCAGACGGTGGGCTACAAGCGCTTCCGCCTGGTGACCATCGAGCAGGACAAGCCCTTCCTTGTGGGGCGAGTAGCCGATTACCCTCTCGAGGGGCTGAACGCGCCCGAGGTCGCGCCGCTGGCAGACGCGCTCAGGAGGAGCGTGCGGGTATATGTGGATACGCTGGCCGATATGACGGCCCAGGAGATACCGCTTGGCCCGCTGCCTGAGGATGCTCGCGAGCTTGCCTACCTGCTTGGGATGACACTCCCGCTATCGCTCGCGGAGAAACAGTCGCTGCTGGCTACGCGAGACCTTACCAGCATGCTGCGCTCCGAACAGAGGCTGCTGCGGCGCGAGTTGATGATGCTCAAGCAGTTGATCCGGCACCAGGAGCAGGGGTGGCAGCCGGATGTGCCCTTCTCCCCCAATTGATACAAGCTGACATCACCCAAATGGAGAACAAGAGATGCGAATCGTTGTAGATGCAATGGGCAGCGATAACCGCCCCGGCCCCGACGTGGCTGGTGCGGTACTTGCCGCCAGAGAGATGCAGGCCACCCTCATCCTGGTGGGGGACGAGGCGCAGGTCCGCGCCGAGCTGGCAAAACACGATACTGCCGGGCTGAGCCTCGAGGTTGTTCACGCCGGTCAGGTCATCGAGATGACGGACAGCCCGACCGAAGCGGCGAAGGAGAAACCCAACTCCTCGATCCATGTTGGGCTGGGGCTGGTGCAGCGTGGTGAAGCCGATGCATTCGTCACGATGGGTAACACCGGCGCGGTGCTCACCATTGCTACGCTCTTTACGCTGAGGCGTATCCGGGGAGTCAAACGCCCGGCGCTGACGGCGATCTTCCCGCATGCCGCCGGGCGGGTGGTTGCGGCGGATATCGGCGCCAATGCGGACGTCAAACCGGAGTACCTCGCCCAGTTTGCGGTGATGGCAAACGCCTACGCGCGGCTGGTGATGGGCATCAACCAGCCGAGGGTCGCGCTCCTGAGCAACGGCGAGGAGGAGGGCAAAGGCAACGAGCTTATCAAGGCGACCATCCCCCTCATGCGGGAGCTCAAAGGCGTGAACTACATCGGCAACGTCGAGCCGAAAGAGGTGCTCAACGGCGCGACCGACGTTGTCATCCACGACGGATTTACGGGCAACATTTTTATCAAGAGCATCGAGGCGGCAGCGAGCATGGTCAGCAAGCTACTGCGGCAGGAGATCACGTCGGGCGTGGTGACGAGCGTCGGTGGGTTGCTGGCAAAGCCGGCGTTCGCGCGCGTCAGCAAGCGGGTGGCCCCGTTTGAGATCGGCGGGGCGCCGCTGCTCGGTGTGAACGGCGTTGTCATCATCGGGCACGGGCGCTCGACGGATGTGGGTGTGAAGAACGCCATCCACCAGGCGCGCCGCGCGGTTGAGGGCAGGGTCATCGAGGCGATCAGCGAGCAGCTTGGCGTCTAGTCTTTGAGCGGTATGGTGAATAAATAGCCGGCGCCCTGAGGCCCTTTACAAGGGTAGGGTGCCGGCTATTTGTCGAGATGGATTAGCTCACCACGCGACGCGCCTCGATCACGTTCGGCAGGCGCGCAATGCGCGACAGGATGTTACTGAGCTGTGCAGCGCTCTCAACTTCCATGGTCACCTCAAAGATGGCCATGTAGTTCTCGGTGCGGATATTCACGTTGCTCATGTTGATGTGCTCGTCGGCCACTGCCGCACCAATATCACGCATCAGACCCTCGCGGTCGAAGGCGCGAATGATGACCGGCACGTGATAGCGCGCCTCGGGCTCATCGCCCCAGTCCACCTCGATAAGGCGCTCCGGGTCAAGGTTGAGCACGTTGCGACAGTCACGCCGGTGGATGGTGACCCCACGCCCGCGCGTCACGTACCCGATGACATCTTCGCCCTGGACAGGGCTGCAGCAGCGCGCAAGGTTGGTCAGCAGGCCGCCGGTGCCGTGGATCTTGATCTCCTGGGCGCCGAGCGGACCGTGCTCGACCGGCGTCTTCTTGATCGGCAGCGTCTCCTCTTGCTCCTCGCGCTCCGCATCGAGGATCTTCGTCGCAATATGCTGGGGGTGGATGTCCCCGAAGCCGATCTGCGCCAGCAGGTCATCGACGTTGCTGAGCCCAAAGAGCGTCGCGACCTGCTCGTGTGACATCTTCTCGACACCGAGCTTCTTCATCTCGCGGTCGAGGATGTCTCGCCCGAGGGCGATCATCTTGTCACGGTCCTGCCGGCGGAACCAGTGCCGGATCTTGCTCGCCGCGCGCTTGGTCTTGACATAGCCAAGCTGCGGGTTGAGCCAATCGCGGCTGGGCCCACCGCGCTTCGCGGTGAGGATCTCGACGCGGTCGCCGACCTGCAGGGTGTAATCGAGCGGCACCAGCTTCCCGTCGACCTTCGCGCCGCGGCAGCGGTGGCCGATGTCGGTATGGACGTGGTAAGCGAAGTCGATGGGCGTGGAGCCGGCGGGCAGGTCGATAATGTCGCCGCGAGGGGTGAACACATACACCCGGTCGCGCAGGACATCGCTGCGCATCGTGTCGAGGAACTCGTCCGCGTCGTCGACGCCGCGCCCGACCTCCATCAGCTTTCGCAGGTGCTGGATGCGAAGCTCGAACATCCTGTCCAGGTCACCGCCCTTGCCATTCGCCTCTTTGTAGCGCCAGTGAGCGGCAATGCCGTATTCGGCGGCGGCGTGCATCTCCGGGGTGCGGATCTGCACCTCAAGTGTCTTGCCGTCCTCTAAAATCACCGCCGTGTGCAGCGACTGGTAGAAGTTCTCCTTGGGCGCGGCAATGTAGTCGTCAAACTCACCGGCGATGGGCCTCCACGTCTGGTGGATGATGGCAAGTACCTGATAGCATGTAAAAACGTCCGGCACAATGATCCGGACGGCGCGCACATCAAATATCTGATCGAACGGGAGCCCTTTGCGCTCCATCTTCTGCCAGATACTGTAGATGTGCTTTGACCGCCCGCTGATGTCAGCCTGGATGTTGTGCTGCTTCAGGATGTTGCTGAGCTTTTCGACGACCTTGCTGACATAGTAGTCGCGGTCACTGCGGCGCTCGTCAATCAGGCGAGCGATCATCCGGTAGCGTTCCGGCTCGAGATAGCGGAAGGCGAGGTCTTCCAACTCCCACTTGAGCTGCCAGATCCCCAGGCGGCTCGCGAGCGGAGCGAAGATGTCCATCGTTTCCTGCGCCACACTGATCTGGCGCTCGCGCGAAAGGTGACCGAGCGTGCGCATGTTGTGCAGCCGGTCGGCGAGTTTGATGAGGATGACGCGCACGTCGTCATCCATAGCGAGCAGTGTTTTGCGCAGGTACTCCGCCTCGCGGTCGCGGGGCTTGCCCTTCGGCGTATTGTCCGAGCCGAGCGCGATCTTGTCGAGCTTGGTCACCCCCGCTACCAGCTTGGCGATCTCCTCGCCAAACTCCTCCTCCAGTTCGTCGAGCGTGACAGGCGTATCCTCGACGGTATCGTGGAGCAGCCCGGCAGCTATCGCGGCTGCGTCCAGCCCGAGGTCCATGAGAATGCGTGCGACCTCGATGCAGTGCACCACGTAGTCCTCGCCGGACTTCCGCTTTTGGCCAGCGTGCACACGCTGCGCCAATTCAAAGGCGCGCCGAATAATGGCTCGCTCGTGGACGGGCAAGTCCTCAAGCGGCGCGATGAATTCCTCAAAGGTCGGTGCAACTGGTACTGTCATATACAAAAAATCGCGCAGCCGAGCCTATCGGCCAACTGCGCCAGGATGCATCAATCCCACTCGTATGTATGGCTCGGCGTTTTCTGCCATTTAGTATAGATCACAGCCTATCTGCTGGCAATGGCCCGGGGCTTCTCAGAATAGATTCTAACGGAGTACAGACAGGCAGACTACTCTTCTTCGTCAGTGCTGGAGGCTCCGGTCAGGGTCAGCTCAACCCAATTCGTAAGCCCTTCCTGCACCTCGATCTCGGCGGATGCGCCGTAGCCTGCGGTCACGAGATAGCGGCCTACCGGCACGTTGGGGATGGCAAAGTTCTCGTTCCACAGATCGTCTGGGCGGGCGCTGTCACCGGCATACGTCGTGGTGCGGTAGGCAACCTTGCCGGTGTCGAGGTCGGTGACGACGACTTCCAGGCTATACACGGGGTTGCCGCTTGCGAAAGTGACCCGCCCGGCGATCACACCGGTGCCGGTGTAAGGCGCAAGCCACAGATCGGGGTTGCGCACACTGCGGTAGGCGTTGCGATCCAGGCGCACCTCGAAGTGCAGGTGCGGCCCGCTCGCGTCGCCTGTCGCACCGACCAGCCCGATGACCTGCCCGGCTGTCACCCGCTGGCCGGGCTCGACGAGGATCTCCGACAGGTGGGCATACAGTGTGTAGAGCTTCTTGCCCTGGTAGCCGACATCGTGCCGGATGGAGATGACGTTGCCGTAGCTGGTGATGGTTTCTTCGCTGTTGCGGTGGCCCCAGCCAGCGACTTCCACAACGCCGTCAGCGACGGCGATGACCTCCGTGCCGACCGGGTTGGAGATGTCGATGCCGTGATGGATGCGAAGTTCCTGGGATGAACCTGTCGAGCCGTACGGGTAGCGAATCAGCCCGGTATTGATGTGGTTTGTGCGCAGGGGCCGCATGAACCAGTAGTGATCATACGGGTGGCGGGCCAGCGGCACAGGGAGCGGGGGCGGGTTCCACTCCATCGTGGTCTGGAGCGACGGATCAGCCTCCTTCAGGACTTCAGGGTCCATCGGGGGGCGCAGTTCCTCGGCGGCCATCGCTTCAAGCTCCGGGCTGGCGTCCTCCGTCGGGGTAGGGGGCACAGCCGTCGGGGTGGGCGCTGCCGTCTCGGTCGGTGCCAGTGCAGTCGTCGGAGTGACGGGTAGCGGCAGGAAATCCTCCGCAACCGTGATGCTGCTGCTGATGGCCAGCGTAGCGGCAGACTGGGTCAGCAGGGCGCCAAACGTGATGGCGGCGACCAGCAGCAGGAAGAAGACGCTCCACAAACGGCTGCCCATTGTGCTACTGCCCCACAGCCTGCGTCGGTGGCCCAAAGACTTCGAGCAAGCCGGGCTCGGCGTACAGCTCGCGCATGGCTGACCACCAGTCGAGTCCGTCTCGCTTCTCGTACTGCCAGTACAGAACGCCGGTCCAGTTGTAGCGCCAGGAGCTTGACGACGGCACGCGCTCCCAACCATACAGCGCTGCCAGTTCGGTGAAGTCGATGTAGTAGCCGGACGGCACGGTGTCTTTCAAGCGACCGCCGTTCTCGTAGGCAACGACGTCACCGCTGAACCGCGCCTGGAAGTCCCAGGGGCGGCGGCGGAGCGGCTCGCCGCACGAGCCATCCTGTACCGCACAGCGGACGTACATCCGCCAGTACTGGCTCGGGCCAATCGGCTCGGAGACGAGTTCGATCTCCGGAGTGTTGCCCTCGTTGTACGACTGCATCACGTCGAAGGCGCGGCCCGCCTTGTGCCAGTTGCGGAAGTCCTGTCCGGGTGCTGCCGGCTGCGCCAGTTCGTCCCAGAAAAGGCTGTCAAGCTGGCCGAGCACATCCCATCCGGCGGCTTGCTTGACATGCTCCCTCAGGGCGGAGAAAGAGCCATCAACGCGGTCGCTGAGGTACGGAGAGTCGGCGATGATGCCGAGTGGTTCCAGGTTCACCACGCGATAGGGTGGGTCGGCGCCGGGGCGCGGCTGTGCAACAAGGCGCTCCTCGTAGACCGGCACGGGTTGGTAGACCTCTTCATTGGCACGCTGGGTAATGAGGGGCGGGGTGCTGCCGGTCCAGTCAAGCTCGCGTGCGCCGGAGGTCGGTAGGTAAGCCGGTGCGGCGCTCTCCCAGCCGTCAAACTGGACAGTGGTGATGAGCGTGCCGCCAGACCGCTCCGTAAAATAGGCCAACTGCTGCCCATCCGGTGACCATGTCGGTGCGATGCCCTGGCCGGAGGCAACTGGCACGAGAACGTCCGCGCGGACGTCAACGGTATAGACGAAGGACGTGCCATCCTCCACTGCGGTGAAGGCCAGCCGTGAGCCATCCGGCGACCAGCGCGGAGCGTCCTCAGCGGCATTCGGGCTGTTGGTCACATTGAGGGCTCTGGCTTCGCTCGGGTCGTCCAGCGAGAGCAGGAAAATGTCAGGCTGTTCCCCGCGCAGCGAGACGTAGGCAATCTGCCGGTTGGTCGGGTCTGGCGACCAGGCGGGCGCGTAGTCGGGGTAGGGGCTATGCGTCACCTGGTAGGGCCCCTCGCTGCCGTCGGCACGGATAATGTAGATGTTCAGGTTGCCCGCATAGGTGGCTTCGTAGGCCAGCCAGAGCCCATCCGGGCTCCAGGACGGCGCGCTCTCATAGGCGAGGTCGTAGGTAACGCGAGTTATCTCGCCTGTTGCGAGGTCCATCGTGTAAAGTTCCCAGTTGCCATCGCGGCGGGAGCTAAAGGCCAGAGTGCTGCCGTCCGGGCTGATGGCCGGGGTGCGGTCGTCCTCCGGATCGGTCGTGAGGCGGATCGGACCCGGGCTGCCGGGCTGCAGCGCGAAGAGATCGTACTGCGCGCCGTGCCGCATCGAGAACACCATCACATCCTCATGACGCGGGTCAGGCTCAGGGGTGGGGATGGCGGTCGGCGGTGCGAGTTCGGCAAGCTCAGGCGTTGGCGGTGCGCTGGCGGCCAGGAAGCTGACAAAGGCGTTGTTCTGCCCGGTGCTGCTCGTGGCCCAGAAAATAACAAAGGCGACGGCGGCCAGCAGCGTCACAATCACGCCGCTCAACGAGACCTGGCTATCGGTAGGCGCGGTGCGGATAGGCTGCAGGGAGCGGGCCGGGGTAGGGCGGACGTGATACGCCGCATCCGTCAGCCAATGCAAAAGACGCTCACCGGCTGCGAGGCAGAGTTTGAGCAGGAGCCGGCCAAGCCGGTCGCCGAGGAGGAACAGGTGTGCAACCATACGCGAATGATAGCATGCACACCCGGCGCACACAGTCGGGGATTCACCTACCTCTTAACGAGTGGCGGGGTAGGGGGATTAACCCGGCGGAGCTTCAGCGATTCTCAATGGCTTCAGCAGTAAGCACCATGTCGATAGAATGAATGTCTATATCAGACCTGAACTTTTCACGCGTGTAAAATGTGCGCAGGTCGCTGGGTAGCACGGTGATTCTTTGCCCGGTCGAGGTAACGATTGGATATAGTTTGACCACTATTTGAATGCTGCGCGTCGTAAGACCACCGGGGCGTATCCCTCCACGTGGATAGAAGCCTCTAAACGCGGGGCCTTCGGTAATATTCGCAGCTTCCAGCCAAGCGTCGACATAGTCCAGACACCAGCGCAAAGCGCCATAGGGTATCAGCCGTTCCTTGTTATGCTTGCCTAAGCGAACTCGTAGAGCTAACTCACCGCCGACATCTATTCGCAAGTCTTCAACGTGAATACTACACAATTCGTCTTCTCTGATACCGGTACAGACCAGCATGGCAAGTATGGCTGTGTCTCTAAGACCAACCAGCGTCTCCGTACCTGGTAACGTGAGTAAGTGCTCTATATCGGCAATGGATAATCTTACATCATCAGAAGAGGGGGCAAGTGCGACGCTGTGATTAACAATAGGACTCTGGCTGGGGTGTATAGCATGCTGTATCGCTCGAATGGTATCTGTGACAAATGTGTGGTAAGCCTCTGGCGAGGCATTGGGTGAGATTGCATCGCATAATATCTCCGATAGATTGTTCTGCTTCAAGACTTGGCGGTAGGCCCCTCGAATACTGCTTAAGTAGCTGCTGACTGTCATAGGTGACAGCCCATGGGCTAGTAGTGCATCACGATATGCAGCCAGGTCTGGTTGGTACCAGGGGGCGCGTGCTTCCTGCCAGGCGAGAAAATTTCTTATTCGGGCTTTCAAGTCTTTGTCTTTAGCAGTGCTTGCCAGCCAGGCCAGTGGATTCCGTTGGGCGGATATGTCATTCTTCATCGAGGCCAAATGCCTCCTCAAGTGTGTTGCTGTATTTGTCTCTCTGTACGGTAATACGCTTGACATAGACGCGAGTGGTTTCTTCTTTGCTGTGACCAAGCAATTCCTGCGCTGCCTTAATTCCCTCTTTCTCTGCAATGATCATGGCAGCAGTATGTCGAGTTTGATGGAGGTGTATGTCATTAATACCTGCTTTTTGTGCATATTTCTTGAGGTTCTTGACGAATGCGCGGGATGTGAGAGCGCCATCCGGATTCTTGTTATACGGGTCATGGCTCGTCCAGAGTGGGCTGTCAGGTCGCATACTCTCCAGCCGTCCCGAAGCTCTCAAGTAGTCCAATAGTGCATCAACTGGCGCGCGACTCCTAAGCTCTCGGCGCTCCCGTTTGCCGCCTTTCACGCGGTAGCTCACGATGACCTCGTTGCCGAATTCAATGTCGCCCCATCGGAGGCCTGCAATCTCGGAGCGCCGACGCCCGGTTAGCAGGTAGAACAGCAGCATGGCGTAATCTCGCTTACCGACAACGCTGCCGCTGTCCGCCTTTGCTTTCACTGTCTCGATAAGTCGTTTTACCGCTGAAGTCCCTAGAGCTTGCACATTCTCGCCCTGGTAGGCACGTGGTGGCTTGGGGCGTGCGGCCTCGACGGGGTTGACAATTCGGCCTCTGAATTGAGGAAGATCACCTAGCCATCTGTAGAAGCTCGATAATTGGCTGATCCTTGCATACACAGTGCTGTGTGCCAGCCCTTGACTCTCCAGATGCTTCTGCCAGTTCTTTACATCGATGGGTGTGATGTCAAAAGGGCGTTTACCTGTGAAATTGAAGAAATCGACAACAGCACGGGTTTTGTCGCGTTGTAGGTCCAGCCTGCGTGGTGTGCTCTGATCCGTCTTTGCGACTGCCCAGTTCTCGATGACCTCATCAAGCTGCTCATCGTTGGTACTAATGATGATAGCCTTATCATCACCCATAAATTCTGACTCCTATAGGTTCCACTTCTAGACAAGTTGTGGAACGTCCTTCCTCGCTTCCATTGTCGCTAGCGGCCCCGTTATTCGATCAGCCACCTTTACTCTTCATACTGCTTGTGTCCCCACTGTCCGGCACATTCATCGAGAACTCCGACAGCTTACGGAGCGCCCGCCCTAGCAGGCGATGGAGCTCCACAGCATCGTCATAGGTGAGCTCGACGTTTACCTCTTGTGGACCATCGAGGAGCGTGATGACCAGCATCCCATCCTTCAAAAAATCAACGCTGTAGCTCAGTCCTGTCATTCATTCTCTCCTTCCATTCCCGCTTCCGCTCCAGCAGAAGCTCACGGTACTCTTCTTCAGTCATATTCGCCTCGAATTCCGCTTCGAGGATCCAGCAGTCGGCACAGAGCCAGATCGGGTGATCGCCCATGATCACGAACGGCCTAGGCTTCTGGCACCTCTCCGGACACGGGTCGAAGGTGTCCAGATCGAAGCGCCGCCCAAGGCTCTTCCGGAGTCCTTGAAGGTAGTGTCGGGCATCGCCAAGGGTCCGGTAGCCCTTCGCCTTGGCGAACCCTGCCAGCCGCTCCCGGTCTTCCGGTTCTCCGATCCAGCGGAGCAAGACAATCTTTACCTGATTGCCCCGCTCCCGGTGCGCCTTCGCGTAGTGATTGACCAGTCCTGCCTCATCTGCAAAGTCCCGCCGACCGCACACTTCACATACCAGCGGTTGATTGATGATCGGCGGTACTCGCAGCCAAGCGGGGAGCTCTTCCATCACTCCATCTTCGCCTCGACTACGGAGATCTCTACTTCACCGGTTCCACTTCTGCACGAGGGAATGTACGTATGCTGTATCCCAGTATCCATCCATCAGCCCTTGCAGCACCCGGGACACAGCCATAGCCCATCGTGCGTCCTGAGCACAGCGTTCGTTTACGGTTTCGCGCAGCATCCGTCGGTGGATGGTATCTCCCACTCTACTCCTCGCTTTTGATTCGGCAGGTAGGCTAACAAAAAACGGTGTGGCTCTAGGTATTGGTCTCAATTATAGCATATTTAGGTTCCACATATTTGATGCACCATATTTGCTGCATCCCATTTCTCGATACGGGCAGTCCGCTATATAATGAGAAGCATCAGCCGCAACGTGGGCGCCCTGCCCACCGCACGCTGCGCTACCACGCGATCTGCTACAGTGCCAGTAAGGGGGTCATAGTGGACGGTCAGAACCGGGTCGATGTCTGGCGGGCCAATCCGTTGCTGCGCGGAGGCATTCTGCTGCTTCTGCTGGCAATGCTCCTGTTTGCTGCCGCGCCCGCTCACGCTCAGACCGACACGACAACTCACGTCGTCGCCTGGGGTGAAACGCTGAGCCAGATCGCCCTGCGCTACGGTGTCAGTGTGGAGGCCATCATACAGGCCAATGACCTTGAAGGCCCTGACCGCATTTACGCGGGGCAAACTTTGATCATCCCCGGTGGCCAGCCTGGAGCGGCGGCCAGCAGCAGCGGCGGCAGTGTCGGCACGCACACCGTGCAGGCGGGTGAAAACCTGTTCCGGATTGGGCTGCGGTACGGCGTGCCTGTCGAGGAGTTGATGGCTGCGAATGGTATCGGCGACCCCAGCCAGGTGTACGCGGGGCAAACGCTGACTATCCCCGCGCCCGGCAGCGTGAATACCAGTGCGGCGCCTGCTCCGGCAGCCTCTTCGCCTCCTGCCGCCGCGCGGACTCACACGGTACAGCCCGGCCAGACGCTGTTCAGCATCAGCCGCCAGTACAACGTCTCCGTGCAGGATCTTGTCAACGCCAACAACCTGCTGAACCCGTCGGCGATTTACGCCGGGCAGACACTGACTATCCCTGGCGCGGCTTCCTCCGGCAGCACGCCGGGCTACACCCCGGCACAGTCCGCGACGACGTACACTGTGCAGCCCGGCGACACGCTGGCCTCGATTGCTGCACGGTACGGCGTGCCGTTGTGGTCGATTGTGCAGGCGAACAATCTGAGCAACCCATCACTGCTGCATGCCGGGAATGTACTCACCATACCATCGGCGGGCGCGCTGTCGCAGGCTGCTCCGCAGCCCGCAGCCCCTGGCGCGAGCAAGCACATCGTGGTCGATATTTCGGATCAGCGGGCGTACATCTACGAGAACGGCGCGCTGAAGTGGACGTTCGTTGTGAGCACGGGAATGCCCGGCACGCCGACCGCACGGGGTAACTTCCAGATCCAGAACAAGATCCCGATGGCGTACGCATCCACGTGGGACCTCGACATGCCCTGGTGGCTGGGCATCTACTGGGCAGGCCCACTGCAAAACGGCTTCCATGCCCTGCCGATTATGTCGAACGGCGTGCGGCTGTGGGAGAGCGTGCTTGGACAGCCCGCTTCCTATGGGTGTATCATCCTGAGTGACGCTGACGCAAAGACGCTGTACGACTGGGCAGATATAGGGACGCCGGTAACCATTCGCGACTGAGCAGCCCTGCGGTTTTGCGTTGACAGCCTACCCCGGGGGACGTATAATCCGCCCGATACCCGTAAGAAGTCAACACGGAGGTGTTTACGGTCGTGAGTGAAGAAATCCAGATTACATCGCTGGGCGACATTCGCCCCAAAATGAAGCTCAAGGGTACGGTCAAGCAGGTGCAGCTAGCCGGTGCCATCATCGACGTCGGCATCGAGGAGTGCGACGCCCTGCTCCACATCTCGCAGATCCGCCGCCGCCGCGTGAACAACGTTCGCGATGTGCTGGAAGAAGGCCAGAAGGTCACCGTGTGGGTGCGCAGCGTGGACCACGAGAATGCCCGCCTCGATGTGACGATGATCGAGCCCCCGGCGCTTGACTGGAATGAGATCGAGGAAGGCCAGATTCTCACCGGCAAGGTTGTGCGCATCGAGAAGTTCGGCGTGTTCGTGGACATTGGCGCCGAACGGCCCGGCCTGGTGCACATCAGCGAAATGGCGCACGGCTACATCAACAAGCCTGAAGACGTGGTGTCGAAGGGGCAGGAAGTCGAAGTCAAGGTCATCGGTATCAACCGCTCGAAGCGGCAGATCGACCTGAGCATGAAGGCCGTCACCCCGGAGCCGCAGATCGAGGAGCGCGAGGAAGAGCGCCAGGAAGAGCAGCTGCCCACGGCGATGCAGATTGCGCTCGAGCGCGCGCTGGCCCAGGGCAAGGCGAACGAAGGCTCCCAGGGAGGGCGCAAGAAGCAGCAGAAGCGCAACGAGCAGGAAGACATCATCCGCCGTACGCTGGAGCGGCACAACCGGGGAAGCTAAAAGGAACCGGCTGCCTCTTTCGGGCCGGCCCCTGCGGTGCCTATCGTTTGTTCACTGTCTTTGATCACCACGACCGGCGCGCTGTGGCGTGGTGGCGAACCTGTCAGGCGACTTCCGCGTAGCTGCGCATCGTCTGCACCAGGCGATAGATCGCGACCCCCAGAATGGCTGTCATGATCACGGCTGAGGCCACGCAGTATGGGCAAATCGCCCGGATGACGGCCAACTCCAGGTACGTCAGGTAAGCCGAGTAAAGCGTCCCGAACAGGCTCATGCCGAACACCAAGGTTGGGCCGTATTCTGCCAGCGTGCCGCCTCTCCTCTCAAGCAGCAGTACGCCGAGGATGGCGGCATAGCCGACGACGCCGATCACCGGGACCGGAATGCCGGCCAGGTTCGAGTAGCGGCTGCTCTTGACTGCGTCGCAGCCGCCGACGCCCGAGCATAGAGCCTCGACGTCGGCCAGATAGACGAATGAGAGATAACCTGCTACGAGAAGCCCCGCAACCGCGAGGATGATCAGAATACGGTATGATAGCGTTCGATTAGCACTCGTTGTCGTCATAGACAATCGGCAGACGGCGGCAAAGATCGCCGCCGTCTCTTCCCCCTCTCTTTAAGTTTTCAGTTAAGCACCACTATCTGAGCCTACCTGTTCGCCTTCGCTCTCAGGCGTTGCCGTGACGCTGGCGAAAATGTCAAGCTCGATCACAAGCGGCTGGCCTACCTGCGTGCCGTCGGGCAGCAGCACGAGCCATGTGCTGGTAACCGTTGGGTTGCTGGCACGATAGGCCGGCGTCCGCAGGTCCAGCGATAGTTCGATAGCCTCACCCGGCAGCAGCTCCCGATCAAACTCGACGAAGTTTGGCCCTTCCAACTGATAGCCATCCTCGAACACCAGCCGCGTGTCGTCGTCGAGCGGGCAGCGGCTATCGTTCTCCAGGATGAGCTTCATGGTGAGCGTCGTCATCTCCGGGTACGGCGAGCCGTTTTTCGGTGTCTGCTCGACAAGCTCGTAGTCGTAGTCGCAGGCGCGCACTGTCGCGGTGAGGTCGGGCGTCGGCTCGACGGTGGACGTGGTCGACAGGATCATCGACAAGGCGTCCAGTGTCTGCACGATGCGCGTCGCCTCGGCGTCGGGCGTAGGCGTAGCCGTGATCTCATCCTCGTCATCGCCCAGGAAGAGAGCGCCGACGGCTGATGTGCTTTCGGCTTCCGCCTCGCGGGCGGAAACGGCGGCCAGCGGGTTGAGGATGTTGTTGTAGGAGAGATAGATGCCGCCGAACAGCGCCGCCAGTGCCATCGTAGCGACGATCAGCCACGCCAGGCAGCCCTGACCGCGCCGCCTGTCGGCAGGCTCGGGTTCAGGCCGGGCACGGCTGCCGGTGCTGAGCAAGGCCGGGCGCGGGCGGCCCGCCGCCGTGGGCGAGACAGCGCCCTCCAGCGGAATGTTGTGCGCCGCCGCGAACTCGTCGAGGTCCCTGAGCATCTCGCCGATGTTCTGATAGCGCTCATCGGGCGACTTCGCCAGGGCCATCATCAGGATGCGCTCAAGCTCATGGGGGATGTCCGGGTTGAACTCGCTCGGGCTGGGCAGCGGCTCGTTGACGTGCTTGAGCACGACGGCAATCGGCGTTTCTGCCTGGAAGGGCAGCACACCGGTCACGAGCTGGTAGAACACCACGCCAAGTGAGTAGATGTCGGAGCGGTGATCGCCCGGCTGCCCCAGGCCCTGTTCCGGCGACATGTAAGCCGGCGTGCCGATCATCGAGCCGCTCGTCGTCATCGCCGGGCCGCTGACGATCCGCGCGATGCCGAAGTCTGTCAGGACGATGCGCCCGTCCTTGTCAAGCATGATGTTCGCGGGCTTGATGTCGCGGTGGAC
>Ga0116169_1000786_pt1 | contig 30186 bp, 25 predicted proteins | sample AD_UKC130_MetaG_FD_89796 | JGI IMG/M metagenome (GOLD analysis project Ga0116169, IMG submission 89796) | Active sludge microbial communities of municipal wastewater-treating anaerobic digesters from Canada - AD_UKC130_MetaG | ecosystem: Engineered > Bioreactor > Anaerobic > Digestate | place...
ACATCGAGCCCCCACTCATCCATGGCACAGGGGACACCGCCCAGGGCACTCACCGCATCCACCACCAAGAGGGCCTGATGATTGCCCCGTGCCTTGGCCACTGCCTCCACATCGTTGAGCACGGCCGTGGAGGACTCATTGTACACTACAAAGATCAGCTCAATTTCAGGATGCTGGGCTAGGAAATCCGCCACCTGGTCCGCATCGACCCCCCGGTCCCAGGGGAACTCCAGCACATGCACCGTGGCTTTGTAGGCTGTGCACAACTCGGCCCAGCGCTTGCCGAAAAACCCGCCCACCAGGCAGAGCACGGGAGTACCCGGGGAAACCAAATTGGCCACCGCGGCCTCCATGCCCGCCGTTCCAGAACCGGTGATCATGTACACAGGGTTCTCAGTGCCGAACAGGGGCTGCAGGCGTGAGAGAACCGAGGGGAACTTCTCCTTGAAGATGGCCCCCCGGTGGTTGATCACGGGCCTGGCCATCTGCAGCGCTACGCCGCTGGGCACAGGAACTGGCCCTGGAATGCGCAGCTCCGGCTTAAAACGGTACATACAGCATCCTCCTTGCGCGATCAATAATCTCTAACCTTCCAGCAAGCGCCTCAAGCGCTTGACGATGGCCAAAATCTCCTGCCTCCCGCCCAGCGCTCCGAAATCCTCCACGATAACCCCCTGCTTTTCCATGTGGCCCATGAGCACGCGCAGCGCCTTGGTGGTGCCCAAAAGGCCGGGCAAGACCAAAGCGCAGCCCCGCTTGCCTTCCAAGCGAGTGGTCCTTTTGATCAGATTATCCATATCCGCAGGAATCTGCGGCTTCCACCAGCCCGTGTAACCGCACACTACGCACACCAACCCATAGGGCGCTGTGCTCACCGGGGACGTCCCGGCACTCGCTGGGGAGATCAGGTCTACCTTGACCTGTTCCTTGGCGAGGGCCTCCTGCAGTACTGCCACCGCTTTCTGCGTCTTGGGGTCATCCGCGTGCATGATCAGAACGCGCACAGTAATAGCCTCCCGTTTCTGTCCTTCCCTGCCTACTTCTCCAAAAATACTTAAAATCCTGTTAACGCCGGCTGTGTTCGTAGGAGTACGCCGAAGAGGAGATGGTATCACCCATGCCCACGGTGCTCACCGGGTTGGGAACCACATGGGCAGGAACAATCAGCACCGCATGGGATGCAAACTCCAAGATGCCTTCCTCCAGGAAATCGCCGGGTACGTCCACGCCGCGCCGCTTCATCTCTTCAGCAAAGACCTCCAGCTGCTTAAAGCCGATGGAGGACAAGGCTATTTCGCCAGCTTCCGGCAGCTGTTCGGGGCGGACGTAACCTCCGTACTTGGCCTTGATAGCATTTATCGAGGAAGCGTACAGGCAGGCCTCCCGCACCTGCTGCAGGGGCACACTGTACGGCTTTTTCACCAGAACCACGTAGTAGCCCAGATTATGCAGGTGGAAGCGCTCAAACCCCAATTCTTCCATAATTTTCAAACTGCCATCGTAAAGGGTGTAGGAGCATTCGTTGCTGTCAATGGCTTCCCTTTCCTGCTCGTAGCCGTAGATGCGCAGTACCCGCTTGATCTCGTTTTCGTTGATCCCAAAGGACTGGATTTCGCTGGCCACTGCCTTGAGCATGGTCTTTTCGGCCTCGTCAGCGCTCATGGGCACATATTCAAAATGCAGCCGCAGGCTGGGGTTAGCGGACTTAAGCCGGCGCACGTTGGCCATGGAGCTTTCCAGATACTCCCGAAGTGCGCCCTCCTCCGCGGGTGCATAGTGGAAACCGGCCAGGAAGGCCACATCCACCGCTTTGCCCAAATCAGGGAGGAACTGTTCAGTCTCTGGATCAAAGGCCATGACCGCGCCCTTGGGCCTGGTGGCCAGAATCACCCGGTTAGCCCTGGGGGTGGTGATCACATGTCCCCCCAGTTCGAAGCGCTCATCCTTGGCATACTCGAAGATCCAGTTCTCCTTGAGCTCATCCTGGGGCCGGGCTGCCTCCCGGGCACCAACAATGCTCAGCTCTCCGCCGCGGACCACCGGCGCATCCACCTCCGGGAAGAACATGGAGGCCTGTTTAGGAGAGAGCAGGGCGGTATACACAACGGAATGGGCACCGAGGGCCGCCATTTGGTTGGCAATAATGCCTGCTTGTCCACCCATGCTCTCCTGCCGATCAGGAAAAACTTCTTCCAACCAGCTCAGCATAGCCATATCCCGCAGCACAATGTGCACCGATTTGCCTTCCTGCAGGGCCTGCATGAGCACGGCCAGGAACTCATTCTCATTGTGCACCTCGGGAATCTCTGTGTTGAGCAGCCTTTCCACGGCCGCAAAGTCAATGCGAGGATTGGCCAGTAAGGGGCCGAGTTTATCCTGATCGAGATGCACCACAACATCAACATTAGTATTAAATGCTGCCAGAGTGTTCGCTGTGATCCGGTTCTGCACACAAGCCTTCACCCTGTCCTGCCAAACGGTCTGCAACGGTTCTACCTCCTATTGTTCGTTCTCTACTAAGATATACTAACATAACCTACCCGCCCAGACAATTGTACCAGGCGGGATCAAAGATGTCCTTGATAATAATTATACAGCCCCGCGAAAATGGCTTCAGCCACCCTTTTCTGGTAAGCGGGATCCGCCAGCAGCTCAGCTTCCCTAGGATTGGATAAAAACCCCACTTCCACCAGGGCCGCGGGCATGGAGGTGTCCCTAAGCACCCGGAAATCTCCAACCTTGGCGGCTCGGGTATTGGGCCCCAGGCGCTTCACCAGCTCAGCCTGGATGCACTTGGCCAGCCGTTCACCCGCGGGGTCGCTTTCGTAATAAAAGGTCTGGGCACCAGACCAAATGGATGACGGAAAGAAATTGGCATGAATGGATAGATAAAGGTCGGCCCCGGCTTCTTCGGCAATGCGCACCCGGCGCTCCAGATCCTGGCGCTTGCGGGTCAGCAGGTGCTGTTCACTGGAATCGGCCAGGTCGTAATCGCCTTGGCGCACCATGATCACAAAGACCGCGGCCCTGCTTAAAAGGTGCTCTAGTTCCCGCGCGATGGCTAGGGTAATATCCTTTTCCAGTACCCCCTTGGGGCTCACCGCTCCCGGATCAATCCCCCCATGGCCCGCATCCAGCACGATGGTACGGCCGGAAAGGCCCTGGGTTCGGCTGGTGGACGCGGGCACAAGATCAAGGCTTCCTGTTCCCAAAAAGATGCCCAGGGTTACACAGCCCAACACCCACCAGGCCAGGTGCTGGGCGCGCCCAACCCACACGCGCATAAAAACACCTCCCCACCCAGAGTATTCAGGTGCGGAGCTGTTTACAACACTGGAGGACCCGAAAACCGCCTTGACGCTCCAAGGTGGTGCAGCCGCCCGCAAGCTCCTCTAGATAGGTCTGGAGGCTTTTGGCCCCCTGCTTGGTGCGGATCACCACCAGTAAGCAGCCGCCGGGTTTCAAGGCCTGGTAGGCTTCGGTGAGCAGAGCATAGACCACCTTTTTCCCCGCCCGAATCGGGGGGTTGCAGAGCACCCAGTCGAACTCCACCGCGGGCAGGGCGGCCAGCCCATCAGATAAAAAGACCTGGGCATTGGTGATGCCATTGGCAGCCAGATTCTGCCTCGCCAGCTCCACAGCGCGCTCGTTCACATCCACAAGGTACACCCGTCCCCCCGGACCCACCAGATCCGCGGCCACCAGCCCCAGGGGGCCGTAACCGCAGCCCAGGTCCAAGACCACATCCCCGGGCTGCAGATCCAGGCAGTTGATCAAAAGCCTGGTGCCGGCATCGATCTCATCCTTGGAAAAAACCCCGGCATCGCTCTGAAACTGGTACACTTTCCCCCTCAGTTCGGCCTGGAACCGAAAGGGCTTGTGCTCAGCGCCTGGTTTGGGGGTGAAATAATGCTCACTCATTCCGCTTCACCCAACGCGTTCAAAACCAGCTGGAGGTGCCCGGAGATCTCATCCACCGCCTCTTCCGGTGCAGTGGCCAAAGCCTCCTCCAAGATCTTCTTGGCCTCTTCCAAACGCCCCACCAGGTAGTAGCCGTAGCCTAAAGTGTCCAGGTACACAGCCCTGCGCTCCAGCTCCACGGCGCGCTCGGCCATTTCAATGGCCTTGGAAATGTTCACTTCCCGGAGCAGGTAATGGTAGGCCAGGTTGTTCAGGGCCAGGTGGTTGTCGGGCTGGCGCATGAGCACTTGCTGGTAGTTCTCCACCACCCCAAGATAGTTGTCCAGATGTTCATAGGCAAAGGCTTGGTACAGATAACCCTGCCAGAACTGGGGCGCGGCCGCGAGCAGTTCCTGGGCAATGGCCAAAGCCCTTTCCCAGTTCTCCTCCTCCAGGCAGGCGAAATACTGATCATTGAGCTCCCGCACGGTATCCAGCCGTCGGAAGGGATTATCCTCCCACTTCTCCCTGAAGGACCAACCCCGGAAGGTAGTGTGCACTTCTCCCAAAGGCTCCTTAACGGTCAGGCGCACCGGCAGCCAGCCGTCCTCTCCTAGGTCAAACTGCAGGATAGCCGTTTCTTTGGTCAAAAACAGCTCCAGTTCCACAGAGGTGATCCGCTCTGTCTGCTCCCCATCGCGGATAAAACTGAACACCGAAACCAGCGTCCGTTTGCCCTGGCGCAGGAGGAAAGGCAGTCCGCTCTGCTCGTGCAGCCACAGGATCAGTTCCGGATCCCCTTCCGCTGTGTAGCGCTTCACCTCGCAGCCCGCCACCTGATCCACACCGGAAAACTTCCAGGGCCGCCGGGCATAGTCGGCCAAGGCAAACAGGTAGTTGGCAAAGTCCTCAAACAACCAATACCGCTCGTAGCTGTACTGGACATCGCCGCCTGTCTGCACTTCCAAAAACCCGTTGTGGCCTGTGATGGTCACCGGCCCTTCTTCGGAATAATACTCCACCTGAAAACTGCGGGGGTAGGCAAAATGGAGCACCCCATCCATGAGCAGGACTTCTTCATCCTCCCTAATGAGCTGGGAGAAGACACGCACGCTGCCAAAGCCGTGGCTGAGCCAGTCCTGGAGCTCCGCGGCCGCTGCCGGCCCTGTGAGGGCGGCGGATAAAATGCAAGCTAAAAGCAGAAGTGCTGACCGATGTTTCCTGAGCATCAATAGTCTGTCTCTCCCCTCAAGCCCTCAACAATGGCCACCCCAGCACTGGCACCGATGCGGTTGGCCCCCGCTTCCAGCATAGCCATGGCCGTGGCCGCATCCCTAACGCCGCCGGAAGCCTTCACACCGAAGTCTTCCCCTACGACCCGGCGCATGAGTTTAATATCCTCCACCGTGGCGCCGCCGGGTCCAAAACCGGTAGAAGTCTTGACAAAATCGGCGCCGGCCAGTTTGGTCAGAATGCAGCCTTGGACAATCTGCTCCTTAGTCAGGTAACCCGTTTCTAGGATCACCTTGAGCACCAAATCAGGCACTGCCTCCCGCACAGCTTTGATATCCGAGTAAACCTGCGCGTAATCTCCCTCCATAAGGGCACCGATATTCAAAACCATATCAACTTCTTCGGCCCCCGCGGCAGCTGCATCGCGGGCTTCTAGGACCTTAGTCAAGGTAGTGTTGGCACCCAGGGGAAAACCCACCACAGTGCAGACTTTCACTGCGCTGCCCCGCACCAAGCGGGTCGCGGCAGCTACATGCACTGGATGCACGCACACGGAAGCAAAGCCATACTGGAGTGCTTCCTGGCACAATTTCTCTATTTCCCGCTTCGCTGCCGTGGGCTTGAGCAGTGTATGATCGATGAAACTAGCCAGGCTCTGCCCTTGAGCTGCGCCAGCCCCCGGCCTCCTGCCCGGCCGCGCCGGTACCACCAGGCGGATTCCCTGCTGCGCCAAGGCCAAACTGATCTGTTCTCTCTGCTCATCCAGCCACTTCTGATCCATGCTGACCATCCTTTCCCAACCCATTTCTGCTCCTTAGGAGGTTACAGTCCAGCTCTTCGCGCTCTCTACCGCCCGGGTCCATCCATCCAGCAGCTGCCGCCGCTCCTCCGGACCCAACTGGGGCGCGTAAGTGCGGTCTACCTTCCACAGCCTGCGGATTTCCTCCCGGTCCGCCCACACTCCCACTGCCAAGCCGGCTAGATAAGCGGCGCCCAAAGCCGTGATTTCGAAAACTTGGGGCCTCTGCACCGTCACCTGGGTCACATCAGCTAGGAACTGGCAGATGAAGTTGTTCACCGAAGCGCCCCCATCCACCTTCAGCTCGGTAAGGGGAAGGGCGGAATCCTCCACCATGGCCGCCACCACGTCCCGAGTCTGGAAAACAACAGCTTCCAGGGCAGCCCGCACCAGGTGGGCTTTACCCGTACCCCTGGTCAGGCCCACGATCATCCCCCGTACATAGGGGTTCCAGTGGGGAGCTCCCAGACCGACAAAACTGGGAACAAAATAGACGCCGCCCGTATCGGGTACAGACAGGGCCAACTCTTCAGTCTCGGCTGCATTTTTGATGATGCCCAGCCCATCGCGGAGCCACTGCACCGCGGCTCCCGCCACAAACACGCTGCCCTCCAGGGCATATTCCACTTGGCCGTCTAAGCCCCAGGCCACGGTGGTCAGCAGCCCGTTTTTGGAGGTGATCAGGGACGGGCCCGTATTCATCAGGATAAACGCTCCGGTTCCGAAGGTGGCCTTCACCATCCCCGGCTCAAAGCAAGCCTGCCCGAACAAGGCGGCCTGCTGGTCCCCCGCGGCGCCGGCAATGGGAATACCCGCGGGCAGCACCCCAATGTCCGCCGTGCAGCCGTAAACCTCGCTGCTGGAGCGCACTTCCGGGAGCACCGCTTCGGGAATATCCAAAACCTCTAAAAGCTCCGGATCCCATCTCAACTCCTTAAGGTTAAAGAGCAGAGTGCGGGAGGCATTGGTGTAATCGGTGCAGTGCACCTGACCTCCCGTGAGTTTGTAAATCAGCCAGGAATCAATGGTACCAAAGGCCAGCCCCCCCTGGCGCGCCCTTTGCTTTAACTCAGGATAGTGATCAAAGATCCATTTCAATTTGGTGCCGGAAAAATACGCGTCCAGAACAAGGCCGGTTTTCTCCTTAAAGAGAGGCTCTAGGCCCTGCCTGCGCAGCTCATCGCAGATACCCGCGGTGCGGCGGCACTGCCAGACAATAGCCCTGGTGGCAGGCTCGCCCGTACGGCGGTCCCAGAGCACCACCGTCTCCCTTTGGTTGGTCACGCCGATGGCTGCCACCTGGGAAGGGCTCACCTTAGTCTCCACAAAGATGCGCTCCAACAGGCTCTTGGTACCCTCCCAGATCTCCTGGGCGTCGTGCTCCACCCAGCCTGGCCGGGGATAGTGCTGGGTAAACTCCTCATAGACCTTACCCACCATTTCGGAGCCGCGGTTGAACAGGGTTACCGTGGTTCCTGTCGTCCCTTGGTCAATGGCCAGCACGAACTTCTCAGGCATACTCAGTCCTCCTTGCACTGTGCAGATTTCTGCAGACTGGTGGTTATTTCCTCCCCAACAGCCCCTTCTCCGTTGCCAAGAAATCTACGGGCCTGTCCCAAGGGTCTGGCTGGAAGGAGCGGATGAAGGAACTATACACCAAGCCCACGGAAGGGGCGCTCACCTCAGCTAACAGCCGGTCGTAGTAGCCGCCCCCATACCCGATGCGGTAGCCTTCCCTGGTAAAGGCCAGGCCGGGGACGATGATCAGATCCAGCTCTTGTGGGGGCAGGGTGGGAGCACCGGGGGCGGGCTCCAAAATGCCAAAGGCCGCGGGAATCAGGCTCTCCCTGCCTGCGAACAGCGTAGGGATCAGGGCCCTAGGGCGTTTCTGCACCACAGGCACATAAATCTCTTTGCCCGCCTGCTGCAGGTCTTCCACAATGCCCCAGGTGTCCACCTCCCACTTAATGGAAAGATAGATCAACACCCTTTGGGCCTGGGGCCACGGGGGCAGCTCCTTCAGGCATTGCCTGATGGCGGCATCCCACCCCCGGCGCGCCTCCGGGGACACCTGTGCCCTTTCTGCCAGCAGCTCCTGGCGGAGCTGTTCCTTAGCCATGGTTTTTCACCGGCCTGAGGATGGACACACTGGAACGCTCCCAATCCAGAAGCTCGCACAGGGCGCGGTGCACTTCTTGAGCGGTCACCCCCTGCAAGATCTCTAGATACCTATGGTAGGGCGTTCCTTCGAAGTACTGGGCAGTAATCCGATTGGCGGTGTACTCAAAAGAATCCAAAGCGGCCAAGAACATGCCGAAAAAGCCCTTCTTCAAGCGCTCCACTTCCCCTTCGTCCACTCCAGAGGCCTGGAGGCGGTTGATAATCCCCCGCAGCCTTTCATGGAGAGCCTCGGGCTCATCCGTCTCCGAGCTAAGCAGGGAGTGGGCAAAACGGGGATGTCCCCTAAAGCTTGCCCAATACGAATCGTCTATCAGCTGAGCTTCGTAAAGCTCTGCGTAAGCCTGGGAACTGCGCCCGGCCACGAGCCGCAGACCTAAGGCCATGGCAATCTGCATGCGCAGGAGCTCCTCACCCCGCCAGATGGGGTCATGTTTGAAACCCAGCATGTAGCGGGGGCGGGAAATGGGCAGCTCTGCTTCGGCCCAGGGTTTGACTATGCTGCTCGGCTCCTGGGGATCCAGCCTTTCCACACTCGGGCCCGGTTCCCGCCGGGGATAATGGGCGCGCACCAGCGCACACGTTTCTTCCGGGTCCAGATCCCCCACCACGACCAAGGCCATGTTCCCGGGTTGGTAAAAGATGTGGTAACAGCTCTCCAGCTCTCCTTTGGTAATGCGCCTCACCGATTCCACCGTGCCGCCAATGTCCAGGCGGACGGGATGCTGGTGGTAGAGGTTTTCCAACAGGGTGCTCAGGATGCGGTGGTCGGGATGATCTGCATACATGCGCAGCTCCTGCTCGATAATGCCCTTTTCCTTTTCCACGTTTTCTTCGGTGAGGTGCAGCCTGTTCACAAACTCCAACAGGTAGAGCAAGCTTTCCCGCCAGTTTTCCACGGTGGTGAACAGGTAGCTGGTCTGGCTGTAGCTAGTAAAGGCATTGACAGATCCCCCGAGGGCCGCGAAGCGGTCAAACACACTCCCGTCGGGCTCTTCAAAAAGCTTATGCTCCAGGAAATGGGCGATGCCCGGGGGAACCTCCACCACACCCTGCCCCGCGGTTTGGAACTGGGAATCCAAAGAACCGTAGTTCACCGACAAAACCCCATAGGTCCGCACAAACTGCTTCCTGGGCAGCACCAGCACGGCCAGACCATTCTCCAAACGCTCTACAAATACTGTTTCGCCGCCAGGCACACTAATCTGTTCCATGGTCCGCTCCTTTCTGCGGGGATGGGCGGAGGATGTAGGTGGTGTCCAGCTGCACTTTTTCCATGGCCCGCACCACCGCCTTGCGGTCCACCACCGCTATAGACTCCACCACTTCCTCTATAGTGCGCATCCGGTCATGGACAATGCCGATGAGATTGCGATCGATGAGCCCCGAGGGGCTGTCGTTCATGCTGTTCATGGACCTGATCAGCCCCAATTTGGTCTGTTCCAGCTCTTCTGGGCTGATCCGACCTTCCTGGACCTCCCTCACCTGGGCCTCGATGATCTGCAGCGCTTGGCCCTGCTGCTCAGGGCCGATCCCGGCGCTGATGGTGAGCAGCCCCTTGCTCCCCTCTAGGCTGGACCACACATAGTAGGCCAGTTGGGCCCGCTCCCGCACATTGATGAACAGCTTAGAGTGGGCAAAACCGCCCAGGATGCCGTTTCCCACCAGTAGGGCGTAATAATCTTCATCCAGGTAAGAGGTGTTGGTGCGGTAGCCCATGACCACAACGGCCTGCTGTACATCCATGTGCTCTTCGAAGTAGCGGGGTTGGCCCACTTCCACCTGTTGGGCAGGCTCCAGCTGGATCTGCCCCTCCCGCCCGGGGATGAGCTCAGCAAGGAGCTGGGCAGCCTGCTCCGCTTGGGAACCCACCACAAAGATGTCCAAGGGGTAGCTGTGCAGCAGCTTTTGGTAATGGCCGTACACCTCTTGATTGGCTAAGGAGCGCACCGTGTCCGCATCGCCATATTTGTAGATCCCAAAGGGTTCCCCCTGGCACATGAGGGCTGTGCAGCGCGCCAGGGCGTAGGCCCGTTTGTCGTTAACTAACCCCTCCAGCTCTTGCAGCAGGGTGTGTTTTTCCTGTTCAAAATAGGGTTCGTGGAAAGAGCCATTTCCGTAAGGGCGCGAGGCGATTTCCCAAAACGTCTCCAGCCCCCGGCGCATGAGCATGTTCCCTTGCGGGAGGTAGGACGGGTCGATCATCTGAAACTGGAACTCGAGGATCTGCCGTTCGCCAATTTTGAGCACATCGGAGCCAAAGTCCGCGGCGTACAGCTCCTCCATTTGGCGGGCCAGATCCAGTGTGGTGGGCAGCTTCTGGGAACCCCGGCGCAAAAGCAGCGGGACCAGGGCAGTGCTCGCCGCCTCCCAAGGTCTGAGCTCCTGTTGAATAAACACCTTACAAGTCAGGGTCTTGAACTTATCAGTCGGGCAGAGATGCAGCCGCACCCCCGGGCCTAGTTCGTGCTGGGTGAATTTCACAGCATTTCCTCCTCCAGCAGATCCTCATCCAGATCTGTAGTCTCTCCAAAAAAACCATCCTTACCAGCACCCCAAGCCTGTTGGCAGTAAGAATTCTGGCTGCACAGCGCGCAAGAACGGCTAGGGGGAAAGGCGGAAGCCCCCTGCTCTGCTCCCTGCAGAATGCGCCGACAGGTGTCCACAACCCACTGTTCCGTCTCCTCCGCCAAAAGCAGCCGGGGCTCGAGGGCGTAGAGGCGATTGGGGATCAAGAAGTAGGCCTGCGCGCTTGTCGCGGGCAGCCCAAACTCCCTCGCCATGGCCCAGGCATAGAGCCGCAGCTGCACAGTGTAGGCCGCGCCCACCTCGTCCACCTGATCCGCTGTAATCCAGTTGGTCTTAAGGTCCACCACTTCCACCCCTGTATCACCCACAAACACCTGGTCCACCAAACCGTTGATGATAAATTCTTCCGCGGGGATGAAGAAACTGCGTTCCTTGTACAGCCGCCCCGGGTCCCCCTGCTGCACGCGCTGGAAAAACTCGCTGTTCAGATAGGAAAGGATGATCTCCTCCAGCTGTTCCTGCTGGCGCCTTTCCAGCTCCACTCCCTCCAGCCGCGCCGCTTGGCGCACCAGCTGGCTGAGTTCCCGGGGATCTTGGATCAGCTCCACGACCCGGTGCACAATGCTTCCCCTTTGGGTGGCGCTGAGGCCGCCCGCCCCCTGGGAAACCGCCCTTTCCCTGGATCGTTCCGGCAGCCCTACGATATGGCGCAGGTAATAATAGCGGGGGCAGCGCTGATAGTTCATGAGCTCGGTTACGGTAAAGACCACCTGCTTGTATTGGGGCGGCAGCGGTGCGTACGCGGGCCGCTCCAAGCGGGCCTCTTCAGCTGCGGGGAGACTGGCCGCCGGCGGCAGATCGCCGGGGATCTGGGTGTATAGCTGGGGATCTAGGCCAGCTAAGTGCGCCTGCAGCCAGCTCCACCAGCTTTCCTGCTTCTCCCCGCTGCGGGCACACCAATAAAGCTCCTCTTGGGCCCTGGTAACCGCCACATAGAGCAGGCGTTTGGACTCGCTGATCTCCTCCCGCTTTTCCTGTTCCTGCACCTGCTCATACTCTTCCATGCCCTTGCAGGTGAGGCCGTAGTCGGGGTGGTAGAGCACTCTGCCCCCCCTTTTGCGCACAGCTTCACTACTTGTGTCGGCTAAGAATACCACGGGAAACTCCAGACCCTTGGCGCTGTGGATGGTGCGCAGCACCACCACGTCGGCGTGTTCCGCATCCAGCTGGGCTTCGCCCTCCTTGTGGGCTTCCTGGGCCAAAAGGCGCAGATACCTTACCTGTTCCGGCACAGTATACACGTCCCGGGCAAACAGATCCCAACTCTGCTCCAGGAGCTTTTCCAGATTGGCCACTTTCTGCGGCCCGAAGGGAAGCTGCCAGGTCTTTTCCACATAATTGGTGCGCCGCAGAAGCTCAGTGATCACCTGGGGAGCAGGCTGGCGCTTGGCCAGCTGCTGCAGCTCCCCATAATCCTCCTGGGCCTTTTCCACGGCGGCCCGCTCCTGCGCGCTGAGCCGATCCAGTTTTCCCTGGCGCAGCCAAAACAGGCCTTCATCGGACAAAAGGTAAAAAGGAGAGCGCAGCACGGCGAACTTGGCCACCTCATCTCCCCCATCCTCCAGCCAGCGGAAATAGTGCAGCACATCTTGAATTTCCTGCTTAGAATAGAACCCCCGTCCGCTGAGGTTCACATAGGGAACGCCCGCTTCCCTTAAAGCCCGTTCATAAATGTACACGCTGGTCATGGCCCTAAAGAGAATGGAAATATCCTCGTACTTATAGCGCCCGCTGTCCACCAACTCCCGGATCTTGAGGGCAATCTGCTGAGCTTCCAGGGCCCTGGCCTCCTCCATGCTCAAATTTTCACCTTCCACATGCAGGATGGTAACGCAGGGGCGGCCGGCGCCGGCTTTATGGGGCAGGCAGGCCTCAAAGCCAATCGCTTCACCTTGGAGGAGCTGGCCGAAGAGCTGATTGCAGAACTCGATCAGTTCAGGGGTGGAACGGAAGTTTTTGTCCAGCACAATGCGCCTGCCCCCGTCCCGCACTTCCTGCTCCGTTTGGAGGAACACCCCCACATCCGCGCCCCGAAAGCGGTAAATGGACTGCTTGGGGTCACCGACCACAAAGAGCAGGGCTCCCTGGGCAGTGAAGGCATCCACGATCCGTTTCTGCAGGGGGTTGGTGTCCTGAAACTCGTCCACAAGGATATGGGTAAAGGGGTAGTCCCGGACTACCTGGGGATCCTGCAGCAGCTCACAGGTGAGCCGCTCCAGGTCATTGAAGTCCACCAGCCCCCCCAAGCGCTTACGCTCGCTGTACAGTCCATGCACGCGCTCCAGCACCCCGCCTAAATAGGTGAGGATGATCCTGGCCTTTCCTTCCTCAATCAGCCCCTGGGCAGAGCTGATCAACTCTTTTAGGACGCTGAGCTGCCCAGAGAGTTTGCCCCGAATGCGGCCTAGCTGTTTGCGCAGCACCTCCAGGGCTTCCAGGCGCAGGTCGTCGTGGGGCAGGCGCAGCAGCTCCCGCAGATAAGGCCATTCGCTTTTCAGCTCGGACATCACTTGCCCCTGGAGGGCCGTTGCGGGAACAAGCAGCAGAGCCCGCTCCACTTCCGCCTCCAAGAGCTCCAGGGGAAACTCACCCAGCGGCTCCTTAAAGGTCCTCTGAAAGCGCAGATCACCCTTGCTCAGCATCTGCCCATAAAGGTCCAGTGCCAAAGCACACACCTCCGACGGTGTGCCCAGTTCACTGGGGGGCGGCAGCTCCTCCACCACTTGGGCGGTCACTTCCGCGAGCAGCAGCCTGGTCTCCCACTCTTCCCCCACCCTGAACCGGGGATCCATCCTGGCCTGGAGGGGATGTTCCTGGAGAATGCGCTGGCAGAGGCTGTGGATGGTGGAGATCTGCGCCCGTTCTAGGCTCGGGATCAGCTCTGGGCGCGCTTTACGCAGGCGCTCCTTCATCTCCTGGGCTGCCTTTTTGGTGAAAGTGATGGCCGCTATCTGGTCCACAGAGATTCCCTGATCTAACAGGTGGAGATACCTTTCCACCAGCACCCTGGTCTTCCCCGAACCAGCCCCGGCCACAACGGCCACGGGGCAGTCGATGGTTTCGATGGCTTCTTTTTGGCGTTCTGTAGGTTCAAAAGCCACTGAAACTCACCTCCTTGCGGCAGATCCCCTGGAAGGGGCAGTAGCGGCACATACGGGGCCCAACAGGTTCAATGGGGAAGACCCCCGCCAAAAGGGAGTTCACGAGCTCAGACACGATCCGCTCAAAGCTTTCCAGCTGCTGGGCAAAATCTTCCCCGGCCATGATGCTGCTGTGGTGCACATCCAGTTCAGCGCTGTACCGCTCGTGGAACACCCCCCGCAGGGTGCCGGAATCAATGGAATAGTAGGCTGCACCCACACTGCATCCCTTAGGGAGGAAGGCTTGGGCAGCCAGGAGATAAGCCCCGACCTGCACGTCTTTTCCCTCCAAAAGCTCAGTGGTGGTGGGAGGGGTTCCTGTCTTGTAGTCATAGAGCACATACACCCCGCTGGGGTGCAGATCGATCCGGTCAATCCTGCCCCGCAGGCGCACAGGGCCGCTGGCAGTTGGGATTACCACGTCCTTAAATTCATGCTCAAGGTAAACCGGGCGAAAGCCCCGCTGCACCCGCTGTAGATCCCTGCGGATAAAGGCGCGCATGGTGCGGATTAGATCCGCGGGAGGCTGAAAGCCCTGCTCCAAATAGGCCTGGGTAACCAGTTCCTCCACCAGCACCTGGCTTTCGGGTAAGGAGGGGAGGGGGCCTGTCAAGTGCCGCTCCCAAAAAGTGCGCAGCACACTGTGGATGATAATCCCCTTCTCCCGGGCATCCAGCTCCAATGACTCTTCTTCCCATACCTCCAGGCCCAGAACATGGGCGCAGAAAAAGCGGTAGGGGCAGCCGGCGTAGGTGTTCAGTTCAGAAACGCTGAGCCCCTCTTTGAGCACCTTCTCCCTCAGCTCCTGCACCAGCCTTTCATCGCGCAGGCGGCCGGTGCCCAAAAACAGTGTGGGCCTGTGCACAGGGGTCAGGCGGGCAGCCCCTTTTTCGGCAGCAGCTGGAGGGAGCACCGTGGCGGGGAGGTTCAGCTTCCCTTCCCGATCCACCTCCGGGTAGTAGAGCCAAAGGTGCCGGGCGGCAGTGGTGAGGCGGGCGTAGAGCGCATCCCGTTCCGCCTCCGCCCGGGTCTTGGTGAGCCAGTGGGTCCGGCTGGACGGCGGAAACTGCCCTTCCACCAAACCACCCACATACAGGTACTGATACGGACAGCCACCCAGCTGCTCCACTGCCAATACCTGGACCCGTTCGGCAAAGGTGCGCCTGGGGCGCAGCACGTAGCTGTCCAGGAGAGCCTCCAGGAGCTGCAGGAACTTGCCGGGCGTTGCGGTCCACCCCAGGCCCTGCAGGGTCTGGGCAATACTGTTCAGGCCATCCCAGGCCTTTACCAACTGGGCCCAATTCTCCAAATCCTCCTGGGGATCCACCCAAAGCTCAGGGTCCAGTTCTGCCAACAGGCCTTCCAGCCAGCGTCCGTACTCTGCCAAGGGCCTGGCCCTGAGCTCCTCCCCCAGCTGGGCCACAAGGCTGAGCACCCGCTCCCAGCCCGGACTTTGCCCTAGGTAACTGCGCCAGGCAGGGAGACCTTTAAGGGGGGGAGCCAAGCGCAGCAGTCGGTGCTCTTCTGGGGTTAGGCCAAACGGAAAACCCCAACCCGGAGCGGTGAGCAGCTCCAGAGCGCGCTTATCCCACCCCGCGAGCTCCCCTGCCAGGAGCGTGAGCAGCGTTTTGCCCACAGGGGTGTTGCGCAGGGTAAGACCCGGCGGCTGCCAGGGAATGTGCAGGCGCTCAAAGACGGGCATAATGATGGGCAGGTACTGGGAGGGATTGGGAAAAGCCACAGCCAACGCCTCCACAGGGGTGCCCTGTTCCAGCTGGCTGCGCAGGGCCAGGCCAATCTGCTCCACTTCCGCGGCTGGGTCCGCAGCTTTGCACACCCTAATCTCTTCGGGCTGCACCTGTGGCTGCACAACTTCCAAGCTGCGACCCTGGGCCAGGGCCTGGACAAACGCCTCTTCCAGGGGTCTCAGCTCAGTGAGCCCCTCCAGCCTGATGGCGCGCACATCCGGCAGGACCTGCTGTCTTTTCATTAGATCTAGGGCCAACTGCAAACGTCCAGGGGCATTCACCACCCCGTGTTCCTGCAGAATCTGGTGATAGCGGCGGTGCAGCAGAACCAATTCCTGCCTGCCCTGGTTAGGTAGGGCACCGAAAACCTCTTCTCCGTAATCAATCCTGTTAAACAGCCATTTCAACTCAGCAATGAACCCCTTAAACTGGGAGATAGGCGCGAAAAAGTCCAGGCTGCTTTCCAGATCCTGCACGCTCTGCCAGAGGGCGATCTCTTCCAGCAGGCGGTTTTCGGTGTAGGGAACCAGCCCGGCGCGCAAAATCTGGGCGGCCAGCCCGCCCAGGGTAACCGCGGCCGCCTGCTGCCCCTCCCGGGAGAGGCGGCGCCTAGTCTGCCGCAAATAGGCACTGGGAACGATATGTACAATCATCTTCTCGCCCCCCAAGCTAGAGCAGGAGCTCTTCGATAATGAAAGCCACGCCATCCTGATCGTTGCTAGGCGCAATCAGTTTGGCCTTTTCCTTAAGGAGCGGCGAGCCGTTTTCCATGGCGATGCCCAGTCCCGCCCAAAGGATCATCTCCAGATCATTGATATTGTCCCCAATGGCCGCCGCCTCTTCGGGAGCAATACCCAGGCGCTGGGCCACATAAGCCACCCCCGCCCCTTTGCTGCTGTGGGCGGGCAGAAGCTCGATCCCCCGCCAATCATTCCGCTCCCTGCCGAAAAGCAGCGCGTTAACCCGGCCGGCATAGTCGCGCCGGAGCTGATCATAGAGGGCGTCCACCTTGGCCGGGAGGTCGATAATGGCCAGGCGCACCGGCGGGCTGGTGATTTTGATCTCCTGGACAAACTCGGCAGCTTCGCCTAAGAAGTAGTCCAGCAAGTTCTCCGGTTCCTGCCAGCGCCCGCTGGGGGCCAAGACCTTTTCCCCTGCACTTTCCCCGGTGTACACCACGTAGTTCACCGCCCAGGCATTGAGCTTGTCCACCAGTTCGGCGGCTAAATCCGGGCAGATGCCCGACTGGATTACCGTTTCCCGGGTCACAGGATCGGCAACCACCACGCCGTTATGCACCACCATGAGCTCGCGCAAGCCAAGCGCCGCGGCTAAAGCCAGGGAATTGCCCAGGCGCCGGCCGGTGGCCAGCACCACCTTGATTCCCCGCTGGCAGGCCTTCTGAACGGCAGCGATCGTTCTGGGCGTAAGCTGGGCACTGCTGTTGAGCAGAGTGCCGTCGATATCTATGGCCAGCAGTTTGTAGTTCATGGTGCATCCCACTCCTACAGCCAGATGGACACCTCGTCCCGGTCCATCAGGCTGATGCATTCCCGCAGCTTTTCCTGGAGCACCGGATCTTCGCCGGCAGCATTGCGCACCTGCCTGAGCAGGTCAATGCCCCGCCGGAAGGCAAAGACCAAATCGCCCTCATCCACGGAAGCAGCTTCCACCAGCTTGGTGAAGCTTTCCCCGTTGCTCCACCGGTAGGCCAGGGCAGCCACATGATCGTGGAACTGGACCGTGGAATAGCCCAGCATGTGCTGCTCCAGCTTGAGCAGGTTGTGATAAATGCGGAGGATAGGGCCGAAATCCAGCCTATGTTTGATCCGCAGCTCGTTTTTGCGGGGCTCGTAACCCACGGCCACCATGGCCGCATTCAGTTCCGCCGCAGGGTAGGTGTGGAACAGCCCCTCCATGAACATCTCTGTGAGCATGAGCTCGTGCCCGTGAATCTGGCTGGCAAACAGCCCCGCGGAAGTGAGCTGATCGTGCTCCAAGTACCCCAAGGTTTCCAGCAGGGCCTTTTTGTCCTCGAACTCCCGGATATAGCGCTCCAGGGGATTGAGGGTCTGTTCTTTCAACAGAAGCTGCTCATAGGCCTTTACTTTCCTTCTAAAGCGGCGGTTCTCCCTGCGCAGCGAAGCCCGCTCCCGACCGGGATAGGCCCGGTAAAAGGCGCTGTCTAAGCGCTGGGTCAGGGCGCGGATTTCCCGCTTCAGTTTGCTGCGGGTACGCTTATTATACGCTGTGTTCAGCTTCCTTTCCAGTTCCAGACGCTTTTTTACCGTTTTGACCAGCTGCTCCCTGCCCCGCAGGTTCTTGATATAGGGGGCCAGCTCTTCTTCGAGCATCTCCATTTCCACCAATACCCCTTGGCGCTCCGCGGAAGCTTGGTAGGTGGCAAAGTTTTGCCCTAGGATACGGTAGATCTCCTCCTCGCTGTAATTCTTCACCAGGTTGAGGATGGAGTTGTAGGTGAGGCTGAACTGGCTCTGCAGGGGCTCCACTTCGTCCTCGTTCATGCTGGGGAACTGGCTAGGATCGAAGTAGTTGAGGTCCACCAGCATAAAGGCAAACCCTTCCTGGTCAATCCCCCGGCGGCCCGCCCGTCCTGCCATCTGGAAATACTCCCGGTTGGAAATGGGCCGGAAAGTGACGCCGTCCCACTTTGTGCTGGAATCGAAGCACACCGTTTTGCAGGGGAAGTTGAGCCCCACGGCAAAGGTTTCGGTGCAGTACAGAACGGCAATCAGCCTGCGCGTAAACAGCTCTTCCACAATATCCTTCAAAACCGGGAGCATACCCGCGTGGTGATAGGCAATCCCCTTCATGAGCAAGCGGCGCAGATGGGGCCAGCGCCCGCTCTCCATGGAGGGATAGCGTTCTAGCACCTCGTCCATCACCTGGGCCACCTGGCGCTTCTGCTCCCTGTCCAAAAAGTCCTCCACCTCACCCAGCTCGAAGGCGTTGCTTTCACATTTGCGCCTGCTGAAGGTGAAAAAGAGGCAGGGCAGGTATTCATCCTTGATGGCGCTGATCAGATCCAAGTGGGTGGTGGCGGGAACCTCCGGCCGGCCCGTAGGGCTCTGGCCAGCGAGCCTGCGGTACTTTTTCTGGAGGGCCCGCATGGTGGTAAAGCCCAGGGAGCGCTCGAAGAGGGCATGCTTCAGGGGAACAACGCGGTGGTTGTTGGTCACCACCTTCACTTCCTGGCGCTGCACTTCCTCAATCCAGCTAGCCAGTTGATCCACATTGGGAATGGTTGCACTCAGGCCCAAAAAGCGCATGGTGGGGGGCATGAAAATCAGGCTCTCCTCCCACACACTCCCCCGCTCCGGGTCGTCGATATAATGGATCTCATCGAAGATGACATAGCGCACATCCCTTACCCGCTCAGGGTCTTCATGCAGCATGTTCCGGAAGATTTCGGTGGTCATGATCAAAATGGGGGCATCGGGGTTGATCACCACATCGCCGGTGAGGATGCCCACCGCTTCTTCGCCCACTACCCCTTTAAACTCCCGGAACTTCTGATTGCTCAGGGCCTTAATGGGCGCGGTGTACACCACCCGCCCCCCTTCGCGGTAGATTTTTTCGATGATGTAATCCGCGATGAGGGTTTTGCCCACTCCGGTGGGCGCGGCCACCAGCACCGATTTGTTGGCATCGATATAATCAACGGCCTCCTGTTGAAACGGATCTAAGACATAGCCGTGATAGGTGCGAGTTGCTGAATGTGTGGTCAAGGTCAGCCTCCTGTCTAGGAAAGAATCTAATCCCTTTCCTATATTCTCCCTATTTCGCCGAGAAAAAGACAGAGCCGCCGGCCGCAGCGGCAGCTCTGGCCCCATCTTTGGCCTTACCTTTCTAAAAAGTGCAGCACTTCAGCCTTGGTGGGCACGGAAGGCTGAGCCCCGCGGCGGGTAACCGCCAGGGCAGCAGCCCCATTGGCGTACTCCACCGCCTCTTGCAGGCTGCGCCCCTCCCCAAGCTGGGCCGCGAGGGCCCCGGTGAAGGTATCGCCCGCGGCTACAGTGTCCACCACTTCCACCTGGTGGCCTGGAACGTGAAACTCACCGGATGGAGTCAAGCCATAGGCACCTTGGGCTCCCAGGGTGATCACCGCAGCCTGGACACCCCGCTCGAGCAGAACTTGGGCGGCCTGCCGTGCGGAGTCCAGATCCCGTACCTCTACCCCCGTAAGCAGCTGGGCTTCGCTTTCATTGGGGGTGATCACGGTGATACACGGATAGATGTCTAAAGGCAGGGGCTGGGCCGGCGCGGGGTTAAGGATCACCTGCGCTCCCTGGGCATGGGCGGCCCGAATGGCCGCGAGCACTGTGTCTAAAGGGATTTCTAGTTGTACTACTACACAGGAACATTCTGCCATCACCGGCTTCAAGGCCTCAATGTCCTGGGGACTCAAAGCTGCATTGGCCCCGGGCACCACCATGATCCGGTTGTTGCCTCCCGCATCGATGACGATGAAGGCTACCCCGGAAGGATGCTCCTCATCCACCAGCAGATACTCGGTGGCGATCCCTTCCCCTTGCAGAGAAGCGATTTGATCCCTGCCGAAGGCATCCGCGCCAACGCGCCCCGCCATAATGGTGGGGACGCCCTGGCGGGCTGCGGCCACAGCCTGGTTGGCTCCTTTGCCGCCAAAATAGCGGTGGAACTCGGTACCCAAAATGGTTTCACCGTCCTTAGGCACCCGGGGTACATGCACCACCAGATCCATGTTCAAACTGCCGATAACCAAAACCTTTGTGCGCCGCATTAACATCCTCCGCTATGCTTGAGAGTTGGAATGTATACTGATTTCGGGATAGTTCGCCAACTTCCTGCCCGCGCATACTAGGGTCAGGAGGTATGCCATGCAGACTAATGAGTTCGGCTTTAATTTCGATCATTCCTATGCCCGGCTGCCTGCAGCATTTTTTGCCCATGTCCAGCCGGCAGCGGTACCTAACCCCCAAATTGTCCTGTTGAACAAGCCTCTGGCCCAGTTTCTCGGGCTCAATGCAGAGCTGCTGGAAAGCTGCGGCGCGCCGCCTCTTTCGGGGCAGAAGCTGCCCGAGTGGTGCCTGCCCCTGGCCCAGGCCTACGCTGGCCATCAGTTCGGTTTTTTCACCATGCTTGGCGATGGCCGGGCCTTGCTTTTGGGCGAACAGATCACCCCTGGGGGCGAGCGCTACGACTTGCAGCTCAAGGGAACGGGGCCCACTCCCTATTCCCGGGGCGGCGATGGTAAAGCGGCCCTAGGACCCATGCTCAGGGAGTACATTATCAGCGAAGCCATGCACGCCCTGGGCATCCCCACGACCAGAAGCCTGGCTGTGGTCACAACTGGGGAATTGATTCCCCGGGAAAGGCTGCTCCCCGGCGCGGTGCTGGCCCGGGTGGCCAAAAGCCATCTCCGGGTGGGGACTTTCCAGTATGCGGCCTTTGCTCCTCAGCATCTCCAAAGGCTGGCGGATTACACCTTAGAACGCCACTTTCCCGAGCTGGTCCCAAAGGAGGACAGGTATGCCGCCCTGCTGCGCCGGGTAGTTGACCTCCAGGCGCGCCTAATTGCCCAGTGGATGCTGGTGGGCTTTGTGCACGGAGTGATGAATACTGACAACATGAGTATCAGCGGGGAAACCATCGATTACGGCCCCTGTGCTTTTCTAGATACCTATGATCCAGCGGCCGTATTCAGCTCCATTGACCACGAGGGACGCTACGCCTACGGCCGCCAGCCAGAGATGGCCAAGTGGAACCTGGAGCGCTTGGCAGAGGCCTTGCTGCCCCTCCTCTCTTCCGACGAAAACAAGGCCGAGGAAATGGCCGGAACTGAGCTTGCCCGCTTCAGCAGCCTGTACGCAAACTACTACCTAGAGGGTATGCGCAAAAAACTGGGTTGGGCCGGTGCGGAAGAGGGAGATGCTGCCCTGGTGCAGGAGCTGCTGCAGCTCATGCACCTCCACAAGGCAGATTACACCAACACTTTCCTGGATCTCACCTTTGACCGCTGCCAGCAGGCAGCGCTGTACCAGTCCGAGTCCTTCGCGCGCTGGCAGCAGCGCTGGCAGCAGCGCCTTGAGCGCGGCGGGCTAGGTACCCAAGCTGCGCGGGAGTTGATGAAACGGAGCAATCCCGCGGTGATTCCCCGCAACCACCGGGTGGAAGAAGCACTGGGCCAAGCAGTGGAGGAGGGAGAATACGGGCCACTGCACACACTCTTGACGATCCTGGCCCATCCCTTTGCCCACAGCGCGGAACAGCAAAAATACGCCCAGCCCCCGGCGCCTTCCGCCAAGCCCTACCGCACTTTCTGCGGGACCTGAACTTCGCGAATATTCGCATGGACTTTGCTAATCATTAGGTGTATACTAAGGAAAGAAGAGGCTAGACTTGCGACGCCCGGTTTTGGTGGGTCTGCCGCATAAATCACCAACTATGCGAGGAGGTGTGGAGATGAGGGAGAAAGTAGAGGCGGTTCTTGAGCGAATTCGTCCAGCTATTCAAGGCGACGGCGGGAATGTGGAGCTGGTTGATATTACTTCCGACAACGTAGTCAAAGTCAGATTGACCGGCGCTTGCGTGGGGTGCCCCATGTCTCAGCTGACTCTCAAAGCCGGTATTGAGCGCATCCTCAAGCAAGAAGTACCCGAAGTTGTTGCCGTGGAGGCAGCCAATTAGATAGACTGAGCAGAGGAGCCAAGGGCTCCTCTTTTTTCTGGAGGGCAGAAGATGAGCCGGCGCGTTGTGGCACAGTTGGGAGAGGTGATCCGGGAGGCGGGGTTTGATGCCTTTGCCCTAATGCCCGCGCGCCCAGTGGAGCGCATGCTCCCCCTGCTGCGCCAGGCCCAGGAAGAGGGCCGCTATCCAGATTTTGTGGAGCAGGATGCGGCCAAGCGCATTGATCCCAAAAACCTCCAGGGCAGCGCCAAAACGGTCCTCACCCTGGCGGTAAGCTACAACAGCGGGGATCCTGGGCCTACCCCGCCCCTGCACGGCACCATCGCCCGCTACGCCTGGGGCCTGGATTACCACCGGGTGCTGCCGGAGCGCATGGAGCAGGTGATCAGCTATCTGCGCCAGGAACACGGAGCCCGGGAATGCACCAAAGCAGTGGACACCACATTCCTGGTGGACCGGGCCCTGGCGGTGGAAGCGGGTCTGGGCTTTCCCGGCAGCAACTGCGCGGTTTATGTGCCCCCCTTCGGCTCTTGGGTGTTCCTCGCTGAACTACTGGTAGATGTGGAGCTGCCTGCCTTCAGCCCCGGCCCCACACAGGGCGGCTGGGCGTGTCCCGCAAACTGTGATCGCTGCCTGCGCGCCTGCCCCACGGGGGCTCTCCTCTCCCCCGGCAGGATCAAACCGCAGCGCTGCCTGTCTTACCTTACCCAGATGTCCGGCTCCATTCCCTTGGAGTTTCGGCGCAAATTAGGCAGCAGGCTGTGGGGCTGCGATACCTGTCAGCAGGTCTGCCCCCTCAACCAGCAGGCGCCCTTAACGCGCCATCTAGAGTTTGCCCCTTTAGTGGGCCCCCACGTGCCCCTGCTCCCCCTCTTGGAGCTCAGCGGCCGCGAGTTCAAGGAGCAGTTCGGGCACACCGCCTTAAGCTGGCGGGGCAAAAACATCCTCCAGCGCAACGCCTGCCTGATCCTGGGCAATCGGCGGGAAGAGGCTGCCCTGCCCGCATTACAAAAAACAGCCCAAAGGCACCCCAGCCCCCTGGTGCGGGAGGCTGCGGCTTGGGCTGTGGAGCAGTTCGCTTAGTTCCCCGTCTGCTGTCTGGCCGCTTCCAGCGCCTTTTCCAGTTCCCGGCGGTAGGAGCCGTTGCGCTTAGCTGAAGTTAAGGCCCGTTCTAGACAGGCCACGGCATCTTCTCCGCCGTAGCGGGCGATGGAGAGGGCAATATGGGCCTTGTCCTCGTTTTCTTCGGGATAATGCTCGAAGATTTCCTTAAGCAGACTCCACCTGCGCTTGCTCGGCGGGCCGCTGCTTAAGAATAGGGCTAAATAGGGCAGGAGGGGCGAATCCCGGTGGGCCCTGGCAAAGCGGCGCATGGCGGGAAGAGCTTTGCCCGAGAACGATTTGAGCAGCGCCCAGGATTCGTAAAAAAGCGGATCATCCCAGTCCAGTTCGGCCAAGAGCTCCAAAATGGCATCGCTCACCTGGCTCAGCTGCCAGCGGTTGCAGTACACCAGCAGACGCAGGAGAAAACGCCCGTCTATCCCTGGATGCACCAGGCGGGCCTCGAGGATCACGGTGATCAGCTCCACTACCTTCTGGTCCGGTTCAACATCTAGGTACTGGAACCCGGAGAAGAAGCCCTCCAAGAAGCTGTCGTACTCATCCCGGTCAAAGGGGATGTTCAGCTCAGTGTAGCCTGAGCCGCCCTGCCGGAAGTTGCGGAACACACCCAGATCAGCCACCACATTACCCTTGATCTTGCGGCGTTTCTGCCTTTCCGTGGCCAGATCCTCCAGGGGATAGTTGCAGTACGGTGTGACGCGCAGGTTGTTCATTAACGTCTGCAGTCCGGAAAGTACTACCTGGATGCGGGGGTGGCTCACCTGCATCCAGATGGGGCGCAGCCGCGCTCCCCGCAGCATCCTGGCCCCAATCTGCCCTAGAACCTCCACTAATTTACCCTCGCCATAAGCCTCTGACCCCCGCAGTACCCTGTGGGCCTCCCGTACCAACCCGTCTAGATCCTGGAACTCGCCGTCGCCGAGGGCGGCATAAGCCCGCATCATCTCCACGTACACACTGAGCCGCCAGCGAATCCGCGGGGCTGGTCCGTGTAGAAAGCGATCCACCACATATTGGATATCCAAGGGGAACTGGTTCTTGGCCAGTTCCTCCAGGAGAGTATGCACATAGAGCTCCACTTCAGCCTGGGCTTTCGCCAAATCGCGCTTACTTTTCAAAGTGGCCTTGAGCAGCGCAGCCGCCGCCAGCAGCTCCAACGAAGCGGTGTAGGCTGCCAGCAGCAGGTCCAGCTCGTAGAAGAACAGGCTTTCTTTGATTTCCAGACAGGAAGTGACAAAACCATCCGCGGTGGTGATTTCCTTAATCTCTGCCAACAGCTCGTGGTAATCTCTCTGCATTGACTGCTGCACCCCCTAACGCTCCGTTTCAATGGCAGCCCGGGCTAGAGCATCACAACGGTTATTATACTCATTATCGCTGTGCCCTTGCACTTTAATCCACTGGATCTGGTGGACTTCCGCCAGATGAGCAAGTTTCTGCCAGAGGTCGGCGTTGGCCACTGGCCTTTTTTGCGCGTTCAACCAGCCGTTTCTCTGCCAGTTCCCAATCCATCCCTGGTTGAAGGCGTTGATCAAATAGGCGCTGTCGGAAAAGAGCCTGACTCTGCAGGGCCTGTTCAGGCTTTCCAGCCCCTTGATGGCCGCAGTGAGCTCCATGCGCTGATTGGTAGTGTTAGGTTCAAAACCGGAGATCTCCTTTTTGTGCGGGCCAAAGATCAAAATGGCGGCCCAGCCCCCCGGTCCAGGATTACCGCTGCACGCCCCATCAGTGTAGATGTCCACCTGCGGCCTCAGGGCGATCACTCCTCCCCCCAGCCCCGTCAATTGGCAGAGCTGGGACAAAGTGTTACAATAACAATGATACCATACTATACGATCTTTTGCGTTTTGGGGAGAGAATCTATGGCGGGAAAAACGGAAAAAATCACCTCAGGACAAGCCCACGCGGGCCAGCCCTGTATCTTCTGCCAAAAGCCCATCACCGCCCAGGATGAGGTGGTGGTCTGCCCCCGCTGCCGCAGCGTTCAGCATGCGGAGTGTTGGAAAAGCAAAGGAGGCTGCGGCCGGGCGGGTTGTCCCCAGCTCGCCCAAGCGGTAATTGGGGAAAAGCCCAAAGGCGACGGCCCTCCACCTCCCATCTCCAAAAAGGTGATCGCGGGCATTATCCTCGTGGCAGCAGCCTTAGTGCTCTATATTTTCTTCCGCCCCCAGCCCCCGGATCCAGCCCAGGGGAGGGTCAAAATAGTAGTTCTGGCCGAGGCCTCCTACGCTCTTGGGGAGATTATGGAACAGCTCGCCGCCGAGTGGAATGGGTCCCATGGGGAGGTTTACATCGATCTGCAGCTGCTTCCCGTGGGCACCCTGGATCCCAAACTGCTGGTGCTCATCGCAGCCGGAGATGCCCCCGATGTGATCGCCCTGCCCCATGACCGCTTCCCCTTTTTCGTGGAGCAGGGGGCCCTAATGCCTTTAGGCTGCACCGAATCAGGGGAGCCCATCTACGGGTTACAGCACCCTGCACAGCTCTCCATGCTGGTGGTGTGGGGGACTACTCCCCATCCCGAAGCGGCCCAGGCGGTACTGCACTACTTCCTAGAGGGCATTCCCCCGGCTGATCTCGATTCGCCGCAGGAGCGGGGGACTTTTCCCCTGCCCATGTTTGGCTTCTAAAGACGAACCTAAGTCGCAGGCAAAGGAGGCACTCTCCCGGGGAGAGTGCCTCCTTTCATTGGCCCTGCCTAAAACCGAACCTGGGGCACTTCCCGCGCACCGGGGGAGGCCTCAAAGAAGGGCTTGGTCTCTTTGCCGAAGATGCCGGCGATGATGTTCATGGGGAAACGGCGGATGGTGGTGTTCCAAGTCTGTACTGACTCGTTGAACCGCATCCGCTCAGTGGCGATGCGGTTTTCCGTACCGGCAAGCTCATCCTGGAGGCGCACAAAACTGGTATCGGCCTTCAGTTCCGGATACGCTTCGCTAATGGCCAGCAGTCTGCCGAGAGCGGAGTCCAGGCCGGCATTGGCCTCCATCACATCTTCGGGAGTCCGGGCCGCCAAAAGGCGCGACCGGGCCTCGGCCACATCGGCGAAAACCTGCTGCTCATGGCTGGCATAACCCCTCACCGTCTCCACCAGATTGGGGATCAAGTCGGCCCGCCGCTGCAGCTGGTTCTCCACTTGTGCCCAGCGGCCTTCCACGTTCTGCTCCAGTTCTACTAAACGGTTGTAGCTCGAAACAACACCAATACCGACCAACAAAATGATCGCGGCAATGACAATGAGGACTAACGTCCCTTTTTTCATCCTCTCCACTCTCCTTTTCCTTCCTTAGAATCTGCGGCCTGCACCGCCTCCGCCGCTGCGTCCTCCGCCAAACCCGCCAAACCCCCCGGAAGGCCTCGGGCCTCCAAACCCACCCCGGGGCAGGCGCGGACCGCCGATAGTGGGCCCGGGGATGAGGATCGTGCGGCGCGAACTCCCGCCGGATCCCCCGCCTGTTCGGGGCGGATGTTTACGCTGACGGCGCAGCAGCAGCACAATGAGCAGAAAGATGAGGAATGAATACAGCCAGCCAAGATCCGGCTTTTTCTCCTCAGCGATCTCGAACTTTTCCCCGGCCAGGATAGCCGCATAGGCCTTGGCCATGGCCGTAAGTCCTGCCCCGTAATCACCTTCCCTGAAGTGGGGCAGACCTTCTTGATCAATGACCGCACCGATCAGGCCATCGGGGAGAACCCCCTCTAGACCGTAACCGGGCTCTACCTCAATGGCCCGCTCCGCGACGGCCAACAGGATGAGCAGCCCGCTGTCTTCCGGCCCCCCAAGGCCCCATTCGTTGAACAGGCCTGTGGTGTACTCCTTGGGATCCAGAGGTTCGGTGGTGGGTACCGTAACCACTGCCAGTTCTACCCCTTGATCCTTCCTCAGCTGTTCCGCAAGGATCTGCAGCTCCGACTGGTTGTGCCGATCCAGCACATTGGCAAAGTCGTTCACAAAGCCTTGGGGCTGGGGAAAAGCGGCCCAGGCCGCAGCGGTAAGAACAAACACACAGGTAAAAACGATGCCCAACCCAACTAGTTTGCTCCTTTTTTCCATGTTCTACCTCTCTCTTTTCATCCACTCCCCGTGGCGCCCCAGTGCTTCCCCAAGGCGGTAATAACCGTTGAGCCCGTACACCAGGGCATCGGCTTGGCCCAGGTCGAAGCGTCCGGCAGGGGAGCTTGGACAGATCGCCCCGGCACCGGCGTAAAGCCGCAGTGGACGAACTTATCAACGTTCCGCCCGCTCACCTGGCCGCAGAAATCTACCTGTTCCACCTGGGAAGCTGTGGGGATGTTCACTACAAACTCGCCAGATTCTTTAATTATACCATAGGAGTAGCGCTGCGGACGAATACCTAAGCTGATTATTGCTGGATCGGAGCAGGCCACCCCCGCCCAGGCTAGAGTGATGATATTGGCCCTATCTTCATGCTTACAGCTCACCAGAACGGGCGGCAGCGGATACAGCCACGGGGCCCCGCTGCGGGTCAGTTTCTTCATGGTGTTCACTCCCCCAACTGGCTTCTTGAATGAAGGGACTCAGCTCTCTGTTTCCACGGGCAGGGCCCGGTACACTTCCTGCCCTTCCCGCCAGAGGAAATCGTTGGCGGTGAGTTCCTGGATGGTCTGGCGCAGGGGCTCCCGCTCCTGGGGCAGGAGCAGCAGGCGAAAGGTGACCTTTTCCATGTACTCCGTGTCCTCTAGGAACACCCCTTGGGTGAGCAGTTCGTTTTGGATCCTGCCTGCATGGACATAATCAACGGTGATGCCCACTTGGATAGAAGGGACCATGCGCACTATGCCCGCAGCCTTGAGGGCCTCCCGGGCTGCTCCTCCATAGGCCCGGACTAATCCGCCGCGACCGAGCAGAATTCCGCCGAAATAACGGGTGACCACAATAACGGCATTCACCACATTATGGGCTTTGAGCACCTCCAAAACGGGAAGGCCCGCCGTGCCGCCGGGTTCGTTGTCATCACTGTATTTTTGAATCTCTTGGTTGATGCCAATGATATAGGCCGGTACGTTGTGGGTGGCGTTCCAGTGCACTTTACGCACCTCTTCAATGAACGCTTCCGCTTCTTCCTTGGATTGCACCGGTTTGATGCGGGCGATGAACTTGGACTTTTTTTCAATAAGTGTTATTTCCGCCTCCCGCGCCACCGTCCTATACTCTGCCAGCATATTACCACCTCACGCTAAGGTTCCACATTGCTTTGCTTCTTCCTTCCCGTTCTGCTATTCTATTCTGGAAGGAGCGGATCACCATGGACATTATTCTCCAGCTAGCTGCAGAACTCAAGCTGCAGCCCCGGCAAGTAGAACACACTGTACAACTGCTCGATGAGGGCAATACCATCCCCTTCATCGCCCGCTACCGCAAAGAAGCCACAGGGGAACTGGATGAAACGATCATCAGAGCCCTGGCAGAACGCCTGGCCTACCTGCGCAGCCTAGAAAGCCGCCGAGCAGAGGTGTCCCGCCTGATTGAGGCCCAGGGCCTGCTGACCCCCGAAATCGACGCTGCCCTGCAGAGGGCGGCAACCCTCCAAGAGTTGGAGGATCTCTACAGGCCCTTTAGGCCCAAGCGCAAAACCAGGGCTTCCCTGGCCAAGGAGAGGGGGCTGGAACCCCTGGCCCAGCTGCTCATGGCTCAAGGGGCAGAGGATCCCCAGCTGCAGGCGGAGCAGTTCCTCAGCGACGAGGTCCCTTCCGTGGAAGCAGCCCTCCAGGGCGCCCGGGACATCCTAGCCGAGCAGTTCGCAGACGATCCTGCCCATAGGACCAGGCTGCGCCAGTTTACCTACGACACCGGCATCTTAGTGACGGAACGCACCGGGGAGGAGGATATCCCAGGGGCCGCCGAGTTCCAGATGTACTTCGACTACCGGGAAGCGGTGGCCAAAATCCCGCCCCACCGCATCCTGGCCATCAACCGGGGCGAGCGCCTGGGGGTGCTGAAAGTGAAGATCCAAGTGGATGTGGAACGCATCCATGCCCTGCTCGCTGAGGCACTCATCACCAACGGCGCTTCTCCCGCGGCTTGGCATGTGCGGACCGCCCTTGAGGATGGCTACACTCGGCTGTTGGCCCCCAGCCTCGAGCGGGAGATCAGAAACGCCCTTACGGAAAAGGCAGAAAAGCACGCCATCCAGATCTTCGCCAAAAACCTGCACAACCTGCTCATGCAGAGCCCCGTGCGGGGCCGCAGGGTACTGGGCATTGACCCCGCCTACCGCACCGGCTGTAAAGTGGTGGCGGTAGATGAGTTTGGCCAGCTTTTGGAGCATACCACCATCTACCCCCATGAACCCCAGAACCGGTGGGCCGAAGCCCTGGAGATCCTTGCCTCCCTGGTCAAGGGGCACGGCATCACCCTGATCACCATCGGCAACGGCACGGCGAGCAGGGAGACGGAGCGGCTTATTGCGGAGCTGATCCGGGAGCACTGCCCCCAGGCGCAGTACCTGGTGGTCAGCGAAGCAGGGGCCTCCGTCTACTCCGCCTCGGAGCTGGCCCGAGAAGAGTTCCCCGAGCTGGATGTGTCCATGCGCGGTGCGGTGTCTATAGCACGCCGGGTGCAGGATCCCCTGGCTGAGCTGGTGAAAATCGAGCCTAAAGCTTTAGGCGTGGGCCAATACCAGCATGATGTCAACCAAAAGGAGCTGGCCAGCGCCTTAGATACGGTGGTGGAAAGCTGTGTAAACCACGTGGGCGTCAACTTGAACAGTGCCTCCAGCGCCCTGCTGAAATACGTATCTGGGCTGTCGGCCAAGACCGCCCAGGA